>Ga0114946_10002423_pt1 | contig 12801 bp, 10 predicted proteins | sample WalLakDeSediment_FD_88676 | JGI IMG/M metagenome (GOLD analysis project Ga0114946, IMG submission 88676) | Lake sediment microbial communities from Walker lake, Nevada to study Microbial Dark Matter (Phase II) - Walker Lake 11/02/13 Deep Sediment | ecosystem: Environmental > Aquatic >...
CGGTCGAGCTCGGCGTCCGCCATCCCCGCGCACTCGAGAGCGACGAACGGACCCTCGGCCCGGCGGCTCTGGGCATGGATGGCCCGCGCCAGGACCTCCTTGCCAGACCCGGTCTCACCGAGCAGGAGGACATTGGCATCGGTCGCCGCAACGACCTGTGCCGCCTTGACGACCCGCCGAAAGGCCGGGGCATTCCCGATCATCGGCGGTGCTTGGTGCGCAGGCATTCTCAACCCCCCTGACGGCCCTGCCGTTGATTGGCCGCCCTGGCCTCGCAGCGGCACGGAGCCGAAAAAGCGCGGTGGCTCGATATGGAATCCAGGTTGGTGGGCACTCTGACCACCACCCTCGCTGCTGGCGGGCAAACGGGGACCTCATACCACACCGTTTTGGCGAGACACAATCCCCCTCTCCCGCTGGGAGAGGGCCGGGGTGAGGGTAACCCGGCATGACAGCCGTGTTTTCATCCCCCAGGGCGACACGGGTGTCATGCCGGGTTCGGGCGGTCGGTGCGGCGTTGAGTCCGACGGACGGCCGATGGAGCCGTCAATGAAGGGGCTGCGGGCCCGGCTTGAAGCGGTGCTGTTGGGCACGGAAGGCAAGCATCGCCGACGGCCAGACTCATTCGCGCCCCGGTCAGAGCCGGGCACAGTGCCCCGCAGACCATCTGGCGGACGATTCTCAGGAGAATTGGGCAGGGATGGCAGTCCAGAGGGGCATCGGATGCCTGGATCTAACGGCCATAGCCGTTTCCCTCACCCCGGCCCTCTCCCAGAGGGCGAGGGGGAGATGGAGCGCGCTGCGCGCGACTTCCATCGTAACTGCTTGCTATCTAGGTAATTTGGCGCGCCCGACAGGACTTGAACCTGTGACCCCAGCCTTCGGAGGGCTGTACTCTATCCAACTGAGCTACGGGCGCGTGATGGGTTGCTCGCTCGACCCTTGGGCCGACGGCCGTGGACGCTCCCCTCAGCCCAACCCGTTCCCGAAAGCGCGGGGTGTGCGTCCTCCGCGATGGGGTGGCGGGGCGTCATCCCGCACCATCGAGTTGGCCGCGAGGGGTCGCAACAATCCTGCGACAATGCGCCGGCGGCGACCCTTTTCGCCCTCTCCCTTCGGGAGCAGGCGGGGGGGTGAGGAAAACGGGCAAGACGCCCGCGCGCCACATCGTCCGGAGGTGCGCGGGCGCTATGTCCACGAGGCGGAGAAGAATACCCGCTCGGCGCGATGACGTCCACGTCCAACTCGGCCGCTCTGGTCTTGCCGCCTGGTTGGGGGGGCATACCCGCGGCCCGCCCAGCATGACCCTGCCAGGGCGCCGTCACGGCCGACCGCCTGCCGCTCCGTGCCGGCGCCCAGCCCCGGACTTGCGATCGCCAGGTCCGGCCAAGGCCGTTCTCGAGCGACCCGCGAGCGGACCCGTGGATTTCGTGGAGAGGAGGTCGATATTATTTTAAGATGCTCTGAAACTGCGCCGCGCGCGCTCCTTCGCGCCCTCTCCGCCCGGGAGAGGGCGGGGGTGACGGAGGCCCGGCATGACAGCCGGTTTCTTGTCTTCCGGGGCGGCAGGGGCGTCATGCCGGGTTAACGAATGCTGATCCGCCGCCGCCAGGCGGCGGTCAGTGGGTGATTTGAACCGAAGAGACTGGGGAGGTATCTGTGAGCGAGGCGAGAGATAGCGAGTTTGGGTTGGCCGTTTCGGCCCTGATCGGGGTTGGCTTGGTGATCGCGGTCGTCTACGCGCTCACGGTCGCGCGTTTCGAGACCGTCGCTGAGGACGCTACGGCCCCGGAGGCGATCGCGGCGCGCGTCGCGCCGATCGGAACGGTCAACATCGCCGGCGAGGCCGGTGCGGCGCCTCCGCCCCCGGTCGCCGCGCCGGCCGCGGCCGAGGTGGCCGCGCCTGCGAATGCCGTCTACACCCAATCCTGCGCAGCCTGTCACGCCACCGGGGCCGCCGGAGCGCCGTTGCTGGGGGACGCGGCGGCCTGGGGGCCGCGCATCGCCTTGGGTATCGACGAGCTGATGAACGTTACCATCAACGGGAAGGGGGCGATGCCGCCGCGCGGTACCTGCATGGCCTGCTCCGACGAGGACTTGCGGGCCGCGGTCGAGTACATGATCTCGCAGGTGCCTTGATCCCGCGAAGACCGCTTGGCCCGGCGTCGCCCGCCGGGCCCTACCGTCACGACTGAAGCAGCGCTTTGAGGCTCGCCAGGTGTGCGCTGCCGCGGGCGTGGCGCTCGCCGGCCCCCGCCTCGCGCTTACTGTCCCAATCGAGCACGGACTCGGGCAGCTCGCCGAGGAATCGGCTGGGATCGCACTCGACCTGCTCGCCGCCCCGCCGCCGCCTGCGTGCCAGGGTGAAGCTCAGCCCCTCCCGTGCGCGGGTGATGCCGACGTAGGCGAGGCGCCGCTCCTCCTCGATCGCCTCCTCCTCGATGCTGGTGCGATGGGGGAGCAGCTCCTCCTCCATCCCGACCAGGAAGACCTGCGCAAACTCCAGCCCCTTGGCCGCGTGCAGGGTCATGAGCGACACCCGGTCGCCGCCCTCGGCCTCGTCGCGGCGCTCCAGGATGTCCATCAGGCAGAGGTGGTTGACCATCTCCGGGAGGGTCTTCTCTTGGAGATCCCCTTTGTTGAGGGCATCCAGCCAATTGATCAGGTCCCAGACGCTCTCCATCCGCCGCTCTGCGGCCTGGCGGCTGGGGGCGTTGGCGTTGAGCCAGCCGGCGTAGTCGAGGTCGTCGACCAGGCCGCGCACGGCGGCCACGGGCTCGCTCTCGGCACGCCGCGCGTAGCCGCCGATCCAGCCGACGAACTGGCCGAGCCGAGCACGCGCCCGCTCGCCGAGGTGCTCACCGAGGCCCAGCTCGCCGCAGGCGGCGAGCAGCCCTACCCCGCGCCCTTGGGCGTAGGCGGCGAGACGCTCGAGGGTGCTCGGGCCGATCTCCCGGCGGGGGACGTTGACCACCCGCAGAAAGGCGGCGTCGTCCTCCGGGTTGGCGAGCAGGCGCAGATACGCCATCACGTCCTTGACCTCGGCGCGGGCGAAGAACGAGGTGCCGCCGCTCAGCACATAGGGGACCTTGTGCTCGCGCAGCGCCTTCTCGAACGGGCGCGCCTGGTGGTTGCCGCGATAGAGGATGGCGAAGTCGCCGAAGGGCTGCGCCTGGGTGAAGTGGCGGTGCAGGATCTCGGAGACCACCCGCTCGGCCTCGTGGGTCTCGTCACGGCAGGTGATGACCCGTGGGCGCTCCCCCTCACCGCGGTCGCTCCAGAGGCGCTTCTCGAAGAGATGCGGGTTGTGCGCGATGAGCGCGTTGGCGAGCCCGAGGATGCGCCTGCTGGAGCGGTAGTTCTGCTCCAGGGCGATGACCTTGAGCCCCGGATAGTCCTCCTGTAGCCGCGCCAGGTTCTCCGGGCGCGCCCCGCGCCAGGCGTAGATCGACTGGTCGTCGTCGCCCACGGCGGTCAAGGCCCCGCGCGGTCCAACGAGGAGCCGCACCAGCTCGTACTGGGCCCCGTTGGTGTCCTGGTACTCGTCGACCAGGAGGTAGCGGATACGGCCCTGCCAGGCGTCGCGCAGATCGGGGTGGTCCCGCAACAGGCGCACCGGGACCCCGATCAGGTCGTCGAAGTCCACCGCGTTGTAGGCGCGCAGGCTGCGCTCATAGGCGGCATAGAGCTCGGCGAGGCGGGCCTCGTAGGGGTCCTCGGCCAGCCGCGCCGCCGCCTCGGGCGGGACCAGGTCGTTCTTCCAGCGCGAGATGCGTCCCTGGACCAGGCCAGGTGAGGTGGCGCCCTCGGGGTCGAGCTTGCGCAGGTGCTCTTTGAGGACGGACTCGGCGTCCTCGGGATCGAACAGCGAAAAGCCGCCGCGGTAGCCGGCGCGGACGTGCTCCCGGCGCAGCAGATTGAGCCCCAGGGTGTGAAAGGTCGAGACCGTGAGCCCCCGCAGGTCTCGGCCCTTGAGCTCCCGCCCGACCCGCTCGCGCATCTCCCGTGCGGCCTTGTTGGTGAAGGTCACCGCGGCGATGTGCCGGGGGGCGACGCCGGCCTCGCGCACCAAGTGGGCGATCTTGCGGGTCACCACGCGGGTCTTGCCGGAGCCCGCCCCTGCGAGCACCAGGAGCGGGCCGCCGAGGTAGCGGACCGCCTCGAGCTGTCGGGGGTTGAGGTCGTTCATCCTGCGGAAGGGCAGCGGGCCGGTAGAGCGCGACGCGACGCGGAGCGCAGAGGGGGTTGCCAGGAGTCGCCGATCACCCAGTGGTTGAATGCCGCCGATCGATTCGCCCGCCGAGCGGGCCGGTCGCTCTCGATCGGCGGGGACGAGGGTCGGCCACAGGGACGCGCGATTATGCCGCAAGCGGCCCCTGAGCCATCGGCCGGAACCAAACAAAGGCGGGAAATCCCGGACGCGAGCGACTACCATAACCGCGCCGCCGGCGACCCGAGGAGTAGCAGCGCCCGCGGCCAACTCGCCATCAGCCACAAGGTCTTGCCCCGATGAAGCCGATCCTGATCGCCGCCGCCCTGCTCGTCGCAGCGACCACCGTCCAGGGGCAGCCGCCGCCGGTCGGCTTCCCCGAGCCCCCGCCGCTGCCCGAGCCCGGTTACCGCGGCGAGACCATCGAGCCCGAGGTGACGATCATCGAGACCCCTCAGGAGCTGATCTACGAGTATCGCGTCCGCGGCCGTCTCTACATGGTGCGGGTGCAGCCCCAGGCGGGTCCGCCTTACTACCTGCTCGATACCAACGGCGACGGGATGCTCGATGTGCAGGAGGTCGATCCGCGCAACATCTCGGTGCCCCAGTGGGTGCTGTTTAGCTGGTAGGCGTCCCAAGACCGAGGCTGAGCCGGTGGCCGGATCGCCCGTGACGCCCCGCCCCCCGACCGATCGCCGCGGCATGACTCGCTGAGCGGTTAGGGGCCGGCGCCTTGACCACCGAGACCCTCTCCCCCGTCGCCCGCGGGCTGCTCGCACTGTGCGCCGCACTGGAGAGGCTGATCGCCTGGGTCGGGCGCGCAGTGGCCTGGCTCGCGATCCTGATGGTGCTGGTCACCTTCCTGGTCGTGGTCCTGCGCTACGCCTTCGATCTCGGCTGGATCGCGATGCAGGAGGCGGTGACCTATATGCACGCCGCGCTCTTCATGCTTGGCGCGGCCTACACCCTGCAGCGCGACGGACACGTCCGCGTCGACATCTTCTATCAGAGGCTCCCGCGCGCTCGGCGAGCGCTGATCGATCTCGCCGGCACGCTGCTGCTGCTCTTTCCCGTCGCCGCCTTCATCGCCTGGGCCTCCTGGGGCTATGTGTCTGATGCTTGGGCGATCCGCGAGGGCTCACGCGAGGCCGGCGGGATCGCGGGCGTGTACCTCCTCAAGACCCTGATCCTGCTGATGCCGGCCTTGCTCCTCCTACAGGGGCTGGTGCTCATCGTGCGCAATGGGCTCTACCTGGCGGGCGTCGAGTCGGCACTCCCGGCGCCGGGGCTACGCGATGGCTGAGCTGATGCCGCTTCTGCTGTTCCTCGGCGTCGGGCTGGTGCTGCTGCTCGGCTATCCGGTCGCCTTGGCGCTCGGCGGGACCGCGCTCGCCTTCGCCTTCCTGGGCGAGGCGATGGGGCTCTTCGACCCCGCCTTCCTCGCCGCGCTGCCCAACCGGATCTACGGGGTCATGACCAACGAGACCCTGATCGCGGTCCCGCTCTTCGTCTTCATGGGGGTCATGCTGGAGCGCTCGCGGGTGGCCGAGAGCCTGCTCGACACCATGGCGATGCTGTTCGGCCCGCTGCGCGGGGGTTTGGGGATCTCGGTCACGGTAGTGGGGATGCTGCTTGCGGCGAGCACCGGGATCGTCGGCGCGACCGTGGTGACCATGGGGCTGCTCTCGCTGCCGACGATGCTGCGCCGCAATTACGACCCGGCGGTGGCCGCGGGCACCATCTGCGCCTCCGGCACCCTGGGGCAGATCATCCCGCCCTCGATCGTCCTGGTCCTGCTCGGCGACGTCCTCTCCGGGGCCTACCAGCAGGCGCAGCTCGACATGGGGATCTTCTCGCCCGAGACGATCTCCGTCGGCGACCTTTTCATAGGGGCGCTGATCCCCGGGTTGGTGCTGGTCGCGCTCTACATCCTCTATCTGATCGGGGTCGCCTGGCTGCGGCCCGAGGCGGTCCCCGCGATCCCGGCGAGCGAGCGCACCATCCCCGCGGCGGTGCTCTGGCGGCGGGTGATCCTGGTGCTGCTGCCGCCGCTGGTGCTCATCGTCGCGGTGCTGGGCTCGATCCTCGGGGGGCTTGCGACGCCGACCGAGGCGGCCTCGGTCGGCGCCGTGGGTGCGATCTTGCTCGCGGCCGTTCGACGCCAGTTGGGCCTCAAGACCCTGCGGGAGGTGGTGCGTCAGACCACGCTGGTAACCAGCATGGTCTTTTTGATCTTCATCGGCGCGTCGATCTTCTCGCTGGTGTTCCGCGGCTTTGGCGGCGACGAGCTGGTCGAGGACTTCCTCACCGGGCTGCCCGGCGGGATGGTCACCGCCGTCGCCCTGGTGATGCTGGTGATGTTCCTGCTCGGGTTCATCCTCGACTTCATCGAGATCACCTTCGTAGTGGTCCCGATCGTCGCCCCGGTGCTGCTCGCCATGGGCCTGGACCCGGTCTGGCTGGGGGTGATGATCGCGATCAATCTCCAGACGTCCTTCCTCACGCCGCCCTTTGGGTTCGCCCTGTTCTATCTGCGCGGGGTCGCGCCGCCGGAGCTCAAGACCGTGCAGATCTACCGCGGGGTCGTCCCTTTCATCGTCATCCAGCTCTTGATGCTGGGCACCCTCGCGCTCTGGCCGGGGCTCGCGACCTGGCTGCCGGGACAGGTGTACGGCTGAAGGCGCGTGCCGGCAGCGGTCAGAGCGGCTGCAGCGGATCGCGCACGCCCTCGAGCGGGCGTGGAGGCGCCATGACCGCCGGGTGGGTCAGCGCCTTGAACAGCTCCGGCTGGGGGTCGCGGAACATCACCCCCACGCCGCCGGCGTTGTGGCTCACGACGACGGCGGGCACCAGCCAGTCGCGCCCTTGGCACTCCAGCTCGAGCTCCACCAGGGTGCCGGTCGGCAGGGTGAGCGACTGCACCTGTAGGTACATGCCGTCGGTGGACAGGTTGCTGGCGCGGGCAGAGTAAAACCGCCGTTTGCGGTAGCGGATGTCGACCGCGACGTCGACCGGGTATCTGGCGCTATAACGACGCTCTACGCTCATCTGGATCGGCTCCCTCACTCCTCGGCAAGGCCAATGTTAGAGGCTTAACTTGACCATTTCGTTCAGTTTTCATGACAACGCTGTGACATGTCGGCGATTTTTTTGAACCGACTCTAGCGTCCAGACCGACATTCTGATCCACGATTCAGAAAAGCCCGACGGAGCGCCGCTGAGGTCCCTGTTGCGGCCCTGAGGTCGCCCCCAGGCGAGCCGGCGGCGGCGGTGGGGCAGGCGGTTGGGGTCGAGCGGGGTACGAACGGCGCAGGAGAATTTCGCCGTCGACACCAAAAAGAAACCCCGGAGCCCTGGGGTCGGGGCTTCGGGGCCAGATCCCCCCGGCTTGGGGCTGCCTGGGGGGACGGGCCGCGCGGGAGGGGGATTCTGCGCGGCCCAGCGTCACGCAACGCTCGTCATTTAAGAGTCCGACGAGGGGAAAAAGTTCAGCAGGCCGCTCTCGGCAGCCCCGCTCCCCCCTGGTGGGCTGGGCTCAATGGGCCTCGTCCCAGTTCGCGCCCACCCCGATGTCCACCACCAGCGGCACGGCCAGCTCGGCGGCCGATTCCATCGCCGCGCGCACGCGTTCGCTGGTCTCCTCGATCGCCTCGGCGGCGACCTCCAGCACCAGCTCGTCGTGCACCTGCATGATCATCCGCACCGGCGGGCGCTCATGCTGAATCCAGGCGTCGACCGCGATCATCGCGCGCTTGATGATGTCGGCCGCCGTCCCCTGCATGGGGGCGTTGATCGCGGTGCGCTCGGCCCCGGCGCGGCGCGCCTGGTTGCTGTGGTCGATGTCCGTAAGGTACAGGCGGCGCCCGAACAGGGTCTCGACATACTTGTCTTGGCGGGCCTGGGCGCGGATGCGGTCCATGAATGCCTTGACCCCCGGATAGCGCGCGAAATAGAGGTCAACGTACTCCTGGGCGGCACCGCGCTCGATGCCGAGCTGGCGGGCGAGCCCGAAGGCCGACATGCCGTAGATCAGCCCGAAGTTGATTGCCTTGGCCGCGCGGCGCTGCTCGGCGCTGACCGCATCCGGCGGCTGGCCCCAGACCTCGGCGGCGGTCGCGCGGTGGATGTCGAGCCCGGCGGCGAAGGCGGCGCGCAGGCGCTCGTCGCCCGAGATGTGCGCCATGATCCGCAGCTCGATCTGCGAGTAGTCCGCCGCCAGGATGCGCTGCCCGGCCTCGGCGACGAAGGCGCGGCGGATCTGGCGCCCGTCCTCGGTGCGCACCGGGATGTTCTGCAGATTGGGGTCCGAGGACGACAGCCGCCCGGTGGCTGCCACCGCCTGGTGATAAGACGTATGCACCCGCCCGGTCTCGGGGTTGACCATCTGCGGTAACTTGTCGGTGTAGGTCGACCTGAGCTTGGAGAGCCCGCGGTGCTCGACGATGATTCGCGGGAGCTCGTGGCCCTGCTCGGCGAGGCTCTCAAGCACCGCCTCGGAGGTGGACGGGGCGCCCTTGGGGGTGCGCGCCACCACCGGGAGCCCCAGCTCCTCGAAGAAGATCTCCCCGATCTGCTTGGGCGAGCCCATGTTGAAGCGCCGCCCGGCGACCTCGTAGGCCTGCTGCTCCAGGGCATGGATGCGCTCGGCGAGCGTCTGGCTCTGGAGGGCGAGGAGCCCGGCGTCGACGCGCACCCCGGCGCGCTCCATCCGCGAGAGGACCGGGATCAGCGGCAGCTCGATCTCCCGGTAGAGCCGCGCCAGGCTCGGCGTCGCCTCTAGGCGCGGCCAGAGCGCCTGGTGCAGGCGCAGGGTGACGTCGGCGTCCTCGGCGGCATAAGGCCCGGCGGCCTCTAGCGGGACCTGGTCGAAGCCGATCTGCTTGGCCCCCTTGCCGGCGACATCCTCGAAGTGGATGGTGGTGTGGCCGAGATAGCGCTCGGCGAGCGAGTCCATGTCGTGGCGGGTCGCCGTGCTGTCGAGCACGTAAGACTCCAGCATGGTGTCGTGGCCGATGCCGCGGAGCTCCACCCCGTAGCGCGCGATCACGCTCATGTCGTACTTGAGGTTTTGCCCCAGCTTGGGCCGCTCCGAGTCCTCCAGCAGCGGGCGCATCCGATCCAGCACCCAGGCGCGGTCGAGCTGCTCGGGCGCGCCGGGATAGGCGTGCGCGACCGGGACATAGGCCGCCTCACCGGGGGCGACCGCGAAGGAGAGTCCGACCAGCTCGGCGCGCATGTAGTCGAGGCTGGTGGTCTCGGTGTCGAAGGCGAAGAGGGGGGCGGATGCGAGCCGCGCGAGCCAGGCCTCCAGCGCCTCGCCGGTGAGCACCAGGTCATAGCTCGCCTGGCGGCCGAGGGGCGCCGATCCCGCCTCGCCGGTGGGCTGCGGCGCCTCACCCAGGGTCGCCAGCAGCCGGCGCGCCTCGAAGCGCTGATACCAGCCCCGTAGGGCCTCGGTGTCCGGCGCCTCGGGCTTGAGGTCGGCTGGGCCGACGTCGAGCGGGACGTCGACCTTGATGGTGGTGAGCTCGCGCGAGAGCGGCAGCCGGTCGGCCACCGCGCGCAGGTTCTCCCCCACCTTGCCCTTGATCTCCGCCGCCTGGGCCAGCACCGCGTCGAGCGAGCCGTAGTCGCCGATCCACTTCGCGGCGGTCTTGGGCCCGCATTTGTCGACGCCGGGGACGTTGTCGACGCTGTCGCCCATCAGGCTCAGCAGGTCGACGATGCGCTCGGGCGGCACGCCGAACTTCTCGATCACCCCCGCGCGGTCGAGCAGGGTGTCGCTCATGGTGTTGATGAGATGGATGCGCTCGTTGACGAGCTGGGCCATGTCCTTGTCGCCGGTGGAGATTAGCGTCGGCATCCCGGCCTCGGCCGCCTGCGCGGCGAGGGTGCCGATCACGTCGTCCGCCTCGACGTCCGGGATCACCAGGAGCGGCAGCCCCATCGCCCGGATCACCGCCTGCAGGGGCGCGATCTGGTCGCGCAGCTCATCGGGCATCGGTGGGCGGGTCGCCTTGTACTCGGGATAGAGGTGGTCGCGGAATGTCTTGCCGGGGGCGTCGAAGACCACCGCCATGTAGTCCGGCTGGTAGTCGTCGATCAGCTTGCGCAGCATGTTGAGCACCCCGACCAGCGCCCCGGTCGGCTCGCCCTGGGAGTTGCTGAGCTTGGGCAGGGCGTGGTAGGCGCGAAAGAGATACGAAGAGCCGTCGACGAGGATCAGGGGATAGGGCTTCTTGTCCATGGGCGATCGTTCTCGCTGCGGTTGGCGGCACCTTAGCACGCGGCCCACAGCCGGCGCATCGCGCTCGGTACGCTGCCTGTCGCCCCATTGGGCCATCCCGTTGCCTGGCTCTACAATTCCCGCAGCCGACTCGGGGCACTCGCCCCGCTGTCGCGGCACCTCGGGCCAGGAGGCGGGCGAAACCCCTGCGCACCCAAACCCCATTCCGCCCAACGTTCACCGGAGCACCGAACCTCGTGCCGATCCTGACCGCGGATAGCCCCGCGCCGCCGACCGCAACCTGCCTCCCCGCGCAGCCTCCCCGGGAGGAGCCACAACGATGAACGGCGTCCTGACCTGGGTCACCGAGAACGGCAGCCTCCTCGGCCTGCTCGGCGTCATCGGGGTGGTCTCGCTGCTCGCGACCATCCTCCTGCTGCCGGTCCTCGTGGTGCGCATCCCCCCGGACTACTTTCGCCACCGCCAACGCCAGCACGACTACGCCCGCGACCGCCACCCCCTGGTCCATCACGGCATCGTGATCGTCAAGAACAGCCTGGGGCTGGTCCTCATCCTCGCCGGGATCGCCATGCTCGTTCTCCCCGGCCAAGGGCTGCTGACCCTGCTGATTGGTCTCACGCTCACCGACTTTCCCGGCAAGTACAAGCTCGAGAAGCGGATCGTCGGGCAGCCCGGAGTGCTCAAGGCCATCAACTGGCTGCGCCATCGCGCCGGTCACCCCCCGGTGCTGCCGCCGGTCGACGGCGACTGAATCCGAAGCAGGCGACCCCCGGCCGCCGCGGGCGTCCTCACCCCGGCCCTCTCCCGGAGGGCGAAGGGGATAAGGAGCGCACTTCGCGCGCGTTTCACGGTAACCGAGAGAAGAAGAGAAGAGAGGAAGGAGGAAAGGAAATGATTGAGCCTGGCCCCTGCCGTAGGTGGGGCTGACGATGGTCGCCTGGCCTGCGCTCATCGGGAGGTTGGAAGAAAGGATGTGGCCTCGGATCTTGGGCTAGGTTAGAGCGATGGAACTTTACGGCAATCTGCCGTAACGTAGGACAAGGAGGAACGTCTTATGCCATCAGCGACTTCAACCGCCCGCCTTGAGGCCCGGATCAGCACCGAGCTGCACGCCATGCTCAAGCGTGCCGCGGAGATCCAGGGTCGCACCATGACTGACTTCGTGGTCTCGGCCGTCCAGGAGGCCGCCCAACGCGCGATCGAGCAGGCCGAAGTCATCCGGCTATCGCAGGCCGACTCGCAACGCTTTGCGGAGGCACTGTTGTCACCGCCTGCGCCCACCCCTGCCTTGGAGCGCGCATTGGAGCGCCGCCGTAGGCTGGTGGGCGGCGAGTGAGCGGCTCGGTATTTCGCATCCTTCCGCTCGAAGCGGCGCACGACCGCTCAGACTTCGCAAGCGGCTGCGCACCGCTAGACGGCTACCTCCGCCACCAGGTCACCCAGGACGTCCGCCGCAGGGTGACGGCCTGCTTCGTGGCCCTAACCCGCGAGGAGTGCATTGCGGGCTACTACACCCTGGCATCGGCGAGCATCCTGCTCGCCGACCTCCCGGCCGCCACCGCCAAGGAGCTACCCCGCTACCCTTCGGTGCCGGCCGTGCGCATGGGCCGCTTGGCCGTCGATCGGAGATTTCAGGGACAAGGCCTCGGCGCCGCCCTGCTGGCCGACGCGCTCGAACGTGCCGCCCGCTCGGAGATTGCCGCCTTCAGTCTGCTGGTGGACGCGAAGGACGAATCCGCGGCGGCCTTCTACCGTCACCACGGCTTCATCGCCTTGCCCGACTCACCGCTGAGGCTCTTCCTCCCGTTGGCGACCGTACAACGACAGTTCCGCGGTTTCTCGGCAAACTAGCGGTCGCTGACACATACGTGGTACGTCTCCTATTCCCGCCCTGGGACAAGCCGCGGTTCGAGCGCATCCTGTCGACGACCTGACCCGCACTGTACGAGCCTTTAGGGGGCTAAACAGTTACGTCTGCACTCGTCGGTTCGGTTCCGAGCACGGTAGGATGCGGTGAGGAACGAACCGCATCACGCCGAGAACGCGAGCGATGCGGTTCGCAAGCTCACCGCATCCTACGGCCCTTGGAGAGGTTGGCGTCCGGGGTCTCGACGACGCAGCGATCATGGTTGGTCATCGCGCAGTAGGCGTGGCAGCGCCAGTTGAAACGGCGGCATACCTCGCTCAGCACGGCGAGCCAATCCATGCGGTCCTGGTCGTCACGATCGATCGCCTCGCGCCCATCACCGCGCGAGGTGACGTGATACAGCCCGCCGGCCAGCTCGATGCGGAGGGGTCGGGACATGACCCAGAGCCTAGCCCACAAGTGCTGGATTGCAAGACC
>Ga0114946_10002426_pt1 | contig 12792 bp, 13 predicted proteins | sample WalLakDeSediment_FD_88676 | JGI IMG/M metagenome (GOLD analysis project Ga0114946, IMG submission 88676) | Lake sediment microbial communities from Walker lake, Nevada to study Microbial Dark Matter (Phase II) - Walker Lake 11/02/13 Deep Sediment | ecosystem: Environmental > Aquatic >...
ACCCCCCGCTGACACAGATTGATCTGGCCACTTTCCTCGCTCCCCTGGCAGAACGCCGCTACGCCGGCCTGCTCATACCGGCTGAAAAGCACCAATCGCTGCCAGAGATTGTCCCGGTAAGTTAGACTACAAAAGCTGAGACTACAAAAGTCTCCAAGACTTTTGTAGTCTTTCTTTCCGTCCGTCAAAGGAGATACTTATGAGTAAACGACCAACGACCATTCATCTCATCACCCACAACCACTGGGACCGGGAGTGGATTTTTACCGCCAAATACGCCAACCGCTGGCTGCCCACCTTCTTCAACAACCTACTAGCCAAGCTAGAAGCTGAACCGGATTACCGGTTCGTGCTCGACGGGCAGACCTTGATTATCGAGGATTACCTCAACCAACTGCCACCCAACGAAGCGGCCGCTCGCGACCGTGACATTCGCCGTTTTGCCCAGAAAGGCCAGCTGCAGGTCGGACCCGCCTATTTGCAGCCCGACTGGAGCCTGGTCAGCGGTGAGGCGCTGGTACGTAATTTGCTGATCGGCTGCAAGATGGCTGCCAGTTACGGCCCAGTGATGAAGGCCGGCTGGCTGCTGGACAATTTCGGCCAGATTGCCCAGGCGCCGCAAATCTTCCGCGGCTTTGGCGTCGAAGGGGCGTTTGTCTGGCGCGGCGTAGAAATGCCGGCCGACGACCTTAAGACCGAGTTTTGGTGGGAAGCGCCGGACGGTTCGCGCATTTTGGGCGTTTACCTGCTGGACAGCTACCGCAACGCCATGAACCTGGCGATGACGCGGGAAATTGCCGGCGAGCGGATTACCAGCCACGCCAATCTGCTGCGCCGCTTTGCCAGCACGCCCAACGTGCTGCTAATGAACGGCTACGAGCAGGTGCCGGAACCGGATGACGTGCTGCCCATTATCGCCGAAGTTAACCGGAAGATTGAGCCGGAGATGACGGCCGTGCAATCCACGCCGCCTGAGTACCTCCAGGCCATTCGCCAACATGATCCCGATCTGCCCGTGCTGAAAGGGTACTTTTACAGCGGCCGTTACGCCCCCATTCTCAAAGGCGTTTACTCCAGCCGCAGCTACCTAAACCAGCAGAATAATGACTGCCAGCGCGAGCTGGAGCGCTGGGCAGAGAAATTCAACGCCTTTGCCTGGGCTTACGGCTTCGACTACCCTGAAGAGCGGTTTGAGCGCGCCTGGAAAACGCTGCTGCTTAACCATACCCACGACGATATGTGCGGCTGCTGCATTGATCCCATTGCCCAGGACATGCAGACCCGCTTTGTTGAGGTAGACCGGTTGGCGCAGACAATGTCCTCGGAGAGCTTACGGGCTATCGTTCAAGCAGTCGATACATCGCAGGGTGAAGGAGAAACGGCCGTCGTCATCTTCAACCCCTCCTCGCACCCCCGCCGCGAACTGGTAGGGCTGACCCTGGAACTGCCGGAGGAGCTAGAGAGCTTCCACATCCACGACGGCGCCGGCGAAATCATCCCCTACCAGCTGGTCAACCGGATCGGGCGCAAAGTGGACCTGTATTTGTGGACCATGGAAGTCATTCCGGCCGTTGGCTACCGCACCTATTACATTGCCCCTGGCACCCAAGAAACGGCCGATCATCCAGGCATCACCGCTTCAGCCCAAGACAACAGCATGGAAAATGAGTATCTGCGAGTTCAGGTCAACCGGAATGGCACGCTGACCATTCGCGAGAAGATTCATGACGACCTGTACGAGAATCTGGGCTACTTTGAGGATGGCGGCGACTGTGGCGACACCTATGACTATTCCTACCCGGCCCAAGACCAGGTCATTACCAGCCTGGACAAAAAGGCCACAATCAGTCTAGAGCTGGCCGGACCTTTACTGGCTCGCTTCCGCATTGAACTCAAGCTCAAGCTGCCCCGCGGCCTGACCCCCGACCGCGGCGCCCGCAGCGGCAAGACGAGTACGGTCACCATAGTCACCTGTGTGGAATTGGCCGCCAATGCCGGTCATGTGGAGATCACCACCAGCGTCCACAACTGCGTCAAAGACCACCGGCTGCGGGTCATCTTCCCCAGCGGCATCGAAACGGAAAACTCCCACGCCGGGATGCCGTTTGACGTCGCCCAATTCCCCGTTGTCGAAGACGAGGCCAACGACGTGCCTGACTCTTTGCGCGACTTGATGCTGGCCGGCCGCTACACCGCGCCGGTGCAAACGCACCCCTTCCAAAACTTCGTCGCCCTGGCCAATGATCAGAGCAGCCTGACCGTTTTCAGCCGAGGGTTGAGCGAGTATGAAGTTCTGCCAGAACAGAACCAGATCGCCATTACCCTGCTGCGCGGCGTGGGCTGGCTGGCCCGGCCCGACCTGCTGACCCGCGTGGGGGATGTTGGTCCGCATATCTTCACCCCGGAAGCACAGGCGCTGGGTACACAGACGTTCGAATACGCCATCTACCCCCACGGCGGCAGCCTGGCGGCGGCCAATCCCCACTTCGAATCGGACCGGCATACGCTGAAATTCCGCGCCGTCCAGACCAACCAACATCGCGGCGCCCTGACCGACGCCTTCTCTTTCCTGGGCTGGGCGCAAGAAAGCCGGGAAGGAGCGCTGAAGCTGACCGCCCTGAAACAGTCGGAAGACGGCCGCGACCTGATCGTCCGATTCTACAATGCGTTGGACGAGCCGGTAACCGGCAAGCTGTACCTGGGCACCAAGGTCACGGCCGTCTGGCAGACCAACCTGAACGAAGAAAACGAAGCGGTGCTCGACCTTGATAATGGTCTGATTCCGGTGCAGGCGCGCGGCAAAGAGATCGTGACCTTGCGCGTAAGGCTGGAACCGAAAAGCGTCATTGGCGACTTTGAGCGCCATCGGGCCCGAGTCTTGCCGCTGCTGACCCCTGCTACGCCGCCAGAGAATGGCGAGATATTGGGCAAACTGCCGCCGCTCTTAACCGAAGAAGAGGTGGCCAGCGAAGAGCGACGCGCCGAACAGCTGGCGGTCGCCTTGCAGGCCATTCGCAGCGAAGCCTACATCCTACAGGAACAGATTGAGCGGCAAGGCAAAAAGGCTGACGTCGCCGGGCTTACCCTGCTGCACCGGCTCAAAGGGCGGGAAGCAACGCTGGCCCGCCAGTATGACGAAGCCCAGATTTCGGCGCTGCTGAACCGGCAGCTTTTAGTGGCCCGCCAGGTGGACAAAGGCTTAGCCCGCATCGGTGAATCCCTCAACTGGGCCCGCACCCGTAAACGGGTCAGCGAGTTCCTCATCCATTACTACGAAGGCTTAGAAGGTTGATCCACAGATTGCGCAGTTTGACGCAGATTTGTTCCTTTAATCTGCGCAATCTGTGGTTCGTTCTCAAATGGCACAGTTGGTTATTTTTACCGATATTGACGGCACGCTCATTGACTTTGAGAGCTATTCCTATGCAGAAACGGCCGCTACAGTGGCGGCCGTGGTCCAACAAGGCATCCCGCTCATCCTCTGCTCCTCCAAAACCCGCGCTGAGCAGGCGGTCCTACGGCAAGCCCTGGCTATTCCCGACCCGTTCATCGTCGAGAATGGCAGCGCGATTTTTTGGCCGACCAACGACGACCGACCAGCAACGAACGCTCGTTGGTCATTCGTCGATGGTCGTTCGTCGCCCATTGAGCTGGGCGTTCCGGCAGCGACCATCCGGGCGGCGTTAACGGCCGTGCGGCAGGAACACGGGCTCTCCTTTCAAGGCTACGGTGACCTGACCGCGGCCGAGGTGGCGGCAATCACCGGACTAGACGAAGCGGCGGCCGCCCGTGCCCGGCAGCGGGAATACAGTGAAACGATTGTCACCCCTCTTGCCAGCGAGACGCTGGCCCAACTGGAAACGGCGCTGGCAGCACAGGAGTTGACCATTGTCTCTGGCGGCAAGTTTCACACCGTCATGGGGTCAGGCGCCGATAAGGGGAAAGCCGTAGCCCGCCTGATCAACTTTTACCGCCAAGAATATGGCGACGTGGTGACTATTGGTCTGGGCGACAGCGCCAACGACGCGCCGCTGCTGGCGGCCGTAGATCATGGCTACCTGCTGCAAAAACCGGGCGGCGTCTGGCAGGAGATAGATATCGAAGGTGTAGAACGGGTGGCGGCTGTGGGCCCGGTAGGCTGGCGGCTGGTCGTGGAGGGGCGGCTGAAGAAAGTGCCCTAACAGCAAGAATGTTGCGTGTTGCGCAACAGACTGTATAATGAAAGTGCATGATCAAGTCATTCAAGCACAAGGGGCTCAAGAGATTCTTTGAGACCGGCAGCCTGGCTGGCATTGACCCCACCCATCGTCAGAAGATCAGATTGCGGCTTGCAGCCCTGGATACAGCTGCGACCATTGAGGATATGGACTTGCCTGGTTTCCGACTCCATCCTTTGAAAGGTGACAGGCAGGGGTTGTGGGCAATAGGCGTTAGCAAGATTGGCGTATACCATTTGAATTCAGAGACGGCAACGCCTATGTTGTCAATTATGAGGACTACCATTAATGCGCATGTATAACCCACCCCATCCTGGAGAGTTTATCCGCGAAGTGTATCTTGACGAGCTTCAGGTGAGCGCACGAACGGTCGCCGCCAAGTTGGGTGTCTCACCGTCAACCTTTACCCGCTTGCTAAACGGCAAAAGCAGCATCACTCCGGAAATGGCCTTGCGCCTCTCTAAAACCTTAGGCAGATCGCCAGAAAGCTGGCTGGCCATGCAGAATAGCTACGATCTCTGGCAAACTGCACCATTGATCAATTTAGAGGCGGTAGAAAAGCTCGAGTTTGTCCCCCAGTAGTCTGCTTAAATGGCAGTACCTTTTACTAACCCTTAACCCAAGGAGGTCTTTATGTTAATCAGTAACGAATTGGCTGCCGCCATGAATGCCCAAATTGGCCACGAATTGGGGGCCAGTATGCAGTATCTCAGCATCGCCGCCCACTTTGACCGGGAAAAGTTGAGCCTGCTGGCCAAATTGTTCTACGCGCAGGCCGCAGAGGAAAACGAACACGCCCTCAGATTTGTCCATTACATTACGGACACGGGCGGCACGCTGCAAGTTCCGGCCATTCCCGCTCCCAAGCCGGCCTTCGCCTCAGCCGAAGAAGCGGTGGAAGCGGCTCTCAACTGGGAAAAAGAGGTCACTAGCCAGATTAACCGGCTGATGGGCCTGGCCGCCGCTGAAAACGACTATCTGGCCCAGAATTTCCTGACCTGGTTCGTGGATGAGCAGCTCGAAGAGGTCATGAAGATGGAACAGCTGTTGTCCGTCGTGCGGCGCGCCGGTGAACGGAACCTGCTAATGGTCGAAGCCTACCTGGTTCACCTGGAAGCTGACTAAACCATCACTGGCGATTGCTTTCGATCACAGCCTTAGCAAGCGTCCAAAAATTACATGGCGCAGACTGGAGCAATCTTGAAGATTGCTCCAGTCTAAAAAACGGGAAGTTGTTTTTAGACAGCCTCTTAGCCACAAACAAGTGGCAGAACCGGCTTCCGCCAGCATAATGACTGGTCAGAGACTCGCCGCACCACTGGAGTAATAAGACAATGGCCAACCAATCACCCATTTGCCAGTTTAAGATAACGCTAAAAGGGATCCGGCCGCCCATCTGGCGGCGATTCCAGGTGAAAAGCACCATCACTTTCAGCCAGCTCCATGAAATCATACAGATCGTCATGGGTTGGTACAACTACCATCTGTACAATTTTGACGTCGGCTTCGAGAACTTTACGGATACCGAAACGGCCGCCGAATTAGGCAGCAAGAACGCCGCGCGTCACAAAATTGACCGCTACATCCGGCACGAAGGCCAGAAAGCGCTGTACGAGTATGATTTCGGCGACAGCTGGGAACACGAACTGCTGCTGGAGAAAGTAGTGCCGGCCGAGCCTGGTGTGCATTATCCGCGCTGCCTGAAGGGTAAACGAAACTGCCCACCTGAAGATTGCGGGGGTCCATGGGGCTACGCCAACATGCTGGAAGCGCTGGCTGATCCCAACCATCCCGAATTTGAAATGTACCAGGAATGGCTTGGCGACGAGTTTGACCCAGAAGAGTTCTCGCTTGAAGACATAAATGAAATGTTGCAATAACCAGGATGGCCGCCGGCGCCTGTCAGCCGTTTAGGCTGTGGCCATGGCTGGCTAGATCCACATCTCACCCCTACACAGGAGCATACCTTCATGACCCCACGCGATCACTACACTGTAGAAGTGGCTGGCCTGCAGCGCCATTTCCCCCTCTTTGAAGTCGCCCCCGGCGTACGCATTGCTGTCTTTAACATGCTAGGCGACACCTACGTGGTCAAGGCGACTGCGGCCGCCCTGGCCGAACGGTTAAAAGATGTCCCGGCTGATGTGCTGGTGACGGCCGAAGCCAAAAGCATTCCCTTGATCTACGAAATGAGCGCCTTGATGGGGCTGCCCTACATCGTCCTGCGCAAAAGCTACAAAACGTACATGGGTCAGGCTTTGAGCGCCGAGACGGTCTCCATTACCACCGGCAAAACGCAGACGCTCTACCTGGATGAGAAGGACAAAACGCTGCTCGACGGCCGTCAAGTCGTCATTGTGGATGATGTGTTCAGCACCGGTTCCACCCTGAAAGGCATGGAACAGATTGTCAGCGCCGCCAACGGCCGTGTCAGCCAGATTGCGGCCGTTTTCACCGAAGGCAATCAGGATTGGTCCCACGTCATCGCTCTGGGTAACCTGCCCGTTTTCACGGGCTAATCCTGGCTGCCTCAGGATCGCTTACCCCATGAAGGATGCGACAACGCTGGCCATTTTCCGCCACCTCTTTGCTTCGGTAGCCGAAGAGATGGGCGTGGCCCTGGGACGGGCTGCTTACAGTCCTAACATCAAAGAGCGGCTTGATTACAGCTGCGCCGTTTTCCTCGGTGACGGCCGTTTGCTGGCCCAGGCAGCCCACATCCCCGTTCATCTGGGCGCGATGCCGGCCTCCGTGCAGGCCGCCCTGACCCACTGCGCCCCTTTCGCGCCCGGCGATCTGGTCATCCTCAACGATCCCTACCTGGGGGGCAACCATTTGCCCGACATCACCCTCGTTTCGCCCGTATTCCTGGACGCCCAGGCGGCAGAGCCACACTTTTTCGTGGCCAGCCGCGCCCATCATGCTGACGTTGGCGGCATGTCACCCGGCTCCATGCCCCTCTCCACCGAGCTGTACCAGGAAGGCATCATCATTCCGCCGCTGAAGCTGGTGGCGGCCGGTCAGCGGAATGAGGCCGTCTGGCAGCTCATCTTGCGCAACGTCCGCACCCCCGAGGAGCGCAACGGCGACCTGGCCGCCCAGCTGGCCGCTCACACCATTGGCGCCGCCCGCTTAGCCGACATCGACGCCCGCTACGGCCTGAATGAGCTGCTGGCCCAGGCGGAGCACCTCATTGACTACGCGAAGACATTGGCCGGAAAAGCAGTCGGTATGATTTCCGACGGCCGCTACAGCTTCACCGACTATCTGGACAATGACGGCCAATCCCCAGACCCGCTGCCCATCTGCCTCACCTTGACCATCGCCGGCGAAGAGATGATCGCCGATTTTAGCGGCACGGCGCCGGCGGTCAACGGCAACTTGAACGCCGTACCGGCCATTGTCCAGTCGGCCGCGGTCTACTGCCTGCGCTGCGTGGCATTAGCCCTACTGCAGGTTGATATCCCCATGAATCAGGGCCTGTTTGCACCGCTAACGATAAAAACAGAAGCCGGATCGCTGCTCGATCCGCGGCCACCCCATGCCGTAGCCGCCGGCAATGTCGAAACCAGCCAGCGGATCGTGGACGTCGTCTTGGGCGCCCTGGCCCAGCCGCTGCCCGATCTGATTCCGGCGGCCAGCCAGGGGACGATGAATAACCTGACCTTTGGCGGACGGCTGGCTGACGGCCGTCCCTTTGCCTACTACGAAACGATGGGCGGGGGGGCTGGCGGCGGACCGGCCGGGCCCGGCGGCAGTGGGCTGCACGTTCACATGAGCAATACCCGCAACACGCCGGTGGAAGCGCTGGAATACAGTTACCCCTTACGCATAGAGCGGTACCAACTGCGATCTGATTCCGGCGGTCACGGCCGTCATCCAGGCGGTCAGGGCTTAATCCGGGCCATAACCTTCCTGACCCCTGTGCAAATCACCATCACCAGCGAACGGCGCGAACGGCCGCCGTACGGCCTGCAAGGTGGCGCGCCGGGCCGGCCCGGTCAGAACAGTGTCCAGCGCGCCGGCCAGGCGACCGCCGAACCGCTGCCCGGCAAATGCACCCTCAGCTTAGAAGTTGGCGATCAGCTGACTATCGCCACACCAGGCGGCGGCGGCTGGGGGTTTGGCGAGCAGAGCGGGGAACAGTAGAATAGTAGTCAGTGGTCAGTCAGTCGTCAATGAACAATGACCAGTGAGCGGTGATTGCGAGAAATTGACTGGAGACTGCGGACTAGAGACTGAAGACTAGAGACTAAAGACTAGAGACTAACCAGTAGTTTATCAAAAAAAGGAGACGGTGAATGGGACTTAAAGAGACGATGCTTTTCTTGCGGGGGGCGGCGACCAATCTGGCTGAAGTGGGTTCTATCATTCCCAGTTCGCGGGCCGTGGCTAAGGCGATGACCAGCGCCCTGCGGGAGAAGCCGGCGCCGCGCCGTATTCTGGAAGTCGGCGCCGGGACCGGGCCCATTACCGCGCGCATTGTCCGGGAAATGCGGCCGGGCGATCATCTCGACATCTACGAGATTAACCCCGAGTTCACCACCTATCTGGAGCGTCGCTTTGCCCGGGAACCCCGCTTCCGGCAGGTGCGGGATCAGGTCACCATTCACACCGCCGGCATTGAGACCATTGCCCGCCAGCCAACCTATGATGTCATCATCTCGGCCATTCCCTTTACCAATTTCCCGCCGGCGGCCGTCAAAGAGTTCTTCGAAACCTACCGGGTCATCCTCAAGCCGGGTGGCCGGCTGACTTACATTGAGTTCGCCTTCGGCCGCACCCTCCTGCGTAAATTGGGCAAGAAAGAGGATCGGCAGCGGCTGGAAAGCCTGGAAGAGGTCTTACGTCATTACCAGCGCTCCTACCGGTACCGCGCCCGCTTCGTACCCCTCAATGCACCACCAGCCCGCATCCACTCCCTCCATTTTGATCACTAAGGTTCAGGCTGGTAGATCTGGGCAGCCTGCGGGTCCTATCTGGCTGACAATCCTTTCTCTGCTATGGCTGGCGGCTCTGGCTGCCTGCCAGCCCACCAGCGCCGCCCAGGAGGTAAGCGCGCCGACGGCCGCTGCCCCCACAATCCATTTAACCAGCCAACCAGCCACACCGGTTAGCGCCACGGGGACGGCCGTAACCGTGGCCAACGCCGCCCCGGCAACACCCACAGCCGTATATACAGTTACCCCCAGCCCCACAGCCACCGCCACCAACACGCCGGCACCCACGGCTACCCCCACACCCATTGGCCCCTGTGCCCAGCGTCGCCCGACCGACGACCTCCTGACCCTGGTCACCCGGCAATATGGCCTGAGCCGGGATTATGAACCGGCCGACCTGGTACCCCTCAGCGATTACCTTCCTGTCGGGGTAACCCTGGGCTACCCCACGCTGATTCGGGCAGCGATTGCCCTGCCTTTGCAAGCAATGGTCGAGGATATGCAGGCAGCCGGTCTGCGGCTGTTCATTATTTCTGGCTACCGCAGCTACGCCTCCCAGGCCATTGCCTGGAACAAATGGCTGGCGCGAGAAGGGGATCGCGGCGCGATTGTCAGCGCCCCGCCCGGCCACAGCGAACACCAGCTGGGAACGACGGTTGATTTCGGTTCACCTGAACTAGAAGAAATCGTCGGCGAGGAGATCGAGTTTCACACCTATTTCTTCCGCACCCGTGAAGGCTTGTGGCTGGCCGAAAATGCGCCCAAATATGGCTTCACCTTGAGCTATCCGCGGCAGGCGTTTGACCTGACCGGTTTCTATTACGAGCCCTGGCACTATCGCTACGTAGGCGTTGAGCTAGCCACCCATCTACACCAAACCGGCTCCTTCTTGACCGAATACCAGCTGCTGACCCAGGAGCCGCCATGTATCCCCTGATACGGAAAATGGGGCATTTCACGGCGAAAACAGGGCGGTACACAAACTGTTTCCTCCTCATTGGCCTGCTCTGGCTAGCCGGGTGCCAGACAGCGCCCCCCACGACCGCGCCGGTCGGTACGCCAACCAGTATGGCCACGGCCGTGGTTCAGGCAGCAACAGCCACCGCCAGTCAGACGCCAACACCAGCGCCAACGGCCACGGCTACCCCTACCCTCACACCAACCATCACCCCCACGCCAACCCCTTTACCCCTGGCCCAACTTATTGTGCCCGAACAGTGGGCGGTGGCCGCCGCTACGGCCGTCGATCAGCGGCTGACTGAGGGCTCTGACTGGCGCTGGGAAGTCGTGGTCGGCGCTAAGGACCTGGAGCCGGATAATCTGCCTGCCGGCACAGTCTGGCTCACCACCACGGCCGGCGACCATCTGGTAGCCGAACGGCCGTTAGCCCTGGCCATCCCCTTCATCACCGCCTGGGAACGGACCAGTCTGGCCGAAGCGCAGACCATTCTGGCGGATGGCCACAGCTTTGTCCGGGTTATCGACTACGAGATGATGGCACCGGTTGACAAGGCGCTGCGGGTGGACGGACGCTTCCCCCACGACGCTGGCTATTCGCTGCAAGAGCGCTGGTATCTGGCCGGCGACAGCGCCGCCATAGCCGAAATCATGCCTTTCCTAAGCCTTGAGCTGGCTCCAAAACCGCTGATTCATCTGACGGCCGTGGGCGACATCATGCTCAACCGCTCGTTGGGCTACAACCTGGCGCGCGGCGACCGGCTCTATCCCTTTACCGGGGTGGTCGAAGCGCTGCAGGCGGCCGACATAACCGTGGGCAACCTGGAATGCGCTCTGGGCGATAGCGGTGAACCGGCGCCCAAAGCTTACCCGTTCCGCGCCCCGCCTGAAGCCGCCGAGAGCCTGGCCCTGGCCGGTTTTGATATCCTCAGCCTGGCCAATAACCACGCCATGGATTATGGTCCTGACGCCCTCCTGCAAGGCATTAGCCTGCTGGAAGCCCAAGGGCTGGCCACCATTGGCGCCGGGGCCCACAGCCAGGCTGCCCGCGCCCCGCATATCATGACCGTCCACGGCATCCGGCTGGCCTTCCTGGGCTACGTCAACGTCCCGGTCGAGTGGCGCGGTTTTGACACTCGCGTCTGGGAAGCCACGGCCGACAGCCCCGGTCTGGCCTGGGGCGATCCGGAGATGATTGCTGAAGATGTGGCCGCCGTACGGCCGGAAGTCGATCTGGTTATCGTGATCCTGCACAGCGGCTACGAATACATTGCCGAGCCCAGTCCCGATCAGGTGGGGGCCGCCCGGGCGGCCGTGGAGGCCGGCGCCGATCTGGTCATCGGTCACCACGCCCACATTTTGCAGGGGATCGAGTTTTACCAGGGCAAGGTGATTGCCTATGGCTTGGGCAATTTCGCCTTTGACATTGACGGCGACCCCGAAACCGCCCTGCTCAACGTCTGGCTCAACAGACGGGGGGTCAGACAGCTCGAGATTGTGCCGGCGATTGTCCGCTTTGGCGGCCAGCCCCGCCTGGCTCATGAATGGGAGGCGCCGGCCATTCGCCAGCAGGTCTACAATCTAACCCGCGCCCTCAACCGCCATTAGCGCCTTGAGATTAGCGTAAGGCGAAATCCTTGGTGAGTAGCTAAGGGGCTGTCCAAAAACAACTTCCCGTTTTTTAGACTGGAGCAATCTTGGAGATTGCTCCAGTCTGTGCCATGTAATTCTTGGACGCTTACTAAGAACAACGTCCCGTCTTTGCAGACTGGACCAATGTCGGAGACCGGCTCAATCTGCGCCACGTGATTTCCGGCGGTTATTCAGGAGCTATCACAGTTGGGACACAATGCGACGAATCTGCGCCCTTGAAATGTCTGATTGCTCACTCTTCGAATAAATGGTGATTAGAACAATCTCGCTGGTTGTCTGCAAATAGTAAATTATGCGATAACCAGCGCTCTTTCCTCGAGCACGATCGCGATTGGGCACCCGCACTTTGAAAATCGCATACCCCACGCCAGGAACTTTGTCTCCTGGCAGACTCCCATTCTGCAGCTGTTCGATAACAGGCTCAACGTCCTGCCGAATATGGCGGTATTTTTTGGCTAATGTGCGTAAACTGCGCTTAAACTCAGGTGTAAATCGGACAGCAACGAGAGGCGGTTTGTCAGCCATCTATTCCCGACCACAGTTCAGAAACAGACATCGTTTCACCAGCTATGGCTTCACGCCATCCTTGCCGAAAGCTGTCTTCCGCCGGTTTTAAGACAACACTTTGACGAAATAAGTGGACCATTTCCAACAACAAAGGCAAGTATTCCTCTGGTGTTTGCCGAATCTCCTCATGAATTCGCTCCATATAGGCTGATGGATAGCTGTTCATACCGTGTCCTTCCTTGCTTTGCGAGAACTTTAGCAACGCACCGTTACCGATCTTATCAGGCTGTGCAGTCTTCAGTATAGCGATTAGAAAGATTTCTGACCAGAATACACTAATCATTTGCTTTCATGCAAACGCAGCACATAGCATGCTGCTCAGTCAGCAAGCTGGTTTGACGGCCGCGCCGTTCTCAGGCAGAATTCTCCCCACCATGGACAATAACAACCTTAACGACAGAATAAACCGGGCCCGCGAACGACTGCGATTCCAGTTCAAGATTCTGCTGGGCTGCGCC
>Ga0114946_10002427_pt1 | contig 12791 bp, 12 predicted proteins | sample WalLakDeSediment_FD_88676 | JGI IMG/M metagenome (GOLD analysis project Ga0114946, IMG submission 88676) | Lake sediment microbial communities from Walker lake, Nevada to study Microbial Dark Matter (Phase II) - Walker Lake 11/02/13 Deep Sediment | ecosystem: Environmental > Aquatic >...
ATGAACACCTTCTTTTATATCGATTATAAATTGGGTGTCACAGCTTGTATTTTTACACAACACATTCCGTTTAATCATCCTGAAACGACTTCATTATTTGATAAGTTTTCAAAAACAATTTACTCGGAAAATAAATGAAAAAAGAAGCCTGATGGTAACAATGTATATGAGGTAATGCTCCCTAAGCGGTCGCACTACGCATATACTTACCGTAAAACCCTCTCCCCCCTTCCCCTAATGAACCCTCCTCATAATCTCATAACTTTCGGAATAACCATGTCTCTCCCTGAGGGAAATCTTGGTGGTTTGGACATTGGAATGGGCTAAGACTTGTCGGATTTCTTCTTCAGAATTGCTGGAGTGGATATAATAAGTTCTTTCTGAATAGGAATTTGCTTTTAGGTAATTAATGGGTTTGACTACCCCTTTTTTTTTGTCAATACTACAACATTGCTTTAACCTTGCAGTTGGGAGGAGGGTTTTTTGATAGCACTTCCTTTAAATTCAAGATTATTTTTTGGTAGAAATCCCAAACAGCGTATGGTAATATTTTGATTTTTGGAGGGGAAACCACAGTTATATCATTATATTTAGTTGGTAAGAATGGGAAAACCAGACCAGCAATCAAAGTTTAGCTCATGAAGCAAACAGGTGAAATAGTAATTTACCAATCGGCGAAAGGCGCACCTATTATTCAAGTACTTCTTGAAAATGATACTCTATGGTTGGATCAATATCAGATTTCTGAATTGTTTGACACTGACAGGACTTCAATAGTTAGGCATATCCGAAATATTTACAAAACATCTGAATTGGATGAAAAGGCAACTTGTGAAAAAATTACACAAGTTCAACAGGAAGGAAAAAGAACAGTAAAGAGACAGATAAAAATCTATAATTTGGATCTGATTATTTCTGTGGGTTATAGAGTTAATTCCAGACAAGGTACAACCTTTAGAATTTGGGCCAACAAGATAATCAAAGATCATTTGGTAAAAGGCTATACAATTAATGAAAAAAGGTTACTGGAGCTCCAACAAACTATAAAACTGGTTAATAGAACAATCCAAAGTCTTGGTTCAGACGATCAGACTAAAGGTATCTTTGAAGTTTTATCCGAATTCTCCACGGCTTTGGATATTCTGGATGATTATGACCATCAAAGACTAAGTTTACCGGATATCCCCATCCAAGCAACTTTCAGAATATCCTACGAGGAAGCAAAACTTGCAATCGATGAATTAAAGAAAAGATTCGGTGGGTCAAGTCTTTTTGGAAATGAAAAAGACCAATCCTTTAAGGGTTCGATTTCAACTATAGACCAAACATTCGATGGAATAGAACTATACCGAAGTTTAGAAGAAAAAGCTGCGCACCTTTTATATTTTGTTGTCAAAAACCATTCATTTTCAGATGGAAACAAAAGAATTGCAGCTTGGCTATTCATTTGGTATTTGGAAAAGAACAAAAGTTTATACCACCTAGATGGTACGAAAAGGATAAGTGAAAATGCCTTGGTTGCTTTGACATTGCTAATTGCTGAAAGTAAACCTGAAGAAAAAGAAATGATGATAAACGTGGTTGTAAATCTAATTAACAGAACATAGAAAGAAGAAAAGCCCATAACATCACCTTGGATACAGCCTGCCTACCGCAGGCAGGCGGGCGGTTCAGTGTGAATATGAAATTCAGTATCTTTAAGAAGCTAGGAGAAAGTAGGAAGAGAACGACTCCGAATGCCCGCCGTCTCAAAGCTGAATCCCGTTATATATAATTCAATAAAATGAAAACTATCATACCATTAATTTGTCTTATATCATTTGTAATCTCTTGTGAAGAAAGTAGTCGGTCAAAAGTGAATACCTCAACTTTAAATTCAAGAGATTCAGAGGATACTAATAAAGTAACGCTTTTCCTGACGTCAAGCGGAATGCCAGCGTTGTCAGCTATCATACCTTTGCTTCCATTTAAACCAAAAGGTAAGAAGGTCTCCTATGTCACTACAGCATCGGTAGTTAATGGTGTGGTTCCAGAAGGGATGAACGACAATATAGATGTTATTGAAAAGGCTGGGTTTACTGTTGATAGGATTGATATATCTACACTAGCTCCTGAGGATATGGAAGGGGCATTTTCAGGTAGTGATCTGATTTGGGTAGGTGGAGGCAACACTTTATATCTTCTTCAGCAAGTCAGAAAATCAGGGTTTGATAAGTATGTGACTAAAAAAATATTAGAGGGTGTTCCATATGTTGGCGTCAGCGCCGGGGCCATCATACTAGGACCGGATTTGGAATTTGAACTCTATGCATCACGAACTCCTGAATTGACTTCTTATGAGGGCTTGAACCTCTTCCCTTTTGCTCCTTATGTTCATTTTGATGCTGAATGGACAAAAGAGTTATATGCAGATATTCTGAAGTTTTCCTTGGAAAATAACAAGTCATTTATTACCCTTCGTGACGATCAATTTATTTATGTAACAGGCGAAAAATGGCAGGTTATTGATTTGGAAAAATAATTTTATTAAAAATATATTACAATGTATAAAGCACATTAAAACGTGCCATATACTAACCGTTAAACCCTCTCACCCCTTCCCCTCCAAAAACATCTTCATAATCTCATAAAGCTGAAAAATCCATGTCTCTCCCTAAGGTAGATTTTTGTGGTTTGGACGGTTGAATGGGCTAAGAACTGACGGATTTCTTCTTCCGAATTTCCGGAATAGGCCATGTGATTGGCCAAGGTATGTCTTGGAAAATGACCAGTCAAACCGTCTATCCCAAGGTTTTCACCGATTCGTTTTAATGAACCATTACGGCGGGTTCTGGCTCTTTGGATAGGGTATTCCTGGTTTTTACTGAAGTTAGATTGGTTTTCAAGGACATGTCTGAAATCATCAAAATTCAATTGAGGGAAAATAAACCAACTTATCATCCATAAAAGCTTCGCTATTTCAACAAAAAGTAGATGGAAATCCGAAGTTTTGTTTCGGACATAAGGTGATTGTTGTTTATGCTGCAGAATAGACCTAATAAGAATATAATTTTTATTATGATCATAAAAAGTCAGGGTATAACCTTATTATAGAGAAATATAAGTCAAGCTATAACCTTATATTAATTTGAATATGTCAAGTTATAGCATTACATTTGTTTTTGAATAATCAGTTTAAAGTCTGACATTATGAATAAAAAGAAAATTCAAATTGATCAACTTGAGTCCCGGATAAAGCGATTTTCCCATGCTCGTGAATTACCTAACCCTCCAACTGGATGGATAAGGGCTATTCGACTCGCACTTGGAATATCATTGCAGCAAGTGGCAAATAAATTGAACATAACAAAACAGAGTGTTCAGGAAATTGAGATAAGAGAAAAGGAGGGCTCAATAACACTTAGATCTTTAAGAGAAACGGCAAGTGCTTTAGATATGGAGTTAGTCTATGGGTTTGTTCCAAAAGACGGGTCGTTGGAAAAATATATTGACAGAAAAGCCCGTTTGCTCGCCGAAAAAATAGTTTCCCGAACTTCAAACAGTATGAAACTTGAAAATCAGGAAAACAGTAAACAGCGACTTAAGAAAGCCATTGAAGAACGTATGATAAGTATCAAAAGTGAACTACCCAAAGCATTATGGGATTAGATTTAGCATACGTCAATGGGCAAACCCCATTAGATGAAGATGAAAAGGAAGGTCTGTTGATTCCTACAATTGCAACTAGGGAAGAGTTAGATGAATTTGAACAAAAAAACATTGAAGAATCCATGCAGTGGGTTTTTAATAGATCATTAAAAGCAGAAACAATTTTAACCGAAAAGTTTATATGCAATTTACACAAGCGGATGTATGGAGAAGTTTGGGCATGGGCTGGAAAATTAAGAAGAACAGATAAAAATTTAGGTATTGATAAATGGCAGATTCCCACAGCACTAAAAATCCTCTGTGATGATACCCTATTTTGGATTCAAAATAACAGCTTCAGCCCTGATGAAACAGCTTTAAGGTTTAAACATAGAATTGTAAGTATACATTGCTTTCCTAATGGAAATGGTAGACATAGTAGATTTATGGCAGATATAATTATTAGTAAGGTTTATAAAATGCCTTTATTTAGTTGGGGAACTGGTGATTTAAAACACGAAGGAGGGGCTCGTTCTAACTATTTAAATGCAGTGAGAGCAGCAGATAATGGGGATCTTACACAGCTTTTAAGGTTTGCCAGATCCTAAATAGAAAATTGAAAAGCACGAAAGCACAACATTGTATAAAAACAATAGCGGGTGAAGCACTAGAATTAGGGATGTGCATTTAATAGATTTGGGTGGTGGTAGACAGGTGATCTCCTTGAAGTCCACTACTGCTCTTAAACTTGATCGTTGTGGTGCATGATAAAATGACCTCCGATTTAAAAAATTCGTATCTTTAACAAAGATTAAAAAAATGGAAACTTTAAGGATCGATATCTTGAACCCAAAGTAACGCTATCAATGGTGAGACTTCCTCTGAAACGACTTTTCATTTTAAACAATCAGATAACCTATTGACTGCAACTTATTCAGGAGGGAAAATAAAATTCGGACATTTGATAGGATTGGTTGATCATTTGGGAAATATCGACATGCGATACCACCAGGTTAATTTAGGTGATGAACTGATGACTGGTGTATGTTTCTCTAAACCTGAAATACTACCTAATGGCAAACTTATTTTGCACGAAAATTGGCAATGGACATCGGGGGACAAATCAAAAGGAACCTCAATAATTGAAGAGATTTAGAGTTTATTAGTACAGACCAAGCAGCAAAATTGAAACAGTAAAATAAGAGATTATTTTTAAAGTGTATTAGAAATTTAAACTCTGGAAATTATGAGAGAAAAAACAAACTTTCTGAAATTACCCTTACTGTTAATGGGAGTATTCTTTGTTTTTGCAAGCAGTTGCATAAAAGATGAGGAGGATAACGGAGGTAAAATTGAGGGTACTTTTACCGATAGTCGAGATGGGAAGGTTTACAAGACGATAACTATAGGTACACAAGTATGGATGGCAGAAAACCTTGCATATTTACCAAGTGTAGTTGAACATGGCACTGGCTCAAACACAACACCTTATTACTACGTATACGAATATAATGGTACTGAAGTAGCAGATGCCAAAGCTATCTCTAATTTCCGAATTTATGGCGTTTTATACAATTGGGAAGCAGCCAGATCGGCCTGCCCCACAGGTTGGCACCTGCCAAGTGATGCGGAATGGACACAATTGACCGATTATCTTGGAGGAAAAGAAATAGCCGGAGGTAAGCTAAAAGGCACAAAGCATTGGATTACCCCCAACACCGGAGCAACCAACCAAACCGGCTTCACAGCCCTTCCGGGAGGCCTCCGTAACTTTGGTGGCTTATTCGGTAATGTTGGCTACGGTGGCTATTGGTGGTGTGCTACTAGCATTAATACTGATGAAGCGATTAGCTGGGTATTGAGCCAATGTTGCAGCGGCATAGCCAGTAACCCCGCCAGTAAGGAGTTGGGGTTTTCAGTTCGTTGCCTCAGGGATTAATTTATAAATATTTAGTTTTAATAAATCCTGATTCAATTTTGAATTTGTCAGGGGTATTTATTAGTTGTGCGTCATTTTAGTACGATACAACACCAACGTGCATTAACAAAAACAACAAATTTCAATGGTAGATATATTGACGGAAATTATAATTAACAAACCAGTGGAAATTGTTGCGGACTATGCAAGTAATCCAGGCAATGGTCCTGAGTGGTATGTAAACATAAAATCTGCTGAATTGAAGACACCTAAACCTCTTATGGTCGGTTCACAAGTTGCATTTGTGGCAAATTTTCTCGGACGAAAGCTTGTCTATACCTATGAGATTATAGAATTAATTCCACGACAAAAACTCTTAATGCGGACAGCAGAAGGACCTTTTCCAATGGAGACAACCTATACTTGGACCGCTATTGACGACAGGACAACAAAAATGACTTTGCAGAACTAAGGAAACCCAACAGGTTTTTCAAAACTATTTGCACCTTTTATGGCTACAATCATGCAAAAGGCAAACACAAAAGACCTAATTAACATTAAAAAAATTATTGAAAGTAAGAAAGGAACAAATGTGACGAAACAAAGTCGGACAAAGAAAAATGGCCTTTTACATCAGCTAACCAAAAGGTTACAAAAAAAACAATGGTTGAATTCCCCTCAATAAAGACAGAAAGATTATTTCTACGAAAATTCAGTCCGACGGAATCCCTCACATCGCCAAGCGCCTAACCTTTAGCATCAAGTTTAAATAAACAAACATGACAAAAAAAATATTTGTAACAGGAGGGACCGGATTTTTAGGAAAACATTTAATTGAAAGATTAGCAACCGAAAACCATCAAATTGTCGCATTGACAAGGAAAAAAAATTCATTAATTAATTTTCCCATTCAAGAAGTGGTTGGAAGTTTAGATGATATCCAAAATTGGGAAAAAGAACTTAGTGAATGTGACGTACTAATTCACTGTGCTGCAAAAGTTGAATTTTGGGGGGCTTGGCAAGACTATTATAAGAACAATACGCTTGCAACTTTGGAGCTGTTAAAATCAGCAGAAAAACACCATGTCAAAAGATTCATTTATATCAGCTCTGAATCTGTTTTACAAGATAAAAAAGACTTGTTTGACATTGATGAAACATATCCATATCCCAATGAACCAAGCTCCTATTATGGAAAATCAAAGATGCAGGCAGAACAAGGGATAAGGGCATTTAACGGGAATATCCTAAAAATAATTCTAAGACCAACTTTCATTTACGGGAAAGGTGTGAATGCTATTGAAACACTAAAAAATAAAATAAATTCGGGTGCTTTTTCATGGATAGATAATGGGAATGTATGGATGGAAATGGTATATGTAAAAAATGTTGTTGAGGCGATAACTAAGGCAATTGATTATGGGAGTAATAATGAAATTTACAACATAACAGACCATTCAAAACTAAAAGTAAATGAATTTTTATCTGACTTAATGGCTACTGAAAACATTTCAATACCTAACAAAAGCACACCTTCGTTTATTGCAAAACCTGCTGCTTTAATGGTAGAGAAAATCTGGCGGGTTTTAGGCATAAAAAGTTATCCTCCATTAACCCGATTTGATTTGAGTTTTATAGCGATGAACAGGCAATACAAGACTGAAAAAGCGTTCAAAGAACTAAGATACAAACCCATATTCAGTACATCAGACGCAATTAATGACATGAAATTAAATACCTGATGCGAGCCATTCGTGATGATGTGGATTAATTCAAATTCAGTTTTTCAATATGGCCTTGACTAACTCTTTTTTTGTGCTCAGACTCCAACTTTTAAGTAAATCTTGCAGTTGGGAGGTTTTTTTTGATGAAGCTTGCATTCAGTGAAAAGGAGGTTTCAGGTGAACTCGGAAAAAAAGTCCATTATAGGATTTAGGTATGTAGGACTGGAAAACCTGACTAAACTCTTTATATTTAACAACTAAGTCTGCTTTTTCAAGATGTATAAGGGAGAAGTCAGCTAAAAAAACCAATGATAGAATTAACCTTTAAAGTTTCTAAGGATATATCCACAATAACACAACACTTGACAGATGTTGAAAAATTTGTTTCTGTTCATCCACTGATTTATAAAATGACAGATTTGGGAGAAAACACTTACAAGGTATTCGAAAAAATCAAGATGGGAATTATTCCCTATCGTTTTACATATAGGGCGACCATAACTCACGACCACAATTCTGTGAAAATGAATGCTTCGGTAATGGGGTTGACTAAATTATCAATGCATTTTACCTTTCAAAGAGAAGGTAATGTAACTATAATTAACGAGAGGTTGACAGTGCAATCTGTATTGCCAATCAAAAACTTTATGGTAAAACTTATAAGTAAACAGCATCAAGAAATGTTTAAAAATATAGATATCTGAAAAAATGAGTATACACTAACAGCGGTTTGTAAAAACGGGAGTTTTCCGGCTAGGGCGGGACAGGCAGTGCTCCTATGACAATGAAGTGCTAAATCTGCCTGCCGTCCAGCTAGGTCCAAGCTTTGTGCATCAAATGAAGTTTAATGTTGAAAATCCCTGAATCGCAAAGCGGCAAAATATTATAGGTAAGTGTAGAAAATCGCTCACAACAATAAAATAAATGACAAAAAATGAATAAAATTACCTTATCAATACTATTAATTTTTGGACACACCTTACTCTTCGGGCAAGACAATCAGAAACTTCGGATTCAACACTTGACAGACAATTTTTATGTTTACACAACATATAAGGAACTTCATGGCTTTGGCTCAAAACTTTTAAAGTATCCTTCAAACAGTATGTATTTGGTTACCGATAATGGTGTAGTGCTTTTTGATACCCCATGGGATTCAACCCAATTTCAACCACTTCTCGACAGTATTTCAGAAAGACACAACAAAAAAGTTGTAATGGCAATTGTAACACACTACCATAATGACCGAACTGCAGGACTTGATTTTTTAATACATAAAGGGATAAAAACTTATAGTTCTAAACTTACATATGATTTATGCAAGGAACACGGTGAAAAGCAGGCGGAATTTTATTTTCAAAACGATACTGTTTTTAACATCGGAAACTACAAATTTGAAACGTACTATGCCGGCGAAGGACACACTAAAGACAATATTGTTATTTGGGTTGATGAATACAAAATTCTTTATGGTGGTTGCTTGGTTAAAAGCACCGAAAATAAAAATTTAGGGAACGTTGCAGATGCAAACTTGAAAGAATGGACTCCGACAATTAAGAAAGTGATAAAAAAATATCCCAAACCGAAATTTGTCATTCCCGGACATTTTGGTTGGACAGGCAACAAAGGATTAAATCATACATTGAAACTATTAAGATAGAATAGATAAAAAAACATATTAAATCGCTTTTGTAAAAGGGCGGCTGAAGTACTTCCATCAAACATTTTTTCAAGTTTCAACCTTAGCAATTATATAAAACTGTTGTGCTAAAAATTCCCCTGTGTACAAAACGCAGAACTGTTTATCCTTGAACTCTTCCCAGCTCTTCCCATCAAGCAACTGCTTCAAAATCTTTTTAATGCGGAAAACCATTCCTTTCTATAGGTTCATCGTCATTGTTTGGACCTTGGAATGGCCTAGGACCCGGACGGATTTCTTCTTCAGAATAGCCGAGTGGATATACCAGCTATCTGTGAAAAGGAATTTGTTTTTAGGTAATTAGGGGTTGCCTTAACTTTTTATGTGCCCATACGTCAACTTTCTTTAACTGTTCAGGATGTTTGGATATGCTTCCTGTAAAATACAGGATAATCGCCTCAATCGTAAAAAGCCATCATTTAAAAAAGAAGTTTAGGGAAGCTTTTGTAAGACATTTTTTTATAACATAATAAGCAGAGTTTGTGATTTTCAGTAAATTATATATGATAAAACCAATTATTTATTGTATCTTTATAAGCAATGGAAATAGGAAGTGCCGATTCCGGATCTATTTTTTTTTAAATAAAGTGTATGGATATCCACTTGTGTGCAAGCAGCCAAATTTATGGTTCTTTTTAGGTCTATCCGATTTGCACTGATATTCAGGAATATACAATTATTTACTTGGGGTTTTAAGACTTCAGGTAGAAAAGAGGATAGCCTGAATAAAGTGCTCTGAAATTCAGTTGACTATTAGACTTTGGATAGATTTATTTTTTTCCCGTGCTAATCCTACGTGGAACACTGAATGTCTTTATCAGGACTGCCTTTCCATATGATCAGACCTGAAGGTTTTGGTTATCGGGTGATATAGGAATTATTCTGCGCGTTAGATGAAATACAGCAGCACGACTTAAAAATATGAAGGAACAACTAACCGTCTCATTTAACATTCACTTTTTGAAGGAGAGCGCCATTAGTTTGGCCAAAATTCATAAAGTTTCTTCGACTTCCCGCAATTCGAAGCCCATTAAGCCCATTCTGGAAAACTCTAAACAGATCCTTACAGAAACTTATCGGGCCCTATCCAAGTTTGTAAAATCAGAAAAAGAGATTTCACCGGCTTCAGAATGGCTGATGGACAATTTCTATATTATTCAGGAACAGATAGTACAGATTGGCATTGACTTCCCCAAAGCGTATCAAAAAAATATCCCGATTTTGTCAAAAGGCGATCATGAGGGTTTTCCAAGAGTATATGAGATAGTACTCAATATGCTTACGCACACCGATAATGTTTTAAACAATGATGTTCTTATAGAATATATCCGGAGTTATCAGGAAGAGAAAATGCTACTGCTAGGGGAACTTTGGGCCATACCTATTATGATCCGCTTGTTTCTTATTCAAATACTGGCGGAAAAAGCTTCCCGGATTTTGGAGCAGAAGAATATAAAAAGTGAAGTTGAAAAATTTGTAAAAAAAATTGAAAAGGAGGACTTAAAAGAACCTGGAGCCTTTTCAAACGCTATTTCCGGTTGGGCGAAAAACCATTCAGAAAAATCGGGACTCCTACATCTTTTAGAGTTATTCAATCAGCTTCAGTCAATAGGCCTGCTTCAAGAAGAACAAAAGCGCTGGTTCAATTACCATATTAACCAATACGATATCACGCTGGAAGATGCCATGCGCTTGGAGGCACAAAAGCAGTCAAGACTCCAGGTGAATATTCAAAACGCAATTATTTCTTTAAGGGAGATTACCGAAACAGACTGGTCGGATTTTGTGGAGGATTGTTCCGTAATTAACAGTATTTTGAAAGAAGATCCTGCCGGATACTATTCAAAAATGGATTTTCAGACCCGGGACAGTTACAGGAAGACTGTGGAGAGAATAAGCAAACATTCTAATCTCGAGGAGTATCAGGTATCCTACCGCGCTTTGGATCTGGCAAAAGCCCATGCCAAGGATATGGATGAAAAGTCCGGAGATTTAATGTTTGACAAGAATCAGGTAAAAAAGCACATTGGTTATTACCTTGTCGGGGACGGATACAGTGAACTTATAAAGAAAGTCGGATATTCAACTCCCCTTAAAGAGCGGTTTTACCGGGCCTTTGAGTCACATTTCTATCTTTACCTGCTCACCATACTTCTTTTTACACTTTCTTTTGTAGGTATTTTGTGGCTTGCAACCGGTGCTATAAGTTATTCTACGGCAGTAATCATTGCTGTAATCCTCATTGCTTTTTTTCCTGCACTCGAACTATCCATCATAACAGTAAACCGGTTTTTTTCTTTTTTCCTGCCTCCTCGCGTCCTTCCCAAGATGGATTTCAAAGAGAATATTCCCGAAGCATCACGGACACTTGTTGTTGTCCCCACGATGTTGTCATCTCCTGAAGATGCATTGCGTCAGATTGAAAACATTGAAATTCATGCTTTGGCCAACCCTGACCAGGGACTTCAATTTGCTTTACTTTCAGACTTTAGGGATGCGAATAAAAAGAATTTGGAGGGTGATGAAGCCATTCTTACAGCTGCTGAAAATGCCATCAAAGAGCTTAATGAAAAGTATACATCAAATTATGGTGACAAATTTTTTGTACTCCATCGTGAACGGTTGTGGAATGAATCCGAAAATGCATGGATGGGCTGGGAGAGAAAAAGAGGAAAGCTGGAAGAATTGAACAACTTAATTTTTGATTCGACATCAGTTACATCCTATCGGTTTTTTGCAGGTGAATTTCTAGCTTCATTGAATTCCACTCCCATACAATATGTTATTACACTTGATGCAGATACGAAACTGCCACCTGGATCTGCCACAAAACTGATCAGCACAATCTCTCATCCACTTAACAAAGCCCAGTATGACGATGACAAAAAAAGAATTACAAAAGGATATGCTATTATCCAGCCACGCATTTCATTCTCTCCGGAATCAGCAAAAAAAACCTGGTTTTCGAAGATCTTTTCCGGCAATGTTGGATTAGATCCCTATTCCGCAGCAGTCTCGGACATTTATCAGGACCTAATAGGAGAAGCGATTTTTACTGGCAAAGGGATTTATGATGTCAGGGCATTCCATTTGATTTTAAACAATAAGTTCCCCGAAAATAGAATCCTCTCCCATGACCTTATTGAAAGCGCCTATTTGAGGACAGGGCTTGCTACTGATATTGAATTATTTGACGACTACCCAAGCACTTATCTCAATTACATTAAAAGGAATCATCGTTGGACAAGAGGCGATTGGCAAATTGCTTCCTGGCTTTTTCAATACGTCCCAGGGCCAGAAAGAAAAATCAGGAATCAGATCAGCCTTTTATCGAAATGGAAAATTTTCGATAACCTACGCCGGTCGTTGAACTTTCTTTTTCTGACCATTTTCTTTATCGTTGGCATGTTTTGGCTGCCCGGTTCCGGATGGATCTGGACTGCAGCTGCTTTGGGAATTTTGGCATTTCCTACCTATGTAAGTCTATCGAGCGACCTCTTAAACAGACCGGTAAGGATCAGGTGGAAACTCTACATGGAGAAAGTGCGGGATAATCTGAGAATAAATACAGTTCAGGCTATATCCACAATAATCATCCTCCCACATCAGACTTTTATTCAACTTGATGCTGCATTTCGAACTTTGTACCGCTTAATTGTTTCAAGAAAGTGGTTGCTTGAATGGACTACAGCTTCCCATGCAGAGAAACTTAGTCCTAATTCTTTGAGTGTTTACTTCCGTTTTATGATTATTCCGGTGTTATTGGGGATTTTCATCTTTATAACTGCGATTGTTATTGCTCCGTCCTATTTGTGGATTGTAA
>Ga0114946_10002428_pt1 | contig 12790 bp, 10 predicted proteins | sample WalLakDeSediment_FD_88676 | JGI IMG/M metagenome (GOLD analysis project Ga0114946, IMG submission 88676) | Lake sediment microbial communities from Walker lake, Nevada to study Microbial Dark Matter (Phase II) - Walker Lake 11/02/13 Deep Sediment | ecosystem: Environmental > Aquatic >...
AAAAGAATCTAAAATTCTGGATAAAGCCACCATTTGTAAAGAGGGGGATTTGACTATCGAATTTATCTATTTGGAAGGTTTCGTAAAACAGAATGAAATATAGTGTTATGAAAAATATTGAAAGATACATAGAGCAGACCGTTTTAAAACCGCAGACAACCGACGCGGATATTGAAAACCTAATAGCTGAAGCCAGGAAATATGGTTTTGTGGGCGTCTGTGTTCCACCCTTTTGGGTGAAAAAAGCCAAAAGGGAAATCGGAGAGGCAGCTATTCAACTGGTAACTGTTGTGGGCTTTCCTTTGGGGTATAACATGACTGAAACCAAGGTGTATGAGTCTGAATTGGCCATCCAAAACGGAGCGGATGAAATTGACGTAGTCTGGTCAACAACAGCGTTCAAATCACAAATGAATTGGCCGAAGATCGAATTGGCAAGATTGGCCCAAGTTTGCCATGATCATGAAAAAATGTTGAAAGTGATAATTGAAACGGCCTATTTGACAGACAGGGAAATTATCCAAGCCTGTAAAATCTGTGCCGAAGCAGGGGTGGATTATGTAAAAACCTCAACCGGTTTTGCCCCAGAAGGAGCCAAGGAAAACCACATCAGGTTGATGCGTGAAAATTTACCGAGCAGTGTAGGGATAAAAGCCAGTGGAGGCATTAAAACTTATGAAAAAGCTGTCCAATTGATACAGGCTGGGGCTGACAGGATAGGGACAAGTTCAGGAGTAGAAATTGTGAAAGGGTCAAAGGATTTTTAGTCAATCCCCAATAGTGATTTCTGATTTATGGATGTGTTTATTATTTGAACTCATTTCTCTGATATCCTCATCCTTATTAAAATAGATCAGAAGAAAGGGGATAATGAAGAAGGTTAATAGGATATACGCAAAGCCCACAAATCTCGATTTGGTTGATTCTTTGCCCAAAAAAGTTGCCAGTTTTACCGGTATATTTCTGATCCCAGGAAATGGCAGGAATATGATGGCACCTAAAAAATTAAAAAGGAAATGAACAATGGCCAGGCTGATCGCAGCATCTGTTTTGTAAATAGCTGCAATTGCAGCAGTAATTGTAGTTCCAATATTGGCCCCGATGATAAATGGAAAGGCTTTTACCAGTGAAACTTTTCTATTGGCTACAGCAGGAACAATCAGGGAGGTTGTTACCGTGCTGGACTGAATAGCGGCTGTAAAAAAAGCACCGTACAGGAAAGTTAAATAGGGATTATGGAAAATATGTTTGTTTGCCCTATTGACATTCGGAGACATAAATGTCCTGAAAACGGAATTGGAAAGGAATTTGATCGAAACAAAAACCAAAATGACAGCCAGGGACAGAACTATTAAAGGCTTGGAAATTAACTCCACAAACCATATGGTCAGTGGCCGGGTAAAAAGGATATTGTAATTATAATTTCCATCATATTGATCTCCAAGATCAAAGAATGTTTCTGTAAGATGGGTGGCCATTAGGCTCAAAAACCCAAAGTAGACTTCCAATGGGAAAAGGATTAAAACCGTCAGGATATTAAAAATATCGTGCATTACGCCTGCGGCCAACGCTTTCCTGAACTCATTCTTTTTCATGATGAATGAGAAGGCGACCAGGGTGCTGGTTATGGTTGTTCCGATATTGGCCCCCATTACGAGTGGAACAGCTTGTGCCAGACTAAGGCTTCCTGACGCAACTACAGCTACTATCATCGCTGTAACAGTTGAGCTGCTTTGGATTAAAGCGGTCATTAAAAGCCCGACGAAGAGTCCGATAAAAGGATTATTCGTAGCCAGAAAAAGTTCTTCCGCAAATTGGCTGTTCAAACGGACCATGGAGACCGTTAACAAATCTATTGAAAACATGAACAGCAAAAATCCAAATAGCATTTGTAGAATGCTAGATATACTCACTTTGGAAATATTGCCCGGCTTTATTTCGCTCATTTATTAAAAAACCCCATTTAGGGGCCGTCCACTTTGAAATTATCTGCAAAGTAATGGTACTGCAAATAAATATTCAGTCTTTCAATATGAAGATATTGTTAACAATATAATAACAAAAGAAATAAAGTAATATAATCAAATGGATATTTGAGACAATAATATCTTAAGAGTTTGAATAATATTTTATATTCAAGGGTATTAATTTAAGCTTAAAATGAAATAGTGTTTAATTTAAACCGAAAAATTACTGTTAACAATTAATTAACATTAAAGCAAAATATTCTTCTTTAACTTTGCAGCGGTTTTTAAATCCGATCAAACCACCCTTATGGCCAAATTAAAAGACCAAAATATAAATCAGGATGCCTTATCGCAGGTAGCCTATTCACTTTTTGATTTTACAAAAAAAGAAAAATCATTTCTTGTTGTTATTTGTATCCTGGTGTCCATAGCGGGGATAATTACTCCTTATACCTATTTATCCATGTGGTTTGGATTTGCTTTGGCTGCCTATTCAGCAATAGCCAATGACAGTATTCAGACGATCGGTACCTTTATCGCTTCTAATCATCAAAGAAAGTGGTATTGGTTATGGTTGTTTATGGGATTGATATTTGTGGCAACTGTAACATTCAGTTGGTTTACCTATAATGGCGATGTCAGCTATCAAAGACTGCAAGTGCCAGGTTTGGAAAAAGCACCGGAAAGTTTTGTTTTTCTTCAACTTGCTGCTCCCATTGTATTGTTGGTTATGACCAGGCTTAGGATGCCTGTTTCCACCACTTTCTTATTGTTAAATGTTTTTACTTATAAAGCGGGAACTATTCTGGATGTAATGCAGAAAAGCTTTATGGGTTACTTATTGGCCTTTTTTATTGCGATTATTGTTTGGTTTGCAGTTGAGAGGCTGGTTAAGGATTTTCTAAAAGGAGAAGCAAGACCCTATTGGTATATCCTCCAATGGATCACATCGGGAACGCTTTGGGCGGTATGGATCATGCAGGATGCTGCTAATATTGCTGTATTTTTACCAAGGCAGCTCAATGTTTGGGAGTTTTTAGTCTATACAGGCTTTGTTTTCCTTGGTCTTGGTTTTTTATTTTATCTTAAAGGAGATAGAATTCAGGGTATTGTTAATGAAAAGACGAAAGTTACCGATGTAAGGGCCGCAACGCTAGTGGATTTTGTATATGCTATAATTCTCTTTTATTTTAAAATGTTAAATAATGTGCCTATGAGTACCACATGGGTATTTATTGGATTGTTAGGAGGAAGGGAATTGGCTATTGCTTTGGCTAAATCTAAGAAATTGACTAAAAGAAAAGCCAGAATTTTCAGGGCCTATACCTTGGCTAGGAGGGATATTGTTAAGGCAGGGATAGGATTATTGGTTTCCCTTATCCTTGCTTTGATTATCAATGAAGGAGTAAGAAATGAAGTATTTGATCTTTTTAGGTTTTAGCCAAAAACCATAAAAAAATTGTAATGGCGCAGGTTTTTAAACACCGTGCGCCATTTTCATTTAAGACTGTTTATATTTAAACATGGATTTATTTACAGATGATTATTTTATGAATGAGGCCTTTAAACAGGCCAAATTGGCTTTTGAGGATAATGAAATTCCAGTTGGAGCTGTAGTGGTCTGTAGGAACAAAATCATTGCCCGGGCATATAACCAAACAGAAAAATTGACTGATGCGACAGCCCATGCAGAAATGCTCGCCATTACAGCAGCAGCAAACTCCTTGGGAGCCAAATACCTCCCGGAATGTAAATTATATGTAACCCTGGAACCTTGCGTGATGTGTGCGGGAGCCGGTTTTTGGTCACAGCTTGGAGAGCTTCATTATGGTGCCTCAGACCCCAAAAGGGGATATACCAAAGTTTCGCAATCAATACTACATCCAAAAACCAAAGTGAGCAAAGGTTTGATGGCTGAAGAATCAAAGGCATTATTGGATGAATTCTTTAAAAAATTAAGAAATTAAATCCTTTTTAAGCATTTTAGAACCAAACTGAGCTGAATTTGGTTCTTTAATCGTAAATTGAGTTGCAATACTATTTAATGTTTAACCATAAAACGTATTTATAAAATGGCTTTTGAACTTCCAAAACTACCTTATGATTTTAATGCGCTTGAACCTCATATTGATGCGCGGACTATGGAAATACACCATGGCAAACACCATAATGCTTATGTGACTAATCTAAATAACGCCATAGCAGGTACTGATCTTGAATCAAAGAGCCTGGAAGACTTGATGAAAGTGGCAGGTTCTAATACTGCTGTAAGAAATAACGGGGGAGGCCATTATAACCATACCCTATTTTGGAATATCATGTCTCCAAATGGAGGTGGTAAACCTTCAGGTGATTTAGCAGCTGACATAGATGCAAAATTCGGTTCATTTGATGCATTTAAGGACCAATTTGCAAAAGCTGCTGCTACAAGATTTGGTTCTGGATGGGCCTGGCTTGTGGTAGATGCCAATAAGCAATTGGTTGTTTCTTCCACACCCAATCAGGATAACCCCTTAATGGATGTTGCTGAAGTAAAAGGAACCCCAATTTTAGGGGTTGACGTTTGGGAACATGCCTATTACCTTCATTACCAGAACAGAAGGCCGGATTATGTGGCTGCATTCTGGAACGTGATCAATTGGGATGAGGTAGGAAAAAGATATGCTGCCGCAAAATAACCATCTATCACAACAGATAAACAATTAGCCTTGAAGCAACACTTCAAGGCTTTTTTGTATCCCATACGGACGCAATAACTGTTCGCTTTCGCAACACTTATTTTTTAGTATTTTTTATAAAAAGCTGAAAATCAATCAAATAATTGACAATTTTTAACATGGCATTGAATTTTCATTAAGGTTGGCACAGCACAATGAAAAAAACCAACTATTATGAAAATCTCAACACAAGTTTTTGTAACCCTTTTATTATTCTTTCTGGGCATGAGTAACCTGGCAGCTAAAGAATTCAGCCACATCAGCGGACAGGTGGCTGACGGGAAAGGTGAATTATTGCCTTTTGTAAATGTCGCATTGGTAGAGGCAGAATCAGGAGCGCTGCTCACCGGTGCAGTAACTGGAGAAGATGGGAAGTTTTTAATAGAATCCGCAAGAAGTGGGAAGGTCCAATTGGTAATTTCTTCCATTGGATTTGAAACGTTTAAATCTGAATCCTTCGAAATGAAGCCTGGTATGACCAAGGACTTTGGTACCATTTCCATAGAAGAAGAAGCTGGAAATCTTACTGAAGTCACCGTGAGGGCAACAAGGCCTGAAATCATCATTGAGGCGGATAAAACCACTATCAATATAGAAGGGACAGTAATGGCGGAAGGGAATAATGCCCTGGATGTTATCAGTAGATCTCCAGGTGTTTATGTGGATGAAAATAACAACATCAATCTCAATGGAAGGCCTGGAGTAACTGTTATGATCAATGATCGACAGACTTATATGAGCGCCAGTGATTTATCCAATTTTCTAAGAGCCATGCCGGCAGATAATATAAAAAGCATAGAGATCATCAATAATCCAACATCCCGCTTTGATGCAGAAGGAGGAGCAGGAATAATCAACATCCGACTTAAGAAAAATAACATTGACGGCATGTTTGGAAGCGTTCAGGCAGGGGGTATGTACAATGGTATTTATGGACCCAATGCAGGATTGACCCTCAATGTGAAAAAAGGTAAATGGACCAACAATGCCAGCCTAAACTATAATGAGTTTAATTTTTTAAATGAGCTGGAGATCAACAGGAATTTTCAATTGGAGGAGGGGGTTTCCAGATTTGAACAAGAAAGCAGAATCAGAATGATCAATAAAAGTTTATTTTTCAATGGGGGTTCTGATTACGAAATAAACAAAAATCATAGTATCGGTGTAGCCATACAGGCTTCTGAATACAACGGTGAAAATACCGGCGAAGCATTAACTGAAATTGATAACCCGGGGACAGATGACCTTTTCTTCCTCAAATCACATAATGACAATGAGTCCAGAAACAGAAGAATATTTGGAAACTTTCATTATGTGGGTATTTTGGATTCTACAGGAACCAAGTTGACTTCTGATATTGATTATACCAAAATGATTTCCTCTTCCACCTCCTTACTATCCAATGATTTTTGGATGAATGACAATGAAAATATGGCAGCAAGAGACTATATTCTTACTTTGAATGATATGGACTATAATATTTTTACTGCAAAGGTAGATTTCACAAAGCCCTTTGGTAAAGGAAGGGTTTTGGAAAGCGGTCTGAAGGGAAGCTGGGTAAAATCTGACAACAATCTGGATCTTAGCAAAGCTGTTGAAGAGGAACCTTTCCAAACTGATCCAAGCAGCAACCGTTTTATATATGAAGAAAATGTTTTGGCTGCCTATGCCTCTTATAAAGGTAATTTTTCTGAGAAAGTAAGTTTTCAGGCCGGCTTAAGATCGGAATATTCAGATATTAAAGGAACCTCTGTTACCCTGGATTCCATCAATAGTCAAAAGTACCTTGACTTCTTTCCAAGCCTGTTTATCCAGCAAAAAGTAAGTAAGAATTATCAAATTAATTACAATGCCAACAGAAGAATTACAAGACCCAATTATAGGTTATTGAATCCTTTTATCTATTACATTGATCCGTTGACGACCGAACAGGGAAATCCAGGCCTAAGACCACAATATGCGCATAATCTGGAGATGAACCATGTTTTTAAAGGATCTTACCAGCTGAGTTTGGGTTATTCCCTGACCAATGATGTATTCCAGCAGATTTTCACTCAGGATGAGGAATCCAGAACTACCACAACCTATACCGCAAACTTGGATAAGGCCCAGACTTGGAACCTTAGAGCGATAGTTCCTGTGGAAATCAAATCCTGGTGGACAATGAACAATATGGTGCAGCTTACCAATTCCCAGTGGAAGTCCATGATCGGAGATGCCTTGTTGGATGTTTCCCAGACTTCTTTTACCCTGAGATCCCAAAACACTTTAAACCTGCCACTTGGTTTTAAAGCTGAGATTATGGGGATGTATGTTGGCCCTTCTCAATATGGTCAGGCCACAATTAAAGGCTTTGCTTGGGTGGATGCCGGGATTACCAGAAACTTCATGAATGATAAATTGGCATTGACAGTCAATGGGACAGATTTGTTCAGAAGCCAGATTATCAGGGCAAATGTCCAGTTTGACAATATAGATACGCAGTTTCAACAATACAGAAATACACAGGGAGTGAGGTTTACTTTAAGGTATAAATTTGCAAAAGGTGAAAGCTTTAGGATTGCAAACAGAAGTGGAAGTACCGATGAAAGAAATCGATTGGATTAAAACTCCCTGGGACTTTGCTTTTCTTTTGGCAAGTCCCGGAGTTTTTTTAATCGGCATTCATTACGATATTTGAACTATGACTTTAATTTTTTCTATTAACAATGAACATTGAAAAACGATGAAAAAGATAATTTTAATACTTGTATCTGTTTTTTTAATCCACGGCACATTTGCCCAAAATTTTGATTCCGACAAGCTCGACCGATTCTTTGATGCTTTAGTTGAAAATGACAAAGCAATGGGTTCTGTTGCCGTATCTAAAAATGGTCAATTAATTTATCAAAGAGCTTTTGGATATGCTGATTTGGAAGCCAAAAAGACCGAATCCCTGGAAACAAGGTATAGGGTTGGTTCCATTTCAAAAACATTTACCTCAGTATTGATTTTTAAGGCAATTGATGAAGGAAAGCTTTCATTGGATCAAAAAATCGATGAATTTTTTCCAGAAATAAAAAATGCATCAAATATAACTTTGAGCCAATTGTTAAATCACAGAAGTGGAATATTCAGCTTTACAAACAGGCCAGATTACCTCAGCTGGAATACTGAACCGAAAACCCGGGAAGAACTTTACCAATTGATAGTAAGTGGAGCAAGTTTGTTTGTGCCGAATAGCAAAGCAGAATACAGTAATTCCAATTATGTATTGTTGACCTGGATTCTTGAGGATGTTTATCAAGAGAGTTATAGGAAATTATTGAATGAAGCAATCATTCAACCTTTGGGTTTGGAAAATACTTATGTTGGAAATAAGGCACAGGGAGACACCAAGGAAGCACCTTCTTATAAATACTTGGGGAAATGGGAAAGAGAATCGGTAACTGATATGTCCATTCCTCTTGGTGCCGGTGCGGTTGTATCTACTCCCGAAGACCTTACCATTTTCATCAGAAGCCTTTTTGAAGGAAAATTGATTTCACCTGAAAGCCTGAAGGACATGACAAGCATTGTGGATAACTTTGGAAGAGGATTGTTTAAATATCCCTTTTTTGAAACTTATGCTTTTGGCCATGATGGAGGAATTGATGGATTCAGGTCTTCATTTAGCTTTTTTCCTGAAGAGGGAATCGCCTTTGCCTTAACGCTTAACGGATTAAATTTTGACCCCAATCAGATCAGTATTTCGGTTTTAAGTGCTGTTTTTGGAAAGGAATTTGAGATTCCGGCATTTAATATACCTGCTCTTTCTTCGGAGGAATTGGACCAATATGTTGGTATATACGCAAGCCCTTCATTTCCCATTGAAATCACCATTAAAAAAGTGAATTCAACCCTTTTAGGACAGGGAACAGGTCAGCCTGAATTTGTCTTGGAACATAAAAATGACCACGTTTTTGTATTTAACCCTGCGGGTTTAAGCCTGGAATTTTTACCGGAGAGTAGGGAGATGATATTGAACCAGGGAGGAATGAAATTTACTTTGACCAAAAAGTGATCATTTGAAAATATAACTTAATCCAATAGTCGCTACAAAATTGTTCCGGTCATATCCGGGAACAAAATATTGGTCTGGCTGATTTTCAAGAAACCACTTGTAATTGAGGGTGTTTACATATTGTATGTTTCCATGGACAAGTAAGTTTCCAAATCTCCAATCGGCCACTAGGGAATATACCAGATCCAAATATTTATTTCTCCAGTCTTTAGAGCCTTCATATCTGAAATAATAGAAATCATTGTTATAAACCACCCGTTCAAAATGAAATGCTATTCGGCTAAAGTCTTTCACCCAGCCCAATTCCACCCAATTTACGTTGGATGCGGGTCCGTAGCCAACCCCAAGCACCTGACCGTTATGGGTGTAGCCATCCCTTACCTGATTATGGATGTACCAAGTATCCAGATTTCGGATACTTTCCCGAAGGGTTTGCCCTGTTTGGGTCATTTCAGCACTGATCTGTAGAAACTGCCGTTCCTTGGCCAAAGGCACTAAATTGGAAAAACCAAAGGTAAATCCTCTGTTTTTTTCAGGAGTTATCAAAAAATCACCCGATTTTATACTGTTCCCATTTGTCCCATATTCCCCATAAAATTCAAAATGTCCTTCAGTACTGATCCACCTGAAAAACCCGGAACTGAACTGTTGCCTTTTGTCCCTTATGGGATTAAAAACATCATTAAGTCCCTTTTGGCCATTGAAAATCGGTACATAATCGCCAAACCTATCCATATCTTCCTGGTAAAGATTATTGGTGGCTGAATAGCCTAGGAAAAGTCCCGGAATCCATTTTGGCTGATAACTGAGAATAATACCCGATAAATACCTATCTCCATTTTGTCTTTTTGGAATCAGTGCAGGATTACCTTGGACGCTGTAATCCGGATGGGGAGGTAAAAACCCTGATCTATTCAGAAATCCGGCTATAAACTGACCTTCAAAATGACCGATGCCGGTTTTAAATGGCCTCAATGTATTGGCTGTAAAGTGTAAAAAGCCCGGAGCATTGTTACCTAGGATAAGAGAATTTCTTTTTGATGGCCCCCACCATAGGTTTTCAGTGGATAAGCCAAAGGAAAACCCGCCAGGGTTGAACCTGATACTTGATTGTCCAGGCAAAAGCCTATTATAGGAACCTTCACCGAACCTTTCCGGCATATCGATACGGTTCATATACTCATAATAGAACAATATGGTGGATTCATGTTCTATTGGAAAACCAAGGTAATCTTTGTTTTGGGCAAGCAGGAGTTCCGGTTGGATCTGAATACTGAATTTTCCTTCCTGAAAATACACTCCCATACTCAATAGATGCTGGAAACCCCGATTGGGTATCATAGCCCCATCATTAATCCCAAAAGCATATTCGGAATTATACTGAGTTCTCAAGGTAACAGGCATAGTTATTAATCTGTCTTTACCATTTTTTCCGAAAAGATAATGGAATTTTGAAGTATCAAAGTCGGTAAAAGTACTGTCTAAATCTATCCCATTATAGCTTTCAAATGCGTGGGCCGGGTGTAAAGGACGGATGGCAAAAGAAACATTTTCATTTAAGCCGCCCAAAAGTTGTCTCCGTCTCATATACTCTTCCAAAACAGGTGTATTGAGAGGGACGGTTTGGGAATATGAAGCGGAAGGCATGCCTCCAATGCCATTAATGATAAAAAGAACAATTATATATAATCTCTTATTCATTCTATTTATCAGTTTACCACCATGGTTGTCAATTGTATTTTTCCCACGGACCAACTTTCGTCACAAAGGGGATTAGGCGTGTTGGTCTGCTTTAACTCATCACCAAAGGTAATTTTTACCGAATCTGCTGAATGACTGACCATTCTGCTGACATTGTATACAGTAGTATAATTCTGGAATGCCCCAAAAAGACACAATCCTCGTAGGTTTGTTCGAATGGCCCCGGTTTTGGGATTGTTCTGTCTGAAATAATCATTCGGATAAGACTGTTTCAAACAAAATGTGGATTCACATGGGGTATTTGAAAAAGTAGTACGCAAAACCTCCTGTCTATCAATTTTCATATACCAATAATCAGGGCCACCGATTCCATCATCAGGATTTCCGTCCCAACTGTCATGAACATATAATTCCACCTCCAATTTTACGATATTATGACCAGGTAAGTCATAAAGGGTTACCGATACTTCTTCATTGTTATAAAAACCAAGCAAGGTATCTCCATCAAAAATAAATAATCTTCCGTTTTCAAAATTCCTTAAATCCATCAAGCCGAAATTGTTGGAATAGACTATTTCTTCCCTCTCCAAAGTATCTGAACAGGAGGAAAAGATAAAAAGAATACATAAACTGAAAAATAAAGTAAAGAAACGTCGAATGGAATAAAAAAACATTATTGATTTGTTGTGGGTTACTGTGGAGAATATGAATTTTTTTCTTACAAAGAAACAAAATTATCCATAAACATTAAAAAGAGTTTTTCAATCCATAAATATTAGTGGATTCCATTTCCAAATTAGACCTTAAGTCTTAATTTGCGGCCAGGAATTTTAATTTATAATGATAAAGATAACTTTAGTCGCAGGGGCAAGGCCGAATTTCATGAAAATTGCCCCCATAATCCATGCCGTTAAATCCCAACAAGAAAGAAAAGCTCCCATTTCCTATCGTTTGGTACATACTGGGCAGCATTATGATAAAAAAATGTCCGGTGATTTTTTTGAACAACTGAACATTCCAGAACCGGATGTCAATCTTGGCGGTGGAGGTGGTACCCAAGCAGAACAGACGGCTGCCATCATGGTTGCATTTGAGAAAGAATTGTTGGAAAACAGACCGGATTTAGTGATTGTGGTGGGGGATGTAACCTCGACTTTGGCCTGTTCCATTGCCGCTAAAAAGCTGGTGATAGATGTGGCCCATGTAGAAGGAGGAATAAGGTCAGGGGATTTAAAAATGCCCGAAGAAATCAATAGAATGGTAACGGATAGTATAACGGATCATTTTTTTACCACCTCGGAAATTGCCAATAATAACCTCAGGAAATTAGGTTTTCCTGAAAGCAGCATCCATTTCGTGGGAAATACCATGATTGATACCCTGATGGCCAATATGCGAAGGTTTAAAAAACCGGATGGAGAGATATTTGACTCCCTTCAACCGAAGTCCTATTTTGTCATGACCATGCATAGGCCTGCCAATGTGGACCAGGAAGAAAAACTTAAAGAAATGATCGATGCCATTATGAAGGGTACACAAGGACTTCCGGTGGTTTTCCCCGTGCATCCCCGGACTGCCAAAAATCTTGAGAATTTAGGGATTTCCAATCCAAATCTCCTGATGACAGAACCTTTATCCTATCTGGAATTCAATTACCTGGTTAAAAATTCAAAAGGTGTGATTACTGATTCCGGAGGCATTACAGAGGAAGCCTCTGTGATGAATGTGCCCTGCATTACCCTTAGAGACAATACCGAAAGAGCTGAAACAATTATATTGGGCACAAATGAATTGATTGGCACTGACCCTCAAAAATTGGCTCCTTATCTTGAGAAATTGATGAAAGGAGAATGGAAAGAGTATAAGGGGATTCCATTATGGGATGGGAAAACTTCAGAGAGAATCGTTGAGAAAATCCTTGAGATTTATTCCCGGTAATTATTTGAAGGAAGTGTCCCCACGTAAGTGAATTCTTTCCAGCCAATAACAAAGAAATTTTTCTGAAAAAGTCCACTGGCCTGACAGGTTTTAAATACTAATAGTTTCTATTAAACTTAACGCATTCTTTTTTTTCCAACGGCAAATTATAGGTACCTTAGGAAAGGCTTTTATAACGGGATACTATGCAGTCCGATTTGGATTATATCAAGGAAAAACTCAATCTTCTGGAAGAAAGAATGATAAGGGAAGTGGAATCAAGAAACAAATTCTTTCACGGCCTACATCCGGACCAACAAGACTCCGCCAGAAATTTAATTCATTATTTGACGCTGAGAAATGAAGATATAAGAGAAATCCAGGACCTTCTTCATATTTACGGACTATCCTCCTTAGCAAGTTCTGAAAGCCATATTCTCCGTCAG
>Ga0114946_10002429_pt1 | contig 12785 bp, 9 predicted proteins | sample WalLakDeSediment_FD_88676 | JGI IMG/M metagenome (GOLD analysis project Ga0114946, IMG submission 88676) | Lake sediment microbial communities from Walker lake, Nevada to study Microbial Dark Matter (Phase II) - Walker Lake 11/02/13 Deep Sediment | ecosystem: Environmental > Aquatic > Freshwater...
ATGGGAGATCATCTTGCCGGGTGATTTGCTGCAGCACGGCGATTACTACAAGTTATTCATGGAATGGGAAGGGGGCAGTGGTGAAAGGATTCCAGCCTGGGCGCGGCGTGTGGTGCAGCAGAAAGGGAACCTTGTATTCGACGCACAGGTATGGGATCCGCCTGCACCCTACCAGTGGCGGAACAGCAGCCCGGGGAACAGCGCATACACCCCCCTGACTTACGAGGCGCATGCCGGCATGGCCACCGAGGCATATGAGGTTGGCAGCTGGGAATCTTTCAGGGTCAATGTTCTTCCTGAAATTGAAAGGGCTGGTTACAACACCATCCAAATGATGGCGGTGCAGGAGCATCCCTATTACGGGTCGTTCGGTTACCACGTAAGCAGTTTTTTTGCGCCTTCGAGCCGGTTTGGTACTCCGGAAGAACTGAAAGCCCTGATCGATGATGCGCATGGTCGTGGCATACGTGTCATTATGGATATCGTTCACTCACATGCGGTCAAAAATGAAGTGGAGGGAATCAGCAAATACGACGGTTCGGCTTATCAGTTTTTCCATGATGGTCCACGCGGTGATCATACAGCCTGGGACAGCCGCTGTTTCGATTACGGGAAAAACAAGGTGTTGCATTTTCTGCTCTCAAACTGCAAGTATTGGCTTGAGGAGTTTCGTTTCGACGGTTTTCGCTTCGATGGTGTAACGTCGATGCTTTTCCTGGACCATGGCCTTGGCACAGATTTTTCTTCCTATGAGCAGTATTTTAACCTGAACCAGGATGAAGATGCCATCGTATACCTTTACCTGGCCAATAAGATGATCCACCAGATCAATCCCGGTGCAATCACCATTGCCGAAGAGATGAGCGGCATGCCTGGAATGGCCACACCCCAGTATCAGGGTGGTATAGGTTTCGACTACCGGCTGGCCATGGGGATACCTGATTTCTGGATCAAGACACTGAAGGAGAAAAAGGTTGAGTTATGGCATGTGGGCGACATGTTCTACCAATTATCCAATAAGCGGAAGGATGAGAAAACGGTTCACTATGCCGAATCCCACGACCAGGCCCTGGTTGGCGATAAGACCATCATCTTTTGGTTGATGGACAAGGACATGTATTTTGATATGCATGTTAGTCATCAGAACATTGTTGTTGATAATGGGATAGCCTTGCATAAAATGATCCGCCTGTTGACCATTGCGACGGCAGGAAACGGATACCTCAATTTTATGGGCAATGAATTCGGACATCCCGAATGGATTGATTTTCCGGGGGCGCATAACAATTGGTCATACCATTACGCACGTCGCCAATGGAGTCTTCGCGACAATCCTGATCTTAGATTCAGATATCTTTCTGCTTTCGACAGGCATATGATAGGGTTTTTCCGTGACAATAACATACTTGCTCATGAATCGATGGCGGTCTGCTATGAGAATAATAGTGATCAGGTGATCGCGTTTGAGCGCGCCGGTTACCTGTTCATTTTCAACTTCAATCCGTTTAAGTCGCACAGTGATTATGCCATTTCGGCGCCTTCTGGCAGCTATCATCTGGTCATTGATTCTGATGCAAAAGATTTTGGCGGGTTTGGCAGGATAGACAGTGAAACGCTATACTTATCCCACGAAAAAGACGAGAAACTGCTGGTATACCTGCCAACCCTGACATGCCTTGTATTGGCAAAGGAATAGTATCAAGCCCGGCTTTTAACGATTGACCAATTACAAACAGAAATAAGCATGTCGAAGATCCCGATTATTCGGGAACAAACGCTTTGACACACAGGCGCATGATTATTTTCGCTGTGCATCTGTCTTTTTGACAAGTAGATAGTAAAAAGTAAAATGTAGAAAGAACAAAATAAACACATGAAAACAATAAAGTTATCCCGCAAGATCAAAGCGACGCCTGAAGAGATCTACCTGGCCCTTGTTAACCCGTTTACCATTGAATTATGGAGTGGCGAACCCGCAGTGATGGGCGAGGAGGAAGGGTCGGAGTTCAGCCTGCTTGACGGTGAAATCGCGGGCAGAAATGTTTCTTTCATCCCCAACCGGGAGATCAAACAGGTCTGGTATTTTGGCGAACATGAATCGGAGGTGACCATCAGGTTATTTCCTGACAAAGGCTTTACCCAGGTATGGCTAGAGCATGCCGGCATTCCGGATGATGCCCTGGAGAATATGCTGGAGGGCTGGAATGAGGCATACCTCGATCCCCTGAAAGCTTTCTTTGAGCTATAATTTCCCGTAACTCTTGTCACTCCAGGCACTCCAGTCACTTTAGTCACTCCAGTCACTTTAGTCACTCCAGTCACTTTAGTCACTCCAGGCACTTTAGTCACTCCAGTCACTTTTGTCACTCCAGGCACTTTAGCCACTTTAGTCACTTTAGTCACTTTAGGCACTTCATACATTAAACCTCACGTGAAAGATATCCCCGTCTTTGAGGATGTAGTTTTTCCCTTCGATGCTCATTTTTCCGGCTTGTTTGCATGCGTGTTCCGATCCGAGGCTGGTGAAATCGTCCCAGCGCATGACTTCGGCGCGGATAAATCCTCTTTCAAGATCTGAGTGGATCACTCCTGCCGCTTTTGGTGCAGCAGTTCCTTCGCGAACGGTCCATGCCCTGACCTCCTTCGGGCCTGTGGTAAAAAAGGTATTCAGCTTCAGGGTGTGGTAGGCCGCACGGATCAGCTTGTTAACCCCTGGTTCCTGCAGTCCCAGGTCTTCGAGGAATGCCAGGCGGTCTTCATCACTGTCGAGTTGTGCTATTTCAGCTTCGGCTTTTGCGGCAATGATCAGCATGTCGCAACCCTCCCTGCCGGTGACCGGTTCGAGCTGCCGGGTATATTGGTTTCCGCCGGCAGCAGAAGATTCGTCGACATTGCAGACATAGATTACAGGCTTGATGGTCAGGAAAAAACAATCGTCGAGATAATGTTTGTCGGCATCCTGTATCTGAAAGCTCCTTGCGGGTTCGCCGTTCTCCAAGTGTCTTTGCAGGTCGGTCAGCACTTCAAGTCCTTTTTTGGCATCCTTGTCTCCGACCTTTGAGAGTTTTTCCAGCCGTTGCATTTTTTTTTCGAGGGTTTCCAGGTCTTTAAAGATAAGCTCCAGGTCAACAATTTCCTTGTCGCGCAGAGGGTTTACGGAGCCTTCAGGGTGGGGCACCTGGTCATCGTCGAAGCACCTGAGCAGGTGAATAATTGCATCGGTTTGCCTGATCTCGGTGAGGAACTGGCTGATACTTTTCTGGGTGCTTCCCCCTTTCACGAGCCCCGGAATATCAATAATCTCCAGGGTGGTTCTTACAACTTTAGCAGGTTTTGCAATGGCTGCTATTGCATCCAGCCTTGGATCGGGCACTTCGATCTGACCAAGGTATGTCCTGCCGGCTACCTGGGTATCAGCCACCCGCCCTCGCGAAAAGGAATTGAAAAGGGTGGTTTTGCCGCTTCCGGTTAAACCTACAATCCCACAGTTTAATGCCATGACGAAAAAAATTTGCGCGGCAAAGATACGCATAATGATACAAAGTGGTAAGGCCCGCTTTGGTATTATTTTGTTATTTTTGCAGCAAATGGCGAGATTATGATCAGGGAAATACGGTCAGAGAAGCTACCCATCAAGATGTGGTTGCCGGATGTGGAAGAAGGTGCGCTGGAGCAGGCAAAGAACCTGGCCAATCTGCCATTTGCCTTCAGGCATATAGCCCTGATGCCTGATTGCCATCTGGGTTTTGGCATGCCCATTGGCGGTGTGCTGGCCACCAGGGATGTAATTATTCCCAATGCTGTTGGGGTGGACATTGGTTGTGGGATGTGTGCCGTGCAGACCTCTTTGGAGGAGGTTGATACAGGCGGGCTAAAAAGTATCATGTTGGGCATCAGGGGGCTTGTACCACTTGGTTTTCAGCATCATAAATATGTTCAGGATGCATTGCTGATGCCTGATCCTGACAGTTTTCACGGGCCGATGCCTGTGGTGGAGCGTGAATACACCAGTGCCCTGCGCCAGGTCGGCACCCTGGGTGGTGGCAATCATTTCATTGAAATACAAAAGGGCTCTGACGGGCATATATGGGTTATGGTACATTCCGGCTCCCGCAACATAGGAAAGCAGGTAGCAGATTATTACAACCGCATGGCTACAGACCTTAACCAGAAATGGAAGAGTCCGGTGCCGAGGTCGGTTCAACTGGCTTACTTACCGCTTGATACAGAGCAGGGAAACCAATACATCAGGGAAATGTCCTATTGTGTTGAATTTGCGTTGGCCAACCGTAAATTGATGATGACAAACATCCTTTCCGTGTTCGCTGATCATTTTGGTTCAGTATTCCGGACTGCTCCCCTGATCAACATAGCACATAATTATGCCGCCAGGGAGCATCATTTCAACCGTGAGGTAGTTGTTCATCGCAAGGGGGCCACCCGGGCATCGGTCGATACCGTTGGCATTATCCCCGGTAGCCAGGGTGCCAACAGTTACATCGTAAAAGGCAAAGGCAACAAAGACAGTTTTGAGAGTTGTTCGCACGGTGCGGGCAGGGTAATGGGCCGCAAGGAGGCCATCAGGAGCCTCGACCTGAAGGAAGAGATCAGGAAACTGAATGAAAAAGGGGTGTTGCATGCGATCAGGCGGCAAAGTGATCTGGAAGAGGCGGCAAGTGCCTACAAAGACATCGCTGAGGTGATGAAAAACCAGGAAGACCTTGTCGACATAATGGTTGAACTGCAGCCGCTGGCTGTGATCAAAGGATAGGGAGAACAGTAGTGATCAAAGGATAAGGAGAGCAGCTGTGTCATACTCGTACCATAAAAAAGTATACGCTTAATGTCAAGGGAAAAACCATCCATTCCAAAGGGGACAAGGGATTTCAGCCCTTTGGAGGCAGCACGTCGTGATTATATTTTCTCAACCATCAGGAATGTTTTTAGCCTGTATGGTTATATGCCAATTGAGACTCCCTCGATGGAACTGTTGTCCACGTTGATGGGGAAATACGGGGAAGAAGGAGACCGGTTGATTTTCAGGATATTGAATTCAGGGGACTTTGCATCAAAGGTTGCCGAATCTGATTGGATCAAGCGTGATTCGCAGGTTTTGTCATCCAGGATCTGCGAGAAGGCATTGCGTTATGACCTGACGGTACCTTTTGCCCGTTATGTGGTCCAATACCAGAATGAGATCACATTCCCCTTCAAGCGTTATCAGATACAGCCGGTCTGGCGGGCCGACCGTCCGCAGAAAGGACGTTACCGTGAATTTTACCAGTGTGACGTGGATGTGATAGGAAGTGACAGTCTCAGCAATGAAGCCGAGTTTGTGCAGATCATCGATGAGGTTTTTGCCAGTCTGGGTGTGCGGGTGGTCATAAAGATCAATAACCGTAAGATTCTTGCCGGCCTGGCTGAATATGCCGGTTTTCCCGAACGGCTCACCGATATTACCACTGCCATTGACAAGCTCGAGAAAACCGGGCTGGACAGTGTGAAAGAGGAGTTGCGGGGCAAAGGACTTACGGCTGCGGGTGTTGAAAAGATTTTGCCCGTACTGTTGCTCAAAGGGACAACTGCGGGGAAACTGGACTTTTTATCTGAGTTGCTTTCCGGCTCTGAAGTTGGCCGGCAAGGTATAGATGAGATAAGGGAAATGTTTGCTATCATTGCAATATCGCCTCCCGGATGTGATCTGGAGCTTGACCTGACGCTTGCACGTGGGTTGAATTATTATACGGGCGCCATCATAGAGGTAAAAGCCAGGGATGTTGTCATTGGCAGCATATGCGGTGGTGGCAGATATGATGACCTGACTGGAATCTTTGGCTTGCCCGGCGTATCGGGGGTGGGCATCTCATTCGGGGCAGAACGTATCTATGATGTGCTGTACGAATTATCCGGCTTCCCGGAGAGTACCGGCTCTTTCTCTGAGGTGCTTGCCCTGAACCTCGGCAGGGAAGAAATGGCCTATTGCATACCCATCATACAGGCGTTAAGAAAGCAAGGCATCCGTTGTATAATGTATCCTGATCCCACGAAAATGAAAAAACAAATGCAGTATGCACACAGGAATGGCATCGGTTACGTTCTGATTGCCGGGGAGGATGAGATGCGCAGGGGTGTTGTATCCCTGAAAGACATGCATTCGGGCCAGCAGTCGGAGGTGCGTCCTGAAGAAATTCTCCCAATCATAAAGGGGGCATAACAGCCAAGCCTGAGATAGTACATCTGACGTTTTTGCCCAGAGTGATTTCCTTGATGTGATAAACCCACCAGCCGATTCCAAGATGAAACATTATATTACTCCCGAAAGACTTGATTTATATACACTTAATGCACTTTTGGCAGGTAATTTACGGCTGGCTCTTTCTCCGGAATCCAGGAAAAGGATCACGGAATGCCGGATTTATCTTGACAAGCGGATTCGCGAACAGGAGGAGCCGATTTACGGAGTTACGACTGGTTTCGGGGCATTGTGCGACCGCAGTATTTCGCACAGTGAGTTAAGCACCTTGCAGCGCAACCTGGTTATGTCGCACGCATGTGGTACGGGTGATCTGGTGCCGGAGCATATTGTGCGGCTGATGTTGTTTCTGAAGATACAGTCTTTGTCATACGGTCATTCCGGTGTTTGTTTGCCTACTGTTGAGCGTCTTATAGCTATGTATAACCATGGGATCATTCCGGTGATCTATGAGCAGGGCTCCTTGGGTGCTTCGGGTGATCTGGCGCCCCTGGCACATTTGTCGCTGCCTTTAATTGGCATGGGGGAGGTGTATTACCGGGGTGAGCGTCGTGATTCGGCTGGTGTGATGCGGGAAAGGGGCTGGCAGCCGTTGGAGCTTGCCTCGAAGGAGGGTCTTGCTTTGCTGAATGGGACGCAGTTTATGGGGGCTTATGGCGTTCATGCGGTAATGCGTGGTTACGAGCTATCAGTATGGGCAGATCTGATTGCAGCCTTGTCATTTGAAGCTTATGACGGGCGGATTGAGGCCTTTGCTTCCCAGGTGCAGCGCATCAGGCATCAGAAGGGTCAGATCACAGTGGCGGCCAGGATGCGAAAAATATTGAAGGGCAGCCGGAATATGCGCGAAGAGAAGAAGCATGTTCAGGATCCTTACTCTTTCAGGTGTATTCCGCAGGTGCATGGTGCGAGCCTCGATGCGATCGGCTATGCAGCGGCTGTGTTCAGAAACGAGGTCAATGCGGTAACAGACAATCCAACCTTGTTTCCCCATGATGATCTCATCTTGTCGGGCGGGAACTTTCACGGGCAGCCATTGGCGTTGTCACTTGATTTTATTGGTCTTGCGTTGGCAGAGCTGGGGAATATATCGGAGCGCAGGGTATACAGGTTGATCTCGGGAGAACGCAATATGCCGGCCTTTCTGGTGGTAAACCCGGGATTGAATTCAGGCTTTATGATCCCGCAGTATACGGCTGCTTCCATTGTCAGCCAGAACAAACAGTTGTGCACGCCGGCATCTGTCGATTCGATCGAGTCGTCGCACGGACAGGAAGACCATGTCAGCATGGGTGCCAATGCGGCAACAAAGACTTACAGGATTCTTTTAAACCTTGAGCGGTTGCTGGGTATTGAGCTGATGTGTGCCTGCCAGGCGATGGGGTTTCGCGATTACCGCAGGACCTCACCCGTTCTGCGGCAACTATTTGCTGATTTTACCCGGGAGGTACCCTTTGTTGAAAATGATGTGCTGATGTACACAGAGATGCAGAAGGCCATTCATTTCATACAAAAAACAAACCCCGCCATTTATCTGAAATAAATGGCGGGGTGGATGTTTCCCACAAGCTATTTTGAGATGCAAGCGGGAATAATTTGCAAGTGGTCACATCAGGCGGTGGTGTAGGTCAGCCCTCCTTTTTTGGCCATTTTTTCCTTTACAACAGCCTGAGCGGCGGCCAGTCGTGCAATCGGCACGCGGAATGGTGAACAGCTCACATAGTCCATACCCACCTTATGGCAAAATTCTACTGAATTTGGTTCGCCGCCATGTTCGCCGCAGATCCCCACTTTAAGGCCCGGACGGCCCTTTCGACCACGTTCAACGCCCATTTCAACCAATTGGCCCACACCTTCCTGGTCAAGGATCTGGAAAGGATCGTCGTTAAGCAGGCCTTTTTCAAGATAGACCGGCAGGAAGCGTCCGGCATCGTCGCGTGAATAGCCGAAAGTCATCTGGGTCAGGTCGTTGGTGCCGAAAGAGAAGAATTCGGCGCTTTCAGCGATCTTTTCAGCGATAAGGGCTGCCCGTGGAATTTCGATCATGGTACCGACGAGGTAAACAATGCTGTCGCCGCGTTCTGCAAATACTTTTTCGATTTCATCGCGGACGATTTTTTCCTGCAGTTTCATTTCTTGCAGGGTGCCGGTAAGCGGGATCATGATTTCGGGAATGGCCCTGATGCCTTTTTGCTTCAGGTTGAGGGCTGCTTCGATGATGGCGCGTGCCTGTATTTCCGATATTTCCGGATAGGTGTTACCCAGCCGGCACCCACGGTGGCCGAGCATGGGGTTGAATTCATGCAGTGAATCAACTTTGTCTTTCACCTCTTCCACGCTGATACCCATTTCGGCGGCCATTTCTTTCTGATTGGCAGGCTCGTGGGGGAGGAACTCATGAAGTGGCGGGTCAAGCAAGCGAACTGTTACGGGGAGATCCTGCATGGCCTCAAATATTCCTTCAAAGTCTTCGCGCTGCATTGGCAGGAGTTTATCCAGGGCTTTACGGCGGCCTGCCTCGTCGTTGGCCAGTATCATCTCACGCATGGCTTTAATGCGCACTCCTTCAAAAAACATGTGTTCAGTGCGGCAAAGGCCGATACCCTTGGCACCAAATTCCCTGGCCACTTTGGCATCTTTTGGGGTGTCGGCATTGGTACGAACATACATCCGGGTATGTTTCTCAGCCAGGTTCATCAATTCGGCGAAGTCACCGCTCATTTCGGGATCCATGGTTTTGATCTTTCCGTCGAACACTTCGCCGGTTGAACCGTTGAGAGAGATAAAATCGCCTTCATTATATACGGCACCATCAACAGTCATGGTGCGGGTCTTGTAGTTGATCTTTGCATTTCCTGCGCCTGACACGCAGCATTTCCCCATGCCCCGCGCTACAACAGCCGCGTGGGAGGTCATGCCACCCCTGGCCGTAAGGATGCCCACTGCAGCGTCCATACCGCTGAGGTCTTCCGGTGAGGTTTCAACGCGCACCAGTATCACCTTTTTCCCTTGCGCTGCCCATTCGGCAGCTTCGTCGGCAAAAAACACGATCTGTCCGGTAGAGGCTCCCGGTGATGCCGGAAGGCCTTTGGCAATAACTTTTGCCTTGGCCAGCTCTTCCTTGTCAAAAACGGGATGCAGCAATTCGTCGAGTTTGTTGGGCTCAACACGGAGCAAAGCTTCTTCTTCGGTCAGTGTGCCATCGCGCAGCATATCCATGGCAATTTTTACCATGGCAGGGCCTGTGCGCTTACCGTTCCTGGTCTGCAGCATCCACAGCTTACCTTCCTGGATGGTGAATTCAAGGTCCTGCATATCGCGGTAATGGGTGTCAAGGTTCTTTTGCTGCTCAAACAACTGGGCATACAGCTCCGGAAAAAGTTCCTCCAGCGACGGGTAAGTTGTCCTTCTTTCCTCTTCAGATACACCTTGCAGCTTGGCCCAGCGCAATGAACCCTCGTGGGTGATTTCCCTGGGTGTACGGATACCGGCCACCACGTCTTCACCCTGTGCATTGACAAGGTATTCTCCGTTAAAGATATTTTCCCCGGTAGCAGCATCACGGGTAAATGCAACACCCGTTGCGGAGGTGTCACCCATATTGCCAAATACCATGGCCTGGACATTAACAGCAGTACCCCATTCAGCAGGGATGTTGTGCATCTTCCGGTAATAGGTTGCCCGTGGGTTGTTCCATGATTCAAACACGGCAAGTGCAGATCCCCATAGCTGCTCCCATGGGTCTTCCGGAAATTCCTTACCGGTCTGTTCCCTGACAGCCTGCTTGAAACGAGCCACAAGTTCTTTCAGGTCTTCTGTGGTGAGATCCTGGTCTGTGGCGGCGTCTTTTTCCTCTTTCAGATGATCCATGATAACATCGAAAGGATCTTCTTCCTCTTTGCTGGTTGGTTTCATGCCCATAACAACATCACCGTACATCTGAACAAACCTGCGATACGAATCCCAAACAAAACGTTCGTTTCCGGTTTTACTGATCAGTCCCTGCATGGTTTGTTCATTCAAACCAAGATTGAGCACTGTATCCATCATGCCGGGCATCGAAGCCCGGGCACCGGAACGTACCGACATCAACAAGGGATTGTCCTTATCACCAAATCCTGATCCCATTTCCTGCTCCACTTTTCGCATATTCTCTTCTACCTCTGCCTTTATGGCTTCAATAGTCTTCTCACGACCAACCGCATTGTACAATGTACATACCTCGGTAGTAATGGTGAACCCGGGAGGTACCGGAACCCCAATATTTACCATCTCTGCAAGATTGGCTCCCTTGCCGCCCAGCAAGTTACGCAATTTCGCATCGCCGTCGGCCTTGCTGCCACCGAAAAAATAAACCTTCTTTTTTTGCATGATTTCCGCAATCATCTGATCAACACTTCTGCTTTGTTTGTCCATTTTAATAAGATTAATAATTAAAAACTGATTTTACCAATAAAATACCTGTGGGCAATTTAATTAGCTGTATATCATAAAATATTCAGATTGTTATCTTTTTTTTTGAGGGTACAAAGCTACAAATTTTTTCCTTCAATTTTGTTTACTTTTGTTAAGATGCAATGTGTTAAAATATCGTTAATATTGGGGAACTATGGATTTAACTTTCTGGCAGGAAAGGACTACCTTGCTCATCAGGGAAGAAAGCACCAGAAGACTATCACAGTCTCATGTTTTTGTGGCTGGTCTTGGAGGTGTTGGAGCTTATGCTGCTGAGATGCTATGCCGTGCCGGTATAGGGCAGATTACCATTGCCGACACCGATAAAATCAACCCAAGCAACCGAAACCGGCAGCTCCTTGCCCTGTCATCGACCGAAGGTATGCGGAAAACTGACCTGATGAAAGCGCGTTTGCTCGACATCAATCCTCAATTGCGTTTAAACTGCATTGATGCTTTCTTGCGTGATGATATAACCAACCGTATTCTGGAAACAGGTTTTGATTATGTTATTGATGCCATAGATACGTTGAGTCCGAAAATTTATCTGATCTTCAAAGCGCTCAATATGGAATTGCCGCTGGTCAGCTCAATGGGTGCGGGAGGCAAACTGGACCCTTCAATGGTCAGGGTGGCGGATTTTTCAGAAACATACCATTGTAACCTGGCCAGAATGCTGAGAAAAAGATTGAGAAAACTTGGTGTCAATGGAGGGTTCAATGCTGTTTTTTCTGCAGAACCGGTTCATCATCATGCCATGTATCGTATTTATGATGAACCAAATAAAAAGTCGGCTGCCGGCACCATATCTTATATGCCGGCCATCTTTGGTTGTTTTTGCGCATCAGTGGTAATCAGGGACCTGATATCCATAGAAACGGAAAACGATGCTGAACAAGCTCATGCTACCCGGGTACTGAATGAGAAAAAACATCATTAATGAGGTTAAAAGCATGTTTTTTTGTATATTTACATTATCATCAATAATACAACTGCGCCATGATAGAATACAAAATCATTGAACGTATATGCGAGTTGACCAAGGAAGAGCCGATCAGCACCTTGTCTTCCGATTTAGTATTGCCCGACACCGTTGTTTTTGAAGCGGTTTCACCATTTTTCGGTTATTATAACGATGCTCCCCTGGCAGAAAAAGAGCCCTATCTTTATTTTGCATTGGAATCTTGTTGTTCGATCAATGAATTAACCAGGGCGGCAAATAAAATACTGAAACAGATCAAACATCCCATGGATGTTGCCAGCGGCAGCATTGAACTGGCAAACCGGAAGCTACCCGTGATCAGAATAAAGAGTATCGGGAAGTATTGCAGGATCAAGCACCTGCAAAAATACTTTGCCGACGAGGGTATTTTCCTGAGTAGCTCCCTTAACCAGATTGATAATGAAATGGTTGTGATCAGACTCCAGAAATATATTACCTTCAGGCAGGTTGGTGAAGGCCTTTACCTCGATGTTGACGACGCCAGCAAAGGGTATTTTGAATTACCAAAATACCATAAGTGGGATGCATTTAAAGACCTGACCCGGGAGGCAAAATACGATACAAGCATACTGTATTTTGATGCGGCACAGGCTGTTATTATAGAGAAAAACCGTGTGATCGACCTGGTCAGGATTTACCGGGAGCATCTGACTGTAGATAAACTTTCAGACATACGTGACCGTTACATCAAGGTGCTTACAGGCACAGCAATAAAAAAAACAGGATGAACAAACAGCCATAGTGGCCTGATCCTACCTGACAATATCATAAAAGCACCTCTTTGGAGAATGCAGTATTCCTGCATCTTTCATCTTTTTGATGGCTTTTTCCACCTCTTTCTTGTCAAGTCCTGCTTTTTCAGCCAATTCTCCGGGTCTTAATGCCTCACCCGCTTGTTTGAATGTGTTGATGATCTTTTCCTGAATGTCCATGAGAAGTAGTTATGAGTGAATAAAGTGACTAAAGTGACTAAAGTGACTAGAGTGACTAAAGTGACTAAAGTGACTAGAGTGACTAAAGTGACTAAAGTGAGCTAAAGTGCCTGAAGTAATAATGTAGGCTAATTGCTTGATA
>Ga0114946_10002430_pt1 | contig 12785 bp, 6 predicted proteins | sample WalLakDeSediment_FD_88676 | JGI IMG/M metagenome (GOLD analysis project Ga0114946, IMG submission 88676) | Lake sediment microbial communities from Walker lake, Nevada to study Microbial Dark Matter (Phase II) - Walker Lake 11/02/13 Deep Sediment | ecosystem: Environmental > Aquatic > Freshwater...
AAATGCTTCTCATCGGCGATACCGCACAGCTCCCCCCGGTAGGAACGGAACTTAGCCCGGCGCTCGATATGACATCCCTGAAATCCCGGTATAGCATGAAGTTATACCACCACGAGCTGACCGAAGTGATGCGCCAGTCTATCGAATCCGGCATCCTGTCGAATGCCACCAGACTGCGGGATATCATTTCTTCGGGAAGTGTCCCATTTCCATTGTTTGAAATTTCGGGGCGAAAAGATATCCTGAGGGTCTCAGGGGGTGAAACGGAAGACATCCTCCAGGAGGCATATTCCTCCGGCGGAACCGGAGAAACCATTGTCATATGCCGGTCCAATAAAAGAGCGAACCTGTATAACCGCGAGATCCGGAACCGTATCCTTTTCATGGAAAATGAAATCGCCTCAGGCGACTTTCTGATGGTTGTCCGGAATAATTATTTCTGGCTCGACCCGGAATCAGGCCCTGGATTCATCGCAAACGGCGATATCATTGAACTGCTGAGCATCCGACATATCGAAGACCTATACGGGTTCCGCTTTGCCGATGTGACCGTCCGCCTGGTCGATTACCCCGACGAACCCTCTCATGACATCAAAATTCTGCTGAACGTACTGATGGCCGACGGCCCTGCCCTGCCGGAAGAAGATAATAAAAGACTGTTCCAATCGGTGATGGAAGAATATAGTGATATCCCCCAGCGGCGCGCACGGTTGGAAAAAGTCAGGACCAACCCTTATTACAATGCCCTCCAGGTGAAATTCGCCTATGCCATGACCTGCCATAAAACACAGGGAGGCCAGTGGCAAAATGTTCTGATCGACCAGGGATATCTGAAGGAGGAAATGATCAATACGGAATACCTGAGGTGGCTTTATACCGCGCTGACACGCGCCACCGGCAGGGTATACCTGGTGAACTTCATGGAAAAATTTTTCTGAAAAAATTTCAGGTGCTATTGTCTGGGCCGGTCAGACTGCGCCCTGGTGACCGGGTCAAAGTTGAAATACAAGGTGAAGCGCAACGTATTCTCCAGGGGATGCTGCTGTTCCATCGGTATCAGGTAAGAAAGATCCAGCCCGAAGACGCTGTAACGCAGGCCTGCCCCCACGGTAAAGAATTTCCGGTTCCCCTTGGTCTTGTCCTCATAAAAGAAACCGGCCCGCAAGGCAAACTGCTTGGCGTACCAGTATTCCAGCCCGAAAGCAATGGCCCACTCCCGCATCTCCTCGCTGAACCCGTAGGGGGCGTCATACCATGATTGAATAATGCCCTGAACAACAGATACATCCGGATTTTGCCCCTTGGCAACAATAGGGTTGCCTTCGGCATCATATATGGGTTGATTAGTGACAGAATCGCGTAGGTAAATCGGAGGTGTCGGGACCTGTAATTTATTAAAGTCCAATAATGTAGTGAGCGAATTGTAATCATCAAAATTCATCTTGAATCCGGCGCCGATTCTCAGGTTGGTGGGAATAAAATCACGCTTGATCGCTGTCTTGCTGTAAGCGATTTTATTACCTATATTCGAGAGATTGATGCCCCAGGAAATTTCCCCGTCAACATTCCCAAGATCGACCTCCTTCTGGTAAAAAACGGCCACATCAGCCGCGATGGAGGTGCCTGCGCTGGTTTCAATGCCCTGCACAAACTGACCCTGTGTAAGGTTGGAATAGATGAACCGGGCGGCCACCGCCCCGGAGATCACCTCGCTGAACTTCCGGCTGTATGTCGCATCCAGTGAAAACTCATTGGGTTTGTAGGTTCCCAGTTCCCCTCCGAATTCATCGGTGAAAGTGATGTCGCCCAGTGAAAAATATAATAATGAGGCTGCCACGGCCTGCCGGTCGTCAATCTTGTAAAACCCGGTCAGGTAAGCCAGGTTGATATCATTTACCAGCTTACGCAACCAGGGACTGTACGACATGGCAAAACCGAATTTCTGGTCGATGAAAGCATATTTCGCCGGGTTCCAGTGCATCGAATTGGCATCCGGCTCTGAAGCCACACCGGCTTCCCCCATCCCGCCCGAACGGGCGTCGGGGGCAATGATCAAAAATGGCACCGCCGTTGTAATGACCCTCGACCCGTTCTGTCCGGCAAGCTGGCTGTAACTTTGAGATTGTACGGTAATGGCGGAAACTAAAATCAGTAAGACAGCAAATAATCCTCTTTTCATTCCGAATTTTGGTTTAAAGATCACTTAAAAATTAAAGGTGCAAAAGTAACGATTTATTCAAAATAATATTGTGATGGATGTTGTAACGCTTCCGGTGCATTCTTATTATTTGATCAGGATGATTTTCCGGCTGGCCTCAGCCCCGTACCCGTCTCCGGAACTGACCATCATCCGGTAAACATAAAAACCGGAAGAAAGTTCATTGCCGTTGGAATCCCGTCCGTTCCAGTAATATGGCGTCGAAGAGGTGCTTTCTGTAGTAAATGAATAGGCCAGGTGATTGACCGGTTGACCCATCATGTTGAAAATATGGATGTTAACATCAAAATCAGCGCCGGGTTTATTATGTTCGAACACGAACCACGTCCCTTCCCGCGTCGGGTTCGGATAATTGTAAACATTTCCGATCTGTAGCACAGCCCCTGTATTGACACGGAAACTGATCGTTGCTTCCGAAGAATTGTTCAGCACGTCCCAGGCTTTCAGGGTCAGGGTATGGGTCCCGTTTTCAAAAGGTCCCAGCCGGTAAAGGATCTCCCCCTCCTGGTAACTGTTTGCCACGGGCCGGTAATAATCGTTCAACACCAGCGGCATCTGGTAATTGTCATTGATCACAGCGACTATATCGTGACCGATACCATTTCCTACGGTGTTGATGCCGCTTTCATCGTAAAGCCGGGCAATCAGCCATGGTTCTGGTGTGGTGATATCCCCCGATTCGAAGCTCAGTGAATTCAAGTAAAGCCTGATATCGGGCCCTGTCATATCAGGCATGACCAGGCTGTCGCTGCCGCCGATCCAAATCTTGTCATAACCATGCGCATCCAGGAAAGTATTGGTATCAACGGCATAATAGCTAATCTTGCCCTCGCCCATCTGGTAGGATATATCCCTGGGCACCACGAAGGTAAAACTGAATTCCCCGTCAGTCACCGAGATCAACCCCTGGTATAAAACCCTGTCCTGCATATAAAAATTTTGCACCTTGCTGGTCGGGTCATTTCCCCTGGTTTTATACAAGACCGGTTTGTCCAGCACCGAAGGATATAACCATCCATTGAAGCTGATGAGTTTGTTACCTGTCAGATCTTCCACCTGGCCCGAAATGGTCACGACCGACATGGCGTGGATCGTGTCGGCCGGACGGGCGGCGCTCTCGTTGATGACCGACAGGGTACGCACTTGCATCTGAGGGTATGCCAGCATCAGCGCCGGGTCGCCAAGCAATACGAAATTTTTAATGTTCTGGTTGGAGGGCGTTTTGGCCAGCCGGATCAGGTCGCCCATGCGGGGATATTCACCGGTCAGGCTGTCGAGAATGAAGACCGCCTCGTAAAAACGTTTGTTCAACGCGTAATTCGATTGAGAATAAGCAAGGCGGGTAGTGGTGAACAAGGCAATGCCCCCGCCATGAGGATTCAGGATGACCAGTTCACCGGCAGAAGTGAGACCGGGATCATCGTACCGGCTGAATTCACAGGTAGCGGTGACGAATGCCGGGAGATTGTCCAGGTTCCTGAAAGCCTGGATGGCCGGTATATCCAGTACCCTTTCCCCTGCCCAGCCTATCTCGCCCCCATGACCGGTGTAATTGATGATCAGGCACCCTTCGTCCACTGCACGGGTAATCGCGGCATACGCATCCGGATAACGCGTCCCGGCCGGGGTCTGCATCTGCTCGTAAGCATCAAGGTATATCTTTTTAACGTTGTATACCGGTCCGAGGTTCTGGGTGATCTCTGCCAGGCCCTCCGCCTGGTTCAGATGGATATTGTTGTCCTCGTCATCACCCACCAGGAAAATCTCGTTGCGCCAGGGGCCAAAATTATCCCGGGAATGGGAAGCGTAATGCAGTATCTTATCGACCATGGCCTCTGCCTGCTCAACCGTGTGGGCCGGCAACCTGCCAATCCCTATATCCACCGTTCCCGAACCGTTGCTGCCCTCATCATCATCCAGGCATCCGAAATAATCATCGGTGACAAATGAACCGGCATAGTTTAGCGACTCGCGCGACTGGAAGGTCGGGACAAAATTATGATCCGGCATGATGCGGCCTTTGTAATCATAAGAAGCGTCCCCGAAAAGCAGGAGGTAACGCAGCCCGGCTCCCTGTTCCGCCCTGTCATAAAACATCCTGGCGAAATCGCGGATCGCCGTGACATCCTGAACGCCGGATGAGAACTCATTGTAAACCTGCTGCGGGGTTACCACCGCTACCGTCATGCCGGCCGAATGGCGGTGAAAATCGGCCAGACGGTCCGCCTGCTCTGAAAATAACGGATGGCTGACGATCAGGTAATCGATCTGCGGAAGCCCATGCAGATCCTGATTCTTCACTCTTTCTACAAAACGGGCCTGCAAGAACCCGGAGACGTCAAAAACAATGTAGGTGCGGATCTCATCCGCCCGGGCCTTGAAAGTATAACCATCATCCGCCGCCTGCAAAGTTTGCGCCTGGATCTCCCCGCGATGGGTAACATCCCAGACGGCAGGCTGCTGAACCTGTGTTTGCAAATGATACCGGGCAATATGGCCCGGCCCGGTCATACGAGTGTTCCTGAAAACAAACCGGCCTTCATCAAAAACCAGGTGCCGCAAATAATTTATAGTGAAATAATTCAGCCAACCCCTGTCATTATCGCCAATCTTCTTGAATTCAATGCCGATCTCCATAAGATCGCTCTCCGGGTATACCGGTAAAAAATTGGTCGCAAGAGGCCGGGCATATGTATTTGAACCCAGGTTCACAGAAGGCACATCGACCTTTGAAATCTCTTCACCGTCAGCATAAATGGTAAAATGTGTGGCCGTGGTCGCCCTCCCGGCAAGGCTTGATTTGAAATATACAGGCTCGGTCAGATCAGCGTAAGGTAAATAAATGGTGAAATCATGGCGAAGCTGGCTGTTAAAGACCTCCCCATACCAGATCTTGCCCGATTTGATGAGATTTAAGTCCTCCTTTTCATGATAAATCAATTCTTCGGAATGATATACCTCATGGGTTGGGTCTTCCGGAATTATTTCCCCCGGTTGTACGCGCCTGCCGGTTCCCCTGTCAATGGTCAGAAAATAACAGGTCTCGTCCGCGTACAGATTTACCTCATGCTCAAATTTCTGGAAAAAAGGATTATACCTTGCAACAACGGGCCCTTCACCATAAAACAGGATATAATCGTTTTCATCAAAACGCCCGTCTTCTTCTCCATGCACATAAATGGCGTTTTCCACCAGGTCGTCCGCTCTTGGCAAGGCATTGGCCTCTTCCAGCATGCCGGGGCCGTTGCCGTATACCCCGATCAGTCGCGGATCAACCGATCCGGGATCGATGCCCATCGCCGTCAGATCCTGGTAACCGAGCCGGTAAACGCCTGTCTGTGAAACAGCCAGCCGGTACCATTCCCCCGTGCTCAGAACTGAGTGGGCAGCATAACTCCGATTCGCCGTTTGCCTGTTGATATCATCCCGGGGATCATCAAACCAGGAATAACTGACCGTAAAGGATTGAAGCCTTTCAAAATTGCCGCTTTCACCCTTCTGCCTGAATGGAAGCAGATAGAATGAATAATATTTCTTTTTTTGGACTGTCTCGGTGGTGATGATCACACGGGGTTCCTCTCCAATCAGTTCCCTTTCCGGAATATGCTGCAGTTCCGTGACTGGTTGTTCAAACCACTGACCTTCTATAAATGAAATTTGTAATGATTGATTTGGATCAGGCTGGGCGAAACGGTGGTAAAAAACTGGCAAAAGGCCAAAATCAGCATGATTTACCGCCCCTTCGAAATACAACAGCGGTTCGCCTGCAATCAACTCTTTTACCGGCTGCCATTCCAGATCACCCCTGTAAAACTTCACCTCTTGCGACCATGCCACAGGCGAAGACATGAAGCAAAAAATGATAAGGATGATTATGTGAAGATAGATGTTTCTCATATTTGTTTCTTAAAACAGACAGTTCTTCAATGTTGAAAGTTGCCTGCAAAGTAAAAAAAAGCAGGCTATTTCAACAAAATAAGTTTCCCATCCTTCGCAGCCACCTGCCCTGACTGGTTTTTCACAGTGATCCTGTACAAATACATCCCGTTGGATAACGGATAACCCCCGTCATCCCGTCCGTCCCAGTATATGGGTTCCGTTCTGTACCCCCCGGATAGCATCTTCCTCTCGAAAGTTTTGACAACCCGTCCCGCCATGCTAAATACGCGAAGGCTGATATCCAGCTCACTGTCAGGCTGGTTGTGAGAAAACACAAATGTCGTGCTTTCCATGAACGGATTCGGGTAATTCATCAGCTCTTCAATAATGAAATGATCAGAGAGCATCACCACAAACTCGATATAGGCCTCACCTGAATTATTAAAGACATCCCATACCTTCAGCGACAGGCTATGATACCCCTCCGGCAGGTTATGGAATGGAAAGCGAATGGTGCCGCTGGTGTAACTGTCCAGGTCCGCTTCATAAAAATCATTGAGGATGAAGGGTTTGTCTGTATTCCCATCCAGCACCGCGACAATGTCATGCCCGATGCCGCTACCGACCGTATTGATCCCGCTCTCGTCATTCACAAAAGCAAGCATAACCGGATTTTCATCCGTAACCCCGCCTGAAACGAAATATTCGTCATTCATAAACAACCTTATCAGTGGCCCGGTCTCATCGGGTTCGGCATCCAGGTTAAAACCACCTACCACTACATTCCGGTAGAAGCCATGCGCATCGGCATCCGCCTGATCATTAACAGCGTAGTAACTGATCTTCCCGAAACCGTATTGGTATGCAATATCCTTGGGAACAATAAAGGTAAAACTGAACTGGCCATTGGTCACCTGTGCTTTCCCCTTGTAAAGGATATTGTTTTGTAATTCAAAGTTTTTCACCTGGCTGGTCGGATCAGTTCCCAGGGTGGTAACCACAGAAGGCTTGTCAAATACAATAGTGTATAAAGTACCATTGAATTCCCCGGCCGTTCGCCCATTCATGACAACCTCCCCTTCAATGGTAACCCTGGCAAGGGCCTGCAGGGTGTCCGGCACTTCGCCTGTGGTTTCTCCGTTGATACGGGTGGTCACCACTTCATGTTGCGGATAGGCCAGGCGCAGGGCCGGATTACCCAGTAAAACGAATTTCTTGTCATTATCCACCACGCCCCCCTTGTTTTTAGCGATTCTGATCAGGTCGCCAAACCGGTAATACCCTTGGTCGCCTTCCTCGAACATGATCTCAAAAAGAGCCGTATTCAGATTGAAATTAGAACCGCCGAATGTAGCCCTGGCCGTGGTAAACATGGCAATGGCGCCGCCGTTTGGATTGAGGAAGACAAGCTCTCCCGCCGAAACCCGCTCCGGGTCGTCAAAACGGCTGAACTCGCAGGTCGCCGTGATGAAGATGGGCATCCGGTCGTAATTCGTCCAGGAATTGATGTCGACAATCTCGAGAAAACGTTCATGACCCCATCCGACCTCCCCGCCATGACCGGTGTAGTTCATGATCAGGCAGCCTTTGTCAATCCGGTTGTTGATGGCCTGGTTCACCTCGGGGGCACGCTGACCGCCCGGCGTTGAAACCTGTGGGAAAGCATCCACGTATATCTTATCTATATTGTACTCGCCGTAATGGTTATTTAAAAAAGAGGCCATTTGTTCGGCCTGGTTCAGGTGCATGTTACCATCCTCATCGTCTGCCACAAAACAAAGGTAATTCCGCCACTCTTTCATCACAGCCGCCGAATTTGTGGCATAATGAATGACCTTATCTACCGCAACAGTAGCCTGTTCCACAGTGGAAACAGGCAGGCGGCCAATGCCGATATCCAGCAGGTTGTCGCCCGGACCATCCAGAAAGCCATAATAATCGTCTGTAGCGATAGAATATACAATCGTCAGTGATTCGTTATCCTCCCAGGTCGGTACAAAATTCGAATTGTCCTTGATCCGGTCCTTGTAATCAAATGAGGCATCGCCAAATAACAGCAGATACCGGGGCTCCTGGCCGGCCGGCGCCTTGTCATACAACATCTTCATGAAATCCCGGATGGCAGTGATGTCCTGCGCACCCGAGGAAAACTCATTATATACCTTTTTAACAGCGGTCACCAAAACCGACAGGTTGTCGTGCTCCCTGTGAAAATCGGCCAGGCGATCGGACTGCTCCAGGAAAAGTGAATGGGAGATGATGATCATGTCTTTCGGACCGATGCCATGCAGGTTCTGATTGTCAATTTTTTCAACGAATTCCACCGTGAAATAACTGCTGCCATCAAAAGCAATGAATTCCTGAAGGGTATCATGCGGCAACCGGAAAACCTGGTTGTTGCCCGATGGAACGGTCTGCAGGCGGAGAGACCGCGTCGGATCGGTCACATTCCATACCTGCACCCCCTGCGGGGCGCTTCCCAGCGTGAACTCGGCAATGCTGCCGGGCGCCACCGCCCCAGGATCACGAAACGACATCTGCCCCCCGGAGAAAACAAGATGCCGGATCACGTTCAGTTCAATAAAATTCAGCCATCCCATCGAATTCGCCACCGTCTTCTGATAATTGATCCGGATATCGATATTCTGTGAAGAAGGGGTGAACCAGTTGTACCCTACAAATGGCCTGGCAAATGTCTCAGAAGAACTGGGTATACCATTGATGCTTGCCCGGATCACCTCCTGGGCCCCGTGGGAAAATATGAAAGTGCTCGTGGCGGTCGACTTGGCCGCCACGTAACCCCGAAGGTAAGCCTGGCTTGTCAGATCCAGGTTGGGAAAACTAAAATTGAAATCGTAGGCCGTTGTCACATCAAACACCTCCCCGTACCATACCCTGCCGGTATTGACCAGGTTGAACAGGTCTCGCTCGTGATAGGCATAATCGGTGAACTTGCTGACCGTAACACTGGGTGGTTGGGAAGATGACGGCTGCCCGGGGATACGCCTGCCCGGGCCAAGATCTGCCGTGAGAAAATAATATGTGTAATCACTGTATATATTCTGATAGTGCCAGAAAGCCTGGCTGAACGGCTGATAAGCCCACTTGTGCGGGGACTCCCCGTAAAACAATATGTAATCCTGCGGATCAAAACGACCGTCGGCCTCACCTGATACAAAGATATTGTTCTCCACAAGGTCGTCGTGCCTGAATTCGGCCAGCGATTCAGGCAGCATGCCCCCACCGTTGCCATAAATGCGAATATTCCGGGGATCAATGTTGGCAGGGTTTATCCCCATACCCTGCAAATCATTGTAAGTAATCCGGTGAATACCGGTTTGCTAGCTTTATCTTGTACCAGTTTCCGCTTGCCAGCACCGACTGGTCAGCATACCTGGATTCGGCTGACCTGGATACCGCCTGCCCCTCCCCGGCACGAACCACCAGGTCGAATGAAACCAGCAATTCATATTGGCCGCTATATTCATTTCGACGGACAGGAAGAAACATGATCACCGCAAACGGTCTGTTGCGATCATAACTTAACTGAACCATCAGGTCATGATCGCCTTTTACCATCTCAACCCCGTTTATGGATTCAAAACCATCCGGGGCAATATTATATACCGGGTTTTCAATCCAGGCGGTAACTTCAGTCGAGGAAACAGGCAGGGGAACAGCTTCTGAATACAAAGGCAGTTGTTCATATTCCCGTAAAAAGATGGCCCCCTCAAAACGGATCATGGGGATTTTTGTCGATTCATCCAGTGTGACATACTGAATGCTTTTCCATCCGAGAGAATGGTTTTGACGGATATCGGTGGCATGTAACCCACTGATAGTTAGCAGAAAAGCAAATACTGTCGAGCGTAATTTCATACTGAGTAACATTTTATCATGGCCACAAAAACCACGCTTATTGTATCCAATCAGGCGGCTAAGATACAACGGCCATTCCATCCGGTTATTGTCAATACATTTTGTACAAAAAAAAATAATTTGTTTTAAAAATTAGTTGTATAATTGTACCCTCATTTTAAGGCTGGATTGATGTCGCGCAAATTACTACTTCTATTAACCGTTGCAACAGTCATATTGTTCAACAATGAAGGAAAATCACAGGACCCTGAATTTTCCCAGTTTTACGCTAATCCCCTATACCTTAACCCAGCCCTTGCAGGGGCTAACATCTGTCCCCGCGTGGTGCTCAATTACCGCAATCAATGGCCTGGCCTGGCGAAAAGCTTTGTCACTTACAATGCTTCCTACGACCAGTATATTGATAAGATTTTCGGTGGAGTCGGCGTGCTGGTGAACGTTGATAATGCCGGCAGCGGCATCCTCCGGACAACCCAGGCCAGCCTGATGTATGCCTATAACCTGAGAGCATCCAAGAATCTGTATTTTAACCTGGCCGTCCAGGGAACCTTTTACCAGAAAGCACTCAACTGGGATTTATTGCAATTCGGCGATCAGATCGATCCCCAGCAGGGTTTCGTCCTGCCTACCAGCGAAACACCACCGGACAACACATCCGTGATGTTCCCCGATTTTTCGGCCGGAATGGTTTTCGGATGGAAAGGGATCCTCCACGGAGGCGTCGCCGTGCATCATCTCACACAACCCGATATGGCATTTTACAGCCAGAACGAGAATAAGCTGCCCATGAAGATCACCGGCCACCTGGGGGTCAATATTAGCCTGGAAGGATCATCCCAGGGGTTCATGGAAGAGGAAGAACCCCGGTTCTACCTGTCACCGAACATCCTCTACCAACAGCAGGGTGAATTCCACCAACTCAATGCCGGTCTTTACATCATAAGGCTGCCCATTATTGTAGGCGGCTGGTTCAGGCATAATTTTGAAAATGCCGATGCCCTCATCGTTCTTGTCGGACTGAGCCATAATAACCTGAGAATAGGATACAGTTATGACATCACCCTGTCCAAACTGAAAAGCAATACCGGTGGCGCCCACGAGGTGTCTGTCGCGTGGCAGTTCCCCTGCATTGAAAAAAGAAGAAAAATCCGTGCAATAAAATGCCCGAGTTTTTAGTTATATGTCTTTAATAAATGTGAAACGTATATGATCAGATTCAGGAATTTCAGTATCGTTCTTTTCGCAGGTGCGCTTCTCGCATTCTTGGCATCCTGTCAAAAAGATGTATCCCGTACCACCGGGTGGGAATACAACAATCCCCAAATGGGCGGCTTTGAGGTAGCACAAGCCAGAAGCCAGATCACCGGACCGGGACTGGTGCTTATCGAAGGAGGTTCCTTCACTATGGGCGCCAACTTTGAAAATCTTACCTATGAGTGGGACAATATCCCCAGGAGGGTAACTGTGCCATCGTTCTACATGGACCAGACCGAAGTGAGCAACCTGGCCTACCTGGAATACCTTCACTGGCTGCAAAGGGTCTTCGGACAGGATTTCCCCTCCGTGGTCCGCAACGCCCGTCCGGATACCCTCGTATGGCGGGAAAAACTGGCCTATAACGAACCCCTCGTAGAGAATTATCTGCGCCACCCGGCATACCACGACTATCCCGTGGTGGGTGTGACATGGGTCCAGGCCAACGACTTCTGCCTGTGGAGAACAGACCGGGTGAACGAATTACTGCTCATCAAGGAAGGGGTCCTTGATTTTGATCCGGACCAGCGTAACCAGGATAATTTCAATACCGATGCTTACCTGGCCGGTCAATACCAGGGGTTGGTCAACAAACCATTAGCCGACCTTGACCCCAGCAGTTCAGGTGAACGCGGAGTCAGGCTGCAGGATGGCATCCTGCTGCCCAAATACAGGCTTCCCACAGAAGCGGAATGGGAATTTGCCGCGTTGGGCCTCGTCGGAAACACCCTGTACGAAAGAGTGGTGGAACGCAGGATATACCCCTGGAACGGAAATTACCTCCGCACCGACCAAAGAAAATATTATGGCAGCTTTGTCGCCAATTTTAAACGTTCCAGCGGCGATTACATGGGCGTCGCCGGTAACCTGAACGATGGCGCAGACCTGCCCGCACCCGTGGGCTCATACTGGCCAAACGACTATGGCTTGTATAATATGGCCGGCAATGTCTCTGAATGGACACTCGACGTGTACCGCCCCCTTTCACCCGAAACCGTGGCCGACTACGCACCTTTCCGTGGCAATGTCTTCACAAAACCAGCCACCGACGCCGATGGGTTCCTCCTCGAAAAAGACAGCCTCGGCCGCATGCCCCGTGAACTGGTGACCGTGGAAGAAAGCATGGACCGGACCAATTATCGCAAGGCCGATAATATCAATTATGCCGACGGGGATTTCCAGACCAATATTACAACTGACTGGCTGACCGACCCTGAAAGGAATACCACTTCCGAAATGTACAACTATGGCGTTACATCCCTGATAACTGATAAGTCAAGGGTGGTGAAAGGCGGCTCCTGGAGAGACGGCCCCTATTTCCTCAGCCCCGGTACCCGCAGATACCTCGACGAAAATTCAGCCACTAACTGGGTAGGTTTCCGCTGTGCCATGATCCGCACCGGAGACCCCAGGCGTGGAAAATAATATACCTTATTATATAATGTAAAACCCCGCTTGAGTTATTTCCGGAGCGGGGTTTTTCTATATTTGTATGTCATTAACCTGGCACCATGACAACAATCGATGATATTTACATCCGTTTCCTGCAAAACCC
>Ga0114946_10002433_pt1 | contig 12778 bp, 12 predicted proteins | sample WalLakDeSediment_FD_88676 | JGI IMG/M metagenome (GOLD analysis project Ga0114946, IMG submission 88676) | Lake sediment microbial communities from Walker lake, Nevada to study Microbial Dark Matter (Phase II) - Walker Lake 11/02/13 Deep Sediment | ecosystem: Environmental > Aquatic >...
GAAGGAGACCACCTTGGCGTGCGTCGCCTTGTCATCGATCAGCAGCCGCCTGAATCCCACTGAGAACACGTCGCGCACGAGACGCAACGCGAGGTCCATCTCCGTATATACGACCTCCGGGGCGAGTGCCTCCTCAGCCTGGTGGCTCACCCGTTTCCAGAGCCGCAGCAGGAACTCCAGGTCCGAGAGGATCTCCGTCTCGGCCACTCCCTGGGCCACCGTGCGCACGATCGCACCGACACCGGGAGGAACGCCCGCCTCTATCAGCGCATACAGACGGTCCCTCTCTTCGTCGGGCAGCTTCCGTGAAACGCCCACCGACTCCGAGAAGGGCATGAGGACGACGAACCGGCCCGGCAGGGTGATCTCCGTGGTGACGCGCGCGCCTTTGGTGCCCATCGGGTCCTTGAGGACCTGCACGAGCACCTGGTCGCCCTGCTTGACGAGCGATCCGATGTCCCGCCGTTGTGCGGGCTCGACGCTGCGCGAGGCGACGATGTCGTCCACGTAGAGAAAGGCGTTCTTGTCCAGGCCGATGTCGACGAAGGCAGCCTGCATGCCCGGCAGAACGTCCTTGACCTTGCCGAGGTATACGTTTCCCACAACCGAACGTTTGGGCCGCTCGACGTAGAGCTCGACCAGCTCCCCGTCTTCGAGCAGCGCGACCCGGGTCTCGCTGGAGTCGTGCGAGATGAGCATCTCGCGCACTACCTCTGCCACCGCGGTCTCCCGTCACAGGGGACGCCGCAGGACACCCTCCTCTTCGGTCAGGATATCCGTGCGCGTCACCGATACGACGGCGCCACCACCGGGAACACGCGTAAGGACCTCGGAGATAAGCACGTCCGGCCGCAGCGAGCCCTCCTGACCCATCCGGGTGGTGACCTCGACGATGAACGGCGGCCCGTACGACCTCACGCGGACCTCTTCCGGGAGGCTGCGCGCGAGATCGAAAACCTTGGTCTTGCCCTTGTGCTCTACCTCGAGACGTCCCTCACCTATCACGGTGACGAGCGCCCTCTCGATCAGTTCGGCGGACAGGCCCTCCCCTCCGACCGCTACCTCGTACCTGGCCACCGTCGCAGCGGCCGTCAGCGACGGTTGCCTTTCGTGCACGTAGCGGGCCTCGGCGACCTGCAGTTCAGCAGGGGTCGACGCCAGCAAGCGGGCGACGGCCTCCTCGGCAGGCAGCGGCTGCGTGAGCCACACGTCGTAGTACTCTCGCTCGCCACCGGTTCCCACCGGAAGCGCCGGGCCGAACGCAGCCTTCATTCGCGGGTTGAAGCCCTTGGTCACAGCATACGGCAAACGTGCACGCCTTGCAGAGCGCTCGAGCGTCCTCATGACCTCGAGGTGCGAAAGGAAGCGCGCCCGGCCGGCCTTCGAATACCTGACGCGGAGGCGGAACTCACCCGCGGCCACGGGCCTCACCCCCCAGCACGATATCGACGCCGAGATCCCCGCACACATCGCAACCCGTGCAACGGCCGAAGCTGCAATCCTCGGTAGTGGTGCCAGCTAGTGCGCGCTCACGCTCGAGCCACAGGTAGCGCTCCGAGACGCCCGACGAGATGTGCGCCCATGGCAGTGGCTCGTCCTGTCCGTACGGGCGCCCGGCGATCGTGGCACCGTCGACACCGGTGGACTCGAAGGCGCTCTTCCACAGATCGAGGTCGAAGCGCTCGCTCCAGGCATCGAATCGCGCACCCGCGCGCCACGCCTGCTCGATCACGTCTGCGACCTCGCGGCCCCCGCGAGCGATCATCCCCTCCAGGAACGAGACCCGGGCATCGTGCCACGACAGGTCGACGCCCTTGCGCGGCATCGCCGAACGCAGCACCTCCTGGCGTCGAAGGATCTCCTCGAGCGAGACCTGACCCTCCCATTGGAAGGGCGTATGCGCCTTCGGCACGAAGGTCGACACGGACACGCCGATCCTCACCGATCCACGGTCCGCGGCGGGCACCGCATCCCGGGCTGCTCGCTGCACTCGCGCAACCATCGCGCCGATGGCGGCAACGTCCTCGTCCGTCTCGGTGGGCAGCCCGATCATGAAGTAGAGCTTCACGCGCCTCCACCCTGCCCCGAAGGCGCGCGTAACCGTTTCGAGCAGCTCCTCCTCCGAGACGTTCTTGTTGATCACGTCGCGCAGGCGCTGAGTTCCCGCCTCGGGCGCGAACGTCAGCCCCGACTTGCGACCACCTGACGCAAGTCGGGCCATCGAAACACTGAACGCATCCACGCGCAGACTCGGCAGCGAGATGGTCACTCCGCTGCCCTCCAGCCGGTTCGTAAGGCGCCGGAGCACCTCCTCGAGCTGGCTGTGGTCGGTCGTGGAGAGCGACGTCAGCGACGCCTCCTCGTAACCGGTACATGCGAGACCTTCCAGCACGTCTCGCACGATGTCGTCGGCGGTGCGCTCGCGGACGGGCCTGTACACCATGCCCGCCTGGCAGAAGCGACACCCTCGCGTGCACCCGCGCAGGACCTCGACGGTCATGCGATCGTGCACAACGTCCATGTACGGCACGATCGGACAGAGCGGGGGCCGGTACGCACCCAGGTCGGAGATGGCGCGCTTCGTCACAACCGCCGGAGCGGGGCCCGAGGGTGCGAGTCCGCCGCCCCCGGCAGACCGGTACAGCCGCGGTACGTAGACCCCCGGAATCTCTGCGAGGCACTCGAGAATCTCTGCACGCGAGGCCCCTGCATCTCTTGCAGCACGATGGGCGAGCGCGATGTCGAGCACCGCCTCCTCGCCTTCCCCGATGAGGATCGCATCGAAGAACGCGGCCACCGGTTCGGGGTTGTACGCACACGGCCCTCCGCCGATGACAAGGGGGAGCGCCTCTCCACGATCGGCCGCACGAAGCGGGATGCCAGCAAGATCGAGCGCCTCGAGAACGTTCGTGTAGGTGAGCTCGTAGGGGAGCGTGATCCCGACGAGATCGAAATCGGAGACCGGCGTGCACGATTCGAGCGAGAAGAGAGGCACACCTGCCGAACGCATCTCGGTCGCCATGTCGATCCACGGGACGTATGCACGCTCGGCGACATGACCGGGAACGGAATTCAGGCGCTCGTAGAGGATCGCGAGACCCTGGTTCGCCTGCCCGATCTCGTACGTGTCCGGATAGAGCAGCACGGAGCGGTATTCTGCTTGGGCGACGTGGCGTGCTCCCCACTCGCTATCGATGTAGCGCACGGGGCGCTCGACGCGCGGAAGCAGCGCCTCGACGCGCTGCCACAGATCAGGGCCCACTACGCTCCTCGGTCTCGATCTCGTGCTGTGCCTCGGTGAGCTCGGCGACGGTGCTCTTGAGGGCCTTCCGGTCGGTCCGGATGCGGGCGATCGCGGCGTCGCGGATCTCGACCAGATGCCCCGCCACCTCACTCAGGTCGGCACCCTGTTCGAAGTAGGCGATCGCCGCTTTGCCCATGGCCATGGTTCCACCGAATCCGATGGCGCCCTTGATGGCCCACCCGAAGCCCGGAACCAGCGTCAGCAACTGACGAGCGACAGCCCGGAACGCGAATCCGCTGCCGACTATCGCGGCGAGTTCCTTGGCCCTGTCCGCACCGAGAGGCTGACCGTAGGCGGCCGCTACCTGCAGGAGCATCTTGCCCTGGTTGAGAGTCATAAGCGGCATGTCGGCACCGGGGATTATCACGACCGTGCCGATCAGCGCGTTCTGGAACGCCGTCATCTTCACGGCTTCGTCGGCCACGGCCTTCCTCAGGAAGTCGAAGTTGTGAGCCAGCGCGAGGCGTTTACCCGACAACCGCTCGACCAACCATCCAGCAACCTCCCGGTCGACCGCGGTCCCGGCATCAACCGCGAAGACGCAGTCCGCATAGGGGTGCCCGGCGGCAACCGCGACCTCGTGCAGGCTGTCCGCTACTCCCACAGCAAGTGCGGGGATCGCCCGGTCACGTGCGTCCGCAAGGGTGGCCGAGACTCCACTCCGGCCGGTACCCATCACCGCGACTACGACATCGGTCGTGTCGCGGAGTGCCACGCGAACCGCGGGATCGGCGACCTCCACCTGCATGCGGACGTTCGAGGTGTTCGGACGGAAGCGGTCCCGAACCGCATCGATCAGCTCGTCGGACGCGTCTGGATCCACCACGATCACGATCCGCAGCGGCTTCTCCCGCTCCTCGCTGATCTGCGAGCTCGAGCGGAGCAGGTCCGGGACGTTGATCGGAAAGGCCACGGGGACTTCCTCCTCAGACGGTGGGTGTTAGATGCCGGAACGCCGTGCCCACACGGAAAGAAGCATACCCGTTCCGGCGAGATTGGCGATCATGAACGACGAACCGAAGCTGATGAACGGAAGCGGGATCCCCGTGATGGGCATGAGGCCCATCGTCATGCCCATGTTCTGCATGATCTGGAACGTCCACATGGTGATGATGCCGACCGCTACAAGCGAACCGAGCAGGTCACGCGATGACGCCGAGATCTCGAGCGCCGTCATCAGCAGCGCGAGATACAGGCCGAGCAGCAGAACCGCGCCGACGAAACCGAGCTCTTCACCGAGCACCGAGAAGATGAAGTCCGTGTGTCGCTCCGGAAGGAAGTTGAGATTGGACTGGGTCCCCTGACCGAGCCCCTTCCCCGTGATCCCGCCCGAACCGATGGCGATCTTCGACTGTTCGAGGTTGTACCCGGCACCCCGGGGATCGCGGTCCGGCTGCACGAAGACGAGGAGACGATCCTCCTGGTAGTCCGCGAGCAGTCCCGCCTTGAGGACAATCCCGACTCCGATCACTCCGATCAAGGCGAATACCAGGAAATACTTCGGCTTGAGCCCGCCCACCAGCAGCATCCCCATCGTGATGAAGATGAGTACGAGACCCGTGCCCAGGTCCGGCTGGAGCAGGATGAGCCCGAAGGGCAGAGCCAGGAACGCCAGCACCCGCATCACGTCGCGGGGCCGCTCGATGACGCCTTTGTACTGCGATATTACGATGGCCATGATCACGATCGTCAGTATCTTGGCCGGCTCCGATGGTTGGAACAGCCTGATGCCGCCGATCTCGAGCCATGCGGTTGCGCCCTTGGCCGTGGCGCCGAGACCAGGGATGAGGGGACTCACGATGAGGAACGCGTTCAGCACGACGAGCGGGCCGAGCCACGCCTCGAGACGCTTGTAGTCGAGCGCCCACAGCACTGCCAGCGGCACTATGCCGAGCGCCACGCCCATGAGCTGGCGCTGGAACATCGCCTCGCCCGCAGCAAACCCCGAGACGGCGGAGTGCACGATGACCGCACCGTAGGTGATGAGGAGCCCGACGGTGAGCAAGAGCGGCAGGTTCGCCCAGCGACGAACCCCCGCCAGGCGTGAACTCATCTTGGCATCAGCGCGAGACATCGGTCGCCTGAACATGCTCGACGGGCAGTCCGAGTAGCGCGGCCAGGATCTCGCGGGCCGCCGGTGCCGCGATGGCCCCGCCATGTCCGCCCTGCTCGAGGAGGACCGCGACGGCGTACTGAGGGTCATCGGCCGGCGCGTATGCGGTGAACCACGCGTAGTCGTCCTTGCCGGCCACCTCGGCGGTGCCTGTCTTGCCGGCGACCCGTGCATCGAAGCCACGGAACGCGCTGGCGCCGGTCCCCTCTTCGGTCACATCGAGGAGCGCGCCGTGCATCGTGCGCAGAATGCTCTCGGAGACCTCGGAGGAGAAGGCGACCTCGGGCTCGTATGCACGCACTGGCTCACCCTTCGAGTCGAGGACCTCCTTCAGCACGTGCGGGCGCATGACATCGCCGCCATTGGCGATGCCCGCGTAGACCGCGGCCATCTGGAGCGGGGTGGTGAGCAGGTCGCCCTGGCCGATGGAGATGTTCACGGTATCGCCCGGCAGCCACTGACGGTACTCGGGGTAGTCGGCGTTGAACTCGGCTTTCCACTGGGCGTCGGGTATGCGCCCCGACACCTCACCGGGAAGGTCGATCCCGAGCTGCGAACCGAGTCCGAAACGGCGGGAGAACACCTGCAGCTCCTCCTTGCCGCGCTTGTAGAAGGAGTGCCCGATCTCATAGAAGACGATGTCACAGCTGTCTGCGACACCGCGGCGAAAACCGACCGGGCCGTGTCCTCGCCGATTCCAGCAGAACTTCGACCACTCCTCGCCCTGTCCGGTCCAGCGGCCGCTACAGTAGTACGAGTGGCCTGTGGAGGTCACGCCGTACTCGAGCCCGGCCATGCCGGTGATGGCCTTGAAGGTCGATGCCGGGGGGTACTGCGCCTGGATCACCCGGTTGTTGAGGGGATACTCGCTGTCCTTGTCGTTCAGCGCCTCCCAGTCCTTGGTACTGATCCCACCGATGAACAGCGCCGGATCGTAGGTGGGGACACTCGCCATCGCGAGCACTTCGCCCGTCTCGATGTCGATAGCGACGGCCGCCCCCGCCCGGGCGTCATTGAAGTCGTCGGCACGTGCCTCGGCGAGTGCGCGCACGAGTGCCTCCTCGGCGACTCTCTGAACCTCGAGGTCGATCGTCAGCACGACATCGCGCCCCGCAACCGGTTCGGCTTCTTCGAGCACGTGACGTGGGGACCCTACCGCGTCCACCTCGACGCGCCGGTATCCCTTCTCGCCTTGCAGCACCGACTCGAACTGCGCCTCGGCACCGGACTTCCCGACGATGTCACCGAGGACGTAGCCCTCCATGTCGCCGGAGTCCAGACTCTCCTCGGAAATCTCCCCTGTGTATCCGAGCACGTGGGCGGCGAGCGTACCGTTGGGATACTCGCGCACGGGGACCACAGACACCTCGACACCGGGGAAGTCCGACTCGTGCTCGGAGAGGTACGCAACCGTCGACATCGGCACGTCTACGGCAACGAGCCGGGGCTTCAGAGCGGCCTCACGCGTCGAGGCTACACGTTCGTTCACCTCGTCGAGGGGCATTTCGAGCACCACAGAAAGGCGGTAGAGCATGTCCTCGTCGTCTTTAGCCGTGGGCGAGACGGTAACACCGAGTGTCGCCCGGTTGGTCACGAGGGGCTCGCCATTGCGGTCGAGTATGCGACCGCGCGGGGCGTCGATCGCTATCTCCCGAACACGGTTGTTCTCTGCGGCAGCCGCGAAGCGATCGCCCGAGAGCACCTGTATGCTCCATGCACGGAAGAGCAGCAGGCCGAGCACGCTCAGGAGGATGATCCCGAGCGCCGCATAGCGCGGTTTCAGTTGTTCCCGAAATGTGGCCACGTATCTGGCTCCAGAGGTCTGTGCAGGATGTCGCCGCCCGTAAACGGGCGCGTCGGACGCTTATGCCAGGCGGCGGAAGGTGGTCATCGGCTTCTCCCGACGCAAGAAACGCGCCACCCATGGATAGACGAGCAAGGCCAGTAGAGAATTATACAATGCTGCAGGCAGCGCCCGCCCCAGCACGCCGAGGAGCGTCACGCCGCTCTCTCCCAGCACGGCGAGAACGAGGACGTAGCCGACCTCGGCGGTCAGACTCGCGAAGAACACGACGATGAGCGGGACGAGCCAGCCCTCAGCAAAGGTGTTCTCCTGGATGGAGCCGGCAATGAAGCCGACGAGGCAGAACACGAGCGCTCCGGGTCCGATCGGTGCCGTGCCGAGCAGGTCGAAGAGAAGTCCGGCCGCGAAACCTGCGAGCATCCCGGCACGGGGACCCTTCACGAGCGCGATGGTGACCGCAGAGAGCAGGAGCGCGTTCGGCATCACGCCGCCTATCGCGATATAGGGCACGATGGCGACCTGAAGAACGAGCGCAACGATGATGGTGAAGAACGGGATGAGGCGATTCACTCGCCACCTCCCGTTTCCCCGGAGTCGACAGGCGCTCCCACGAGCACGACCACCTCTTCGAGCCCCACGAGAGCGGCGCTCGGCCTGACCTGAATGCGCGGGAACAGGTCCGCATCGTTGATCTGGACGTCGGAGACCTCGCCGATCAGCAGGCCTTTGGGGTACACGCCGCCCATACCCGAAGTGAGCACGACGTCACCCACGGTGAGCGTGGTCTCCCGGCTGACGTAGTCGAGCGTCAGATCGCCTTCGATGGATCCGTTGACCACGCCTTCGGACCGGGTGGCCTGCAGCATGGCCGCAACACCGCTGCGCTGGTCGGTGATGAGCCGGACCCGTGAGCTGTGGGGCCCCGCTTCGACGATCTGGCCGATAAGCCCTTGGGCGGCGAGCACGGGCATTCCGACAGCTACGCCCTCCTCGGTGCCACGGTCGATGGTGATGACACCTTCCCAGAGCGTCGGAGGACTGCCTATGACACGCGCACCGAGAGCCTCGAGCTCCCGCGCCTCCACGAAACCGACCAGCTCACGGAGGCGCTCGTTCTCCTGGCGGGCTTCCTCGAGCGCGGCGAGTCGCTGACGCATCTCCTCGTTCTGACGCCGCAGTGCCTCGAGGTCGGAGCGGGAGACGCCGAGGTCGCCAACCCACGCGCCCACGGTACGAACGGGTGCCGTGACGGCATAGCCGGCATGGCCGACGGGAGCAAGGACCGCCTGCACGCCGCGGCGTGCGGTGTGCAGCGGACCGGTGGCACCCTCACGGAAGTAGATGGTGATGAGAATGAATGCGACAACGAGGAGCAGGGCGAGGATCCACCCGTCTCCGCCTGTCTTCTCACGCTGGGAGATGCGCACTGCGGAGACGAGCCTCCTACCTGGCGCCCGTGAGGACCTTCTTGAGGGCGTCGATCTCCTCGAGAGCCATCGCCGAACCGTCGACGACGTTCGTGAGGGCGTTGCCCGACACGTGGACCGGCATGCCGGTCTCGTGCTTGAGGCGCTCGTCAAGACCCTTGAGGAGCGCGCCACCGCCGGTCAGCACGATGCCGTACTCCATGAGGTCGCTCGCCAGCTCGGGCGGTGTCTGCTCCAACGTGGCCTTCACAGCCGCCACGATCGCCGCGATCGGCTCCTCCATCGCTTCGCGGATCTCCTCGGACTCCATGGTCACCGTCCGCGGCAGACCGGTCAGCAGGTCCCGGCCGCGGACCTCGACGTCTATCTCCTCGAGCAGCGGCCAGGCGCTCCCGATCTCGAACTTCATCTCCTCGGCGGTACGCTCCCCGATGAGAACGTTGTATGCACGCTTGACGTGGGCGATGATCGCTTCGTCGAACTCGTCGCCGGCGATGCGGATCGACTGGGCGACGACGATGCCGCCGAGCGAGATGACCGCGACTTCGGTGGTGCCGCCACCGACGTCGACCACCATGTTCCCTGTCGGCTCCTGGATGGGCAGCCCGGCCCCGATAGCGGCTGCCATCGGCTCCTCGATCAGGTAGGCCTGCCGGGCCCCTGCCTGCATGGTCGCCTCGAACACCGCGCGCTTCTCGACTTCGGTCACCCCGGAAGGCACGCAGACGACGACCCGTGGCTTCGGCTGCCAGGGGAAGCGCTTCACGCGCGTCTTGTTGATGAAGTAACGCAACATGGACTCGGTGACCTCGAAGTCGGCGATGACGCCGTCCTTGAGCGGCCTGATGGCGACGATGCTGCCGGGTGTCCGGCCGAGCATCCGCTTGGCCTCCATGCCCACGGCCAGGACACGTTTCGAGTCCTTCTCTACGGCCACCACTGAGGGTTCGATGAGCACGATGCCACGGCCCCGCACTGACACGAGGGTGTTTGCGGTGCCGAGGTCGACGGCCATGTCGCCGCCCCACGAGTTGAAGAACATATCGACAAGCGACACGGTCGCTGTACTCCTTTCACGGTGGCGGACACGCCGCCGCGGCCCGCACGCGTGCATCCCGGCACGCAGAGCAACCGCATGACGAAACGGCCCGCGAGAGCGCCCGCTCCCGAGAACCGCAGGTCTGGGACCCGGACAAGTGTAGCATAGCGCCCGGTGCCATCTTCCTACGATACGGTTACGTCCTTGAGCGGGTGCAACTCACATCAGGCCGAGCTCCCGAAGGCTCGCATGCTCCCCCCCATCCCCGATCACGACGTGATCGAGAAGCTCGATGCCGAGGACGTCACCCGCTTTGACGAGTCGGCGTGTCAGCTGGATGTCCGCGCCCGACGGCGTGGGATCGCCGCTCGGGTGGTTGTGCACGACGACGACCGACGCCGCAGAGAGCCGCACCGCTTCCTTGAAGAGCTCGCGCGGGTGGACAATCGAGGCGTTCAGGCTGCCGACCGAAATCTCGACTACTCTGAGCAGTTGGTTCTTGGTATTCAAGGCGAGAGCCCAGAAGTGCTCCCTGTCGGAACCGCGCATCTGTGGCCAACACAGCGCGACGACGTCCTCAGGCGTAGACACCGTCTTCCTCGGCCCGGTTCGCCATACAGAAGCCCTGCGGCTCATCTCGAGGCACGCAAGCACCCGCGATGCTGCCGCCGGTCCGACCCCTGGCAGGACTACGAGGTCCTCGGCGCTTACGCGCCATAGCCTATCTGGCGCCGGATGACGCTCGAGGAGCACGCGCGCCCGATCTTCCTTGGTCTCCCCGATCAGAACCGAGAGCAAAGCGGAATCAGAGAGGTCCTCCGACCTGCCCGACAACACGATCTCACGGGGCGTCGCCCCGTTTCCCATCAGGCGAGGCGCCACGGCGCCCACCTCCCTACCTGCCTGCAGCCGACAATGACCAGTCGGGGATGCGGGAGAGAAGGAGACGGGCGATATGCCCGACAGCAAGGCCGAGGGGCACGCTCAGCCCGAGTGCCACGGGCATGAGCAGGAGCGGCGAGTTGGACCCGACGATGAGCACCGCGACGGCGAGCTGCGCGCTGACGTGCGCCGCGGATCCGGCAACCGACCATCCGACCACGGAGAAGGTGCTGCCGGCCCTCGACAAGACCGCCATGAGCGCCAGGGCTGCGAGCGCACCGCCGAGCGAGAGCACGAAGGTGGGGCCACCCAGAGTGCCCAGGGCCAGTGCGATGAGGAAGACCCTGCCGAGCGAGACGATCACTGCAGCACGCAGGCCAAACGTCGCAAGCGCGACCACCACTGCGATGTTGGCCAGTCCGAGTCGGAGTCCGGGTACCGGCAGCGGAGGCAGGACGACGCTCTCGACGTAGCCCAGTATCACGGCCACCGAGAGCAGGAGTGCGACCGGTGCCAGGTAGGCGGCGGACCGATGATCAGCGCGATACCGCATCGAGGCCCTCCGCCCGGCCGGGAAGCATCGTGGCGCTCACGCCGCTGGGCGCGCAGATGATGGGGCGCCCCGGTGCCGCCGCACCGCTGTGCACGCAGATCTGATCGGGGCACTCAGCAGATACCGCACTCACGAGGCCCTCTTCGACCGCGAAGACGACGTCGCCCCTGCGACCCGGGACCACGTAGCGTCCGGACTGCATGACGGTGACGGTCGTCACGCCTTCGGGGCCTCGCAGGACGACAGAACCCCCGTACGGTGCCACTATCGCGCCTGCCTGTGGGGCAAGCAGAAGCGCCGCGGCGATCACGGTCACGACCACGAGCCAGTCGCCCCTGGTCACGCGTCTTCCTCCTCCGAGGGCCGGTCCGGCACCACCGGAACGAACCCGTCGACTTTGGGGCCGCGCCCGTCGAGCGTGACCGCCGGGGCCATCGCTGCACGTCCGGTGAGGTCGATGCACTCCTGCGGGCACACCTCGACACACATGCCGCATGCGATGCACTTGTCGTGGTCGACGACCGCAAGGAGATCCATCACGTGGATCGCATCGGCCGGACACGCCTTTTCGCACTTCTTGCAGGCGATGCAACACATCGAGCAGTAGTCCTTGCGCGCTCTCGGCTTGTCGTGGGAGTTGCACCGGACGGCAACCGCTCCATCCTCGGGCACCATCGCGAGGAGTCCGATATTGCCCCTCGGGCACACCCGGACACACACTTCGCATCCGGTGCAGCGGTCGAGATCGATCACGGGTAGGCCGCGCTCGTCCATGGTTATCGCGTCGAACGGACACGCCCGTGCACAGTCACCGTAGCCGAAGCACCCCGCCGGACACGTGAGGTCCCCGCCCGCGAGGCGCGCGACCGCACCGCACGTCATGACGCCCGTGTAGTCGAAGCTGCGGGATGCGGCGCGTCCCCCGCCGCAATGCCTCAGGCTGACTATCGAGGCGACTGCACATTTCTCGACGCCGAGAACGTCTGCGACAGCGTCGGCAACGGTCTGACCTCCCGCCGTGCATGCGGTGACCGGCATCGTGCCTTGCGCCATCGCCTCAGCGGCGCTGAAGCAGGACGGGTTGCCGCACGCACCGCAGTTGGCGCCGGGCAGGACGCCCAGGACGCGTTCGACCTTTGGGTCGACCTCGACGTGGAACTTCCGCGAAGCGGCGGTCAGCATCGCCGCTGCAGCGAGTCCGATCACGCTCAGCGATACGACGGCCTTTATGACGAGCGTTACGTCCACTCACATGCCTTTCTCAGAGACCGAACAGCCCGGCGAGGCCGAGATAGCCGAGCGAGAGCAGGCCGGCGGTGATGAACGCCATCGGCGTGCCCCTCATGACATCGGGCACGGGAGCGACCTCGAGGCGCTCGCGAAGCGCCGCAAAGGTGAGCAGCGCGATGCCGAAACCGATGGCGATGCCGACTGTGTAGACGAGCGCCTCACCGAAGCCGAAGCCATAGTCGACGCCCATCTTGAAGAAGCCCGGACGGACGGACTCCGTCGCCGTTGCGAGAACCGCGCAGTTCGTGGTGATGAGCGGCAGGAAGATGCCGAGGGACCGGTAGAGCGAGGGGCTGGCTTTGCGCAGATACATCTCAACGAATTGGACGAGAGCCGCGATGACGAGGATGAACGCCGGGATGTAGA
>Ga0114946_10002434_pt1 | contig 12777 bp, 12 predicted proteins | sample WalLakDeSediment_FD_88676 | JGI IMG/M metagenome (GOLD analysis project Ga0114946, IMG submission 88676) | Lake sediment microbial communities from Walker lake, Nevada to study Microbial Dark Matter (Phase II) - Walker Lake 11/02/13 Deep Sediment | ecosystem: Environmental > Aquatic >...
AAATAATAGTGCTGCTGCCGGGTCCTCCACAGGAATTAAAACCTATGTTTGATCAGAAAGTTTTGCCTGAACTGACAAAAAATAATCATGGGAGCCTGACTAAAGTAAAAACACTGAAGGTTTTCGGTATAGGAGAATCGATGCTGGAAGAAAAGATCAAGGAACTAGGCAAGCAGCATCTGTCGAAGATATCATATGTAGCCAGAGGATACGAAGTTGATTTACAGATCAAGGGAAGCGGAAACCTAGCAGAAACAAATAATACTATCGAGCAAGCTGAAAAAGATCTAAGAAACCTGCTGGGAGACCACATTTTCGGTAGTGATGATGATACACTTGCCGGCCTGGTGGCAGAGCTATTGGTAAAGAAGAAGAAAACTTTGGCCCTGGCAGAATCATGCAGTGGAGGAGCGCTGTCAGATCAGATTACTAATATAGCAGGCAGTTCAAAATTTTACAAAGGCGGCATTGTTGCTTATTCCCGCAGTGCAAAAGAAAACCTGCTTGGGATTGAAAATGAGCTTCTTGATCGCGAAGGGGAGGTCAGCGAAGCTGTGGCTATTATGATGGCGGACAGTATTAAATATTTGTTTAAAACGGATCTTGGAGTCGGGATTACGGGAATAGCGGGGCCTGAAAGCGATTCCTCAGGGAGTCCGGTTGGTCTTGTCTTCATTGCGATTGCATCAGATCAAAATAACATCTGCAGGATGTTTAAATTACTTGGCAGCCGCCATGCAATCAAGGAAAGAGCTTCACAAATCGCTTTATATATGGTTAAAAAAATATTGTCAAATTAGTATCTGTAACATCAGGAGGATTAGATATAATTTTCAGGCTATTTATTGCTATCGAAGTTTCTGAGCACCAAAAACATGAGCTGAGCGATTTACAGCACAGAATAAAGAGCCATCTGGACGGAGTACGCTGGGTTAAACCGGAGGGCTTACATTTGACATTAAAGTTTATCGGAGAGGCCGGAGATAAAGATCTTCCCCTGATTATAAAGGCGATGGATATTGCTGCATCATCAAGAGACAGCTTCCGGATAAAATACAGTAGTCTGGGTGTTTTTCCTTCTCTATACAAGGCGAGAGTAATCTGGGCTGGTCTGAAGGAGGGATCTTCAGAACTGCAAAATATTGCAACTATACTTGAAAACTCTTTGGCAGATCATTGTTTTAAACCTGAAAAACGTCAATATTACCCGCATTTAACATTAGGCCGGTTACGCTTCCCTATTCCGGAGAACAGAATCAGGACAATTATTGACAAAGAAAAATCATTCACAACCTCTGATAGTGAAGCAGACAAGTTATTATTATTTAACAGCCGTCTTTCCAGGCAGGGACCTTTATATATTCAGATGCATCAGTCAATATTGAGCAATACCGGAACCGGGGAGTTGGTTTAGTTAAGGGTCATTATTTTATTTAGCGGCAGGATATCTTCATGCTGAAAAGAAATAAAGCAATAATAATCAACCCATTAAAGGAGGGAACACTATTTGGAAAAAGAAAAAGCACTTGAAGCAGCTTTATTGCAGATAGAAAAACAGTTCGGTAAGGGTTCGGTTATGAAGCTGGGCCAGGACAACATTATGGAAATTGCCGTGATACCAACGGGCAGTATAGCCCTTGATGCCGCACTTGGTGTGGGAGGTGTGCCCAGGGGTAGAGTTATTGAAATATTTGGCCCGGAATCTTCCGGTAAAACAACGGTAGCCCTGCATATTATTGCTGAAGCCCAGAAAAGAGGCGGTTATGCTGCTTTCATCGATGCGGAACATGCCCTTGACCCCCAGTATGCGACTAATCTGGGTGTAGACTTAGACGAACTGTTAGTTTCTCAACCTGATACCGGGGAGCAAGCCCTGGAAATAGCAGAAGCTCTTGTGCGCAGCGGAGCTATCGATGTGTTGGTGATTGACTCTGTAGCAGCGCTTGTTCCAAGAGCTGAAATTGAAGGAGAAATGGGCGATACGCATGTCGGCCTGCAGGCAAGACTAATGTCTCAGGCCTTGCGTAAGCTTTCCGGAGTGATCAGCAAATCGCGCACCAGTGCTATCTTTATCAACCAGATCAGGGAAAAGGTCGGAATTATGTTTGGTAATCCCGAAGTTACGCCGGGAGGCCGGGCCCTGAAGTTTTACTCATCTGTCAGGCTTGATGTCAGGAGAATTGAATCCCTTAAAATAGGTTCAGAACAGATCATCGGCAACAGGACAAGAGTTAAGGTTGTCAAAAATAAAGTAGCTCCGCCATTTAAGGTTGCCGAATTTGATATTCTCTACGGAAAAGGAATTTCAGCCGAGGGTTCAATTATTGACCTTGGTTTGGAGCACAATGTAATTACAAAAAGCGGGGCCTGGTATTCTTACGGGGAAGAAAGAATAGGCCAGGGACGGGAAAATGTCAGGGAGTATCTTAAAGATAACCCGGATACTCGAAACGAAATTGAAATCAGGGTGCGGGAACTGGCTGGATTACCTGTTAGTGCAGCTGCTGAGACCGGTAAAGGCAATGAAGCTTCCGAAAACAAAAATAATAAAAAAGAGTAAAATGTGGGGATGAAGCCGGGTGGACGAGGATACAGCTCAAAAAAAGGCCCGCAACATTGCCCTGAGATTATTAACTTACCGGGCCCGCAGCAGGAAAGAATTAGCTGATCACCTTGAGAAGAAGGGCTTTCATGGGCATCTCACTGCAACAATTCTAACAGAGTTAGAAAGTTATGGCTACATTGATGATGAAAAATTCACACTTGATTTTATCAATTACAGGAAAAACCGCGGTTTAGGTTTGATCAGAATTCGTTATGAACTTTTAATGAAAGGCATTGATAAAGAGATAGTGGATTCAAAGATTGACGAGTGCTTTGACCCCGAGGACGACTTTAAACGTATTAAGGATATTCTTACAAAAAGAGCAGTGAACGATCAACAAGTTTGTGAAAACTGGATAAAGCGCCAGTTTAATTATTTAAAGAAGCGCGGTTTTCAAGATAGTTTAATCCGGAAGGCATTATTGGAATACCCTGTCAATGATTATAATTATTCAGAGTAATCTTATCTTGACATAATATCTTATAAAGGATAGAATCGTGACAGTTAAAATAAATTATTTTGTTTTTTTGGGCATAACTGACAAGAGAAACCTGGTACCATATAGTGCTAAGGAATAGATTAAAAAAGTATATAATCTTGAAGGAAAAGGTTAAAGATGCGACCTTTTCCTGATTTTCTCTTTTGAAGCTGTGTCCCGGACACAGCTTTTATTTTTTGAGCTGTTAGCTGTAAACATTCTAAATTAAAGTAGAGGTGAGGAACTTGATCGAATATATAATTATAATATTCGCCGCTTTGATCATAGGAGTAGTTTGCGGATATATTTTCCGGAAAATGATTGCCGAAGCAAAAATATCATCTGCTGAAACTGCTGCCAAAAAAATAATTGAAGAAGCCAACCAGGATGCGCACGCCATAAAAAGAGAGAAACAGCTTGAGGCTAAAGAAGAGGCACACCGCCTCAGGAGTGAACTGGAAAAAGAAAGCCGGGAAAGACGTTCAGAACTGCAAAGGCTTGAAAGACGTCTGGTCCAAAAAGAAGAGAGTTTAGACCGAAAAATAAATGTTATAGAAAAAAAAGAGGAAGAAATCCGTTGCAAAGAAGAAGAAAACAAATTATTCAGGGACAAATTGGATAAATTGCACCACCAGCAGCTTGCTGAGCTGGAAAGAGTATCCGGAATGTCATCGGAAGAGGCCAAGGAAATTTTATTGCAAAGAGTCAGGGACGAGATTGAACATGAAATGGTAACCATGGTTAAAGAGATAGAAAACCAGGCCAAGGCTGATGGTGATAAAAAAGCCAGGGAAATTGTAACACTGGCTATCCAGCGCTGTGCGGCTGATCATGTTACAGAATCAACAGTATCTGTTGTATCTCTGCCAAATGATGAAATGAAGGGAAGGATTATTGGGCGTGAAGGGCGCAATATCAGGGCTCTTGAGACGCTTACCGGCATAGATCTGATTATTGATGATACCCCGGAGGCAGTAATAATTTCCGGTTTTGATCCTATCAGAAGAGAAGTTGCGCGCCTTGCACTGGAAAAGCTTGTCAGTGACGGTCGTATACATCCGGCAAGAATTGAAGAGATTGTGGAAAAAACCCGTAAAGAAGTAGAAACGCAAATAAAAGAAGAAGGAGAGCGGGCTGCCTTTGAATCAAGAGTGCACGGTTTACATCCCGAACTAATAATCTTACTGGGTAAACTGCGCTTCAGAACCAGCTACGGTCAAAATGTTTTACAGCATTCAATTGAAGTGGCACACCTTGCCGGTATTATGGCAGCTGAACTTGGTCTCGATGTTAATTTTGCTAAAAGAGCAGGACTACTTCATGATATTGGTAAAGCAATCGATCATGAAACTGAAGGTTCGCATGTTCAGATTGGCGGTGAAATAGCTAAAAAATACAAAGAATCACCGGAGATAATTAATGCTATATCTGCTCACCACGGGGATATTGATTTTAATACCCTTGAAGCAGTGTTAATTCAATCTGCCGATGCCATTTCAGCAGTCAGACCGGGCGCGCGCCGTGAAACCCTGGAGGCCTATATAAAACGCCTTGAGAATCTTGAGAATATCGCAGACTCATTTGAAGGTGTTGAGAAAGCATACGCTATACACGCTGGAAGAGAGATTAGGATAATGGTAAAACCGGAGCGGATTGATGATTATGCTTCAATCCAGATTGCAAGGGATATCGTAAAGAAAATAGAAGGAGAATTGGAATACCCCGGTCAGATTAAAGTTACGGTGATCAGGGAAACAAGGGCAGTAGATTATGCTAAATGATGTATAACAATATAGCGTAAACAAATAAGCCTGAATATATTAGAATTGGGGTGCCCTTTTGGGCACTCTAATTTATTAAAGCAGGATATACGCTGCTGCCACAAGAATGAATAACCACAATAATAAAATATAAACGGAGATATCAACATGCGTATTTTATTTATCGGTGACATTGTTGGAAAACCTGGCAGGGAATGCTTAAAAGATTATCTGCCCGAAATGAAAAGAACACACCACTTCGACTTTATTATAGCTAATGGTGAAAACGCTGCTGGCGGCGCCGGAATGACTGAAAAAACTTTTGTTGAACTGCGGAAAATTGGTATTGACCTTTTAACAGGAGGAAACCATATATGGGATCAACAGGATATATTCAATTTTATAGACAGGGAATCAGGCATGCTTCGTCCTGCTAATTATCCAGATGATACCACTCCCGGAAGGGGCCTGGGTATCTTAGTCAAAAAAAAGGGGGAGAAAAAGCTTGCAGTTTTGAACTTAATCGGACGTGTTTTTATGAAACCGGCAGACTGTCCATTCCGGACTGCCGACAGAGAATTGTCCAAACTTGGTGGTGAAACAAAAAACATTATAATCGATTTTCATGCTGAGGCCACTTCTGAAAAACAGGCACTGGGATGGTACCTGGATGGAAGAGTCAGTGCAGTGCTTGGTACTCACAGCCATGTTCAAACTGCTGACCAAAGACTTCTGCCCCGTAAAACGGCTTATATTAGCGATGTTGGCATGACAGGACTTTATGATTCAATTTTGGGAGTTGACAAAAGCGGTCCCCTGAAAAGATTTACAACTTTATTGCCTCACAGCTTAAAAATATCCAGCGGAAGGCAAATGATTAATGCAGTGATTCTAGAGATTGACGATAAAACCGGCACTGCAGTATCCATAGATCGTGTTTTTGATATAAAATAATATAGCATATCAAAGTATTCATATAATTCTGGCAGGAATTTAAGTGATGAAGGCGAATATTATAATCAATTCCGCAAAGGAGGCATACCACATGGCAATTTTAAAAGTCTCAGCAAAGTCTAACCCAAATTCCGTAGCCGGCGCTCTGGCAGGAGTGCTCAGGGAAAACGGAGGAGCAGAAATCCAGACAATTGGAGCGGGAGCCCTTAACCAGGCCATCAAGGCCGTAGCAATTGCCCGTGGTTTTGTCGCTCCAGGCGGTATGGATTTAATTTGCATCCCAGCCTTTACGGATATCGAAATAGACGGCGAGGAGAGGACAGCTATTAAATTAATCATTGAACCACGCTAGCCTATTTCGACGATGGGAAATTGTAAAATTCTAATGCCCTCTTGTCTAAATTCCTTAATATAGTAGAGGGTATTTTTTTGTATATTACCTGAATAAGGGAGGCCAATATGTACAAACCCGGACTGGTGGATTTTCACGTTCATAGCAATGCCTCGGATGGAATCTTCAGTCCGGAGGAAGTCATCAAAATTACATCAAAAGCTGGCCTGTTGGCAGTAGGCCTGACCGATCACGACACTTTGATTGGTCTTACTGAAGCTGCCCTGGCCGCTGAAAAATACGGCATAGAATTGATACCCGGTGTGGAAATCAGTGTTATTGAAGATAACCGGGAGATTCACATTCTGGGCTATTATCCACAGCAGGAGAGCCAGTTCGAAGAAGCCCTTAATTATTTGCAAAAAGAAAGATTTGTCAGGATGGAAGCAATGATAGCCAAGCTGAAAGGACTTGGTATTAAGATAGAAACAGAAGAAATTACCCTTGAAGCAGGAACAGCCGCTCCCGGCAGGCTGCACCTGGCACGCCTTATGCGAAAAAAGAATTATGTTCGCAGCCTTAATGAAGCATTTGCGCTCTATTTGAACCGTAACCGTCCGGCCTATGTGCCACGCCGGACATTTAACCTCAGAGAGATTATGACTCTTATCCTTGAGGTTGGAGCCGTGCCGGTAATTGCACACCCCGGAGAAAATGGTAAAACTATGATCGAAAAACTTGTTGCATTGGGCCTAAAAGGGATTGAAGTATTTCACCCGGATCACGATCGCAGCATGATTAATTACTACCTGGATCTTGCTCATCAGAAAAAACTGATAATTACCGGAGGTTCTGATTTTCACGGTGACAGCAAATTGAAAATAAATTACCCCGGTCATTTGGCAGTATCAGCTGACTATTTAGATGATCTGAAAAAGTGCAGGTTTAATTCATCGGGTATTTAAGGTTAAGCCAACAATTAATCTTCAGCATACTTTTCACAGTCAGGAATAAGTGTTAAAATCATCTATATGACTTTCAGGGAGGGATGATGTGTTTAATGGATAAGCTTGACTTTGCACTACAGGTTCTCTTTGTTGGTTTTTTTGTTGTCATGTTTACTTTATTTATCCTTTATGGAATCCTCGTATTATTTAACCGCCTGTTTCACAAAAAAACCGTTCAAAAACCTGCCGTAGATTTCACAGTTGAAAAAATGGCCACAGAAAGTGTTAATGAGGAACAAAAACAACGTACTGCTGCTGCAATTGTTGCTGCTGTTTATCAATACATGCAGGAACATTCTGTTTTAAGTTCCAAGGGTTCATATAACATAGCCATAAAGCCTTCCGCATATCACGATGGCATAAGCTGGCAAACAGTTGGCCGAAAAAACATTCTTGAGAGTAGAAATAAGCTAGAAACTATTAGGAGGAACAAGCAACGTGAAAACATTTAAAGTTACAGTAGACGGTCAAACTTACACAGTAGATGTGGAAGAGATTAAAGGTAATAGCTCCCCTGTGAATGCTGAGAAGATCGAAACTTCTCCCGCTAAAGCGCCTGGCCCTGTAATGCAGAAACAGACCACAGCAGAAACTGCACCTTCAACTGTAAAACCGAAGGCAGAATCTGCTGCTCCAAAACAGGCACCAGGTGGTGGTGTGAGCGTAAAAGCACCTATGCCGGGTTCAGTTTTAGAAGTTAAAGTTAAAGAAGGAGATGTTGTCAAAGAGGGTGATGTTCTCCTGGTTCTGGAAGCGATGAAAATGGAAAATGAACTTACTGCATCGCAGGCCGGCACTGTTTCACAGATTTTAGTTAAAAAAGGTGATACTGTTAATAGCGGAGACCCCTTAATTACATTGTCATGATATACAGACCATTGAACTCAGATTTCAGAAAGGGGCTAATCCGACATGTATGACTTAATGGTTGAATTTTTACAAAGCACAGGCTTTTACAATATACAGATAAAAGAAGTAATCATGATTGTTATTGCTCTAATTCTGCTTTATCTCGGTATTGTTAAAAAATATGAACCTTTACTGCTGGTTCCCATCAGCTTTGGCATTTTACTTGTTAACCTGCCGCTTGGCAACCTGATGCAACCTGCAACTGGACAGGATATCGGCGGTTTATTCTACTATCTATCCCTGGGCCTTGAACTTGGCATTTACCCGCCTTTAATCTTCTTAGGTGTTGGAGCAATGACCGACTTCGGACCCTTAATTGCCAATCCCATCACACTGCTGCTTGGTGCAGCGGCACAATTTGGAATTTTTCTCACTTTCATAGGCGCTTTTTTCCTCGGTTTTTCCGCACAGCAGGCAGGGGCTATTGGCATTATCGGCGGTGCAGACGGACCGACAGCTATTTTTCTGGCAAACCGCCTTGCACCTGAACTTCTGGGTTCAATAGCGATATCAGCTTATTCTTACATGGCCCTGGTACCGATTATACAACCACCGATTATGCGACTGCTGACAAGCAAAAAAGAGCGTAAGGTAGTTATGGAACAGCTAAGACCGGTATCAAAAACCGAAAAAATAATTTTCCCCATCATTGTTATAATTCTGACCGGTCTTCTTTTACCGGCAGCCCTGCCACTTCTGGGAATGCTAATGTTTGGAAACCTGATCCGGGAAACGGGTGTTACAGAGCGTTTAAGTAAAGCTGCCCAAAATGAATTAAATAACATCGTCGTTATTTTTTTAGGTCTTGCTGTTGGAGCAAAAGCCACAGCTGCTTACTTTTTAACCCCCGATACCATTAAAATTATTGTACTCGGGTTAAGCGCTTTTGCCTTCGGAACGGCAGCCGGCGTTTTGATGGGCAAGCTGCTTTACGTTTTGACAAAAGGTAAAATAAACCCGCTGATTGGTTCAGCAGGAGTATCTGCAGTACCGATGGCTGCCCGTGTTTCGCAAACTGTCGGTAAAGCAGAAAACCCCAACAATTACCTGTTAATGCATGCAATGGGCCCGAATGTGGCCGGTGTTATCGGCTCTGCCGTTGCTGCCGGGATCCTGCTGTCAATTTTGAATTAGCCCGGAATGAGGTGTAGTTGTGACAGAGGTCAGGGTGAGGTTTGCTCCCAGCCCAACAGGAGAACTGCATATCGGTGGTGCCAGGACAGCTCTTTTTAATTACCTTTTTGCCCGTTCAGCTGATGGCACATTTATATTAAGAATAGATGATACAGACCTCGAGCGCTCCAGGGCAGATTATATTGATAAACTGACTGACTCCATGCGCTGGCTTGGCCTGAACTGGGATGATGGACCGCATTATCAGTCAAAAAGGCTGGAAGTTTACTCAGGCGAGGCTGATAGATTGATATCTGAGCGAAAAGCCTACCGCTGCTATTGCACAATCGATGATCTTGATCAGGGGCGTGAAGCAGCCCGGGAGGAGAAAAAGGCTTACCTCTATCCCGGCACATGCCGCGGTCTGTCTCCTGAACAGAAAGATTCTTATCATAAAGCGGGAATAGACCCTGTGATCAGGTTAATTACTCCTGATTCTGGAGTAACAGTTGTGGAAGATGAGATCAGGGGTAAAGTGAGCTTTGAAAATGCCCACCTCGATGATTTTATTATTATCAAATCAAACGGCCTTCCTACCTATAACTTTGCCAGCATCGTAGATGATATGAAAATGGGTATAACTCATGTAATCAGGGGTGAAGAGCATCTCTCCAACACTCCTCGCCAGCTGCTCTGCGCTGTTGCTCTCGGTTATAAAGTGCCACGTTTTGCCCATGTTCCAATGATTCTTGCACCGGACCGCAGCAAACTCAGTAAAAGGCATGGCGCGACAGCTGTAGAAGAATTTATGAGAGAGGGGTACCTGCCCGAAGCTTTAATCAACTATATGGCATTGTTGGGATGGTCACCGGGCGGAGAACAGGAACTGTTTACCCTAAATGATCTAATAAATGATTTTTCCCTGAACCGTGTTAATAAAACAGCTGCAGTATACGACACTAACAAGCTGGCCTGGATAAACAGTCATTACATCCGCACTTATAATCCGGATAAACTGGCAGAAGCGGCAAAACCATTTTTCAAAGATAAAAACCTGATTAAAGATGATCTCAACAGGGAGGAGCATGAATTCTATAAAAAAGTCATACAAACTGTAAAAGAAAGAGCTAAAACCCTTGTTGAGCTTGCTGAAGTATCAGATTACTTTTTTTCCAGACAGTACAACTATGATCAAAAAGGTGTTAACAAACAATTTACAAAAGAAGAGGTACCAGAACTTCTTATCAGGATGGCTGATGAGCTGCGTCTGGTAGAGCCTTTTAACAGTAACAATGCCGAAATATTATTTAACAAACTAGGTGATGAGCTCGGTATTTCAATCGGGCAGCTCATTCAACCGGTGCGTCTGGCTATAACCGGGAGGACAGGTGGACCGGGGCTCTTTGAAATATTGGATTTGCTGGGACAGGAAGAAACTGTCGAAAGGCTTGAAAAAGCAGTGGATTATATCAAGAGCAATTTATATTGCTGATTGCTTTTAATTTTTTTATTATAACCACTATTGAGCATGAATACCAGAAGGAAAAAATAACAATTAAAACAGTACCAATAATCAGTTGGCTCATAAGATTCCATTTCAGTTTTGATTAAATTTTTGCCTCAAAAACACATTTGGCTGCGGGACTAGGGATCGAACCTAGGCTTGATGATCCAGAGTCATCCGTGCTACCGCTACACCATCCCGCACCAGCAATAACATTATACTTTAAACTGCTTTGAGTTCGCAATAGCAGGCATACCCTATAAACGTTTCCTCTTATAGGGTTTTCTTATACGGGTAGCACAGGCTTTATCTTCCAGTAGATCCTGGTAAACTTCAAGCATTCTTTCTGCACAGTATGATGAAGAAATTCGTGATGCATTTGCCAGGGCCTGCTTGCTCATGCGGTTATAGAGATCCTGATCCTGCAGCAGCTGTAAAATAGCATCAGTAAAAGAGGGGAGGGTGGGATCGGTCAGAAGCCCATCTTCATGATGAGATACCATTTCAGCCGGACCATAAGCACGAATTGCCACCACTGGTAAGCCGGTTGCCTGAGCTTCGCCGATTACCAGACCCTGGGTATCTGTAACAGATGGAAAAACAAAAAGATCGGCGCTGGCATAGCAGTGGACTATTACCTGGCGTGGTAAAATCCCTGTAAAGATAACTTTGTCTTCTATACCCAACTGCCGGCATAATTGACGCAGATATGATTCCTGAGGACCTTTACCGACCAGCACGAGGCGGGTTTTAGGATGTTTGCCATGAACATAATGAAATGATTTTAAAAGAAAGGCGACATTCTTTTCTTTTCCCAGACGGCCGACAAAAAGTAAAACTTTTTCCTCATTTCTTTTAACCCCGTAGTTATCCCTTAACCAGTTCTGATCAAGATCATTAAATTCCCTCAGGTCAATACCTGTTGGTATCGCAACGATCGGCGCTTCAACACCGATTCTGCGCAGGTAATTAACGATCAGCTGAGATGGTGCAACAACCATATTACAGCGGTTACAGAAATCACGGGCAATAATCTGAACAAGTTGTTTTGAGGTTTTCTCGATAAAGGGGAAGTAGTGAACATACTGTTCATAGAGAGTGTGAAATGTAAATATAAGCGGAAGCTTATAACGCCTGGCAGCTCTTGCTCCCAGACTGCCCATGAGAAACGGTGAATGAACGTGAATTATATCAAGGCCCAGCCTTTTAATTGTCGGACCCAGCTGAACAGATATCGGTATAGGCAGTGAAAAATCAGGCATCGTAGGCCAGGGTACAGAGACAAAACGGAATACCCCTTCTTCTTTGGGGGGGTGGGTCAGGGGGTAATCAGGTCCGAAGATGTAGACCTGGTGACCGGAGACAGTAAATTCACGCGAAAACAATTCGATCGATCTGACAACACCGCTGGTATAGGGCCGAAAACTGTCAGTAAAAATGCCGATCTTCACAGAACCAAACTCCTTATCCTCAATCGTTTAACTTATCTCTCGAAATCTCCATGGCTCTTTTTTTCATTTCACTATGCCCGTATGCTTCAACATTTTCAACAATACGCTGATGCCAGCTTTTCAATTCCTCTATCTTGGAATCAGTTAGACTATATGTAAGTGGAGATCCCTGAAAAACATCAGTAAGGGGCAAAATGCGATGGCGCCATAAACGGTGAATCCAGGTTATTTCATAGTTCACGGCACTGATCCAGGCATCACCATTTTCCATGTTTTTGCTAAGATTCAGATCTAAAACCAGCCCGTATTCAACGAGTGGAGAAGGGTTACGGGGATAATGTTGATTAGAGAGAAATGTTCCCTGCGAGTAAATAGCTAAAGTAGCTCTATCAGTTCCGTCTTCACTTTCATTAAAGAACCATTCGATGGGTTGTATATATTTAGGATGGCCTCCTATGATCAGGTCAGCTCCGGCAGCAGCCAAATCATCAGCAACCTGGCGGTAAAACTGAGGCTGAGGCTCTACAGCATATTCGTTTTCGCCCCAGTGGGGAAAAACTGCAACAATATCTGCTCCATGGAAACGGGCCCTTTCAATATCGGCAATGATCGGTGTTATATCTTGAAACCCGGGAGCATAATTAAGACAGTAATCATGGCCATCG
>Ga0114946_10002435_pt1 | contig 12777 bp, 13 predicted proteins | sample WalLakDeSediment_FD_88676 | JGI IMG/M metagenome (GOLD analysis project Ga0114946, IMG submission 88676) | Lake sediment microbial communities from Walker lake, Nevada to study Microbial Dark Matter (Phase II) - Walker Lake 11/02/13 Deep Sediment | ecosystem: Environmental > Aquatic >...
CGCTCGTACAAAGTTGCGCCCATCTTCCAGTCGCCAAGAATAAAATCACCCTTGGTCATCGCATTAGTAATCACAACAGGCACACGCCACAAGCGAGGCTCGCCGCCGTTATTAACATTTACCCAAATGTAATGACCATCAGAACCCTTTGCCAATTCCAAAGTTTCCCAATCTTCAGGATTAACAACCACGCCGGTCATGTTGTAATACTCATAGGTCTGGCAACGAGTGACAGCTCTACGAATATGATCCAACATCGCGCCGGGGAGGTCGTCCGCATCAACGGAAAGGGGAATCATGCCCAGATTGGAAATGTCTTCATCAACCATGAAGCCGGTCAGATCGTTGTTGGAACCAGATCCGTAAAGGATTTGGTTGTCTCCCGCCAAATGCAGGCCATACACCAAGCGACCATCGATTAAACGGGCCAAGCGGGGAGCATCAGCTAATGCCTGGCGCTCTGCAGGAACCCAATGAGCAATAGTCTCGATAGGTACGTTAATCATTTCCCATTCAATCTTCGACTCGTTCTTATTGGCAAGTTTGTACAACGGGCCATCCAGGGCGGGAGAAGCTTGCGGAGCTGCACGATTAGTAAAAATCTTTTCGCGAGCAATCTTTACGCCGTTGGAGGTTGTCGGCAAAGAGGTCAAAAGCTGCCGAATAAACATCGGACGGTTCGGATCAACTTTCACTTCCTGGCGGTAATCAGGTATAATCAAAGAACCAGCAGAAGAAGCTCCGGAAAAAATAAGTTCTTTATTAACTTCCACCATTCTGTTGTTGGCGGTCTGGCTACGAGCCATTTCCTGGAAAACTTCGCTCTTTACACAAAAGGAACCCAGGGTTTCCCTAACTTCAGAACGATTGCTCAAATTACGCTGAGCGGCTTTTTCCAGTTCAACAACGCGGGCTTCGGACTTCTGGAACTCGGCGGTAATATGATCCAAACGCTTCGTCGCTTCGTCCAATCTTTTACCGGTTTCTTCCGTTGCTTTGCCGTGAGCCTTTATTTCCTCATCGCGGCGGAGAACAGATTTTGTGATTTCTTCTTTGGTTTCGGCCAAAAACTTTTTCAATTCTTCTTCGTTCATTTTAAGACCTCCTTAAGATCTCTAATAGTTTCTAAATACGCATTAAACGCGGTTTCGTCAGCGCCCTTTTCCTCTACCTCGCGCAGAGAAGGGACACCGCGCAGGGCAACCGCTGCCGCCTGCGTCTTAGAAAGACCTGCCTCCCGCAGAACCTTCTCAACTTCTCTAACACTCAATTCTTTGACACCCATTATAGCTGCCTTATCATTTGCTGAAAAAGTTACCAAGCTAAATTCTTTTAGAACAGCTTCGTTTATAATTCTAACATTTTTTTCATCGATTGTATAGTCTTTTTCGTATAAATAAAATCCAACGCTTAAACTATCTATCACGCCATCCTTCATAAGCCTCAAAGCATCATTACCGAGAGTCGTTTCGCTAATGCGCGCTTTAACCCATAAACCATCAGGCTCGTCACGCATTTCAACGGGCACACCTATAGGCTGGTGGTTATCATGCTGCCACAAAACTTTTACCCGATTACGAAGAACTTCATTCTCCAAACACTTGGCAAAACATCCCGATTTCATTAAATCGCCCTGGCGATCCACATTATTATAGGCCGCCGCAAAACCCCAAAAGGTTCTTTCCTCCAGGTCAAAATCTTTGATAATAAAACTTTTTCTAACTTCCATTAGCGGCCTCCTCTTCCTTTTTAGTGCTTAAATTTTTTACCGCCTCTTCACTAAGACCAAGCCCCAACTTTTCGTTTATCTCCGCCAAGGGGACGCCCAAGGCAAGCAGCTTTGCGGCATTGTCCAACTTCTCCCCGAAGTCCTCAGCCAACGCCTGTACATCAGACAATACATATTCAACATGCCAATCCGGCCCAAACTCCCGCGCCAACTGATAGTCCAACTGGCTTTTTACCCGCCGTAATTGCGGGATCATCGTGTCCAACCAAAATATCTTCCGACAAGTTTCTATATTAGCTAGAGTCGCGTTTTCCAAAACCCCCACAAGGGGCAGCGGTACGCCCATTACCGCGCAGATCTCTTCCCAAACTTTGGTGCGGGATTTGGAGAAGTCCATTTCAACAGCGGTGTGACCCAGCATTTTTACGTCTTTATTGGTGATGATCGGCTTCCTGGCGTTTTTAGGGCCCGCCATATTATCTTTCATCAAAGCTTTTACACGCTCCACTTGATCGGGAGTAGAATTAGGATCCATTATAATAGCCAAATCAGGTACGCCACGATTTTGCAACGAAACCTTTTGCCAATCACAACTTTCCCTATCAATATCAACCGCACGACCAGCCGCCTGGAGCGGAGGCATACCAAAAAGAAAATTATCGGGGTTAATCGTTTTTAGCTGGACGATATCATTGGCCAGGTATTCCTGATTTACGCCGTTATAACTATAATGATAACTTTCAACCAACCTTGTTTTGCCGGGCTTTATTTTCATGCCATAAGGAATCAAAGGCCAAAACTCTACGGGCCGGCCCTCATTACCAGCGCGAATTAACCGCCAGTAGGAGTTGCCCATCAGGTCGAGATGGTAACTGCATAATTCCATAAGTTCGTTTAAGGAAAAGTCGGGATTGGGATTGTCCAAAAGCTTTTGCAAAGGGGAGTTTGGTTCTTCCACCATTTCGCCCCCAGGCTTTTTACGCTTGGCAACCCATTTAACTTCTGATAATGCCTCCGCCCTACGCCCAACGCAGGCGTAAAAAATAGAAGAAGCTTTTAAACCTTCCTCTATGGCGCGCTTGCCATCCCATTCAGAATATTGGGGGTACGTATTCAACCCGAAAAGAAGAAGTTCCGGCGGAGCAACCGGGGGCTGCGCTACGTACTTGTTCTTATTTCTATTCAAAAAAGAAAAAAACCCCATTTTTCACACCCTTTCAATAATCATACTCAAAGATAAAATCTTCTTTCTTTATTAAACCATTGGCCCCGTACCTTACGGCATCCCATATATGATCGAAGCCAGGCTTTAGGTCCGGCTTAACCTGATTAGTTAATCTATCTACTTTAAAGCTCCACTCTTCAGCTTCTTTTATCGCGTTTTTACAGGATGGACTTATTATAATACCATCAAGGCTACGAAGCCAATTTATTCCATCCTGGACACTCCCGGCCCACTTCTTGGCGGAGGAAATATTAAAGCCTTTACGCCGCAAATGGGATATTGTTTCAGGACGAGAACAATCTCCAAAGGATGGGCCTTCCTTAAACCCGTTAATCTGGTTGAAAAATACCGCCAGATCATCGACCTCTACCCCATACCCGCAAACTTCTTCTTCTATATACATCTTATTCTGGTGGATATAAAATTTAACCCCCGCCGAAGGGTCCTCCGCAAAGCCAAAATCCGCCCCAAAATAGGGGCCATCCCAATTATCCCCAGGCTCAAAATCACTAATAATCCACTTCCCAATCAAAACTTGCGCTTCGGTGTCACGACGACAAGCTCCGCCCCAAATATGACGAGCCCGCGCTGGGTCGTTACGATATAAATTATCCTTCTCCAAACGCAAAGGAACCGGGAACCATGGGTTGTCCTCCCAGGTCGTATGCCTTATATAACTATCTGGCGGTGGATTTACCGCAAACATCTGATAAGTCGGGTCGGTTTCCTTATTGGGGTTAAACGAAACCCAAATCTCGCTGCCTTCCTTCCTTATCGTAGGAATCAAAATATCCCATGACTCCTGGCTAACCCGCTCCGCTTCTTCCACCCAGCATATATCTATGCCTTCCATCGATTTTATCTTCGTGGGATTGGTGGCCAACCCATCAAAAATAAACAAACTTTCATTACGATGCCGAACCTCATTGCGCGTTATCTCAAAATCATCAGCCAAACCCAAAGCCTCTACCTGATCCTGAAGCAGCCGTAATACGGAATCCTTAATAGACTTTTGATATTCCCTAGTGCAAAGAATCCGCAACTTCTGATTACTGGCCATCAACAATAAAGCGCGAGCAATATTCCATGAGCGACCAGCGCCACGACCGCCATAGAGGACTTTATACCTGAAGGGCTGGAAGAAGGGTTCAACGCTTTTTGGAAATTGTACTCGCATTTATTTTTTCTTTAAAGGCTCAACAAATTCTATTTGTATGTTCTTATCATCCTTCCCGGATAATTCCAACCCCTGGGTCAAACCCCAACCACGCTCGCGACCTTGGCGCTCCAACAAAAACATTATCGCACGTAAATCTCCGCCGTCAATCTTCTCCAAAAGCTTCTTTTCAGCCAGATCGAGGCGCCTATTGCGGGTTTCAACCTTCTTGCGCTTTAAATTAGGGGACAACAAAATAAGTTCTTCCAAATCATGGTAGCTCATGCGAAGACGATCGGCCGCTTCCGCAATGTTGCCGCGAGTCATTTGCAAAACTTGCGATATATATTTTTCAGTGTATTTTGGCATAGTGTCCTCTCTATTATTTTACAACCTTATGCGCCAACTGTCAAGGCTATTGGAGTTTTTTCTCACCTTAAAAACCCAAGTTCATGCACAAGCGGAATCAAACGCTGTTCGAAATCATTATATTTTTTAATGAAGTTCGCAAAACGCTCCGGAAAACAATGCTTCCACAAGTTCTTTAACTGGCAAAAGCCAGCATCCCAAGTGTTTAATTGGAACTCCGGATGGTCCAAATGGAAATCACGCCGCACCGCCATAGAATCCTTAACCATGGACTCGGCTTCGTCCATCAGCCATTGTGCATCGGGACTCAAAAAAAAGTATTCCCAATCCTCCATCAAAACATCAGAAATAACCCGGGGGCCACCGTTTTCGTATAAGTCCAAAGCCAGCTCCGGGAAAATTAAACGAAGATCACCAAATTGTGATGGGTCCATCCAAAAAAATTGGTTGTTTATTGTCCAATAGGAATTTTTGTACTCCGTATGGCGCATCGCAGCCTGCTGCGAGGATCCGTTAAACAAAGTATAAACCAAAGAATCATATTTAAACTGCTCGTATTTCGGATGATCTTCGTTCGGCGCAAGGTACTCATCCTTATCATTAATCCAATTACCCTTTATGGATTTTCTCGCCGTGAATAAGGCGCAGCACTTGTGGAGGTTACTTTGGACTACGGGGAGGCCGTGGCCATTAAAAAAGGTTGATGCAAACATGGCTACGGATAGGGCGTTCTGATCCACGTTGTTACTATCATTATAAAAATAACCTATCTGCCCTTGGACGGCCATTTCCTCCGGTATCCTTATAGGCTCCCTAATGACGGTCGGATAATCCCCAGGATGGGTTACGGGGAGGCCGTTGCCATTACCATAAGTTGATGCAAACATGGCTACGGATAGGGCGTTCTGATCCACGTTGTTGCCATGATTATAAAAATAACCTATTTGACCAGCCACAGCCATTTCTTCAGCTATTCTTATGGGCTCCCTAATGACGGTCGGATAATCCCCAGGATGAGTTACGGGGAGGCCGTGGCCATCAAAAAAGGTTGATGCAAACATGGCTACGGATTGGGCATTCTTACCCACGTTGTTATTATTATTAAGAAAATACCCTATATGCCCCGTCACAGCCGTGTCCAAAAACATGGCCGGACGACCCTGCTTAACTTTCAAACCGCTGCTCAGCGGAACCGCCTGGGTCTTTTGGCTCCGGTCCAAACCCTCGCGAACCCACGTCGATGCCTTCTTTTCGCCATCCAAATTATAAATATTTTTCAACATCTTCCTCACCCCCCAACAATAAATGCGGGAAGTTTTTCTTATCTTCCGTAACGCCCGGAGTCCATAAATTAAAAGTCACACCCCACAACGATGAACAATCAGAAAATACGTTGCTTGGGAAAAGCGCGCCATCCAAATATTTAAAATCCCCCAAGAAGCGGGAGCGAAAATTATCAAAAGAAGGGCCGGATAAAAATATCGGAGTGCAAAACAACCCCATGCTTATGTTCGGGTTTATTTTTAAATATTCTAAAACCCGTATCATAAAACAACCATAAGACCGGGATAGGGCCGACTTATATTCTTTAACCTTGTTGAAGACCTTATTAACCTTAAAATCCAAAAGGCTCTTATTCTTCCCCTGAAACATGCACCCACCAGAAAAATACGGGGGGTTTATCAGGAATAACAACTTTTTCTTTGAAAGAAGAACTTCTTTTAATCCATCCGGCATCTTTGAGTCGTTTAAAATAACTTCTTCGTTTAATCCATCAGCGCCGATACCGTCTTCCAAAAAATCATACTGGAAGGCAGTCACTCCAGAACAATCATTGGAATCTATATCTTCCTGATTCAAGGTGGAACAATACGCCTCGCGAAAACCGCCAAAGGACGTCAAAGCGCCCCCACCCCAGGCACAATCCCAAATTACGTACTCATCCTTCCACGACTCCCCCAAATTACGGGCAATCATCCGCTCCGCAGCAGCTACGAGCCACTTGGGGGTGTAAAATTCACCCTCCGCCTTCCGCTCTTTTAAGGCTTTTCTTTCTTTGGTCATTGGCAGCTCCCATCGATATAGTTATAAAACACACTGAATAATCCATCTATCTTCTTATTCCAATCGATTAAAGTAACTTCTTCTTTTGATAGGGTGCGGCTAAGCTCTTTAATCTCTGAAAAATTCCTAATGGCAATCAAAAACCTATTCATCTAGATAAACACGGTAATCACAATTACGGTTGGGACAATAATAATGCGCGTAACCCCATAAATCCATGTGGTCAAAAACTAAAACATGATCACAAACCGGGCAAAGCATTTTACTAGACATTATTCTTCCTTTAAAACATTTTGAACATCAGCGAAAGAACAATTTTCAAAGACATTCATGCGGTAGCACACTATAGGCAAAGCGGTAACCCCCAAAAGGGCCAACTCCCCCTTATTCTCAAAGGCATCACGATAAACAAAAGGAATATCAGCCTCAGCCAACTCTTTTTTGAGCTGCTGACACCCATAACACTTCTCCGCCCCATAAACAAAAAGGGTATTGAAACTTTTACGTTCTTCCGGAGACATATCTTTCGGGGCAGGACCGCCAAGGGGGCGCTTCCCTGGGTTCGCACGAAGGGACTCTTTCGATTTAACTTCGTCAAAGTTCTGTCTTTCTTCGTATTCCTGGACTTTGCCGGCATTGAACCGCTCATTAACGGGGGCAAAATATCCACAGACGCGGCTATACACTACTGCGGGAACTTTTTTAGGCATTACCTTCTCCTTTTTTAGCCGCCTTGGCAGCAGCTTCTGCCTTCGTTGGACGGCCTATTTTTTTACCAGTACGACTTATTAAATTGGGGCGCTGATTAGGCCCTATAGGCTTCTTGCCACCATTGTTCCGGGTCTTATAACGGAACAGATCATAAAACTCACCGAAGGTCATTTTGGCCGTTTCTTCCAAAACACCATCGGGATGGCCACCAAATGCGTCCGCCAAGTACATATAACTCACGAACATCTCTATATCACGATTCAGGTATAACGCCACAGCCTTGCGGATAATATCGCTCGGGGAGACAGGTTCTTCGCCCTCTTTCGATTCCTGCATGGCTTTGGAAATAATGTCATTCCATTGTTTAATAGTGCTCTCAAAAGTAATAGTCTTCCTGGAGCGCATGAGGGCCCAATAACGCACGTCATCGGTATCTTTGTACTTCCCCTCGGCTTCCTTATAGAAATGCCTCTTATTTGTTTTCAGCTCAGTATAGGATGGCATAAAATCACCTCTTTCCTATAGTATAGCATATTTTCTGAAAACTTTAACTATTTTTATACAGAAGATGGCTACGCCAATGAGTTTTTTTGATATAATAGATAATAACAGATATTTAACCGTTACGCAAGGAGCAAATCATGGACCCCGAAAAAGATTGTCAAAGAATCATCGCCAACCTGAAGAAGAAAATCGATGATCTCGAAAAAATGATTATAGTGGCTGCCTATTTTAATCAGGCCGCCAGGGATATCGAGGAGATGCAAAAGGAACTTTTGTTCTTTAAGGACTCATTGGCTTTCATGGAATCCCCATGCCCCTTTTGATTTAACCGCCAGAAGTGGGAGCCCCGGCCCGAAACGGCTGGGGTTTTTTCTTTTTGTCGTACCCCTCGCATTTACTGTCAAAACTCAACATAAAAAAATCCTGCCCTAAGCTGTCACAAAGTTGTAATTTCGAGACCCGCTTGTAGAGCCTGTTTAAGGGGGGTTCTTTACAATTTCATTACTTACTTAGGGCAAAAAAACACTTTGCCCTAAACTTTGCCCTAAACTCGCTTCCGCTCTGGTAGCGGCTTTGACACTACTTTTTTTATATTTAGGGCAAAATGGCAAGAAAGTATAGTAACACATTAAGAAAATTTAATTATAGACTTTTATAGACGCTTATAATACGTGTCTATATGTGTCTATATATGTATCATTTTAACTTTCATATAGAAAGGCTCTCAGCAAAACGTGCCATTTTGCCCTAAAATCTCCTACATCCGCTCTGGTAGCGGGTTTGAGTCTAGGGCAAAGCTTAGGGCAAAACGGATTCTGCCCTAAACAGATTTGGAGGACCGCTCTGGGAGCGGATTTGGGGGCTCCCAACTTTTGGGCGAAAAAGGCTCTTGCCCTAACGTTGTTATGTAATTGTAAAGAGATTCGAATGCTGCCGTAAAGAAGTTGTGCGTTTTTAGTATTGAAAAATGCTATTAAAAGAAGAAGTTACTTTAATAGGCTATATCTCATTAAAGAGAGAAGTTACTTTAAAAATATTACCCCTGCTTTTTTAAAAAAAGAAGTTACTTTAATAGGTGGGCAAAGTAACATCTCCATCCAGAAAATATATTCTAAAAAAAAAGTAAAAAAAATAAATATATATAGACATGATGCTGGGTTTCTGTTATACTGAAGGAGTAGGTACAAATTAACCGAGGAGAACATTATGAACTTAGAAGATTTTGGCGCCATGTTAAAAGAGAAGCGTTGTGCAAAAGCCCTGAGCGTGAGGGAGTTGAAAAAGATGACCGGCATCCCGGTATCAACAATTTATAAGTGGGAGAAAACGGGAATCATATCCCCGAAAGAGGTCCATGCTAAATTTTTGAACACTCTGGGGATTGACGTGAAGGAATTTTTCACCGAGCTGACCAGGCTACGGGCAAACTTGGCGGTAGATAAAATAGCTTGTTGTGAATAAATCTTTTTTTTTGGGAAGAGTTGTGTTATCGTTTAAGGCCAGTAATAACTAATAAGAAAAAGCCCCACCGGCAAGTGGGGCATTGGAGAAAATCAAATGTCACTAGATATTAGTATAGCAGAAGAAGCAGAAGTTTTCAATAATAACTTAGAATTAATTAAAAATAATTCTAAAATAGGACAAGATCCTATTTATGATGTGTTTCTAGGGGATTTCACATTAAACCCAGCCACGGTACAAGTAAAGCGTGGCATGTCTTTCGAGGAGTTTTTTGAACTCGTAACAGTTCGCCACCGCCACTTTCGCCGGCGCGAAGATCTCGCCAAGCATTATTCCAACCCCCAAGAAGTGGAAGCGTGGAAGAAGCTTAACATAGACCCAAAGCATCCTGAGAACCCTGTCGCGTTTAACGAAGCGGTGCTCGCAAAGATGGTAAAAGAGGGGCTCTTTTTTTGCGGGGCTACGGTCTCCGGTGGGCGGCGTGGGGATCAGTTTGCCTCCGGAATTTCTTTCTTGGTGTATGATATAGACAAGATGAAAGACGGCACAAGTGGAGTCTCAGAAGAAGCGTTCTTAGCCATAACAGGTTGCGATATAGGTTTTAGGTACGGTTGGTATGAAAGCGCATCTTCTAAAATCGGGGCCAGAAAATTCCGCATAATTATCCCGCTTATAAATACTTTTCCTCTCTCAGTCAATGATAAGGATAATTACAACAAAACATACGACATGGTTTGGAGATACCTCTTCGGCTCCACCCCAGAAGGCAGTCTCGTCACTTATGATACAGCATGTACGGATATAACAAGGTTGTTTTTTACGATGCGGAAAACCTGCGTGGATGGCCACAAGGCGTCCTTTGGGATATGCGACGACTTAGGCGACTTCCTGGACTTCGCTCCGTTTTTCCAGATGCAAAAGTCAAAGCCCATAACAAAATCTACGACAAGAACAACCGCCACCGGCACACAGTTGTCGTCAGTGCCCCCTCAAAAAACCGCCCAATTTTCCCCCACCAAACATTTTACCTTCCGCGAAGAGAAAACAATAAAATATTTCCAGGAGCGGATGGAGAGGGCTGTCGCTGCAGGCACGCGGAATAACGAACTTAACCTCCTGGTTTTTGAGCAATGGCCGCTGCTTCGGGAGAGATATTTTAACAAAGAAGAAATGGATGAAATCAGAGAGGAATTTATAAAGATTGGTAACGCTACTTATGACTCCCAAAGTGATGGCCCCCAGGGGGCTTACGAAAAAGCCAACGAAAAAACAGTTGATTCAGCCATCAAAAGAGTTGGGGACGACATGGGTCGCGACTATAACAGAATGAACAAATTCCAAAAAGACGCATACAACTTTTTCTTTAAAACGGAATATTTTTTCACAAAAGTTGTTGGCAAAACGAGCGCCTCCCTTATGGACGATTTTCGTAAAGTAGTTTTTTCAGAGAATATAATTTGTTTTACGGACTGCATATATATGTTGAACGAAAATACAAACTATTGGACCTCCCTTTCTCAGCTTTTGCATGGGGAAGATCGAGACATAGACTCCCAAAAAATACTTCTATCGGAGCTGATCAGGACTCCATTAAAAGTTAAGCTAGATTTAATGGAGATCCGCTTTCGCGAGGAGGAGGCCGCAGTTTTAAGTGAAAACCCAGCATATTACATAATGCTTAAAAAGAAGTTAATCCCGGCGGATGAACAGTTTGACAAATTCACCTCTCTCATTCAAAAGGTTCGTAGTTTTTATAGCATGTTCGCCGACGATATAAGGGCGGTCAGCGAAAACATAAAACGCTTAGTTAATGGCGGGACGCTGAGCCAATCCCAAATAGAAGATCTTTGGCAGGACCGAAACTTGCCAGACCTTCAGAGCCCCGAAAAAATAAAATTCCCTTTTTCTGATGGGCGCGTTTTGGGCTATAACAAAGACAAAGGCGAGTTTGAAATAACAAAAGCTGAACCAAAGGATTATATAAGAAGAGAATACGCCCAAGACATGGCCGACTTTGACCCTTTGGCGAGGTATAATAATCCCGCTTGGGACGCATTCATAAACGGGCTTTTTTCCTGTGACGAGGATAGAGACTGGTTTAAAATGTTCGTTGGCAGTTCCTTACTTATGGATGGCTCCGGGCATGAGAAGCTGACGTTCCTTTATGGGGGTAGTAGAACTGGAAAATCTACTTTGATAGAAAAGATCTTTAAAAAAGTTTTTTCAGATAATATAATAGGAACCGTTTCTCAAAGGATTTTTGGGAGTCCTGACGGCCCAAGCTCAGAACACACCTCCATGAATAAGAGAAGGATTTCAACCATAAGTGAATTCACGGACGAAAGCGGCAAAGTTTTGAGTGCTGCCCTGAAATCCACTATTTCATCTGACTCCGTAGAGGTTCGCGGGCATTTTTCCCGGGAGACTGTCAGTATAAGAAAAAAGGGCATCGTTATATGCTGCGCCAATACAAACAAAATACCATCATTCCAAAGCGATGATAATGCCGTCTGGCAGCGGTTGGCTATTTTGGAGACCCCCCATGAACACCGTGCCATTTGCGACCCAAGGTTTGACCCCAAAAAACACAAGCCGATTATTTCCAATCTGGACCACAACATTCTTTCAGGCGACAAGCGGGCGATCATACAGTGGTTTTTCGATGGGGCTTTGATGTTTATAAAGGGGAATGAAGAAGCTATAAAAAATATGACCCCCAATATGTGGCGCCTTCTTGAAGAAGTTCGTTACGAACGTGGGGAATCCTTTAGGCATATTTTAGAACGCTACATAACCCCGGTGGATCCGACTTTCTTAACTTCTGTGGCCGGGCAGTCAAAAAGCTGGGCGCGCGTTCCCGTTTCCGCCCTTTTGGATATAAGCATGATATCTGAAAGTTACTCAAAGAGAGGTTTTACCGTCACTGGAGCTATTTTTACAAGGGAAGTTAAGGCCGCAGGATATGACGTAGTCAGAAGTAACGGAAGAGATCGTAACGGAAAAGAGCTGTGCAAGGTTAATTGTATCGAAGGCTACCGTTGGGCCAACTTGGACATAACGTTGCGTGACATGAACAACCTCTTCTTGCCGGAGATTTTCGGCTTCAGCAGATAATTCCAAAAAAATCTATTTTTTTAGAAAAAAGTATAGACATACCTTCACTTTTCTGTTATTATTAAAAGTGAAGGTTGGTTGAGAGATTATGTTTTTAACAGCGGAGAAAAAAAATGGCAAAATTTTCAGAAATCAAAAGCTTGCAGATGGTGTATCGTAGCTCCGGCAAAGAGTATGTTATTACGATGCAGGACGGAACGGAAAAGGGTGTAACGGAAGAACAGTTCGACTTGACGAATGATAAGTTGAATACCCTGTGGGGATTGTCGGAGGTAATATAATGGAATTACGAGGCTACCAAAAAAAAGCGATAATGGCGTCGTGGAAAGGTGCTTTTGATGGCTTGATTGTTTTGCCTACGGGCTCAGGGAAGTCTGTTGTTTTATCGAAGTGCATCGATGGCATTATTTATGACAACCCCCAGGCGAAGGTTCTTCTGGTATC
>Ga0114946_10002436_pt1 | contig 12774 bp, 11 predicted proteins | sample WalLakDeSediment_FD_88676 | JGI IMG/M metagenome (GOLD analysis project Ga0114946, IMG submission 88676) | Lake sediment microbial communities from Walker lake, Nevada to study Microbial Dark Matter (Phase II) - Walker Lake 11/02/13 Deep Sediment | ecosystem: Environmental > Aquatic >...
TCGCGGAGCGGCGGCACCCGCAGCTCGATCATGTTGAGCCGGTAGTAGAGATCCTCGCGGAACGTGCCCTTCTCGACCTCGGTTTCCAGGTCGCGGTTGGTGGCCGCCACGATCTGCACGTCGATCGGCACCGGCTCGGTGGCACCGACCGGAATCACCTCTCGTTGCTGGATAACGCGGAGCAGTTTGGGCTGAAGCTCCATCGGCATCTCGCCGATCTCGTCGAGAAACACGATGCCACCCTGGGCCGCGCGGAAAATGCCGAGCGACCGACCGGCGGCGCCAGTGAACGCGCCCTTCTCATGGCCGAACAGCTGGCTCTCCGCCAACGAGGGTGTCAGGGCTGCACAGTTGACCGGGATGAAGCTCTTGTTGCGACGCGGGCCGCTTCTGTGCAGCAGCCGGGCCCACAATTCCTTGCCGGTGCCGGTCTCGCCACTGACGAGCACCGTGCACTCCACTTCGGCAGCCCGCTCGATCGACTTCGCGATCCTGCGCATCGCGGCGTTCGAGCCGAGCACCCAGTTTGGGGCGGGCGACGTGTCGCGCATGAATCCGCCCGCGGCGCGGATCTCACCAGCCGCAGACATGCCACCCGCCGTCATACCAGCGGGTGCATCACACACCATGACCGGATCGAGCGATCCCCCACGGGGATTTCGCCCGGCGGACTCAGCAGCACGGAAACTCGAAGGTCGAATCGCCATAGAGGCAACACCTTGCCGGCCCGAGGCTTGCGAGATTGAAGGGTGGGGAGTAACGCCCACCGACGACATCCAAAAGTATCGCGGCTCGCTCACGCAAATGCAACAGGCGGGTTGTGTAAGAAATCCGCCAAATCGAGCGTTCCAAAAAGGCACAAACGCGGCGATTTCCGGGTTTTTCACCGCCCCGGCCCGCTCAGGCAGACTGCGCCGGTCACGGTGACTGGGCGGGCAACGGGCCAGCCTCCAGAAACACCAGGTGCTGCCACGGCAGCCGGTCGAACTCCCGGGCGATGCGAAACCCGGCCGGCTCGAGCTCGGCCCGGATCTGTGCCTTCGTCATCTTGTGGAGCGGTTTGATCGGCACCGCCGGATCTTCTCCGCGAAACTCGGCGAGCACGAGCTGTCCCCCTTCGGCCAGGCTCTCCCGGATGCGAGCGAGCATCGGTTCCGGGTGCGAGAACTCGTGGTAGACGTCGACGCACAGCATGAGGTCGATCGCGCCTGCGGGCACCCGCGGATCGACGACGGTGCCGAGCACGGGCCGGATGTTGAAGAGCCTCTCGTCGGCCGCCCGCTCGGCGAGCATCCGGAGCATCTCCGGCTGGATGTCGACCGCGTAGACGCGGCCCTTGGGTCCGACTCGGCGGGCCAGTTCCAGCGTGTAGAACCCGTTGCCGCAGCCGAGATCACAGATGGTCGCACCCGGCTTGATCGCCAGCGCCTCGATCAGCAGGCGGCAGTCTTCCTCCCGCTGCCGGCTCTCGCGGACCAGCCACGGCGCACCGGTGTAGTGCATCGTCTGGGCGATCTCGCGCCCCTTGAAGTGCGTGGCCGCCGGCGGGATCTCGACCCCGAGGTCGATCGCCGTGTCGATGGCCAGTGGACCACGGCCGGTGGCGGGGGGTGCCGCAGTCGCGAGTGCCGCAGGCAGCAGGCACCACGCAAGAGAGAACCATCCAAGAGAAAGCAGGCGTAAGGGTCGCATCATTCGCCCAGTATAGGACGCGGCCGGGAACGGCACGCTGCCAGCCGGTTCAGGCGGCGGCCGCGTTGTCGTCGAGGAGCGGCACGCCGGCGGCATCGCAGAAACTGGCGATCGTGATGCCGGCGGCCGCCGCCCGGGCGGCGAGCGCCGGCTTGTCGACGAGGATCGTGCGGCCGGCCTCGATGGCGAGCACGGCCGCTCCGGCGGCCGCCACGCTCTCGATGGTGCCGACGCCGATCGTGGGCATGTCGAACCGCAGATCCTGCGCCGGCTTGGCCACCTTGACGACGGTCATGCCTCCAGCGGGGCAGAGCATGCCCGCCCGGCGGATGCACTCGTCGGTGCCTTCGATCGCCTCGAGCGCGAGCGGGGCGCGGTTCTTGACGACGACGGTCTGGCCGATGTCGTGCCGGCCGAGCTCCTTCGCCAAGCGCCAGCCGAAGGCGACGTCCGCAGCCAGCCGCGGCGTGAGCGGCCGCCCCGCGAGGATGCCTTCGCCGGCGAGCAGTTCAGGCGCGAAGTCGGTGGCCGGACAGATCCGCACGCCGCGGGTGTCGAAGGCCGCAGCGATGGCGCCGAGGAGCGAGTCGTCGCGGTTGTCGCAGCGACCCGTCACGAAATGGGGCCAGAAGGTCGTGAGGCCGACCCAGTCGGGCAGGTGGCGAATCCACGCCCCCCGGGCGAAGAGCGTCTTCTTGTGGATCTTGCCGGCCATCGTCGCCCGCCGGCAGCCATGCCGCCGGAAGAACTCGACCGCATGCCCGAGCTCGGCCACGCCCACGTCGCCAAGCTCGTCGGCGAGTCCGGCCAGGTCGGCATCGGCATGGCCGCGGATGGCGAGGATCGCGGTGCGGCCGCCGTGGCGGCGGATCGCCTCGGCGACCACGGCCGGGTAGCGGCCCCAGCCGGCGAGGATGCCGATCGTCTCTCCGGCGAGCGGATGGCGGGTGTCAGGCGGCATGATCGTCAGGCAGCAGTGTCGTCAGGCAGCATGGTCGATACGGCCGTCCCGGCCGGCCTCGACGGCCGCGACGCGGGCGGTAAGTTGCTTCAAGTCTTTGCGCATCTCGGGCAGCTTGCTGATGGCGGCCAGCTGCAGCTTGCGGTCGCGCAGGTCGATCGCCGGCTCGCCGAGCACGGTCTTGCCCGCCTCGATGTCGCAGGAGATGCCCGAGCGGGCGCCGAGGATCGCCTTGTCGCCGATGTGCACGTGATCGCGAACGCCCACCTGCCCGGCCATCACCACCCAGTCGCCCGTGGTCGTGCTGCCGGCCACGCCGACCTGTGAACAGATCATGTTGTGCTGGCCGAGCCGCACGTTGTGGGCGATCATCACCAGGTTGTCGAGTTTGCAGCCGGTGCCCACGACCGTCGGGCCGTAGGTGCCGCGGTCGATCGTCGTGCCGGCACCGATCTCCACGTCGTCGCCGAGTTCGACCCAGCCGAGCTGCGCGGAGAGCTGGTATCCCGCGGGCGTCGGCTTGTAGCCGAACCCGTGGGCGCCAAGCACGGCACCGGCATGGATGATGCAGCCCTCGCCGACGCGAGTGTTTTCGTAGAGCACCGCGTTGGGAAAGATCGTGGTACCGGCACCGATGCGGCAGCCGGCCATGAGATGCACGCCGGCATGGATCGTGCAGCCGGCGCCGATCTCCACGTCGGCCCCGACGGTCGCGAGGGGATGGATCTCGACATCGGCGGCCAGCCGCGCCGAGGGATCGACGATCGCCTGCGGGCTGATGCCGACGCGGCGGAGGGCGCGGGGCGGACGAAAGTGAAGGATCGCGGTCGCAAAGGCGGCGTGGACGTCGGCGACTTCGATCGTGGGGCGGTCGAGCGGGCCGGTGCCGACGGGAACGATCGCGGCGCCTGCGGCGCTCTTGGCGAGCAGGTGCAGCTTGTCGGCGGAGTCGACGAGCGTGATGTCGGTCGACGTGGCCGACTCGAGCGTCGCCGCGCCGCGCAGCATCGTGTCGGCGGCGCCTTCTCCGCTCGTACTCCCGACGCGTGCCGCCAACTCTCCGAGCGTGATTGACATCGGACGTGCCTCCCTGCCTCTCGATTCCTGACCTGTCGTCTCCGCGCCGACCGCCACGGTTCGGGGCGGGTGGGGGAGACTAGGGAAGACCCGATCCTGCCGCAAGACGATTTCCCCCGTAGGTCTGTGTCTCCGACACAGACAACTGCCGCATGCTCGGGGGCCCGCTCACGTCACCAGTTGCGGCTCGGTCTCGAGGTCGTCTTCGGTCTCGGCTGCCGTGGCGAGCGACCGCGGCGGCCAGAAGGCCAGGGCGAGTGCGGCCGCGGCCGCCAGGGCCAGCACGGTCGGCCACAGGAAGAGCCGCTGGTAGTCCACGACACCCGCCGTCGTAAGGCTCTCCTCGAGCGGAATGAAGAGCCACTTGGCGGCGAGGTCGCCGAGGCCGAGCACGAGCAGGTTGAAGAGGCTCTGGGCGCTCGAGCGGACATCCTTGGGGAACGCCGCGTCGATGAAGATGTAGAGCGTGGCGAAGAAGAACGCGTAGCAGATGCCGTGGAGCACCTGCACGAGGATGATCACCGCCTGGTTCTGCGGCAGGAAGGCGAACACCGCGAACCGGGCGGCGTGGCCGAGGATGCCGAGGATCATCGTCGTCTTCCAGCCGAGCCGTGCGAGCACGGCGCCGAGCACCGCCATCGTGAGGATCTCGGCGACCTGGCCGATGCTCATCACCGGCATGATCCACTCGGGCTTGATGCCCACGGTATCGCTGCCGAGGAACTTGCCGGCCATCACGAAGTAGCCGTTGTGGATCACCGAGTCGATGAACGTCACGAGGAAGAGCACGAGCAGGTAGGGATGCGCGAGAAACTTCACCGCCTTGAGCCAGGCGAAGCCGGTGTCGCCGGCGGCCGCCGGCTTGGGGGGCGTGTGCGGCAGCGTGAGGGAGTAGGCCGCGAGCACGAGTGATGTGAGCCCCGCCAGCAGAAAAATGCCGCGGCTGGCGGCGACCGCCTCGGGGCCGCTCTTGCCCTGGAGCACGAAGTAGAGCGGCCAGGCGGCGAGGATCCAGCCGATCGTGCCTCCCATCCGGACGAGCCCGAACTCCTTCTGGGCGTTCTTCATGTGCGTGAACGCGATCGAGTTGGCCACCGAGATCGTGGGCACGTAGCAGAGCGCGTGCACGAGCATGAGGCTGAAGAACAGCCGGAAGCTGGTCGCCCAATACATCGCGAGGATCGCCAGGCCACCGACCAAGTGGCTGACCGCCATGAACCGCTCGGCGGCGAAGGTGCGGTCGGCGAACTGGCTCGAGAAGAAGATGCCGACGATCGAGGCGATGGCGAAGGCGCTACCGACCCAGGCGATCTCGGCTGAAGAAAACCCCAGCCCGTCGGGCCCCATGTAGCCCCAGATGAGAGGTAGCCAGGCGCCCCAGATGGCGAACTCGAGCACCATCATCAGCCAGAGGCGAAGCGTGGGGGCGGGACGAGATTGGGTGTCGTGGGGTTCCATGCGGGGAGGATACCCGATAGGCCGGTCGGCGCCACATGTGGAGGTCGGTGTCTCCGACACCGACAATGCAGTCCGGCCGCTATGTCCGGGCCTTCACGTCGGCGAGGCCGCCGTCGACGCCGAGAACCTGGCCCGTGATCCAGCCCTGGGCCGGGTCGAGGAGGAACGCGATCGCCCGGGCCACGTCCTCCGGCTCCCCGAGCCGGCCGAGCGGATGCATGCCGATCGACGCCTTCTCGGCCAGTTCGCTCGCCACGAGGCCCTTCGTGAGCGGCGTCCGCACGAGTCCGGGTGCCACCGCGTTGAAGCGGATCTTCTGCCTGGCATACGTCGCCGCCGCCGACCGCACGAGCCCGATGATCCCGGCCTTGGCCGCCGCGATCGCCTCGTGGTTGGCCAGGCCGATCCGGGCCGCGGCGCTCGAGACGAGCACGACGGAGCCCCCTGTTTCCCTGAGCAGCCGACCGGCCGCCCGCACGCAGCCGAAGCCGCTCGTGAGATTCGCCGCGAGCGTCGCCTGCCAGTCGGCCGTGCTCGTGAGATGGGCGGGCTTGAGCAGGAGTGACCCCGCGCAGTTGACGATGCCGGAGAGCCCGCCGAGGGCTGTCGTCGCGGTGTCGGCACAGGCATCGACCGCGTCGGGATCGGTCGCATCGACCGTACCATACGGCAGGCCGAGTTCGCTGCCCAGGGCGGCCAGCCGCCCCTCGTCGCGGCCTGCGAGAAACACGGCGTGCCCCGACGCGGCGAGAGAACGGACGACAGCGGAGCCGATGCCGCCTGCGGCACCGATGACAAGCACGCGTTGGACCATGTCGGGATTTTACAGTCGGGATTCTACAGGCGGGATTCTAGATGGAGCGTCGCGGACGCAATCTACAGCCAGTCGCCCACGGTCTGTTCGAGCTTGGCGGCGGCGGCCATGTCGCGGATCTTGTCCATGGCCCGCGACTGGATCTGCCGAATCCGTTCCTTACACACGCCCAGTTGACTGCCCAATTCACGGAACGTCCGCGGCGGCTTGCCGTCGAAGCCAAAGCGGGCCACGACGATCTGCCGCTCCCGCGGCTCGAGGTCGCCGAGAAATCCGGTGAACAGGTCCTTGAGCGTGTCGATCTGCTCGGCCGAGCAATAGTCTGTCGTGGGCTCGGTGGCCGCCCGACCCTTGAGTGCCTCGTCGTCGGCCACGAACCGCTTGCGGTGCTGCCGTCCGCGGTGCGAGAGCCGGTAGAAGTGCCGCTGGATCGCGTAGGTGGCGTAGGTGCTGAACCGATTGCCGAGGAAGAAGTTGAACTTCTCGACGGATCGCATGAGGGCGACATTGCCCTCGCTCACGAGCTCCTCGAACGACCACGACGGATCAGTGAACTTCTTGGCGATCGACACGACGAGCCGCAGATTCGACGTGATGAGGATCGCCTTCACGGTCTCGGCCTCCGTGAGCCAGCCCTCGATCTGATCCATCTGCCGGGCAGTCGCCCGGCGGGAATCGAGCCGGCGGCGGGCCGTCGCGGCCCGGTACTTCAGCCAGTTCATCCGCCGAAAATAAAACTGCTCCTCATCTCTGGTGAGGAGGCGAGTCTGGTAGAGGCTGGCGAGATACGGCGTGAGGCCGTCGGCCGCGGGGGGCTGATGGCCCCGCTGCTCGAGGGGCACGGCCGCGTCGGCCGGCGGCACGGTGGCCGCCTGCTCGGCGTCGCGGTGGCGAAAGTCGCGGCAGGCGATGAATTCGATGGGCCGCGCGAAGAAGGCTTGCCGCCGAGCCGCGTGGGCCGCCCGCCGCTCCCGGGTGGCGGCCCGCTCGGCAGCCTGGGCGGCATCGGCCTGCGGCTTGGGCGCAGCCGTGGCTGTCATCCGCTTGGGCCTGGGTGACGGCCGCGTGCTGAGCCCCGCCCGACCGGTCGCGGCCTTCGGGCGGCGGACAAGTTTGAGAGCCTTGGGGGCGATTGCGATCATGGTGGGATTCCTCGGTCCTTGCCGATCGTGCGGGACGGGGCCGAGGGGTAAACCGCAGCGGTGCCGCGGCGGTAACACCCTGGCGAAAATCGGCCAGTGCTGCCGCCAAATCGGCAGTGCAGCCCGTTGCCGAGTTTCGCTGCCGGGACGTCACTCTGCCGGGGCGGGCTGGAGCGTGACGTCGTGCCGATCGAGGATCGACTGCTGCAAGTCCCTGACCTGCTCGAGCGAATCCTGGAGTGCCTGGACGCTCTTCCGGGCCTGCGCCGGATCGGCCGGCGACCCGGCGGCCAGGGCCTGGGCCGTGGCATGATGCTTCCGGGCGTCCGCGAGGTGGTCGTCGATCGTATCGAGTGTCGCGATCGATTCCGCATCGTCTTGGGCGACGAAATGTTCCCGCATGGCATCGACGTTTTGTTGGGTCAGGTCGAGGTGATGACCGATCGTGCTGCCGGACATGCGCACGACCCGCGGCGAGACGCTGGCCGAATCCCCGAGGTAATCGTCGTAATGGCTGGCATGGTCGTGGGCGGCGTTCACGTGCGAATACCCGCTGCGGGCGTAGAAGGAAAAATCGCCACGGGCTTTGGCGCCGGCATCCCGCTGGGCAGAGGCGGTGAGCGCGAGCAAGGCAACAAGCGCGAACGCGAGTCCGATACGATGACGGTGCATGGGAGTGGTCCTCGTGTGTAAGGGAGTTTCCCCGGGATTGTACGCTATCCCTCGAGATCAGGTGGCAACTCGAAACATCACGATACGGTCATCACGAAGCCGACCGCTGCCTGATTCGCGCCGAGCATGCTGGCGAAGCGTCAGCGCCCTCCGATCCATGCCAGCAGGGGGCTTTCCTGATCTGGTCGGTGGGTTTCGGCCGGGGAACCAGCGGTTTGTTTTTGCAACCACTTTGCGTATCGTAGTGTCATGGTTTTCCGCTGCCGGACACTCGTTTGCATGCCGCCCGTTGCCACGCTCCGCCGCGCGTCCTCCTGGAGGCGCTACCGCGCCTGCGCCGCCGCGGGTGGCGGGTTTACGTTAGTCGAGCTCTTGGTCGTCATCGCGATCATTGCGGCGCTCGTGGCGATCCTTTTGCCGGCAGTGCAATCGGCCCGCGAGGCGGCCCGCCGCATCCAGTGTGCGAACAATCTCTACCAGCTCGGCCGGGCGATCCATTCCTATCACGACGCCAACAAGAAGCTGCCGGTCACCACGACGGCAGCGCCCTCGGAAGGAGGCCGCTGCGTCAAGGGCTTCTACAGTTGGCTGGCCCACCTCCTGCCGCAGCTCGAGGAGACCGCCCTTCACGACTCGATTGATTTTTCGGTCGGGATGATGGACCAGTGCAACCTGTCGTCGCCTACCGCCTACCAATCACTCACGATCTCCGCCGGCCATCCCAACGCTCGGGCCGCAGCCACCCGCGTGAGTTTGTTTCTTTGCCCGTCGGATGACCGCGGCAGCCGCACGAGCGACGCTGTCGGCTCGGCCATGACGGCCCCGGGCAGCTATGCCGGCAACATCGGCTGGGTCCGCGGTTCGACGGGCATCGACGGTACAAGCGGACCACTTGGCAAACACAACGGTGCGATGCCGCTCGCCAATCCCCGCGCGCCGAAATCCTGGCACGCCGACAAGATCTCCTTCAAGGACTTTAGCGACGGGCTGACCAACACGGCGCTGGTTGCCGAGCGGCGGATTGCCTCGGGTGAAGCGACCACCACCCCGTTCGGCAAGTTTCTGCCGCCGGGCACGCCGGTGTCGCTGCAGTCGTCCTGCGGCGGCTCGGCAGGGGTAGCCCGGTCGCAGCGGGCATGGGTTCCCTACTGCGGCAATTCCGGGCATGGCGACGTCAAGTTTTCGCTGCCGCATGGCCGGGCTTGGATCACCGGCTGGACGCTGACCGCGAATCTTTACATGCACGTCATGCCGATCAATGACCGTAATTGTCATCTCTACGGGGGTGAGGACGACGGATCCAACATCGTCACGCCCAGCAGCAGCCATCGCGGCGGCGTGAATGTGCTCTTCGGCGACGGCCACGTGCAGTTCATCGACGAAGCCATCGATCCGCCGGCATGGTGGAGCATCGGCACCCGCAACGGAGGCGAGGGCCACCGGCTGTGAGCGTGACCGTGCTTCGCCGTGGCACACCCTGGCGGCTGAGGTGGCTTGGCGGAATATGCATCGTGGCTGTGCTCGCCGGATGCAACCGTCGCGGCCCAACGGTTTCGCCGGCCGATGCGGCGATCGTCCTTGCCACGGTTGCCGGCCCGCTCCCTGAGGGGCTCGAAGTCTTGTGTTACGAGTCTCGGGGTGGAGGTGCAGCCAGCTGGATCGTCCGGACCGCGACGCCGTGGCGGCCGCACGAATCGGTCGATCACCGCCACGCGACTCTTCCGACCGACACCTTTATGAACCTCGTGACCGCGACGGCCCAGGGGAGGGTCGATCCCGGACGGCCGGCGGAGAACAGTTGCCGCTACACCGAATGGCAGGCGTCAGCCGCAGACGCGGCGGGCCGCCGTGACATCCGGATTTTTCAACTGGGCACCGACCGCGGCGAGCTGACCGTCCTCGAGATGATTCCTGATCCAGCGGGCGGCTGAGCAGCAGAGCTCAGCGTCGTGGAACTCCGAACGGCATAACTTGCCACCGTTGGTGCGGTTGGGGGTGTACCGGCGTCGGCCGCGGGCCACGGCTGCGAGGGTGGCTACGCCGAGGGCGGCGAGCGACAGCGTGGCCGGCTCGGGAACAACCTGGAAGGTGAAGGTGGTGGGGGGCGAGGTCACGGGCGTGCCGTTGGCCAGCGTGCCCGTGGCCTGGAGCTGCACCTGATATGTGCCCTGGTGGGAGAAGCCGATGTTGTAGTGGGCGTGGCTGCCCACGAACGTGTTCATGGCGTTGGTCGTGGGGTCGGTGGCCGTGGACCAAAGCACGCGGAGCGCGCCACCCGCGCCGCCAAAGTCCCAGGCAGAGACGACGCTCGTGGGCAGCGGCTTCTGCGACACACCCACGACCGAGAACAGGATCATGGGGTTCGTTCCCTGCCAGTTGGTGGTACTGCCGAGCCCCTCGGCCGAGACACCGAGGAAGGGGACGCCCGCCGTGTTCGTGGCCGGCAGATACCAGATCCGCCCACCCGCCGGCACACCGAGGAAGTCCCACTGGCTTCCGGCCGGCCGCAAGAGCGAGTTTTGCGACGGGGCAGTCTGGTTGTCTGGCACGACCGTGACGATCTCGCCCGGGGCGACCGTTGTGCCACGGAGCGATATTGGGATCGCTGAACCGTCGAAGGTGTACGCCATCGTGAAAGACGGCGCTACTGAATTGTAGATGAGCCGGATGTCACCGTGGCCGGCCGTGTAGTTCACGGGCGTCGCCCGGGCGGTGGCTGAAAAACCAAGGCCGGCCGCGAGCAGTATCGCTGCCGCGACGATCGTGCAGATCCTCTGCCGCTGGCTGACTGGCATGCCCCGATTGCTCCCGGAATCTCTTCTATGATCGTAGGACCGCCGCGAGGCGGCGGGCTCGTTCGGCCCGCCGCCTCGCTTGGTTGTAGTCGGCCGCTGCGGCCACTGCGATTTCCAGGCCCGCCGGAGGCCTTTGGCCGCGGGCCTTAGGCTCGTCGCCGGCGGGTCCAGGCGAACGCGGCCAGCCCGAGTCCGGCGGCGCCGGCCAGCCCCAGCGAGGCCGGCTCGGGGACGGCCGTGATCTGGGCGGTGTAGTCGCCCGTCTGGGAGAAGCCGATGAACATGTGCTGGTGGCCGCCTGACGGCACGGTGAAGCCGCCGTTCGATGCGGAGTCGACGCTCGACCAGTAGGCGGTGGGATTGCCAGCCCCGTCCTGGGTCCAGGCCGAGATGGCGCCTCCGGTCACGGAGCCGAGCGAGAACGTGATGTCAAACGGCTTGCCTTCCGCCGAAAAGCCGAGGAACGGCAGGCCTGCCAATTCCGAAGCAGGCAGGACATAGAACGTTGAGCCTGAGGTCACGCCGGTGAAGTCCCACTCGGTGCCGGTGTCACGGTTCCGCGCCGCGAGGCCAGAGTTGATGAACGTGGTCAGGTCGTCCGCTTCCCACTCGTCTTGGAACGGGTCGCCCGGGAACCCGTTGCCGCCGGTAGCCACGTCGTCTTCGTCGTCGTCATGGAAGTGGTAGTGAATCTCCCACTCGTCATCGTGAAAGTGGATGTCGATGTCGCCGTGGCCGGCGGACCAGTACGACGTGCTCGGGGCGGTCGTGCCGACCTGGAACTTAAACGTGTCCGTCGCAGTGATTACGGCCTCGGCCGAACCGGCGGACGCGAGTACCGCGGCGACGGCCGCGACTGGAAAAAGATGCCGAAGTCTCATGAGCAAACCCTTTCGAGCAAGGCCCGCCAGCGAGGACGGATGACGAGCAGATGGTGGGATCAAGTCTGATTTGCAACGACGAAAAACTGGATCGTTATGCAACTCGGTTGCACATGCTAGTGGATCGCGGTATGGTTGTCAAACACCCGGTTATCGCGAAGAAAGAGACCATTTTTCCCAAGTCTTTTCCCAGGTCGCCGCCGGACGGCGAGGCCCGTCGCCGCGAGTCCCGCGACCGCAAGGAGAACCGAGGAGGGCTCGGGTACGACCTGGAACGCGAGCGTGCCGGTGGCCTCACCCGAAAAGCCGCTGCCGGTGCCGATGAGGGGGAGTTCATAGTAGCCTGGCTTCGTGAACGCGAACGCGTAATGCACATGGGTTCCGGCGGGAACGGTCACGGCGTCGACGCCAACCTCGGCTGTGGACCAGTAGACGGCGCCGGGCGTGCCAAACCCGCCGAGCTGAAAGAGCGACACCTCGCCGTTTGGCGGCCGGACGGTCACGTTTGCAAGCGTGTAGGTGCCGGTGCCGCCGCCGGCCTTCGCCGTGTCGAAGCCGAGAAACGGCACGCCGAGTTGGCTCTGCTGCGAAAAGATCCAGACGGGCTCACCTGCGGCAACGCCCAGGAAGTTCCACTCGGTCCCGTCCGGCCGCGGAATCTGCACGCTCTGCGGCACGACGGTTACGAACGACGCGAGCGACCATTCGCCCACCACGCCGCCCGGCTGGCCCGCCACGAGCTGCTCGTTCGTGAGCCCGGTCGCCTCGGCGTCGCCGCCAAACTGCAGATAGAACCGCGGCCCGCTGCCGGCACCGGTGCCGGAGGTGTAGGCCAGGCCGATGTCGGCGTGGCCGGCCGTGTAGTCATAGGTCGTGGCTTCCGCCGAGCGGGGTGGCAGGGCGAACAGGCTGGTCGCAAGCAGCACCGCCGCACAGACGGCTGCCACGCGATGAGAATGGTGCGGCGGGCGGTTCGTGGCGGCCGTCACGTCTGTGTGGGGCATGTCGATTTGCGTATCGATAGTCATGCCTGTCAGGTCGGTCATGGAAACTCCTGAAGTCGGGAGAGTCAGCGGGATCATCGGCAGGGGAAACATCGTCACGGGAAAAACGGCCACGGGCTGATCCCAGTGATCTTCGAGCCGCAGTCACGCAGGATCGAGGGCCGTCCCCTGAGGACGAAAGCCTCGGCGGCCGAATCAGGCCGCCACGCAGACGTGAACGCGTCGAGAGCGATCGACTGCACCGACGGCGATGCCCTCCAGGGAATGCCCCGGAGGCA
>Ga0114946_10002437_pt1 | contig 12770 bp, 12 predicted proteins | sample WalLakDeSediment_FD_88676 | JGI IMG/M metagenome (GOLD analysis project Ga0114946, IMG submission 88676) | Lake sediment microbial communities from Walker lake, Nevada to study Microbial Dark Matter (Phase II) - Walker Lake 11/02/13 Deep Sediment | ecosystem: Environmental > Aquatic >...
CCATGGCTTTGCGCGCCCTCCTTTCGGAAGGGTTGCCCTTATCAGTTAGGATTTCAATATTAACGTAATATTATCGCAATTTGACTCAGCTGTCAATAGCAACAGAGGTTAATTTTGTGGTTAGTACGTGATAATGTCACCTTGCTAATGATCTGAATAGCAAAGGCCCGGGCATCAAGTCTCTGTGACCCATGGCCTGTTATATTAAACCGAAATAAGATATTATAAAACCAGGTATTGTCCCGGCAGTAAAGCGAACCTAATCCAGTCTTATCTGGCAAAGTATCCTGGATTTCCAACTTTTTAAAGAGGTGGGGTGTTTTGGATGCTCGGTTATTTAAAAAAGCTGGTAATTTTAGGGATTATCTTTCTGACGGTATTATTTGTCCTCTTTGTAATCAACCAGACTAACCAGGTCGTAAATCTTGCTGGTAATGTCCACCCATTGTTGGGCCAAATTGTACTCTTTACCCTGCTTGCAGTTTATACGGCAGTCATCGTCATACCACTGGTGGCGATTCTCAAGCGGCCGGCAGTACTTTTCCCTCCGGAAGATACTGAAGGTGAAGCCTACAGGACTTTCATTGGAAAACTGGCAGCAAGGCTTAAAAAGAACCCCAATATCGAAACTGCCGATATTAACCCGGATGACATATCATCTATCGAAGAAGCTCTGAAAGGTTTAAATAACAAGGCCGATGAAAGCATTAAATCGGCAGCTGCGAATGTCTTTATCATGACCGCAATTTCACAGTACGGCGCCCTCGATGCAGTTATTGTAGCCCTGGCCCAGTTCCGCATGATCTGGCAGGTAACCCTGTTTTATAACCAGCGCCCCTCCCTGCGGGAGTTAACCTACCTCTACGGCAATGTATTTGCCACCGCTTTTCTGGCAACGCGGATTGAGAACCTGGACCTTCTTGAAGACCAGCTGGAGCCTGTTATAGCCTCGATCATGGGCAGCTCATTTTCTTCAATGACACCGGCGTTAAACACGGCAGCAAATATAATAACCAATTCGGTAATCCAGGGCTCAGCCAATGCCTACCTGACCCTCAGGGTTGGAGTAATCACCAAAAATTACTGTGCCTCCCTGACAAGGCAGGATAGAAGTCAGCTGCGCCGTATCGCCGCAATCCAGGCTGCCGCCTTGCTGGCGAAAGTTCTTGGATCATCAACCTATAACGTTACCAGGGCCGTCATCAGGGCTACGGCTAAAACTGGGAAGAGGCCTTTTCGCTACGGGCAAGATGTCGTCACCAGATCGTCGAGAAAAACCTGGGATGCCGGAAAAACAACACTGCGCAAGAGCGAAGCACTGGCCAAACGTCTTGGTTTAGCTTTGAAAGGCAGCGGCAGGAGATTTAAACTTTACTTTGTCAAGCCGAAACCGGAAGAATAATTTAGGGCTTTTTTGCAGACGGTATTACTTGGCTTCCCGGATTACGTGTGGTCCAATTGCAGAAAGGTTTTTACACCCGGTCAGAAGCATTGCTCTTTTCAGCTCATCGTGGAATTGCTTGTATAAAAGGCTTACGCCTTCCCTGCCTCCCCCGACAGCGGCAATTGCAACAGGGCGGCCAACCAGAACGGCCTCGGCGCCTAAGGCAAGTGCCTTGAGCACATCTTCACCGGAGCGGATGCCTCCGTCGATAAAGATCCTTGCGGCCCCTCTTACAGCGGCTGCTATTTCAGGCAGGACTTCTGCTGTCCCAGGGGTAGAATCCAGGACTCTGCCGCCGTGGTTCGAAACTACTATCCCGGCTGCCCCGCATTCAACTGCTTTAACTGCTTCATCAGCAGTCATAATCCCTTTAAGAATTACCGGAAGAGTCGTGCTGCCGGTAATCTTTTTAAGTTTCGGAACAGAGAGGGGGCCTACCTGCTGGTTGGCCCGGTTGAGGTTTTCAAAACCGGCAGCATCGATATCGATTCCTACGGCGGTAACACCACTTTCTTCGGCTTTTTTTATGCGCTTGATAATTTCACCGGGTTCCCGCGGTTTAATAATTGGAATTCCTTTGCCACCGGCTATTTCCTGAATAGCCAACAGGCCCATTCCGTATAGGGGCGGGTCAGGGGAATCACCGGTAAAAGCAAGCACAGCGGCAGTTTCCGCGCCGGCCACCTGGTCACAGATAAATTGATAGTCATCGACGTTTTCCAAAAAGTTATAGGTGGTTTCGCACATTGGCGCTCCCATTACCGGAAAAGAAAGCTTGATGCCAAAGAGGTCATAGCTTGTATCGGGAACAGCTGCGCGGTGTATAGTGCGCATGTTAAGCAGGATCCGGTCGAAAGCGGCTTTGTTTCGCTTGAAACCGGCCCGACTGCCCCGGCCGCCCATACCGGGCACCCCGCTGATACAGGATCTGCCGTCACAAACAGGGCATACAAGGCAGATCCCTTTCAGGCGCCGGCGGGCAAGGTCGTGGATTTCTTTTAAATTAGCCATCTAATGTCCTCCTGAATTAAGTTGTTTCCACGTGAAGGTAAAAGTTATTCATTAATTTGTCCTAAAAACATTGCAAATTATTTCTATAACCTCATCATCGCCCAGGCTGCTGGGGCCGTCATTATCCTGCAGCCCGTAGTTGCCGAAGTCGGAGTGGTTTAACCCCTCAAACTCTAATATGGCTGCGTTCAGAGGAAGATTTAGCTTTGCATCCCTGTAGTTTTCCCGGTTAATAACCCCATCCTGCAGGCCCATAACCGAAATTACCGGCCCTTCAAATTCCCCGATATACTGGTCGCAATATGAACCAAAAATAAACAGGCCGAAAACATTTTCCGGATTACCGGCAGTGAACCTGCAGGCTGAAATGCCGCCCAGCGAATGACCGCCAACCCAGGTTTTCTCAAGATCATATTTGTCAATTATCCTGCCGGCAGCATTTACATCAAATATGGCCGCATTAAACGGTGCTTTAATGATATATATATTTGTCTGCAGGCAGGCAGCCGTGCGACCCATCTTATATAGATAAGCTTCCGGAGCAACCAGCCCGCCCGGGTAGTAAATCACCGGCGGCCGGTCCTGCCTTATGTTGGCCGGCCTGATAATAAAGTGGTTGCGTTCCTCGATAATGCTTACACTTTCATCCGCCATGATCATAGCCAGGTAGTCGGCTTCCGCCGGCCTGGTTTGGGTTTTAACGTATAACCAGAAACCGCCTGCTCCAAGGACAGCTAAGACCAGGAAGGCAGCAGCGGCCTTTGTGATGATAATTTTAAACCGGCCCGGCTTGTTTTTGTTTGACATTGTGATCACCACCCCCATTAGAACTTGCTGTTTTAATATAATTTTACTTTAGCGGCCCGACAGGGGAATAAATTTCTTTTTTTAAATAATTACACAGACACTGCTTTTTACCTGCCTGGTAGCAGGTTAATCTATAAATATGCCGGGTTAAAGGTCCTTGAAAATAATTGCCGGCCGGCTGTCAAATAGATGTTCATTGGCAATAATCTAAAAATAAAGTATAATGAATTTATTATACCGGGATCGGTCAGATCGCTATCTTAAATGCAAGCCAATTGGACTAAAAAGACTTACTTACCGGCCGGTACACCACTAAGGAGGATAAAGAATGAGTCTTTACCTGATGTATGGTAAGTATCAGACGGGTACGATGCAGGATATCAGCTCCGAGCGAACAGAAAAGGCTAAACAGGTAATTGAAGAAAATGGCGGCACTCTAAAAGCCGGTTACGCGGTGCTTGGCAGATCCGATCTGCTCTTCATCGTTGATTTTCCGGATATCGCTGATGTGGTTAAAACCTCTTTGACAATGAAAGATATGTTCGGCATTAGTTTTTCCACAAATGGTGCTATGACCATCGAAGAATTTGACAAGCTTTTTTAAAATTTCTGAAGTTTATTTTCACTCAGGGTAAAACAGGATGAATAGTTTCTGTTTTACCCTTATTCCCATGGCCTGCTTTCCACCGCGAAGAACCACGATTCCAATTAAGCAGGAGAAAAATAAGCACCACATCATAAGGTGATAAAGGCGAATATCCAGGTGAAAATAAATCGATGATATCTAAACATTTATAAAGGCATTTAGTAATGATATAAAAGGAAACACGGGTGTTGTTACGTTTAAGCGTTAAGCTGTATCAAGAGTTTTTAAGGATATGATTCTATGAAACTACGTCCGGCAGGCACACATGATATCGCTGTCTTAAAGAAATGGGACACCAAAAAACACGTTATTGAAGCCAGCGGTGATGATGATCCTTTCGATTGGGAAAATGAGATCCCCCGCAGTGTCGATTGGCGGGAAATACTAATAGCTGAAATAGATGACAGGCCCATCGGCGTCATTGTTATTCTTGATCCTGAACTGGAAGAAACGCATTACTGGGGTGATGTCGAGCCGAACCTGCGAGCCATCGATATCTGGATTGGGGAAGAAACAGATTTGAACCGTGGCTATGGAACCCAAATGATGAACCTTGCCCTGGAGATTTGTTTTCATAACCCGCAGGTAAAAGGTGTCATTGTCGATCCACTGGTAGGCAATACCGGAGCGATTCGTTTTTATGAACATATAGGTTTCAAACGTATTGGCCGCCGCAGCTTTGAAAGTGATGATTGTTTTGTATACAGGCTTGAGCGAAGAGACTGGCTTAAACAAAAAATTAGAATGGTGTAAGGTTTTGAGCTAATGATATAATATTTTAAATATTATAAAAAATAAAAGGAAGTGTTTTCTATGATCTGTTCATATGCCACGGTCGATGAGGAAAAACTTAAGTCCCTGCAGAAGCTTGGAAAGAACATGGGGCGGACTCTTTTAGCCTTTAGCTGCCAGGAGATAAAGCCGGCCCAGTTGACACCGGAGCAGTTGGAAAACATTCAAACCCTTGAAAAGGATTTGGGCGTTGTCTTAGTAGCTTTATAAGTCGATAACAGATCAGGTAAGGCTTTCTCCAACGGGTTATCCCGCAGGGGAAGGCCTTTTGTGCTAAAAAGTGCGGCAAAGCGCATTACCGCTTTCGAGGGAGGATTTCTTGCAATATGGCTTCCACGGTTTACATGCGTTTTTACGCCGAGTTGAACGATTTACTTCCTCCTGAAAAAAGACAGGTTACTTTTACCCACACCTTCTTTGGCCAACCTACGGTCAAAGACCTGGTTGAATCGCTGGGCATACCCCACACTGAAATAGATTTGATCCTGGCCGGTGAAGAATCGGTCGGTTTTTCTTACCGGGTCAGGGACGGTGACCGTATCAGCGTTTTCCCCGTTTTTGAAGCTCTTGATATAGATCCTATTATCCAGGTGCGCCCTCATCCGCTGCGCGAACCGCGCTTTGTACTTGATACCCACCTGGGGAAGCTGGCTTCATACCTGCGTATGCTTGGGTTCGATACCCTTTATCAAAATATCAACAGTGATGAAACACTGGCTGATATCTCGGCAAGCGAACACCGCATCCTGCTTACAAGAGACCGCGGATTGCTTAAACGTTCTGCCGTAACCCATGGCTATCTCATAAGGGCCGATGATCCGCATAAACAGGTTGAAGAAGTTCTGAGCCGTTTTGATCTGGCAGGCAAAGTGAAACCCTTCCGTCTCTGCATGATCTGTAATAAACCGCTGGAAAAAGTATCTGTTGATGATGTAAAAGACGAAGTGCCGCCACGGGTCAGGGATTGTGTAACTGAATATAAGCGCTGTCCCGGCTGCGGTCGTGTTTACTGGAAAGGCTCTCATTATAAAAAAATGGCTGATTTCATTAACCGACTGGTATCAGGATAAAATTGCCGGTAATGAAAAAATAATGGTATCTCTTAAAATGCTTGTAAAATGTTTCATGGATTTATTTTACTTAAGAGGGAAAAGGGCCGCTAAGCGAGAATCAACCAAATATGACTTTTAACAAGTATCTGGGTGAATTCAAAGATAGCGAAACAGAAGCAGAATTTATTCGCCATGAGATCAGTGGTGCGGTTAATTTTATCCGACCTGCTGCTCTCATTTTAGGGTTTGTATTTTTCTTATTTATTATCCCGGACTATTATTTGACTGAAAGCAGTCAGACTTTCCGGGTTATTTTTTATATCAGGGCTGCTTTTTTGTTAATGATTGTAACCCTGTATATTGTGCTTAAATATTTGCCGGGACAACTCTACCTTTTACGCTGGATTTCTGCTTATGAATTTATTGTATCGTTATTTTTCCTGCTCATTTATTATCTTTATGAATCTCCAAATTTCTTTATCCATTCTTTAGGCGCGGTTGCACTAATCCTTGCTTTTTTTAGTGTTACAAACCGCTGGATATATGCTGTTTCTGTTTCATTGTTCTTAGGAGCTGGCTTTATAATTACCACTGCGCTTCGCCCTGAATATATCGCTCCCTCGGGATTTGCGGCTGTTGGAGTTTATTTAGCCCTGGTTATTTTGGTGAGCAGTATCTCTTCTTACCGGATTAATGTTTATAAACGGATGCAATATGTTAATAACAAAGAACTTAAACGTTTGTCAGAAACAGATACCTTAACCGGCATTTATATCAGGCGCAAATTTGATCAGGAAGCTAATAAATGGATGGAACTCGCAAACCGCTATAACCACCCTCTATCCCTGGTTTTGTTCGACATAGATAATTTGAAGCGGATTAACGATGAATACGGTCATTTAACCGGTGACCGGGTTTTAACAACCCTGGCAGATATTGTTAAGGTTGCACTTAGAAGCTCAGATATATTTGCCCGCTGGGGAGGAGATGAGTTTGCTATTTTACTCCCGCATACGCAAAAGTCACAGGCCCATGAACTGGCTGAAAGAATTCGCGATATTGTTGCATCACATTATTTTACGCAGGTAGGTTATATCAGCTGCAGTTTTGGTGTGGCAGCTTTCCATAAAGATGACGACATTAACTCTTTTATAACTCGGGTTGATAAAAGGCTCTATGAAGCTAAAAAAACAGGGAGGAACCTGGTGATGTGACATCGCGGAGCCAGGGGGGAACCGTTTTTATTTGGTTAAACTTGACATAAAATGCATTTATAAATATACTTTAGCTGTTTGCTATTATCCGGGAATGCCTTTTTCTGAAGGGCATCAAAGAGGCGGATATTTTTACAAGGGATATGTGAATTTTATATGCAAACTCTAATAGGAATTATTGAAAACTACACATCAGCTGATTTCTTATATGATTTAGTCCTCGTTGGTATTGCCTATGGTTACATCCTACTTACTATCGTCATCCCTGTTTACCTTAAAAAGATAAATTTAATTTCCAAGTTTCATGCCCGGAAGCTAGTCCATTTATTCACGGGTTTGGTAGTATTAATCGTTCCGTTTTTTATTTTACCCCTATATGCAATTTTTATTGCTCTGAGCTTGACTATTACAGTTTATTTCAGCTCCAGGGACAGCTCGGTTAAGCAGCTGCAGGAATTATATGAATCGATAGGGGAAGAAGCCGAAGAAATTGCAGGGCGCTTGCAGGGGCCCTTTTATTACGGACTTTCAATAACCATACTTTTTACAATCTGTGTGCTATTGGCGCCAGACCAGCTTTACTTTCCAATAAGTGGCATTCTGATTATGATTGTCAGTGATTCTTTAGCCTCAATAGTCGGAAAGAGGTTTGGAAGAATCAAATTATCCATTGCTTATACCGGTTCTCAGAGAACGCTGGAGGGTTCGCTCACTTTTTTTGCTTCTGCATTTTTGTTATCATATTCTGCATTTTATTACTTCGGGCTGATTAACCCGGTAAACCAAAGAATACTGACCCTTGATTTGATCACCGTCTATTCATTGATAACGGCATTTGCAGGGACTGTAATAGAGCTGCTTTCTCCATCAACTTTGGATGATCTTACCGTTCCGATTGTTACAACTGCTGTTATTTATGCATTGGCTCAAATTGGTTAACGGGCATAGACAAAAAATAATTCTACCTGATCTAACCTGCACTCTGCCTCTCAGGCGGCCAATCCCGCGCCTAATGCTACAGCCAAAAACCAGATAAAGTAAACGTACTTGATAATTGTGCTCATCCGTTCAAGCGTTTTACCCGGATAGGTGTCTTTTGCATTGATAGCGACATAAGCTAAAAGTGGATATACACCGAAGGCTACTATGTATAAATATACGGGGCTGTACTGTTCGATAAAGTAAGTGGCTAACATTACTGCGGCTGTAATCCCTAAAAAGATGGCTACAAAGATCCGCGCAACTTTTTTGCCCCACACGGTGGAAATTGTTCCACAGTTTTGCTGCAAATCCCCCTTGTAATCGGCCATGGTTTTAAGAATTTCCCGCCCCATCATGGCGAAAAATACGGTTACCGCAAGCAGCAGGACCGGTTGAATGTTGCCCGCTGCCACACCGCCAAAGATAAAGCACAGGGCAATGACGGTGGCTACGGCTGTGTTGCCGAATAAGACTGTACATTTAAGCTTCCACGAGTAGAGGTAAAGCAGGATATTTGAACCGAGGGCAATAAGGAATGCAGGCTGGTTAATAAAAGCGGCTACAACCATTGATATAGTGGAGCCGGCAATGGAAAATACCAGGGCGCCCCGCGGGCTGACCAGGCCGGAAGGCAGCGGCCTCCGGGGCTTGTTTACCCTGTCAATTTCAATATCAATGTAGTCATTCCAGGCGTTGGTGGAGATTGTGATTAAAAATACCGTTATTGCTGCCATAATCACAGGCCACCATGATGGCGCCCCAGCCACGTAACCGCTTAAAACAACGGCAATAATACCTGCCAGGGCGTTGATAGGACGGCTAAGCCTGTAGTATCCTTTGAGCATTTCATTCCTCCTTGCCGGTTTTAATCATCTGGATAGCTTCGGCTAGTTTTTTAATCGACCCTGCAATATCATGATCCAGGTGAAAGCGAATTACTTCCCGGCCCGCATCCAGCAATGCCTGCCGGTCTCCCATTGCCTGCGTGCGCTTTAAAATGCCGAAGCTGATTGACGAGCGATCATCACCGGGTTGATCCGGTATGGGCAGATCTCCGGATGTTCCGGCAGTTATCTGAACAAACAGGCCGTTTCCGGCATCTCCTTTATGAAGCTGGCCGGTTGAATGCAGAAACCGGGGGCCGTAACCAACGGTTACTGCCATTCGAGACGAAGTTTTAATTTTATCCCGCAATCCCTGCAAGGCGTGATCGGTTTTAGGTTCGGGTTTGAGATAAGCCTGGATAGCAATATAACTTCGCCCCTTGCCTTCGTTTTCGCCGCTGTTAGCTTTCCTAAAAAATTCACGCCAGGACTGGTGCAGGTTTTCAGTTGAGTTGCCCGAATAAACCTCAATACCATTAACCTTCAGGTCAGGTTTCACTAAGGGGAGTTCTCCTTTTTCCTGGTACGCTGATACCATGTCGCGGGCAAGCACTTTGGCGGACTCGACATTTGGCTGGTCAAAAGGATTGATTCCCAGCGCCCATCCTGCAACAGCCGTTGCCATCATCCAGCGTAAGAACTCACCGCCGAGGGCGTACCTGTCATGCAGGTTTAACTGGATTACGGGTTGTCCGGCCTCTTTTAAGCGGCCCACTGCTTTGTCATAAGTTGCATCGCCCTTAAGCCGCATATATATGAACAGGCGGTCATTGGCGTAAACTTCCGGGGCGGCCAGAGTTTCACCGTCAACCGGTAAAAGTCCCCTGCCTTCCTTTCCCGTGCTCTCCGCAATCAACTGCTCCAGCCAGGCGCCAAATGGTTGAATTGGAGGTGATAGAACAAGGGTAACCTTGTCACGCCCGCCGCTGCTGAGAGCGCCAAGGGCTGCACCCAACCATGCTGGGGTATTGTCTCGTTCCACCGGGCAGTTGGAGGCTTCAGCATTACAGGCCATGGCATCTGCATTTTCTAGCAATTGTTCCAGATCGGCACCGATCAAAGCAGCCGGCACAAGCCCGAAATATGATAAAGCCGAATACCTGCCGCCTATGTCAGGATCGTTTAAAAATATTTTTCTAAACCTTAATTCTTTTGCCGTTTGTTCCAGGCCGCTGCCCGGGTCGGTAATGGCGACGAAATGTTTCCCAACATTCTTGCTGCCAACAGATTTCAAAGCTTTGTTGTAAAAATACTTCATCAGGGATATGGTTTCTACCGTCCCCCCGGACTTGGTCGAAACTATGAAGAGTGTTTTTTGCGGGTCAAAGTTATTTTCTTTCTCCAGGACAGCGCCGGGGTCGGTGCTGTCTAAAACATCGAGGTCAAGATATCCATCCCGGACGTCAAATATCTTTCTGAAAACTTCAGGCGCCATACTGGAGCCGCCCATCCCCAGGAGCAGTGCCCGGGTATATCCGTCGGCGCTGACCTCCCCAACGAAATCCCGGATCGACTCAAGAGATTCCGCCATTGTCCCGTGGCTGTTTAACCACCCCAGCCGGTTGCTGATCTCCTCCGGGCTGTCGCTCCACACGGTATGGTCGTGCTCCCATATCCGGTAAATAATGCGGCCGGCTTTCAACTTTCCTAATATTTCCTGCACGGAAGTGTCAGGCAGATTTACACTCACGATGCGATGCCTGCTTCTGCCGATTTCCATAGAGTTTCCCTCCCGGTATTTGCCAGTCATTAATTGCCATGAATATCTTCATATAGATGCTTTTTGCTCTTTGCGCTTAATATTGCGGAGCCCGAACCGGCTACCACAAGTTAGCTGCTGCGGGAACTTCCGAGCGGTCTTTTAAGACTATTGCATCCTTTCCGCATGAAGCCCGGCAAATCCCGCAGCCGTAACATTTCAGCGGGTTTATAGTTACTTTTTCGTGAGCGATGCTGTAACCGATCGCTCCGAACTGGCAGGCTGTTATGCAGGAGCGGCATCCGCTGCACATGTCCATATTTACTTCAGCGACGTACTCCGCCCGGTACATTGACGGGTAAGACTTTGACAAAGCCCTTATGGCCAGGCAATCTAGATCACAGTTGCAGATACCGCCTACAAAAGGCGAAAGAAAGGTCCAGACCGTGTGGACAAGGCCTTTCTTTTCCAGTTCCCGGAATTGTTCAAGGGCAGCTTCGGCCGGGACAGTCTCGAGTCCGGAAGTATGGGGTCCGGTAAGGTAATCTGCGCCGATAGACCGAATTAACCTGCCCATCTCAGTTTCTTCTCCCGGTTCCATGCTGATCCCGTAACAGTAACGCTGCTCGGTCCCGACTGTAACATGACGGCAGATACAGGGCAGCCTGACCACGGAGTTGGTAAACCCGAAGATTTTTTCAATGTCCTCCAGGGGCAGAACCTGCCCATAGTGGGTTCTTTTCTGCCTGTTTGCAATAAAAGGTTTTACCACCGCCTGGACAAAAGCCGGCAGGCGATTCAAATCGTCCAGCCTGGCAACATTCCTGCCTTTTTTTTCGGTGTTGAGAAAAAAATCATGAATATATTTTCGCCTGCTCAGATCACTAAGCAGATCTTCGGAGTAGTTTTTGGCCTGCAGGTACCATTTCTCGCCTTCACCATGCTTGTGACAGAATTCGCACACTGTTAACAGCTCGTTTCTTTTTTAAGGCCATTTTATCTTAAATAAGCGGTACTATCAATGCAGCCAGGCTTAAGCTGGCAGGTTAAACAGTAGTATTAGCTTAGACTGTACTGGGTCTATTGGTATTTTTGCCTAAAGCCGATATAATTAAAAATATATTTATTAGATGCAGATTAACGGGCAGAAAGGGAGATCCGGGTGCGGAAAATAATTGTCATAGTAGTTATCTTATTACTGCTCATTCTTCTGGCTTTGGAACTGGGCCTGTTCAGCAAGGCTCCCGGGGAAGAGACCGTCGAAGATCCAGGGGACGAAGCCGTCGAAGATCCCAATGAAGAAGTTTCAGAAGATCCCGACGAAGAGGTTTCAGAGGATCCCGACGAACATTTCAAGCTGGGCAGCGAGGTGCTGATGGAAAAAGAGCGCCACCTGTTGCAGGGCAAAAAGGTGGGCCTGGTCACAAACCAGAGCGGAGTAAACAGCAAAGGGGAAAGCACCATCGACATCCTGCATGACGCAGAGGACATTGATCTGGCAGCGCTGTATGGCCCGGAACACGGTATAGACGGTATCGCCAGGGCGGGAGAATACGTCGAATCCTACATCCACGAAGAGCTGGGCATTCCCGTCTACAGCCTTTACGGGAAAACCAGGATGCCTACCGAAGAAATGCTCAGCGGCATCGATCTGCTTCTATTTGATATCCAGGATATCGGGGCGCGCACCTACACCTATATCTCCACCCTCAATTACTGCATGATAGCTGCTAAGGAATATAACCTGCCCATCGTGGTCCTGGACCGTCCCAACCCCCTGGGCGGGCTGATCGTGGACGGGCCGGTGCTGGAGGAGCGCTTTAAATCCTTTGTCGGGATTGACATATTACCGATGGCCCACGGAATGACAGTGGGGGAGATAGCCCGCTATTTCAACCGCAACATTGATGCTGAACTAATAGTAATCCCCATGGAAGGCTATAACAGGGCAATGCTCTTTCAGGACACGGGGCTGCCCTGGGTGCGGACATCGCCCAACATTCCCGATCTGGAAGCGGTCTTCGGCTACATGGTCACCGGTCTGGGAGAGGGCACCGGTGTATTTCAGGCCGATCAATTCAGATGGATCGGCGGCAAAGGCCTTGATGCGGAAAAATATGCCGAAGTGTTAAACAGCGCCGGCTTAAAGGGAATCGAATTTATCCCCGAGCAAAGAGGCGAAGCCGGGGGAGTAAGGTTGAATATAACAGATCCGTACAGTTTTAACCCGGCCCGGACAG
>Ga0114946_10002439_pt1 | contig 12764 bp, 9 predicted proteins | sample WalLakDeSediment_FD_88676 | JGI IMG/M metagenome (GOLD analysis project Ga0114946, IMG submission 88676) | Lake sediment microbial communities from Walker lake, Nevada to study Microbial Dark Matter (Phase II) - Walker Lake 11/02/13 Deep Sediment | ecosystem: Environmental > Aquatic > Freshwater...
AGCCGCGCCGTGGGCGGCCCGCGGCCCGGGAGCCGGCTCCGGAACGGCCAGGCTGCTCCAGCGCGGCGCGGCCGGGTCGCTCGTGTCCAGGCGCCAGACGTCGCCAAAGTGCGCGCCCTCCGCGTAGCCGCCAAAGAGCACTGCCTGCCCGGGCCCGACAGAGGTAAGCGTAGCCCCCATGCGCGCCGGCGGGCCCTCCGCCTCCAGCGTCACCCACGCCCCGGGCGCGTCCACGTCCGAGAGATCCACGCGCCACAGCACGCCTGCCGCCTCGCCGTCCATGGTCTGCCCGCCGAAGGCATGGCCGGCCCGCTCCTCCGGATCCACCGCCACTGCCTGGTCCTGTAGCTGGAACGGCAGATCCGGCAGCGCGCTCCAGCCGGAGCGCGCCGCCGAGAGGTCATAGGCCTGCGTGCGCGTGAGGATGTCGGTGATGCCGAAGTCCCGCCCGCCAAAGACCACGGCCCGTTCCGCTCCCGCGTCGACCGCCAGCCCCGCGGACACCACGCGGCCACCGTCGCCGCCCGGCGCGCCGGACCAGAGGTCGCGCGCCAGATCGAGCTCGTAGGTGCCGCCGTCGCGACAGTCGCACACGGCCAGGACCACGCTCCGCGCCTTGTACAGCGCGGCCGCGGCGCCGAGGACGCCGCGCCCCGCGCGCGACGAGACCGGCGGCCGGCCGCCAACCGTCCACACGCCCCACGCGTCGGTGGCCAGATCGAACTGCAGCGGCGGCTCCGGCGGGCCGCCGTCAGCCAGCTCGCCGCCCACCGCGACGATCCGCTCCCGCTCCGCGTCGGTCACCAGGACGTGCCCGAACAACGGCTCGCCGGACGGCAGCTGCCGCCAGGCGGGAGCGGCTGCCGCCGCTCCGCCGTCGCGCTGCGCCTCGGGCCCAGCCACCATCCACAATCCGCCCGCGACAAGCACGGGCACGAACGCCAGCGCCACCCGGCGCAGTTGTCGCTGCTGCACGCCCAACCTCCACGTGGCTGGCGGCCGCCGCGCGCCCCTGACGGGCACCCGACGCCCCGCACCGAACGAAGGCGGCCGGAGCAGTGCAACCCGGCCGTCCCGTGCGACATGATAGGTGGGCCGCGGGGCGGCGCCAAGGCGCATCCGGTGGGTGCGGCGCCGCACGGGCCCGCCGCGGGCCGGGCCTCGAGCGACTTGACAACCACCCCCTCGGCGCTAGAATCCCGCCCGGTGCCGGCGCGGCGCCGCCGTCCGCCTCACGCGGGCGCCGGGGCCCGCGCCATTGCCCGGGCACCGCCGTCGGACCCAAGGAGGAGCCTGTGCCCCGCTTCACGGCGCCCATCCTGTTGGGCGCGCTGCTGGCCTGCGCCGCCCTCGCGCTGCCCGCCGCCGCGCAGCAGCCGCCCGCTGCCCTGCCGGAGCCCGCTGCCCTGCCGGAGCCCGCCCTCCACGCGGCCGCGCTCGCGTACGACTCCCCCGCGGTTGCGCTCTTTGAGCTCATCAACCAGAAGCGCGCCGAGGCCGGACTGCCCCCGTACGCCCTGGACGCCCGACTGATGGCCTCGGCCCAGGCGCACAGCGCCGACATGGCGGCCTCGCGCCGCTGCCGGCACGTGGGCAGCGACGGCTCGTCGGCCAAGGCCCGCATCCGCCGCCACGGCTACCCGCACAACAACTGGGCCGGCGAGAACATCCTGTGCAGCCGCCGCGCGCCCGCGGACGCGCTGCGGTGGTGGCTGGCCTCCGCCCCGCACCGGCGCAACCTGCTGCACCGGCACTACGTCCACCTGGGCATAGGCTACGACCCCAATGGGCCATACGGCCCGATGTGGACGCTCAACTTCGCCGCCGGGTCGCCGCAGACCTTCGTGCCGCCCGTCCTGGCCTTGGAGCCGCCCGCGGAGCCCGAGGGACTGCCGGCCAGCGCGGACTGACGCCGCCGGGCCCTACGACCCGCGCACCGCGCGCGGCAGGTACAGGCCGAGGCCGGCGGGGACAGCCGTCGGCGTGGCCGTGGTGGCCGGGCCGGCCGTCGGCGAAGGATCCGGCGCGGGCTCCTGCGTGGCTGTGGGCGACGGCGCCTCGGTGGCGTCGGCGGTCGCCGTGGAAGGCGGCACGGTCGCTTCCGTCGTTGCCGTGACGTCCGCCGTCCGTGTAGGGGTGGGCGTGGGCGAGGGGAAGGCATCGTCGCGAAAGTGAAGGACCAACCGCGGCTGCAACCCGCCGGGATGGGGCTCGGCCCCCTCGCGACTCCAGAAGTCCCAGCGCGTGTTGTCGGTCTGGTTCTTTCCGGAGACCTCGAAGCCATGGGCGGCGTCCGGCGCGCGCAGGATGGCCAGCACGTGCTCGCGCACCGGGAAGCGCTTCCATTCGATCTCACGGTCCAGCATGCGCTCCACGCTCGGCTCCCCCGCCGCAAACCACAACGGCGCCACCCGCCCCTCGGCGAAGGGCTCGGTCATGGTCCGCACCACGAACGTGGCCGCGATCTGGCTGGTGCGCGGCGGCTCCTCCGGGTACAGCCACAGCTCCGCTCCCGCCAGCGCCGCCGCGGGATGTTTGGCCGGGTCCAGCGGGAACTCCAGGTACGCGCGGAACTCGCGCCCGCGGGTGGTGTACATCCAGCCAACCTGCAGCTCCTTGGCCGTGTCCTGGGCCGAGCCCACGTTCTGGCCCAGGTAGGTGTCCCGGGTGGGGTTGAGCACCATTTCCACCAACGCCGGGCGCGCGGTGGCGTCGCGCAGCAACAGCAGTCCCCCCAGCGTGGCGGCACACGCGACCAACGCCAGCCGTCCCGATCCATGCGTCATGGGCCAACCCCCTTCCGTGCGCGGTAGTATATCACCGCCCGCCGGGCCGGGCAGCCGGCCCGCCGTGGCCGCGCCGGAGGGCCGTGGTATAGTTGCGCCTGCACCACACCGCCACCGCACACCGCCCGAGGCCCCGCGCATGCGTTGCCGTCTCCCCAGCCTCACGGTCTCCCTAGCGCTGCCGCTCCTCTTTCTCACCGCCGGCTGCACGGACGCCGCCACGCCGGAGCCCACGCCCGAGGAGGCGCTGTACCTGCGGTTCTGCGCGGTCTGCCACGGTGCGGACGGCCGCACGGTGCCGGGCATGGCCTCCACGCCGCATCTCAACAGCCAGGGGCTCCTGACCGTGGTCGACGACGCCTTTCTCACAGCGAGCATTGCGCGCGGCCGACCGGGCGAGAACGGCCGCGACAAGCCGGGCACCAAGATGTCCGTGTACGGGGAAGAACACGGTGGTCCGCTCTCCAGCGAGGAGATCGCGCAGATCGTCCGCCACGTCCGCACCTGGCAAACCGCGCCCAGTGTCGAGCTGCCGCCGTACCGGGCCCGCGGCGACCCCGACAACGGCCGCACGGTGTACACGCTTTGCGTGCCGTGTCACGGACAGGACGGCTGGAGCACCACCGCCCCCAGCCTGGCCGGCCGGACACTGCAGGAGACGGCCAGCGACGCGTTCTTGCGCCACGCCGTGCTGCACGGTCGCCCGGGCACGGCCATGCCGGGCTTCCGCCTGAGCGAGCAGGACCTGGCCGACCTCATCGCCTTCGTCCGCACGCTCTACCAGCCGGCAGTGCGGCCGTGAGCGCTCCCCGCCCACGGGCCGGTGCCGCGCCGGCCGCGGTAGAACGGCTCGACCGTCTGCTGCGCCTGCACGCGCCCACGCTGGCGCTGTTGGCCGCCTGGACGGCCATGTGCGGCAGCCTGTACTGGAGCGAGGTCCGCGGCCTCATCCCATGCGGCTTGTGCTGGTACCAGCGCGTGCTCATGTACCCGCTGGCACTGCTGCTGCCGCTCGGCATCCTGCGCCGCGACCCCGGGCTGCACGTGTACGTTCTGCCGTTCTCGCTCCTGGGCGCGCTGGTCTCGGGGTACCACTACCTGGTCCAGAAGACCGACCTCTTCTCCCACGCCATCGCCTGCCACGTGGGCGTGCCCTGCTCGGCCATCTACGTCCACTGGCTGGGCTTCATCACCATCCCGTTCCAGGCCCTCACCGCGTTCGTGATCATCTTCCTTGCCGCCTCCGCCATGCGCGGCGGGGAGTGGGTCGCCGGCGCCGGCCCCGGCCGCAGGTCGGTAGCCGCCGCCGTCGGCGCGGTGGTGGCGGCGTTCGCTCTGCTGGCCCGCCTCGCCGGTTGACGCCCCCGGCCACCCGTCGGGGCGCGCCGGGCTTGAAAGCCGCGGGAAGTGCGGTATGATGGGGCCATCCCCACCTTCGTCCGCGAGCGGACCTCCTGCCCGCGCGGCGAGCACCGGATCCACGCTCGCGGACACGCCCACCAATGGAGCCTGCCGTGACGCTCGATGCTGCCCGCACGGGCACGACGCTCACCCGCCACGCGCGCCTGCTGGCCTGGGTCGACGAGATGGCCGCCCTGTGCCGACCGGACGCCGTCTTCTGGTGCGACGGCTCGCGGGAGCAGTACCAGACCATGCTCGACCTCATGGTCGAGCACGGCACCGCGGAGTGGCTGGACCCGGCCAGACGGCCCAACAGCGTGCTCGTGCGCTCCGACCCGGCCGACGTGGCCCGGGTGGAGGACCGGACGTTCATCTGCTCGGAGCGGCCGGAGGACGCCGGGCCCACCAACAACTGGGCCCACCCGGCGGAGATGAAGGCCACGCTGCGGCCGCTGTTCGACGGCGCCATGCGCGGCCGCACGCTGTACGTCATTCCGTACAGCATGGGCCCGGTCGGATCGCCCATCGCCCACATCGGCGTGGAGATCACCGACAGCCCGTACGTGGTGGCCAACATGATGATCATGACGCGCGTGGGCCGCGCCGTGCTGGACGTGCTGGGCGACGACGGCTTCTTCGTCCCCTGCCTGCACTCGGTGGGCGCACCGCTCGAGCCCGGCCAACAGGACGTGCCGTGGCCGTGTGACGCGGAGCGCAAGTACATCACGCACTTTCCGGAGACGCGCGAGATCTGGTCGTATGGCTCCGGCTACGGCGGGAACGCGCTTCTGGGCAAGAAGTGCTTCGCCCTGCGCATCGCGTCCGTGATGGCCCGCGACGAGGGCTGGCTGGCCGAGCACATGCTCATCCTCAAGCTCACGTCGCCCGAGGGCGAGGTCAAGGTGGTCTGCGGCGCCTTCCCCTCTGCCTGCGGCAAGACCAACCTGGCCATGATGAACCCCGGCCTGCCGGGCTGGAAGGTGGAGACCATCGGCGACGACATTGCCTGGATGAAGTTCGGCGCCGACGGGCGGCTGTACGCCATCAACCCGGAGGCCGGCTTCTTTGGCGTGGCGCCGGGCACCAACGACTGGTCCAACCCCAACGCCATGGGCTCCTTCCGGGCCAACAGCATCTTCACCAACTGCGCTCGCACGGACCACGGCGACGTGTGGTGGGAGGACATGACCGACCCACCGCCCGACCACCTGGTCGACTGGATCCGCCAGGAGTGGTCGCCCGACTGCGGCCGCAAGGCCGCCCACCCCAACGCCCGCTTCACGGCCCCGGCCAGCCAGTGCCCGGTCATCGCGCCCGAATGGGAGGACCCCCAGGGCGTGCCGGTGGACGCCATCCTGGTGGGCGGCCGCCGCGCCACCGTCATCCCGCTCGTCACCGAGGCCTTCGACTGGGACCACGGCACCTTCCTGGCATCCGTGATGAGCAGTGAGAAGACGGCCGCCGCCGCCGGCAGCGTGGGCGACGTGCGCCGTGACCCCATGGCCATGCTGCCCTTCTGCGGCTACCACATGGCCGACTACTGGCAGCACTGGCTGAACCTGGGCCGCAAGCCCGGAGCGCGCATGCCGCGGGTGTATTACGTCAACTGGTTCCGCAAGGACGCGACGGGGCGCTATCTGTGGCCCGGCTTTGGCGAGAACAGCCGGGTGCTGGCGTGGATCTTCGGCCGCTGCCAGGGCACGGCCGCCGCCCGCGCCACGCCCATCGGCTACCTGCCCGAGCCGGACGCGTTGGACACGTCGGGGCTCGACCTGAGAGAGGACGACCTGGCCGAGCTGCTGCGCGTGGACGTCCCCGGCTGGCAGGCCGAGGTGGCCTCGATGAAGGAGCACTACGCCCGCTTCGGAGACCGCCTGCCGCGCGTGCTGGCCGACCAGCTGGCCGAGCTGGAGCGCCGGCTCGGCACCTGAGGCGGCGCTTGGGGCCGGGATCGGCCGCGCGCACGGCGTGCCCCGCCTACGGCGGATCCCGGCCCGGCGCGGACTTGCCGCGCGGCCCGTTTTTGGCAATCATCAACCTCCTGCCGAACGCCGGTCCCAGTCCCGCATGCAGGAGGCGTGCCCCATGACCCAAGCAATCACCGCCGACGACGTCGCGCGCCGCGTGCGCGAGCTCAACGTGAGTTTCGTACAGCTATGGTTCACCGACGTGCTCGGCTTCCTCAAGAGCTTTGCCGTCACGCCGTCCGAGCTGGACGAAGCCCTCACCGAGGGCATGGGCTTCGACGGCTCCTCGATCCAGGGCTTCGCCCGCATCGAGGAGAGCGACATGATCGCGCGCCCGGACCCGTCCACCTTCCAGATCCTGCCCTGGCGGCCGGCCGAGCGGCCCGTGGCCCGCATGTTCTGCGATCTCCTGAACCCGGACGGCACGCCCTATCGCGGCGACCCGCGCCACGCCCTGAAGCGCGTGCTGGCTCGAGCGGCGGAGATGGGCTACGTCTTCAACATCGGCCCGGAGCTGGAGTTCTTCTACTTTGAAGACGCGGACGCGCCGCGGACACTGGACAAGGGCGGCTACTTCGACGCCCGGCCGCTCGACGCCGGCAGCGACCTGCGCCGCGACACCATCTTCGCCCTGCAGGCGATGGGCATCCAGGTGGAGTACAGCCACCACGAGGTGGCGCCCAGCCAGCACGAGATCGACCTGCGGTTCGACGAGGGGCTGCGAATGGCCGACAAGGCGGTCACCTTCCGGGCCGCGGTCAAGGAGATCGCCCGGCAGCACGGCGTCTACGCCACGTTCATGCCCAAGCCCATCGCCGGCGAGAACGGCAGCGGCATGCACACGCACCAGTCGCTGTTTGCCGACGGGCGCAACGCCTTCCACGACGCCGCGGACCCGTACCAGCTGTCGGCGACGGCCCGCTCGTACATCGCGGGCGTCATGCGCCACGCCCGTGAGATGGCCCTGGTCACCAACCAGTGGGTCAACTCGTACAAGCGGCTTGTGCCCGGCTTCGAGGCGCCGGTATACGTCTCGTGGGCGCGCCGCAACCGCTCGGCAATGGTCCGGGTGCCCATGTACAAGCCCGGCAAGGAGCAGGCCACGCGCATGGAGTTCCGCTCGCCGGACCCGGCGTGCAACCCGTACCTGGCGTTCGCGGTCATGCTGGCCGCCGGGCTGGAGGGCGTGACCCGCGGCTATGACCTGCCCGAGCCGGTGGAAGAGGACATCTACACCATGGCGCCGGCCGCTCGCGACCGGGCCGGCATCCAGTCGCTGCCCGGCAGCCTGATCGAAGCCATCCAGCTGTTCGAAGACAGCGCGCTCATGCGGCAGACGCTCGGCGACCACATCTTCGACAAGCTGGTGGCCAACAAGCACATCGAGTGGGACGCCTACCGCGTGCGCATCACGGACTACGAGATCCAGCGCTACCTGCCCATCCTCTGACCCCACGGGAGCGACCATGGCCATCGAGACCCATGTGCTGGAGGTCCGCACGCGCGGCAACGGGCACGTGCTCGACCTCTCGGCCGACCTGGCCGGCTGCCTGGGCGCCGGCCGGGTGCGTGACGGCATCGTCACGCTGTTCGTCGTAGGGTCCACCGCCGGCCTGACCACGACCGAGTTCGAGCCCGGCCTGGCCAACACCGACCTGGAGGCGCTGTTCGAACGGCTGGCGCCGCGCGACGGCGACTACGCCCACGAGGCCACGTGGCACGACGACAACGGGCACGCCCACGTGCGCGCCAGTCTGCTGGGGCCGTCCCTGACGGTGCCATTGGTGCGCGGCCGACTGGTGCTGGGCACGTGGCAGCAGGTGGTGCTGCTGGACTTCGACACCCGACCGCGGCGGCGCGAGGTGGTGGTCCAGGTCATGGGGGAGTGACCGCGGGCGCCCTAGCGGGCGCCCACGGTCCAAGAGGTCCAGGCCGGCCGGCGGTGGCGCCGGCCGCGGCGCCGGCCCTACTGCCCGTCCTCGGGCACCTCCCACGTGTCGCCGCTGTGGAACAGCTTGCGCAGGTCGCCGGCGCCCTGCCGCTGCCGAGCCGCCTCGTTCTGCGCCACAAGCCCCTCCTCGTACGTGGGGCGCTTCACTTGACGCAGGACCCCCACGGGCACCGGGAACTCCGGATACGTCATGCGGCTCAGGAGGTAGCCCAGCGCCGAGGCGGCCGACGGGTCGTGGACCAGGATGTCGTCCTCGGTCACCCCGTCCTGGCCGATCGTGACCACCTCGACGTCCAGACCGCGGGCGCGGATGCCCTTGTCGCGGTCCTGGCCGAAGATCATGGGCTTGCCGGCCTCCAGGCGCAGCACGTTGTCGGCCTGGCGGTCCTTGTCGGTGACGTGGAACCACGTGCCGTCGTTGAACACGTTGCAGTTCTGCAGCACCTCGACAAAGCTGGTGCCCTTGTGGCGCGCCGCCGCCAGCAGGGTGTCCGCCAGGTGGTTGACCATGCGGTCGACGGTACGGGCCACGAACGTGGCCTCCGCCGCGCGGGCCACCGACAGCGGGTTGAGGGCGCCCTCGATGGTGCCCATGGGCGCCGTCTTGTTGCGCGTGCCGTACGGCGTGGTGGGCGAGTACTGGCCCTTGGTCAAGCCGTAGATGCGGTTGTTGAACAACACGATGTTCACATCCACATTGCGGCGCAGGGTGTGGATGAAGTGGTTGCCGCCGATGGACAGACCGTCGCCGTCGCCGGTGATGACCCACACCTGCAGCTCCGGATTGGCCACCTTGATGCCGGTGGCCACCGTGGGGGCGCGACCGTGGATGGAGTGGAAGCCGTACGTGTTCATGTAGTAGGGGAACCGGCTGGAGCAGCCGATGCCCGAGACAAAGACCATCTTCTCGCGCGGCACGCCCAACTCGGGCAGGATGCGCTGCATCTGGGCCAGGATGGCGTAGTCGCCGCAGCCGGGACACCAGCGCACGTCCTGGTCGGAGGCGAAGTCGCGCCGGGTGAGAGTGGGGCCCGGCTGGTGAACGATGGGGATGTCGGCGATGGTCATGACCGCACGCTCCGTGGTGCCGTCTCCGCCAGCAGCTCGTGGATGTTGCGCATCAGCTCGCTCACGGTGAACGGCCGGCCCCTGACCTTGGGCAGGGACACGATGTTGTCCAGTCCCAGCCGCCCGCGCAGCAGCAGCGCCAGCTGGCCGGAGTTCATCTCCGGCACCAGCACCCGCTCGTAGCGCTGCAACACGTCGCGCAGGTTGGCAGGGAACGGGTTGAGGTAGCGCAGCTGGGTGTGCGCCACGTCCAGGCCGGCCGCCTGGGCCTTGCGCGTGGCCGAGCGCAGCGAGCCCCGGGTCCCGCCCCAGCCCAACAGCAGCAGGCCACCGGACTCCGGGCCAAAGACCTGCTGTGGCGGTATCACGTCCGTCAGACGCTCCACCTTCTCGGCGCGCAGCTTCACCATCTGCTCGTGGTCATCCGGTGTGTACGAGACGGCGCCAGTGATGTTGCGCTTCTCCAGGCCGCCGATGCGGTGCTCCAGCCCCGGCGTGCCGGGCAGCGCCCACGGCCGGGCCAGTGTGGCCGCGTCCCGCGCGTAGGGCGCGAAGGTGGCCGGATCGTAGGCATGGTCGAAGCGCAGGTCCGGCAGGCCGTCCGGGTCCGGCAAGCGCCACGGCTCGGCGCTGTTGGCCAGGAAGCCGTCGGAGAGCAGGTACACCGGGCACATGGCGCGCATGGCCAGGCCCACCGCCTCGAAGGCCGCCTTGAAGCAGTCGGCGGGGCTGTTGGGGGCGATCACCGGCACCGGCGACTCTCCGTTGCGTCCGAACAGCACCTGCAGCAGGTCCGACTGCTCCGGCTTGGTGGGCAGACCGGTGCTGGGGCCGGCGCGCTGCACGTCCACGATCACCATGGGCAGCTCGGTCATGACCGCCAGGTTGATCACCTCCGACTTCAGGGCTATGCCCGGCCCGCTGCTGGCGGTAACGCCCAGGGCACCGGCGTAGGCCGCGCCGAGGGCACTGCCGGCGGCGGCGATCTCGTCCTCGGCCTGGAACGTGCGGACGTCAAAGTTCTTCATGCGCGCCAGGAAGTGCAGGATCTCGCTGGCCGGCGTGATGGGGTACCCGGCGTAGAAGAGGGTCTTGCCGCTGCGCTCCGAGGCCGCCACCAGGCCCATGGCCAGCGCCTCGTTGCCCGTCACCTGGCGGTAGGTGCCGGGCCGGAGCCTGGCGCGGCGCACCTTGAAGCGCACCTGGAAGGCCTCGTAGGTCTCCCCAAAGTTGTAGCCTGCCAGCAAGGCGCGGCGGTTGGCCTCCGCCACCGGCGGCCGGTCCGCGAACTTGGCCTCGATCCAGGTCAGCGTGTTGTCCAGCGAGCGGTCGAACGTCCAGAACATGAGGCCAAGGGCGAAGAAGTTCTGCGAGCGCGGTCGCTGGCGGCTGTCCAGGCCCTCGACGTCCCGCACCGCCTCCTGGTTGAGCGTGCTGATGGGCACCGCGATCACTTCGAACGCGTCCAGGCTGCCGTCGTCCAGCGGGTTGGCGTCGTAGCCGGCCTTCTTGAGGTTGGCGTCGGTGAACGCGTCCGCGTTGACGATGAGGACGCCGCCGGGCTCCATGTCGCCGATGTTGGCCGCCAGGGCCGCCGGGTTCATGACCACCAGCACGTTGGGCGTGTCGCCCGGGGTCAGGATCTCCGTGCCGGCGTAGTTGACCTGGAAGCCCGACACGCCGGCGATGGTGCCCGCCGGCGCCCGGATCTCCGCCGGGAAGTCCGGCAGGGTGCTGATGTCGTTGCCCATCAACGCGGAGGTGCGCGTGAACTCGCTGCCGGTAAGCTGCATGCCGTCGCCGGAGTCACCCGCGAAGCGGATGACAAGCGACTCGACCTCGATGGCACCGCTCACCACCGGCCCCGCTGGTTCGCTTGCGCGGGGTGTGCCCCGCTTCGTGGTCTCGGTCATGGGTTGTAGGCCTCCTGGCCGTGGCCCAATTCTACCCGGATCGGGCGGCTTCTCCACGCCGGACCGTTGACCGATCGGCGCACCGCGGCTACGATCCTGCCCATTGCCCGGCGCAGTCCCCGGACCGCCCCCAACCCATGGAGCTCGGAACCGCCATGTCCCAACGCAAGCCATCGTGGACGCATCGCCTGGCGGCGACAGCCGCAGCCGCGCTCGTGATACTGGCCTCGGCCGGTACCGCGCGGGCGCTGGACCGGCTGGACCGGCTGGACCGGACGGACCGGCTGGACCGGCTGGACCGGCAGACCGGGCCGGAGGGGACCGCGGCGCGCGCCGCCGTCCCGATCGCGGCCGTCTCGCCTCAGCGCTACATCGTGGAGCTGGACGACCCGCCGCTGGCCACGTACGAAGGCGGTGTTGGCAAGCTGGCCCCCACCGCCCTCCGCCGCACCGGGGGCACCTACCTGGACGTCCACTCCCCGGCCGCGCGCGCGTACGCCGCCCACCTGGATCGCGCCCAGGAGGTAGCGCGGGTGCGCATCCGAGCGCTGGCCCCGGCCGCCCGCTTCGACTGGCGCTATCGCTACGTGTTCAACGGCTTCGCGGCCACCCTGGACGCGGACCAGGCGGCGCGGGTGGCGCGCCTGCCGGGCGTGCGCGGCGTGCACGTGGAGGAGCGCTACCAGCCGGAGATGGACGGCTCGCTGCCGCTGGTGGGGGCTCCCGAGGCGTTCGAGCAGGTCGGCGGCATAGCCGAGGCCGGATTGGGCGCCCGCATCGCGGTCATCGACTCCGGGCTGGACAGCAACCATCCGTTCCTGCGCGACGACGGCATGCCGCCGGCGCCGACGGGGTTCCCCACGGCCACCATGCACCTGCGCGACGGCACGGTCGTGGCCTATCCGGCGCCGGAGCGCTACATCAACAACAAGGTCATCGCCGCGCGCATCTTCGTGGCGCCGCAGTCCATCGGCTCCACCGACATCGTGACGGCGCTGCGGCAGCTCACGCCGCTGGGCCAGGGCCACGGCCTGCACGTTACCGGCATCGCCGCCGGGCGTGACGGCGACTACGATATGGCGGCCTACGGCCAGTCGGTGCCGCTGCGGCTCTCCGGGGTGGCGCCCATGGCCACGGTCCTGAACTACAAGGCCAACTACGCCTCGTCGCCCGAGTACATCGCCATGGTGGACCAGATGGTCCTGGACCGCGTGGACGTGTTCAACATGTCGCAGGGCCACGTGAGCTGGCTCATCGACCGCCCGGAGGAGCACCCGGTCGGTCGCGCCTTCGACGGCGCGTTCGAGGCCGGCATCGTGCCGGTGGTCTCGGCCGGCAACGCCGGAGCAAACGGCTACACTTCGTTGTCCGGCGCGTTCAAGTACTCCGAGCGGGTGCTGGCCGTGGGCAACGCGTCGTCGCGCGGCAGCTTCGACGTCATGGTGACGTTCGCCGGCCCGGGCGCGCCCGCGGAGCCCATTGCCGCCGGCGCCCGCGGCCAGCACACGATCGAGGCACCAATCAACGGGCCGCTGTACCTGGCCCCGGACGGCGGCTGCGCCGAGGACCCCGCCGCGCGCGGGACCATCGCCGTGGTCGACCGCTTTGGCGAGGGCACCTGCACCTACCAGCAGCGGGCCCAGTTCATGGCTGACAGCGGCGCGCGCGCCATCATCTA
>Ga0114946_10002440_pt1 | contig 12762 bp, 9 predicted proteins | sample WalLakDeSediment_FD_88676 | JGI IMG/M metagenome (GOLD analysis project Ga0114946, IMG submission 88676) | Lake sediment microbial communities from Walker lake, Nevada to study Microbial Dark Matter (Phase II) - Walker Lake 11/02/13 Deep Sediment | ecosystem: Environmental > Aquatic > Freshwater...
CCGCCGTAGGCCTTGCGTGTGATGACGGTGACCTTGGGCACCGTACATTCGGCGTAGGCATACAGCAGCTTGGCGCCATGCTTGATGATGCCGCCGTATTCCTGACTCGTGCCGGGCATGAAGCCGGGAACATCGACCAGCGTCACCACCGGGATGTTGAACGCATCGCAGAAGCGCACGAAACGTGCAGCCTTGATCGAACTCTTGATGTCCAGACAGCCGGCCAGCACCAGCGGCTGGTTGGCGACGAAGCCCACCGGGGCGCCTTCCATCCGCGCGAAGCCAATGATGATGTTTCTGGCATAGTCGGGCTGCAATTCGAAGAAGTCGCCGTCGTCGACCATCTTGACGATCAGCTCCTTCATGTCATACGGCTGGTTTGCGTTGTTCGGCACCAGCGTATCGAGCGAGTAGTCCATGCGATCGGCCGGATCGTCGACCGGAATGCAGGGCGGCTTCTCGCGGTTGCTGGCAGGCAGGTAGCCCACCAGACGGCGGGTCATCATCAGCGCCTCGACATCGTTTTCGAACGCGAGGTCGGCTACCCCGGACTTGGTGTTGTGGGTGACCGCGCCGCCGAGTTCCTCGGCGGTCACTTCCTCGTGGGTCACCGTTTTCACCACTTCCGGACCGGTCACGAACATGTACGACGAATCCTTGACCATCAAGATGAAGTCGGTCATCGCCGGGCTATACACCGCGCCGCCGGCGCAGGGGCCCATGATCAGAGAGATCTGCGGCACCACGCCGGAGGCAAGCACGTTGCGCTGGAACACGTCGGCATAGCCGCCAAGCGAATCGACGCCTTCCTGGATACGGGCACCGCCCGAGTCGTTGAGCCCGATCACCGGTGCGCCAACCTTCATCGCATGGTCCATGACCTTGCAGATCTTCTCCGCGTGGGTTTCGGACAGCGAGCCGCCGAACACGGTGAAATCCTGCGAGAACACGAATACCAGGCGACCGTTGACGGTGCCATAGCCGGTGACGACACCGTCGCCCGGGATATGGTCGGCGTTCATGCCGAAGTCGGTGCAGCGATGCTCCTTGAACATGTCCCATTCTTCGAAGCTGCCATCGTCCAGAAGCAGTTCGATGCGCTCGCGCGCCGTGAGCTTGCCCTTGGCGTGCTGGGCATCGATACGCTTCTGGCCGCCACCGAACCGGGCCTTCTGGCGCTTTTCGTCCAGTTGTCGAATGATTTCCTGCATCGATACTCTCCCTAGATGACTTGTGCCGAAGGGCTCGCCGCCTGCCGGCCCCTCATTTCAGATATCCGAGCAACTGCGCCGTCGCGGCCGCGGGCGTGGTCGTGCCCACCTCGACGGCGGCCTGCAGGTCCGGTAGCGCAGCGTTCACCGCCGGGTTGCTGCGAAACCGATGGCGCAAACCCGCGTCGATCAGTTCCCACATCCACGCCAGCGCCTGATGACGACGCTTGGCGTCGAACTCGCCACTGCGCTGCATCGTGTCCCGATAGGCGCACACGGTGTCCCAGAATTCGCTCACGCCCTCCTTCTTCAGCGCCGACATGGTCAGCACCGGTGGCGCCCAGTTCGGGCTGGCCGGGCGCAGCATGTGCAGCGCCGTCCTGAGCTGCGATTTCGCACGCATCGCCGCCGCGCTGTCGATATCCGCCTTGTTGATCACGATCAGGTCGGCAAGCTCCATGATGCCCTTCTTGATCGCCTGCAGATCGTCCCCGGCGTTGGGCAGTTGCAGCAGGCAGAACATGTCGGTCATGCCTGCGACCGCGGTCTCCGACTGCCCCACCCCGACGGTCTCGACGATGATCACGTCGAATCCGGCCGCCTCGCAGACCAGCATCGTTTCGCGGGTCTTCTCCGCGACCCCGCCCAGGGAGCCGGACGAGGGGCTTGGGCGAATGAACGCTTGCGGGCGCTGCGACAGCAGTTCCATGCGGGTCTTGTCCCCCAGGATGGAGCCTCCGCTGACCTTCGACGACGGATCGACCGCGAGCACCGCGACCCTGTGCCCCTGCTCGATCAGGTGCAGGCCGAGCGCTTCGATGAAGGTGGACTTCCCGACCCCCGGCACACCCGAGATCCCGATCCTTGTCGCGTTGCCGGACGCGGCCAGCAAGGCTTCGATGATCCTGTGCGCCTGTGCCTTGTGATCTTCTCGAGCGGATTCGATCAAGGTGATGGCCTTGGCCAGGGGGCGCAGTTGTTTCGCGAGCACACCCTCCACCAGGGCGCGCTCCACCGAGTCCAGGCAGGGCGGGCGATCAGGCATGTTCATTCCGGTCGGCAGCGCCGTGGTCGACCCGGCCGCGCTCAGGCCGATCCCCGCGCCGCACGGATCGCCTTGAGTACTTCACGCGCTGCCCTCGGAATCGGCGTGCCCGGGCCGAAGATCCCTTTCGCGCCAGCCTTGTAAAGCGCGTCGTAGTCCTGTGCCGGAATCACGCCGCCGACGAACACGATGATGTCGTCCGCGCCCAGTTGCTTCAGGCCGTTGATGACGGCCGGCACCAGGGTCTTGTGACCCGCCGCAAGACTGGAACAGCCAACCGCATGGACGTCGTTCTCGACCGCATGGCGGGCGGCCTCCTCGGGGGTCTGGAAAAGCGGCCCGATATCGACGTCGAAACCGAGGTCGGCAAACGCCGACGCGACGACCTTGGCACCGCGATCATGGCCATCCTGACCGAGCTTGGCGATCATGATGCGCGGGCGGCGTCCTTCCTTCACAACGAAGGCCTCGATCTCGGCCTTTAGGGCCTTCCACTCTTCATCGTTTTCCACGACTGCTCCATATACGCCGGATACTGCCTGAGGATTGGCGCGATAGCGTCCCCAGACCTTCTCCAGTGCGTCCGAAACCTCACCTACGGTCGCACGCACACGCATGGCATGCACCGCGAGATCGAGCAGATTGCCCTCGCCCGTCTCGGCACAGCGGGTCAGCGCAGCCAGTGCCACTTCGACCGCGCCCGCGTCACGGCTGGCGCGGATGCTTTCAAGTCGCACCACTTGCGCCTCGCGCACGGCATGATTGTCGATGTCGAGGATCTCGAGCGGATCTTCCTTGGCGAGCTTGTACTTGTTCACGCCGACGATGACTTCCTTGCCCGAATCGATGCGCGCCTGCTTGTCGGCGGCGCACTCCTCGACCTTCATCTTCGCCCAGCCCGACTCGACGGCTTTGGTCATGCCGCCCATGGACTCGATCTCCTCGATCAGCGCCCAGGCCTTGTCGGCCATGTCCTGGGTGAGCCTCTCCATCATGTAGGAGCCGGCCCAGGGGTCGACCACGTTGCAGATGTGCGTCTCTTCCTGAATGATGATCTGGGTGTTGCGCGCGATCCGTGCCGAGAATTCGGTGGGCAGCGCGATCGCTTCATCGAGCGCATTGGTGTGCAGTGACTGGGTGCCGCCAAACACGGCCGCCATGGCCTCGATGGTGGTTCGCACCACGTTGTTGTAAGGGTCCTGCTCGGTCAGCGACCAGCCCGAAGTCTGGCAGTGGGTGCGCAGCATCAGGGACTTGGGGGTTTTCGGCTCGAACTGCTTCATGATTCGCCACCACAACAGGCGCGCGGCGCGCATCTTGGCGATTTCGAGGTAGAAGTTCATCCCGATCGCCCAGAAAAAGGACAAACGCCCCGCGAAGGCGTCCACGTCGAGTCCGCTGTTGATCCCGGTGCGCACATACTCCAGCCCGTCCGCGAGCGTGAACGCGAGTTCGATCGCCTGGTTGGCACCCGCCTCCTGAATGTGGTAGCCCGAGATCGAGATCGAGTTGAATTTCGGCATGTGACTCGCCGTGTAGCCGAAGATGTCGGCGATGATCTTCATCGACGGCGTGGGCGGGTAGATATAGGTGTTGCGGACCATGAACTCCTTGAGGATGTCGTTCTGGATGGTCCCCGAGAGTTTCTCCCGGGTCACGCCCTGCTCCTCGGCGGCAACGATATAGCCCGCGAGAATGGGCAGCACGGCGCCGTTCATCGTCATCGACACCGACACCTTGTCGAGCGGTATTCCGTCAAACAGGATCTTCATGTCCTCGACCGAATCGATTGCGACACCAGCCTTGCCAACGTCTCCGGTCACCCGCGGGTGGTCCGAATCGTAGCCGCGGTGGGTCGCAAGGTCGAAGGCCACCGACACGCCCTGACCGCCGGCTACCAGCGCCTTGCGGTAGAAGGCATTGGATTCCTCGGCGGTAGAGAAGCCGGCGTACTGGCGAATCGTCCACGGCTTGACCGCATACATGGTCGGCTGGGGACCGCGCACGAAGGGTTCGAATCCCGGCAGCGTATCGGCAAACGGCAATCCGGCCACATCGGCCGCGGTGTACAGCGGCTTGACCGCAAGTCCTTCCTGCGTCGCCCACACCAGCCGGTCGGGATCGCCGCCCGGCGCATGCTTCGTGGCAGCCTGCCTCCACGCTTCCAGATCGGGCTTCGGGCAGGACGGATATTCGGACTTCGACATGACAAACCTCACAGAATCACGAGCCGCCCATGGCGGCAGAACTTTCATGCGCGGAAGCGCGACGATCCGGTGACTCGCAACATTCGTCAGGAGGCACCGTCGACGTCCCTTGTGCGGTGACTCCCTCTCCCTTGCTCCTGGCTCAGGCCCGAAGTCTCCCTTTCGCACCACGCTCGGGAACTTGACTTGAAGCGCAGTCCGAATAATACTTTATCCATAATTATGAATGCAACTCGCGCATGCGCGTCATGCGTGCTCCTCCCCAAACGCACCACAACGACGTGCCAAGGCCATGAACTCATCCCGCATCGAACCGCTCGCCCTTTACCAGGAGGTTGCCGAACGGCTGCGGCAGCGGATCTTCTCTCACGAGTTGAAGCCCGGCACCTGGATAGACGAACAGGCTCTTGCCGACCAGTATGGCATTTCGCGCACACCCCTGCGCGAGGCGCTCAAGGTGCTGGCCTCTGAGGGGCTGGTCACGCTCAAACCCCGCCGCGGCTGCTACGTGACCGAGATATCGGAACGTGACCTCGACGAGATCTTCGACATCATGGCCCTGCTCGAAGGCCAATGCGCACGCAAGACAGCGGAGATCGCCCGCGATGGCGAGCTGCGTTCGCTCGGCGCAGTGCATGCCCGGCTCGAAGAAGCCGCGCGCAAGGGTGACATCAACGGCTTCTTCGAGGCCAATCAGGCCTTCCACCGCAAGCTTCAGGAAATCTCCGACAACCATTGGCTGCTTCACGTCATCGAGGATCTGCGCAAGGTCATCAAGCTCTCACGCCATCATTCGCTGTTCAGCGAGGGACGGCTGGAGCAGTCGCTGGCCGAACACCGTGTGCTCCTGGCTGCGCTGGAGGATCGCGATCCCGAGGCTGCCGAACTGCGCATGCGCGAGCATATCCACAGCGGCCGCGCCGCACTCGCACGCATCGCAAGCTCACCCGACTCGGCGGCCGAAGAATCGGCAAGCCCCGCAGATTCGCACTCTTGACATGGGTATCGACATTCGATGAACGGCGAGATCCGCTTCGAAAGCGACGCGACGATCGCCACTCTCACGCTTTCCAATCCGGCCAAACTCAATGCGATCAACGCGACGATGTGGTCGGGCCTGCGCGATGCGATGGCGCGCATTGCCGCCCAATCGCGTCGGGCGCCCCGCTTACCGACATGGAAAAGCACGCAGCCTTTGCGTTTCTCGACACGCGAGACTACGCCGAGGGCATCAACGCATTCCTGGCCAAGCGCACGCCGCATTTCACCAGGGAGTGAGCCCCAAGCTCCGCGCCCGACGCTTCCTTCTGGTGTATGACCGGATCATGCGCACCACAAAAGCGCATGCATCGCGCACCGTCCTTGTTCGTTCACCCTCAACTCGTTGATCTGCATGTATTTCCCGGATGGGCACAATTCGTGCGCTGCCGGGTGCATCCGATCGAATCCAGAAGCGAGGGTGAACCATGGAATCAGTACAGGCCGGAATGCGGCAGCACGGCGAGATCCGCCATGTGACCGGCGCACGGCCCTGCGTGACGAGTCCAGCGCCCGGGATCCGTGCCGGAGGAGGAGTAGAATGGGGTTTCGCGCCACAGAACCATCACACGCATGAGTCGCACGATTCGAACCGCATTGGCGATTGCCGCTGTCATGAGCGCAATGCCGGCGCCAGCCGAGGTGGTCGTTCGCGACGACCTGGACCGGGAGGTTGTCGTCGCTGCCCCGGCGCAGCGCATCGTCAGCCTTGCGCCGCACATCACCGAACTCCTGTTCGCCGCAGGCGCGGGCGAGCGGCTGGTAGGCGTCGCCGCGTACAGCAACTACCCGGAAGCGGCGCGCGCCCTGCCGCAGGTGGGCGGCCACGACAACATCGACATCGAGGCCATCGCCGCGCTCAGGCCCGATCTCGTCATCGCCTGGGAAAGCGGCAATCGCAGCATTCATCTCGACAAGCTCAAGGCACTGCGCATTCCCATCTACCTGAATGAGTCACACCGCCTGGAAGACGTCGCTCACACCATCGAGGCGTTCGGCCATCTTGCCGGCACCGCGCATACGGCGCAGCCCGCGGCAGACCTGTTTCGCGCCCGCGTCCGTGCGCTTGCCGATCGCTATGGCCGACGTCCGATCGTGCGGACCTTCTACCAGATCTGGGATCAGCCGCTGATGACCATCAACCGTCATCACCTGATATCGGAAGTGATCCGCCTGTGCGGCGGGGAGAACGTGTTTGGCGAACTTGCCCAGCTCGCACCGACCATCGGCGTCGAAGGGGTCCTGGCAGCCGATCCCGAAGTCATCGTCGCAAGCGGCATGGGCGAAGCACGTCCGGAGTGGCTGAATCAATGGCGACGCTGGCCGGGCATCCAGGCAAGCCGTGCGGACAACCTGTATTTCATCCCGCCCGATCTGATCCAGCGTCACACACCGCGGATTCTCGAAGGGGCGACCCTGCTGTGTAGCTATCTGGAAGAAGCCCGGGGAAAGCGTGAGAAGCCATAGGGCGTGTTCTCATCCGCCATGGCGATCCGCCAGCGCGGATGAGAACACGCCCTAGCACTGATCAGCGCCTGCGGGCACTCCGATAGTGGTCGCGCCAGCTCATCCGCGTTTCCATCCACCACACGCGGTCGAAAATCCATGACAGCCGGGGCAGCACGCTTTCGAGGTGCCGGGCGGCCGCCGACCGCTCTTCCGCCCGTGGTCCGATGGGAACGACCCCGAGCGCATCGAGCCGCTCCGCCAGTGTGGGATGCAGGCTGTCGCCCTCGTCAGGGTCGGCAAATGTCGACCTCAGGAAGGCATTGCTCTGCTCGGTCGACGCGCGAAACCCCGCGGCCATGCCCAGGCCCATCTCGCGATAGGGGCGAATCAACGGGCGTGGCAGGACCGTACTCTGCGCCATGACCTTCTCCCAGTAATCCTCCGCCAGGAAGCGCTCCTTCAAGGCCACCTCGGTCAGCGCCTCGCCGACCAGACCACGGCCGACCACGCGAGCCGCGGCGCGATCCGCCTCGAACTCTTCCAGCCGTGCAAGCTCCTGCGCAAGCACGAGGCTGCGCTCGCTCCGCCGCTCCACGGTCGCCGACAACCACACGGGCAACTCGTCCAGGCAGCGGGTGAGTGCGCGGAACCACCACGCACGCAGGTGACAGCCCCAGGCGCCCAGACCCTGCCGCTGGTAGGCAAGATGCGCAAACTCATGCGCCACGATCGCCACGAGCTGACGTTCATTGACACTGTGGGCAAGGGGCAATCCGATGAGCAGGTAACTCTGCATCGGGCCGACGAGGCCCCAGCGTGGACCTTGCTGGATGGCCGCATTCATGCCGCCGGTCACCCACACGGAATCGATGCGCGCATTGCCGAAGCGGACTCCGACGCGATCGATCAGTCGATAGAGGGAACGCGCTGCATCGCGCGGAAGCTCCACCCCTTCGGGCGGTCCGTTGACGACCGCCAGCCAGGAAAGACATCTGAACGCAAGCCACGCGAATAGCACCGTCCCGAGCATCCACAGGACCCCGACCGCGCCCGAATCGCTGATGAAGGCGGCCAGAGCACGGTCCAGAAACACCCCCCCCACAGTCAGAAAAGCCGCACCAAACCCCAGCATCAGGGCCAGGCCCGCCAATGCCCGGATCGCGACCCGCCGAGAAAGACTCGAACGCGCTGCGGCCAGCTCTGAAGATCTGATAACCATCGGGGCAACGCCTAAAGTCGGTACGCGGTATGCGGACTATAACGCCATACGCCGCAACGCGAAACCGTATCGCGCCATTCGGCATAGCCCCCAAGCGCAACGCCGCCGCAGACCCGGAGATCCGAATGAACCGAGAATAATCTGCTGCATCGCCGCAGATGACGTACAATGCGGTTACGTCGCGAGCCCGACCAATCGCCCGCGACATTTCCTCCGACCTTTCCGGTCACTTACCTACGTCTGCCTTGATTGGTGTCTCTCGACTCGAGCGACAGGCTGTCGCTGGAGTTCATCTGCATGACGATTCAAAACACCTTTGCCGGTCTCGGACTGGCCGAACCCATTTTGCGTGCCGTTTCCGATACCGGATACACCACGCCGACCCCGATCCAGACGCAGGCCATCCCGCTGATCCTGGCGGGCGGCGACCTGCTCGCCGCCGCACAGACCGGCACCGGCAAGACCGCCGGCTTCACGCTGCCGGTGCTGCACCTGCTGTCCGGCAATCCGCCGCCCAACCAGAAGCCGGGGCGACCGCGCTGCCTCGTCCTGACCCCGACCCGCGAACTCGCGGCTCAGGTTCAGGAATCGGTCGAGACCTACGGCAAGCACCTGCAGCTGACCTCGATGGTCATGTTCGGCGGGGTGAACATCAATCCCCAGTTCCAGGCGCTCAGGAAGCGCGTCGACATTCTCGTGGCTACCCCCGGACGACTACTCGATCACGTCGGCCAGACGACGCTCGATCTTTCCGGCGTCGAGATCCTGATCCTGGACGAAGCCGACCGCATGCTCGACATGGGCTTCATCCGCGACATCCGCAAGATCCTCGCGCTGCTGCCGAAGCAGCGCCAGAACCTGCTGTTCTCAGCGACCTTCTCCGACGAAATCCGCGAACTGGCCAACAACCTGCTCAACAACCCGGGTTGTGTCGAGGTCGCGCGCCGCAATACCGCATCCGAGCTCGTTTCCCAGTCGGTGTACATGATCGGCCAGAAACAGAAGCGCGAACTGCTCGCGCATCTGGTCAAGCAGAACGACTGGCAGCAGGTGCTGGTGTTCACGCGCACCAAGCACGGTGCGAACAAGCTCGCCGAGTACCTCGTCAAGCAGGGTATCGCATCAGCGGCGATTCACGGCAACAAGAGCCAGGCGGCGCGCACGCGCGCGCTGGCGCAGTTCAAGGACGGCTCCCTGCCGGTGCTGGTTGCGACCGACATCGCCGCACGCGGCCTCGATATCGATCAACTCCCGCACGTGATCAACTTCGAACTACCCAATATCCCGGAAGATTATGTGCACCGCATCGGGCGTACCGGCCGCGCAGGTAGTACCGGTCATGCCATCTCGCTGGTGGACGTCGAGGAGACGCAGCATCTCGCCGGCATCGAGCGCCTCCTCAAGAACCGCATCGAACGCGTCACGCCGGTCGATTTCGTACCCTCGAAGAACCCTGAGCAAGACTCACCCAGGCCTCCGCTCGGACGCGCAGGACAGGGCCGCGCACCGCGCAGAAACAGCCCCGACTCATCTGCCCCCCGCGCACGCACGGGTCGCGGCGACCAGCGCAGCGGCCCGCGCCCGAGCTCCGGTCAGCCCCCTCGGGCCCCACAGCGACAGGGTGAAGCGAACGGAAACCGGATCGACAACCCGCGCGGCGAAGTCGACGGCAACCGCATCCAGCCCCAGCGCGCGGAGGTCGACGGCAACCGCATCGCCCCCCATCACAGCACCCCCGACGGAAACGCCGCACCCCGCCGGAGCGACGGCGGTTCGCGCCGCGGCTCGAAGCCGGCGGCGCTGTTCTCGGCCAGACCGGGATCGCGCAATCGCTGAGGGCGTCCTTGGCGACGACCCTCGAACGGGTCAAACATACGACGACGCGGCCCGTCGATTCGACCGGCCGCGTTCTTCTTCTTGCATGAGCCATCCTGCGCAAATGGCCCGTTTGCCGAGCGCACAGAGGATTGGACTCATTTTCCCCCGGCCATAAGACGGTGAATCCGCGCATTGCCGCCCCCGGAACGCAATCATCCCCTACGCCAACCCTTCATCGATCGACTTCGGGCCGACTGTCCAGCTGATTATATGTTTTGCATATGTCGTTGACATTCATTGCCTGCCTGACTGAAAATACCGTCGCCATATGGCATTCAATTATCTGGAGGTTGTGTTATGAAACGACTGCTGCGTTCACTGATCTTCGCGCTCGCCCTGTCTCCAATGGCAGCCATCGCCACTGGTCCCGTCGACATCAATGCTGCGGACGCGGCATCGCTGGAACAGGTCAAGGGCATCGGCCCCGCCAAGGCCAGCGCTATCGTCCAGTTTCGCGAGCAGAACGGTCCGTTCGCTTCGGTAGATGAGCTGGTTCAGGTCCCCGGACTGGGCGAAAAGACCGTGGCACAGATTCGCGACCAGATCAGGGTCGGCAGCGACGGCGCGACGAAGAAGAAATAGGTGTCACATGCAGCGGGGCCTCGCATTCCGGGGCCCCGCTGCTGCGCAGATCCGCCATCACAGCGGTTGTGGCGGCGCCCGGCCCTCGATCACACCGGCAGAAACACCGATTTGCCGTCGAGCCCGTGCCGCTCCAAGGGGTGACCAAAAGCGTGGCTGAGGCGATTGGCTTGCAGCACTTGTTCACAGGTGCCGGCGACCACACCGCCGCGGCCGTCGAACAGGATGATGTAATCCGCATAGCGGGCGGCGAGGTTGATGTCGTGCAGCACCATGGCCACCGCACACCCGTTGCCCGCCTTGCGCCGGAAGAGTTCGAGAACCTGGATCTGGTAGTGCAGGTCGAGGTGGTTGGTGGGCTCGTCGAGCAGGTAGAGGCGGGGGGCCTGGGCGAGCAGCGCTGCGATCGCGACCCGCTGGCGCTCGCCGCCGGACAGGGTCAGGATGTCGCGGCGATCCATATCGGCAAGCCCCACGTCCTGCAGCGCCCCGCGCGCGATCGACTCGTCTTCGGCGCTCTCCCAACCCCAGCGCCCGAGATGCGGGTGACGACCGACCAAGACCGTTTCGAGAACCGTCGAGGAGAAATGGTCGGGCTGCTGCTGGGGCAACAGCCCCCGATAACGGGCCACCTCGCCACTGGCCCAGTCGCCGAGCGGTCGGCCGGCGAGACGTACCGTTCCCGCCGTCGGTGTTCGCAAGCCGGCAAAGGTGTGAAGCAAGGTCGTCTTGCCTGCGCCATTGGGGCCGAGAAGGACCAGACACTCACCGGCACCGAGGCTGAGACTGAACTCGCAGCACAACCAGCGCTCGCCGATCTGCAGGGCGAGTCGGTCGGCTTCGAGAAAGGATGAGGACGCGGCGGGCACGGGCTCCATGTCAGCGGCGATGCCTTGAGAGCAGAAACAGGAACACCGGAACGCCGATCAGGGCAGTCAGCACGCCGACGGGTAGCTGAACCGGGGCGATGATGGTGCGCGCCGTGGTATCCGCCACCAGCAGCAGGACACCCCCCGCGAGCGATGCTGCGGGCAGCAGCAGGCGCTGATCGTTGCCGATGGCGAAGCGCACCAGGTGCGGCACGATCAGTCCGACGAATCCGACCGAACCGATCAGGGTGACGGCCACTGCGGTGAGCAGCGACGCAACCACGTACAACATGTAGCGCAGGCGCTGCACCCGCACACCCAGCGTGAGTGCCGTCGTCTCGCCGCGCGCGAGCACGTTGAGATCGCGCGCGAAAGGCAGGACCACGAGCAGCCCGATCGCAAGCACCACGGCCGCCGGCCACGGGCGCGTCGCACCCGACGCGTCGCCCATCAACCAGAACAGCATGGACTGAATGCGGGTGTCGGGTGCGAGTGAAAGCAACAGGGTGATCACCGCGCCGCAGCCCGCCGCCACGATCACGCCGGTCAGGAGCAGACGCGTCTGCGTCCATGAACCGTCCCCGTGCGCCAGACCGAAGACCAGCAGCATCGCAGCGAGCGCACCCGCGAAAGCGGCGCCGTCGATGGCAAGCGGCGACAGGCCGAGCAGCATCGCGCACAGGGCACCGACGGCCGCACCCCCCGAGATCCCCAGAATGTAAGGGTCGGCGAGCGGGTTGCGCAGCAACACCTGCATGAGTGCGCCTGCGAGGGCAAGCAGCCCGCCGCAGACGAACACCGCGACCGCGCGCGGTAGACGCAGGTGGCGCACGACGTCCGCAGCCAGGCCCTGTTCCGTGCCCAGCAGGGCAGCGAGGACCTGGCGCATTCCGACCTCCACGTCACCCGTGGACAGCGCCCATGCGAAAGCCAGCACGCCGACGGCCGCGAGCGACACGCTCACCCGGATCGCGCGCCGGCGGCCCGGCATCATGCCTTCCCGGCGAGCGAAAGTCGCAGCGTGTTCCATTGCCGCCCGTAGCCAAGCCGCATCAGAAAGCCAACCTCATGCCGATCGTCCATGTGCGTTCGAAGTCCACAGGGTAGATGACGTCGTCGGCCACCCACAGCGCATTGCGATGGCGGAACAGATTTGCCACCCCGGCCGACAGATCCAGATCCTTGAAGCGGTGGCGATAGGTAATGTCGGTCGAGCGGTAGGCCCTCTGTTTCTGCGCACCCGCGTTGGCGAAGTCCGTCGCGG
>Ga0114946_10002441_pt1 | contig 12761 bp, 8 predicted proteins | sample WalLakDeSediment_FD_88676 | JGI IMG/M metagenome (GOLD analysis project Ga0114946, IMG submission 88676) | Lake sediment microbial communities from Walker lake, Nevada to study Microbial Dark Matter (Phase II) - Walker Lake 11/02/13 Deep Sediment | ecosystem: Environmental > Aquatic > Freshwater...
CGCGCGGGCCCGGGTGGCCGTGTCCTCGGAGGTGGGCACCCCCCGGATGTCCTTCAGCGTCCCCCGGGCCAGGGCCTCACCCAGCGCCTCGAGAAAGTGGCGCACCGTGCTCCCGGTACCGAGTCCCAGCGTCATCCCCGAGCGGACCTCGGCCAGGGCCCCGACGCCGGCGGCCCGCTTCTGATCCTCGTTCATGCGCCTTCCTCCCCTCTGATCGCCTTTCGGAGGGCGTCCACCTGGTCCATGACCCGGGCGCGGGCCGTGCCCCCGGGGACGTCGCGGGCCTCCACCGAAGCTTCCCAGTCGAAGGCGGCCCGGGCTGCCCCGCCCCCCAGTACCGGATGCACCTGCGCAAACTCCGTGTCGGAGAGGGAGGAGAGGGGCACCCCCTGCTCCTCCGCCTGCCGCACCAGCGTCCCCACGTGATCGTGGGCCTCCCGGAAGGGCACGCCGGCCCGGACCATGACGTCGGCCAGGTCCGTGGCCAGAAGCTCGGAATCCCGGGCCCGCTCGATGCGGTCGGGGCGGAAGACGGTGGAGTGGAGCGCTCCGGCCATGGCCGGGAGGACCAGGGCCAGCGTGTCGGTCACGTCGAAGACGATGGCCTTGTCCTCCTGCAGGTCCCGGTTGTAGCCCGTGGGGAGCCCCTTCAGAAGGGTGAGGAGCGCCATGAGCCCGCCGGCCAGGCGCCCCGACTTTCCCCGCACCAGCTCGGCCACGTCGGGGTTCCGCTTCTGGGGCATGAGCGACGACCCGGTGGAGTACCCGTCGCCGATGCGGACGAAGGCGAACTCCTTCGACGAAAAGAGAAGGAGATCCTCCGACAGCCGTGACAGGTGCACCCCCAGGAGGGCGCCGGCAAAGACCAGCTCCGCCGCCCAGTCCCGGTCGCTCACCGCGTCCATGGAGTTCTCCGACACGGTCCGGAAGCCCAGGGCCCGGGCCAGTTCCTCCCGGTCCACCGGGAAGGGGCATCCGGCCAGGGCACCGGATCCCAGCGGGAGAACGGCGGCGCTCTCGGCCGCACGGAGGATCCGGTCCCGGTCCCGGAGCAGGGGCCAGGCATGGGAGAGCGCCCAGTGCCCCCCTCGAACCGGCTGTCCCTGCTGCAGGTGGGTGTAGCCGGGGAGGATCACGTCCATTCCCCGCTCGGACAGCGCCAGGAGCCCGCCGATGACCTCCTCCACTGCACCGGCCAGCTGCCGGGCCGTGGCCATTCCCCAGAGGCGGAAGTCGGTGGCCACCTGGTCGTTGCGGGAGCGCCCCGTGTGGAGCTTGCCGGCCACCGGCCCCGCGGCCTCCCGCAGAAGGCGCTCCACCAGGGAGTGGATGTCCTCGTCGGGGGCGTCTTCCGGGAAGCGTTCGGCAAGGCGGGCTTCCACGGCGCTCAGCCCCGCCAGGAGGGCCTCCACCTCGGCGGCTTCCAGTACGCCGGCCCCGCCCAGCGCCCGGGCCCAGGCCCGGCTCCCGGCCAGGTCCTCCCGCCAGAGGCGCCGGTCCACGTCCAGGGAGCGGTTCAGCGGCTCCATGGCCGGGGCCATCCCCCCGGAAAAGCGTCCACCCCAGAGGCCTCCTCCTCCCTGCCCCCGGGTACCGGTGCCGCCTCCGTGGTCGTCGTTGCCTGCGCCGCCCACGCTGTCGCTGCCGGAGCCGCTCACGGAGCCGCTCACGGAGCCGCTCCCGGAGCCGCTGCCGGAGCCGCTGCCGGAGCCGCCCTCGGGACCGCCCGTGGAACCGCCCTCGGGACCGCCCGCGGAGCCGGTCACGAGGCCCCTCCGGCCGCCGCCGCCGCGCCCTGCTCGGCCAGCACCTCGACCAGCGCCGCTTCCAGCATCCCCATCCCGCACTCGAGTTCGCCGTCAGTGATGATGAGGGGCGGGAGGAACCGCAGCGTGTCCGGGCCGGCCCCCACCAGGAGCAGGCCCTTCCGGAAGGCGGCCGCTACCACCGGGGCCACCTCCAGGGTGAGTTCCATTCCCCGCATGAGCCCCCGCCCCCGGATCTCCCTGACCACGCCGGGATGCCGCTGGGCCATCCCCTCCAGGAGGCGCACCAGCGTCTCGCCCCGGGCCCGCACATGGGCCAGGAAGTCGGGCTCGGCAATGGTCCGCACCACCTCCAGGGCCACGGCGGTCACGAAGGGCCCCCCCCCAAAGGTGGTGCCGTGGTCACCGGGCTGCATGGCCGAGGCCACCTCCTCGGTGACCAGGATGGCCCCCATGGGGAGTCCCCCGGCCAGGGGCTTGGCCAGCACCAGGATGTCGGGACGAATCCCCGCGGCCTCGTGGGCCCGGAACTGACCGGTGCGCCCCACGCCGCACTGGATCTCGTCCAGGATCAGGGCGATCCCCCGGGCCTCGGTCCAGCGGCGCAGGTCCTGGAGCAGGTCGTCGGGGAGGGGGCGGATGCCGCCCTCGCCCTGGATGGGCTCCGCCACCACGGCGGCCACGGACTCGGCGTCCAGCGCGGCGTCGAGGGCGTCGCGGTCCGTGGGATCCACGAAGGTCACCCCCGGCATCACCGGCTGGAAGGGATCCCGGTAGAGGCGCTTCCAGGTGGCGGCCACGCTCCCCAGGAGGCGGCCATGGAACGCCCCGTGAAAGGCCACGATCCCGGTCTTCCGGAAGCCCGGTGGATCCCCCGCCTCGGGGGTCCACCCCGCCCGGACCCGGGCCCGCTTGCGGGCGAACTTGAAGGCTCCCTCCATCCCTTCGCCCCCGGAGTTGCAGAAGAAGACCCGGTCCATCCCGGTCAGCTCGACGAGGAGGGCCGCCAGGGCCTCCCCCGGAGCCGTCCGGTAGAGGTTCGAGGTGTGGAGGAGGCCCCGCTCCAGCGCCGCCTCCGCGGCCCGGCGGATGACGGGGCTCCCGTGGCCCAGGGCCGTGACCCCGATCCCCGCGGTGAAGTCCAGGTAGCGGCGGCCCTCGGTGTCGATGACCTCGCATCCCTCGCCCCGTTCCATGACGGGGTCAGGCTGCCGGTAGATGGGCAGAAGGGCGTCGGGGCTGGCAGGCGTGGTGCTCATGTCAGGTACGGACTCCCATCTCGGTGGGCCATCCGAAGACGGCGTTCAGGTTCTGAACCGCCTGTCCGGCGGCCCCCTTTCCCAGGTTGTCCAGCGCCGCGCCCACCAGGAGGGCCGGCTCCCGCGTGTCGGCCACCTCCACCACACCCAGGGCCACGCGGTCCGTCGCCACCACCCGGTCCAGCCCGGGGAGGCCCGCCTCCAGGAGCTCCACCACGGGCTCGCTCCCGTAGGCCTCGGTCCACGCCCGGCGCACGGCCTCCGCATCCACCCCGGTGCGAACGGGGACCACCAGCGTCTCCACGATCCCCCGGGGAATGGGAAGGAGATGTGGCTGGAAGAGGAGCTCCATCCCCGGGAGGAGCGCGCGCATCTCCAGCAGGTGGCGGTGGCGGTTGCCCCAGCCGTAGGCCCGGAAGTTGTTCGCCACCTCGGCGAAGAGGAGGTCGGTGCGGGGCGAACGCCCGGCCCCCGTCACCCCCGACGCGGCGCTCACCACGGTGAGGCGGTCCACATCCACGAGTCCGGCCCGGACCAGGGGGAGGAGGGCCAGCAGCACCCCGGTGGGATAGCAGCCGGGATTGGCCACGCGGCGGGCTCCCGCCAGGTCGTCGCGGGCCCACTCGTTCAGCCCGTAGACCCAGCCGGCTTCCCGCCCCGACCCGGGTCGGTGGTCGGCCGTGAGGTCGATGATCACCGGGCCCGGTACGGCGCCTTCGCCGGGTGCTGCGGCGCCCGCGCCGGGTGCCAGGGCGCCCGCGGGTGAAGCAGGCGGGTCGGGTGCACCCTGCCCCGCATCACGCGTGCCCACCCCCAGCCGCTCGGCCCACGCCGCCGCCTCCCCGTGGGGAAGGCAGAGGAAGACCACATCCATCTCGCGCAGGGCTTCCACCGGGGGGTTCGAGTAGGCGAGTCCACGGGCCGGACTTGCCGATCCCGCCTCCGAACGGGAGGTGGTGTGCACGAGCCTCACCCGGGGATGCCGGGCCAGCAGACGGGTCAGCTCCCGTCCGGTGTACCCCGACCCGCCCAGCACCGCCACCGACACGGCCTCGGACGCGGACACGGCACCGGACGCGGTCACGCGCGCGGTCATGCGCGCGGTCATGGGCGAGCCTCGGGCACGGCCTCGGACGCGGTCACGCGCGCGGTCGAAGGGCGAGCCTCGGGCAGGCCCACGGTCATGAGCGAGGCGGACGCGGGGACGTTACGGACCCACATCCCGGAAAGGGACGAGGGGTCCGCGAGCGGGCCCTGCATGGGCGGGCCGCTCTCGGAGGTGGAGTTGGGCATGGCCTATAGATAGGGATTTCGGGGCGAGGGTCAATGTGGCTCCGGACGATCCGGACAACGGGCCGGCGTACGGGCCCGCGCACTGGCCGCCCCATCGGCCGCCCCATCGGCCGCTCCATCGGCCGCTCCATCGGCCGCCCCATCGGCCGCCCCATCGGCGGCCGCGCTGGCCCCTACTTCGGCCACGCGGGCCACCGCACCCTCCACCATGCGCCGGACCTTCTCCGGCTCCACCCCCAGGCTCCGCTCCACCTCCACCCCGCCCTCGAAGAGGATGACGGTGGGCACACTGGCGATGCGAAGCGACGTGGCCAGGTCGGTGGCCTCGTCCACGTCCACTTTCACAATCTCCACCCGGTCCCCGTATTCCTCCCGGAGGGCGCGCAGGGTGGGGACAATCCAGGCGCAGGGACCGCACCAGGTGGCGAAGAAGTCCACCAGAACGGGACGGCCTCCCGCCCCCAGAAGCCCTTCCACCTCCCCGCCATCGAGGGCGGGGAGGTGGAAGGGATCGGAAGCGGACTCAGGCGATGAACCGGGCGACGCCCCAGGAGGCGCCCCGGGCAACGGGTCCGAAGGGGTCATGTCAGAATGCGTGGGTGTCAGAAGGCATAGCGAAGCCGAAGGAGCGCCATGCGCCCCACGGCCGGGGTCCCGGGGAAGCTCTGGAACGAATCGTCCAGGAGATTCTGGATGCTGAGCTGCACCGACGCCCCGTCAAAGGTCGGGAGGCGGTAGGAGAGGTTCATGTCGAAGAGGGTGGAATTCTCCACACAGGGGAGTGCCCCGGCCACCGGCGTCTCCTGGATGCAGGCGAGCCCCTCGTAGACCCCGGAGGACGCCGGGTACCCTGCGGCCACCCGCCCCCTGAGCTCGGAGGTGATCCCGATCCGGTTGTTCCGGTACCCCACCGCCAGCGATCCCTTCTGCTTCGGTGCGTTCAGGGTGACCACCTCCCCCCGCGCCGTCCTGAAGTGATCGTCGTTCACGAAGGCCAGCGACCCCCGGAGCGACCACTGGTCGTTCACCAGGAACTCGCCGCCCAGGTCCACGCCCCAGACGTCGAAGTCGTCGTCCACGTTGGAGTAGGTGGAGAGGAGCTGCGCCCCGTTGGCGTTCACGTCGGCCGACGAGATGACGCCCACCGGCACCGAGGCGATCCCTGTGGCAATCTGCACCGCCAGCGCCTGCGCCTCGGCCTGCCCCATCCCTCCCTGCATCAGGATCGGGACCAGCTGGGGCACCAGGAAGGCGCCCACGTCCTGGCCGTTCATGAGGACGAGCGGGGTCTGAATCGTGAGCGGCGTCACGAGCTGGCTGCGCTGCGAAAACCAGACGTCAGCCTGGAGCGCCAGCCGATCCCCGAGCAACCCCCGGTATCCGACCTCGAAGGTGGACTGGAGGGACTCCCGGATCGGGTCCACGCCCGGCAGGTCCAGCGCCCCCACCGAGCCCATGGCCCCGGTCACCGGGTTCAGGAAGCTCGCCCCGATGTTGGCCGGGGTGGGCTGAAGGCTCTGCATGAAGGCCACGAGCTGGGGCGGGAGAGGGTTCCCCCCGGCCGCCGACTGGGCCGCCACCACCTGCACCGCCGCCGCCCAGAACCCGGCCGCACCCGCTGCCGGGAGGAGCTGGGCCGCCCCCCCTGAGCCCTGGGGCGTGAAGGGCGAGCGCATGAGGTAGGAGTCGTCGCCCTGCCGGAAGCGGAACCCGTTGGTCCCTGTTCCCTGCACGCGCACGCTGTACCCCAGCCGGGCCAGCGTCGCGTTGGGAATGGCGGTGCCCAGGTCCAGGAACTGGTTCAGCGACGAGGGGGTCGAGAAGGCCCGGTTGAAGGAGGCCCGGAAGGTCTGCCCCTCCACCGGGTTCCAGACGAGCCCCGCCCGGGGCGAGAAGACGGGATCCGGGAGCGCCGAATGGGTGTCCATGCGACCGGCCAGGACCAGGTCCACCGAGGGGCTGATCCGGGTGGTATTCTGGACGTAGCCTCCCACCTCGGTGGTCTGGTCGTCGTCTTCGTAGATCCCGTTGATGGTCCCGTCGGTCTCGGGGTCGGTGAAGGCGAAGTCCACCCCGTAGAGGAGGGTGTTGCGGGTGCCGATGTCCGTCCCGTGGCGAACCTGTCCCACGTAGAGCTTCGACCGGTCCACGATGGGGGCCCCGTTCCTCAGGAGGTACGTGGCCCCGGCATCGCTGGCGTTCAGGTAGAGCTGGGCAAAGAGCCGGTCACGCTCGAAGCGGGCCTGGTAGAAGGTGTAGGACCAGTCCTGCACCTGGGCGGCGCCGAGCCCGGTGAGCTCGATCTGGCTTCCGGCGTTGGACCGCCCCACGGTGAAGAAGGCCGTGGCGTCGTCGGAGAGGGCCCAGTCGGCCCGCGCCTCCACGGACCACCGGGAAATGTCGTTGTCCCGGGAGCCGATGCGGGCAATGCGCTGGTTCGCCTGGGCCTCGGTAATCCCGACGGAGCGCACCATGTCGGCGCGCCAGAAGTCGAGGTTCCCCTGGAATTTCTGCCGCTCCGCCTCCTCCGTGGTATCCAGGAAGTTCCACTCCTCGGCCTGGAGGAACTGGGCCGAGATCTTGACCCCCAGGTTCTCGGTCACGAGCCCCGAGGTGCGGACCGACGCCCCCAGGGCGCTACGCTCTCCGCCCAAGAGGCTGGCCGAGGTGCCCTGGTCCCGGAGGGGGGACCGAGTGAGCATGTGGAGAACGCCGTTGGTGGTGTTCGGGCCGTAGAGCGCGGCCGCCGGGCCGAAGACCAGCTCCATGCGCTCCAGGTCCTCCTCGGTGCTGGGCACGAAGCTCATGACGTTCACCCGGAGCGACGGAACCCCCGCCATCCGGTAGTCGGTAAGCGTGTGGAGCGCTCCCGAGAAGATGTTGTTGAACCCGCGGACCACGACGTTGGTGGACTGCACCCCCTGCTGGATCACGTCCACCTGGGCCAGGGAGCGGAGATGGTCCACCGGGGTCGTGACGGGGCGGGCCGCCAGCTGCTCACGGGAGATGGCTGCCACCGCCGCCGGCGATCGCCGGGGGTCCTCCACGCCCACGATGCCGGTAATCACCTCCACGCCCGCCAGGGCGATGGCTCGGGTGCTGAGAACCAGGTCCACCCGTGTGACCTGCCCCGCCTGCACCTGGACCAGCTCCGACGTCCGGCTCTCGTAGCCAATGCTCCGGACCTCCACCCGGTAGCTCCCCACCGGGACGTCGGCCGTCCAGAAGCCGTCGCGGTTGGCGGTGCGGTTCCCCACGGACAGCCCCTCGGCCGTGGAAACGGTCACGAATGCGCTGGGAACAGGCTCTCCGCTCTGCGCGTCGGTCACCCGCCCCTGGATCGTCCCCGACTGGGCGCTTGCCTCCCCCGCTCCGACGCCGGGCGCGAACCCCGGAAGGAGGAAGAGGAGGAGGGCCAGAAGGGCGAAGAGGCCCGGGCCGACCGCGCCCGCCCTGTGGCGTGGGGCCAGGTGGCGTGCGCCCCGGTGGCGACGGGCCAGAGGGCGCGGATTACGCGGCGAGACCGAGTCCATCGTGCAGGTACGAGCGCTGGGCGTGGCGCCGGGCGTGGCGCCGGGCGTGGTGCTGCGCGAGCCGCACACCGCGGGGTACGAACCGTTCATCGTCTACCTCGGGTCCGGAGAGTCAGGGGGCCGGGCCAGCCGCGGTGCGGCCGCCTCAGGCTCCAGCTTCCGGAAAATCTTACACGTCTGTTGCAAAAATGCACGCACGACGTATCAGGGACTCCTGCGCCCACCGATCTCCTCGCCCGTTTCCACCCGTCTCCACCCGCCGCCACACCCCTCAGTCCACGGCCACCCGGCGGAGCTCGATGCCCGGCTCCCGCTGCTCCGTGGCCTGGCGCACCCACTCGCTCCGGAAGAGGAGGAGGGGGCGCTCACGCCGGTCGAAGACCAGCGCGGCATCCACGGCGTTCGCCACCCGGCGGATCTCCCGCATGGGCCCCGAGACCCAGCGGGCATCCCGGTAGGGCATGGGGTCCAGGCGGGCCTTTACCGAGTACTCATGCTCGAGCCGGTGCAGGAGGACGTCGAACTGCAGGGGGCCCACCACCCCCACCACCGGCGCCGGTCCGGCCCCGCCGTCCTGGAAGAACACCTGCACGGCGCCCTCCTCGGAAAGCTCCAGGAGCCCCTTGTCCAGGTGCTTGCGGCGAAGCGGGTCAGGCACCTGCACCCGGGCAAAGTGCTCCGGCGAGAAGGGCGGAATGGCCTCGAACTCCAGGGTTCCCCTCGATGTCAGGGTGTCGCCGATCCGAAGCGTGCCCCGGTCATGGAGCCCCACCACGTCGCCGGGCCACGCCTCCTCCACGGCCTCCCGCTCCTGCCCGAAGAACTGCTGGGCCTCGGCCAGGCGGACCGTCTTGCCGGAACGGACATTCGTCACCGTGATGCCCGGCTGGTACCGGCCCGAGCATATCCGGGCAAACGCGATCCGGTCCCGGTGCTTCGGATCCATGTTCGCCTGGATCTTGAAGACGAAGGCGGTGAGGCGGGGGTCGGTGGGCTCGATGGACCCCTCCGACGAGGCCCGGGGCGGCGGCGGCGGCGCATCCACCAGAAAGCGCCGGAGGAAGGGCTCCACCCCGAAGTTCGTGAGCGCACTCCCGAAAAAGGTCGGCGAGATCTCGCCGGCGTGGAACCGCTCCAGGTCGAAGGGGGTGCCCACCGCATCCAGGAGCTCGATCTCCTCCCGGAGGCGGGCGGCAGCCATCTCGCCCAGGAGCTCGTCCACCTCGGGGTCGTGCAGGTCAGCCACCCGTTTGCTGGCTCGCTTCGCCCCGTGATCGCCCCCCTTCTCGAAGAGGTGGATGGCCCGGTCCAGGCGATCGAAGACGCCCAGGAACTGGGAGCCGTCGGTAACAGGCCAGGTGAGGGGCGCGCAGGCGATCCCCAGCTCCGCTTCCACGTCGTCCAGGAGCTGGAGGGGCGACACGCCGATCCGGTCGCACTTGTTCACGAAGGTGAAAATGGGGATGCGGCGGAGGCGGCACACCTCGAAGAGCTTCCGCGTCTGCTCCTCCACCCCCTTCCGGTTGTCCAGCAGCATCACGGCGGAGTCGGCGGCCATGAGGGTGCGGTAGGTGTCCTCGGAGAAGTCCTGGTGCCCGGGGGTGTCCAGCAGGTTGATGCGGTAGCCCTCGTACTCGAACTGGAGCACCGAGGAGGTCACGGAGATGCCCCGCTCCTGCTCCATCTGCATCCAGTCGGAGGTGGCATGACGAGCCGCCCGCCGGGCCTTGACCGAGCCCGCCAGATGGATGGCCCCTCCGTAGAGGAGGAGCTTTTCGGTGAGGGTGGTCTTTCCGGCATCCGGGTGGGAGATGATGGCGAACGTCCGGCGGCGATGGACCTCGCGCGCCAGTCTTTCGACCGCAGTCCCGGCCTCCGACTCCGGATTCGCCCCTTCCATCTCTTTCTCCATCTCCCCCTCCTGCGCTTCCCTGACCTCTGCGTCGGACACGTCGGCTCACGCGCCTGTCGTCGTGCCGAGGAAGGAACGGCTCCCCGGCGGGTAGGTGACAAGCGGACAAGGTAATAGATTCGGGGACTCTTTCGGACCCCGAGGCTCCGATCCACCGTTCCCGCTCCGGCTCCCGGCCAAGCTCCCGGTCCGGCCCCCCGGGGCCCTCTCCTTCGCCCACCGCCCCCGACCTGTGCGCCCTTCCCGAACCCTCCATCGAATCCTGCGTCTGGCCCTGCCGGTGCTCCTTTTGAGTACCCCGGGGATGCCCGGGGCGCCGGGTGGTCCGGGGCTCGCAGGGGGTCCGGGGCTCACAGGCGGTCCGGGCGGTCCGGGGATCGTGGGGATCGCCGGGGGCCTCGCCGCCCAGGAGCCGCCGCCTGCCGCGGCGTCCGCCCCCACGCCGGCCGCGTCGCAAGCCGCCGGGTGGAATTCCCCCCGTGCGCTGGAACTCCTGGCGCGTGCGCGGGCCGCCCGGCAGGAGGTGCGGGACGACGGAACCCTCCAGAGCTACCAGGCGCTGACCGAGGGCCACATCTACTTCTTCGTGGACCCGGAGGAGGGAGAGCAGGCCCTGATCCGGGTGGACCAGGTGGCGGTTGAGCTCTTCTGGGAAGCACCGGACCTGGTGCGGCAGCGCATCGTGGGAGAGCGGGCCGAGACCCGCCTCCCGGTTCGGGACTTCCGCTACTACCTGGACCGCCTCACCCTGGTTCAGTACGGCTTCGGCGACGAGATCGAGGTGGGCCAGGGGATGGACGTGGCGGACGTCCCCCATCCGCTGGCCCCGCCCCCTGCCGGTGATCCCGCCCGTGAGATCTACGATGTCCGCCTGGGCGAGTCGGTAACCCTCCAGCTTCCCGGCGAGCCCGAGCCTCTCCGCATCCACGAACTCCAGGTGCGGCCCCGGGATCCCTCCCGCCCCGGTGTACTGGGCTCCATCTTCCTGAGCGCGGCCGACGGACAGCTGGTCCGCCTGGACCTCACCTTCACCCCGGCCTCGTACGTCGATCCCCGGACCGACCGGATCCGGGTCGAACTCGACTACGGGCTCTGGGAAGGGCGCTACTGGCTCCCGAACCGGCAGGAGATCGAGGTCCGCCGGGAGGTCCCCGAGCTGGACTTCGGGGTGGGGACCATCATCCGCGCGGTCCTTCGCGTGGGGAACTACGAGTTGAACGTCCCCATGCCCACCTTCGTCCGTCTGGCCCCGCCCGTGACCCAGGCACCGGCGGACCAGCGGGCCGCCTTTTCCTTCCGCCAGGGGCTCTTCGAGGCCATGGAGCGGGACGGCGTGGGGAGCGTCGCCACCCGCGTGGATCCCCGGGAGCTCCAGGCGGAGGCGATGCGGCTCCTCCGGAATCAGCCCCCGTCCGGGCTTTCCCCCGTGCGGTTCCACCTCCCGGACCTGTCGTCGGTGGCCCGGGCCGATCGGGCGCGGGGGGTGACCCTGGGGGCCGGGGCCTCGCTTCGCCTGGGCGGGATGCGGCGCCTGCGGGTCCGGGGGGGTGGGTCGCTGGGAAGCGAACGCGCGGTGGCGTCCGTGGACCTGGACGGGTTCCGGGCGGGGGCATGGGATGTCGGAATCCAGGGTCGACTCCACGAGTCCGCGGACCTGGGCGCCCGCCCCGCCGCTCCGGGCCTCGTGTCCACCGCCGGGGCCCTCTTCCTCGGAGAGGACTACCTGGATCCCTACCGAAGGAGCGGGGGCTGGCTCGTGGCCTCCCGCCGCCTGGCGGACGAAGGGGGATTCGGGTCGGGGGCGTCGGTCACCACCGTGACCCTCCGGGCCGGGGTGGAGGACCACCGCTCCGAGGTGCTGACCTGGTCCTCGGCCCCCTGGTCCGCCGGAGATGCGGAGCGGCCCTTCCGACCGATCCGACCCATCCGCGACGGAACCTTCGGGGCCGCGGGAGCGCGGCTGGCCCACCGGGCCGAGGGCGTGGGAGCGGGCAGCGGGTGGGCCGGATGGCAGGGGAGCCGCCTGGAGCTCAGCGGCGAGGGGGAGGTCCTGGCCGGCCGCGAGGTACTCGGAGTTCGGGTCGAGGCCGGTGTCGACCTCCTGCGCCAGCCGCCGGACCGCCGGGGGGAGATGCGTCTGGCCCTGACCGCAGGCACCCGGGCCGGGGACGCCCTGCCGCAGCAGGAGCGATGGCTGGGCGGCCGCGGCACCGTGGCGGGCTTCCCCTTCCGGGAGCAGGGCGGCGACACCTGGGTCGTGGGGAGCCTGGAAGGAGCCCGGGACCTGGGCACGCCGTGGGTCTGGGTCCGGGCCGGAATGGATACCGGGTGGTCCGGATCCTCGCTGCTGGTTGGGGGGCGATTCGGCGTGGGCCTCGTCTACGACCTCCTCCGGGTGGAGGGGGCGCGGGGACTCGCCGGAGAGGGAGCCGAATGGCAGCTCCTCCTCAGCGTCAATCCCCTCTGGTGGAATCGCCTGTAGAACCGCCTTTGGCACCGCCTGCGGAATCGCCTGCACGGGGGATCCCACCCCTTGGCCGAAGGGCGAGGTTCACGCCGGCTCCCTGAGCTCCTCCCTGGCTCGCTCCCGGGCCAGGGCCCGCATGGCCAGGATGCCCGCCACCGGGCCCGGCGCCAGGAGGGCGAAGGCCCACCCCCACCCGGCTGCCTCCGCCACCACCGGCACGAGCCAGATGGAGACGGAGGTGAGGGCGAACCCCAGCGAGGTCTGGAGCGTGAGCGCCGTCCCCGCCGCATGGCCCGGCGCCACCTCGGTCACGAGGGCCGAGAACTGCGCCGAATCGGCCACCACCGAGATCCCCCACACCAGGAGGAGGGGGACCACGATCCACGACGGCGCCCCCACGAGCCATCCCACCGTGAGCGCCACCGCCCCCGAGACCAGCATGGCCCACGACGCCACCCGCTCCCGCCCCAGGCGGTCGGCCAGCATCCCCGCCCCCACGGCCCCGAGCCCCCCGGAGGCAATGACGAAGAA
>Ga0114946_10002443_pt1 | contig 12760 bp, 9 predicted proteins | sample WalLakDeSediment_FD_88676 | JGI IMG/M metagenome (GOLD analysis project Ga0114946, IMG submission 88676) | Lake sediment microbial communities from Walker lake, Nevada to study Microbial Dark Matter (Phase II) - Walker Lake 11/02/13 Deep Sediment | ecosystem: Environmental > Aquatic > Freshwater...
GACATCGGGGCGGCGGGCATGGTCGGACACCGGGGCAAGGGGATCCGCCGACTCGTCCTCATCCTCGGCGCGGTGATGGTCGCCGCCGCCGCGCTGTTCGCGGCATGACGTTGCGCGAACCGCTGGGCCCATCGAGCCCCGGACCGACCCGAGCCCTCACCGCGACCGAGGAGCCCCGATGACCACCATCGAACCGCTCAGCCCCACCTACGCCGAGGCGCGGACCGCGTTCCTCGATGCCGCGGCATCGTCGGACGCCCGGGTGGCGACCCATCCGCACCCCCACGTCGGCCCCGACGGGGGCCCGCTCGCCGTCGACGTGGCCGAGCTCGGGGCCGCCGACGCCCGACGGGTGGTGCTCGTCGTGTCGGGCACGCACGGCGTCGAGGGGTACTGCGGCTCGGCGCTCCAGCGCCACTGGCTCGCCCACCATCGCGCGGATCGACCCGACGACGTGGCGGTGGTGATGATCCACGCCTTCAACCCCGTCGGGTTCGCGTGGGTGCGCCGGGTGAACGAGGACAACGTCGACCTCAACCGCAACTTCATCGACTGGACGGCCCCGGTGCCCGACAACGCCGACTACGACCGGATCGCGCGCCTCCTCGTGCCCGTCGAGTGGTCCGAAGCGGACCAGGAGCGCACCACCGCCGCACTGTTCGAGCTCGTGGGCGAGGTGGGGTTGGACCGGGCCCAGGCCATCATCAGCGGCGGCCAGTACCGCGATCCCACCGGGGTGTTCTACGGCGGGCAGGGGCCGGTCTGGTCCAACCGGTGGATCGGCGACTGGGCGGGCACGCGGCTCGCCGGGCTGGAGCGCCTCGCGGTGATCGACCTGCACACCGGCCTCGGGCCGTGGGGCCACGGCGAGCTGATCGGCCACGAGCCGATCGGGAGCGACCAGCACCGCCGGGCCACCGAGTGGTGGGGCGAGGTGATCCCCATGGGCGACGAGCGCAGCGTGTCGGCCGCGCTCACCGGCGACTGGCTCGGCGCGCTCCACGACCTGGCGCCCGGCGCGGAGATCACCGCCGCCGCACTCGAGTTCGGCACTGTCGACCCGATCTCGGTGCTGCAGGCGCTCCGCGCCGACGCCTGGCTCCACGCCCACGGCGACCCCCGAGCCCCCGCGGCGGCCGCCGTGCGGGCCCAGGTGCGGGCCGCGTTCGCCGACGACGACCCGGCCTGGATCGCGATGGTGTGGGAGCGCTTCGCCCAGGTGATGGCCGACGCACTCCGGCACATCGCAGCCTGACCGCCTCCGGCCTCGGTACGAACGGCCCTACCCGTCCGGTCACCCGTAGCGCACGGTGAGGGCATGACAAGCGCACAGGACACCTGGGGTGAGTTCGGCTCCAAGCTCTCGGCGTTGGGGCTGAAGCTCAAGTTGCACTACGAGCAGGAGCACGCCGGTGAGGCCACCGACGAGGCCGACGCCGGCCTGAAGAAGAGCTTCGAGCGGCTCGGTTCGGCCCTGGAGGACGCCTTCGAGGCGCTCGGCAACGCGGCCGGCGACGACGCGCTGCGGGCCGACGCCCGCGACGCCGGCCGGCTGCTGCTCGACGGCATCGGCTCGACGCTCGCCGAGGTCGCCGGCGACCTCACGGACGCGTTCAAGCGGAGCTGACCGCGATCGCGGCCACGGCTCGCGCCGTCGCGGCCCGGTAGCCGCCGCCGAACTTGACGGCGTGGACGATGAGCGGGGCCAGCTGGTGCACCGGCACCCGAGCCGGCCACCCCTCGGCGAGCGGGAAGACCTCCTCGTAGGCCGCGAAGGCCGCGGCTCCGAACCCGCCGAACAGCCGCATCATGCCGAGGTCGAACTCACGGTGTCCGCCGTGGGCCGCCGGATCGATGAGCCAGCTCACCCCGTGCCGGTCGACGAGTCGGTTCCCGGCCCACAGGTCACCGTGGAGGCGGGCCGGCGGCTCGTCGGCCGCGCCGATCTCGTCGAGGTGGTCGGCGACGCGTTCGATGGCCGCGAGCACGCCCTCGTCGAGGGCCCGACTGTGGCGGGCGAGCGCCACGAGCGGCCGCAGGCGCCGCGCCGCGTAGAACTCGGCCCACGTGGCGGCGGGGTCGTTGGGGAGCGATCGGCTGCCGGTCGGGCGGCGGTCGGTCCGACCGAAGCACGGCGCCCCGCGGCGGTGGAGGCCGGCGAGCGCCCGTCCGAAGTCCTCCTCGGTGGTCGGTCGGGGTGAGCCCTCGGCGATCCACTCCAGGACGAGCAGGGCGGCGGTGCCGGCACCGCCGGCGCCGCCCCCGTCCCGCACCGCGAGCACCTCGGGCACCCGCACCGCCTCGGCCTCGCCGAGCCACCGCAGCCCGATCGCCTCGGTGACGAAGAACCCCGGTGGGGGGTGGTCGTGGGTCTTGGCGAACACCGTGCGGCCGTCGGCCAGCTCCACGCGGTAGGCGCGAGCGACGTCGCCGCCGGCCACGCTCGACGCGGCGACGACCTCGGTCGCCATCGCCTCGGCCACCGCCGCGGCCACCGCCGCCGCGGTCACCCCCGACCACCGCCGCCGCGGCACCGGCCAGCCGTCGGCGACCGGACCACGGCCCGCCCGCAGGCGCGGCACGCCGCGTCCGGCCGGCGCATCAGCGCACCGCTCGGGCGAGGGCGAGCACCTGGTCGAGCTGGCCCCGGGCCACGTCGAGCTCGGCGCTGGGGAAGAGGCCGACGGTGCGCACCCCGGACCCGGCCAGGAGGGCGAGGTGGGCCAGCGCGTCGTCGAAGGTCCCGATGGGCCCGATCTCGGTCCATCTGTCCGCGGGCATCGCAGCCAGGCCGTCGGTGCCACCGGCGTCGAACCGGTCGACCAGCTCGTCGAACCAGGGCAACGCGGTCAGTCCGGGGTTCGGGTCGGCCAGCAGGCCGGCGAGCCACGGCGCCATCGCACGGTGGGCCTCGTCTCGGTTGTCGGCGATGCCCAGGGCCGAGAACACGGCCACGTGGAACCCGTCGTCGGCGCCCCGACCGGCCTGCTCGCGGGCCGCGGTCACGCACGCCGGCGTCGCCGGTTCGGCCAGGAGGACACCGTCGGCCACCCGACCGGCCATCGCGAGCGACCGGGGGCCGCGCACCCCGGCGAGCACGGGCGGTGGTGGGCTCGGCGGCTGCTCGAGCGCGACATCGTCGAGGCGCACGGCGCGACCGGCGACGGAGACGCGCTCCCCCGCGAGGAGACGGCGGACGGCGACGATGACCTCCTCGAGCGTGGTGACCGGCGACGACGGGCGCGCGCCCATCTGGGCCATCCACGACTGCACGCCGTGGCCGATCCCGGCGATCACCCGTCCCGGCCCGATCCCGCACAGCGTGGCGACCTCCATCGCCGTCACGGCCGGGTTGCGGGCCACGGCGGGGAGGATGCCGAGGCCGACGCGCAGCCGCTCGGTGGTCGCGAGGGCGGCCGCGGCCAGGCTCACCCCCGCCGTGTAGAAGCAGTCCTCGATCACCCAGAGCTCGTCGGCTCCGCCCTCGTCGAGGCGCCGGGCCAGCTCGGTGACGGCGCCCGCGGGGAACGTGCGGTCGAAGCACATGCCGATGGACAGGTCGAGCCCGGTCACGGACCCACCAGGTCGATCGCCGCCTGCGACCGCAGACCGCGCGACGACGACCCCACCACGAGCTCGTACCGGCCCGGGTCGACCACCCAGGTGGCGGAGGTGTCGTCCCAACGGCGGAACGCGACCTCGTCCACCCCGATGGCCACGTCGGCGTGGGTCCCCGGATCGAGGGTGACCTTGGCGAAGCCGGCGAGGTGACGCACCGGCCCGTCTCCACCCGGTGGTGGCGCCACGTAGAGCTGGACCACGTCGCTGCCCCGCCGATCGCCGACGTTCGCCACCCGGACCGTCGCGGTGATCTCCGGACGGGCGGTGTCGGACGTGTCGCGGTCGACCGTGACCGTGCCCCAGGCGAACTCGGTGTAGGAGAGCCCGTGGCCGAAGGCGAAGCGCGGCTCGACCCCCTGCGCGTCGTACCAGCGGTGACCGCAGTGCACGCCCTCGTCGTAGGGCAGGTGCCCGTCGCGGCCCGGGTAGCTCGCCGCCGCGGGGTGGTCGCCGAGCGCGACCGGGATCGTGTGGGGCAGGCGTCCCCCCGGCTCGGCATCGCCGACCAGCACCGCGGCGAGGGCCGGACCCATCTCCTCGCCCCCGAACCACACCTGGAGCACCGCCCCGACCCGCTCGGCCCACGCCATCTCCACCGGGCTCCCGGCGTTCACGACCACCGCGGTGCGGGGGTTCGCCGCGGCCACCGCCTCGACGAGCTCGGCCTGGCGACCGGGCAGGGCGAGGCTGCGGCGGTCGTGTCCCTCGGTCTCCCAGTCGGGCGTGGTGCCGACGACCACGACGGCGACGTCGGCGTCTCGTGCCGCGGCGACCGCTCGATCGAACCGGTCGGCCGGCGCCGGAGGGATGACCCCCAGCCGCACGCCGCCCATGTCGGCCGCCGGGTCCCGGGCGAACTCCACGACGACCTCGACCGGCTGCCCGTCGACCAGGTCGAGCGTGGCCCGCCCCTCGGCCGATCCCATGGTGAACCACGCGTCCCCCGGCTCGGGCTCCCAGCTGTCGATGACGAGCACACCGTCGACGAAGAGGCGGTTCCGTCCCACGGCGGTGAGGCCGAAGGTGTGGGCGCCCGTGGCCGCCGGGCGGTACCGGCCCGTGAGGCGGCCCGAGTAGTCGTCGCCGGCGAGCCGGCGCACCCGTCCGAACCACGTGGTGCTGAGGTTGTCGGCCCGATACGTCCAGGCCGGGTCGCCGTCGAGCTCCTGGCCGTCGAACATCTCGACGAGCACGGGGCCGTCGTCGCGGCGCGCCGGCATGGCGAAGAGCGAGTCCGACGGCGGTGCCTCCGATGCGCCCGACGCGGCTCCGACCCAGCGGGCGGCGGGGATCGGGGTGGCGTACCTGTCGTTGGTGCACCCGGGCTCGTGCACCACCTCCACCTCGGCTCCGAGGGCGGAGCGCAGCGCCTCGAGCGGTCCCACGAGCGTGCCGTGGGGCTGGACCTGGCTGCTGCCGCCCCCTTGGATCATGAACCCCTCGACGTTCGGTCCGACGAGGGCCACCCGCCGGAGCGTCGTGCGGTCCAGCGGCAGGATGCCGTCGTTGGCGAGCAGCACCATGGCGTCGGTCGCGGTCCGTCGGGTGAGCGCCCGCCGCGCCGGGTCGTCCTCGGACCGCTCGGGTGGCTCGGTGGCGTCGTCGAGGCGTCCGGCCCGCTCGGCGAGAACCAGGACGCGTCGGGCCAGGTCGTCGAGCTGGGTCTCGGGCACGTCGCCGGCCCGCACTGCGGCCGCGAGGCGAGGGCCGAGGTGCCCGGTCGGACCGGGCATCTCGAGGTCGCACCCGGCCCGGGCGGTGCGGACGGTGTCCTTCACCGCGCCCCAGTCGGAGATCACCACCCCCGACCAGCCCCACTCGTCTTTCAGGATCTCGGTGAGCAGACGTCGATGGGCCGTGGCCGTCTCGCCGTTCACCCGGTTGTAGGCGGCCATCACCGACCACGGATCCGCCTCGCGGACCGCGATCTCGAACGGGAGCAGGGCCACCTCCCGCAGGGTGCGCTCGTCGAGGTCGGCGCTCACCTCGTGGCGGTCGAACTCCACGTCGTTGGCCACGAAGTGCTTGATGCACGTGCCGATGCCGCCACCCTGGACACCGCGGACGAACGCGACCGCCAGGCGGGCGGTGAGGAGCGGGTCCTCGGAGTAGCACTCGAAGTTGCGGCCGCCGATGGGCGTGCGCTGCAGGTTCACGGTGGGACCGAGCAGGACGTGCGCGGCCTTGGTGCGGGTCTCGTCGGCGAGCGCGGCCCCGACCGCGGCGACGAGGTCGACGTCCCAGGTGGCGCCCAGGGCGACGCCGACGGGGAAGCACGCGGCGGTCGCCCCGCTGCGGGCCTCGCCCCGTGCGCCGGTGGGACCGTCGGTCAGCTTCACCCGGCCGACCCCGTGGGCGGGGAGGGCGACGGTGTGCCAGGGCCCCGACCCGAGCGTCAACGAGGCCTTGTCGTCGACCGTGAGCTCGGCGAGGAGGGATTCGACCCGGTCGGCGGCGCGCATCGTCATGGGATCACCGTAGGCGCGGGGCCCGTGCCGGGGCCCCGGTCGGACCGGCCTGCGGTCGGTGCCCGCTCGGCCCCGCCACGTGGTCGCGACGCGGTCGGCGGGGACGTTCGCCCCTGTCCGCCCGAGCTCGGCGGCGCGCACGATGGATCCGAGAGACCCGATCTGGAGGGGAGCGCGCATGAGCACCGACGACTCACCCGAGACCGATCCCACCAGCCGCGCCGTGGAGCTTCCCGATCGCGCCGAGCGCCGGTTCGTCCCCTTCTCCTGGTCCCGCGTGTGGCCCGACCTCTGGCGGCCGTTCGGCGACGACGACCTGGTCCGGGTGGAGGAGTACACCGAGGGCGAGAGCGTCGTGATCCGGGCCGAGCTCCCGGGCATCGACCCCGAGAAGGACGTCGAGATCACGATCCACGACAACGAGCTGCGGATCACCGGCGAGCGCCGCCAGGAGCGCCGGACCGAGGACGACAAGGGCTTCCGCAGCGAGTTCCGCTACGGCTCGTTCACGCGCGTCGTCCGCCTCCCCGTGGGGGCGAGCGAGCACGACGTGCGGGCCACCTACACCGATGGCGTGCTCGCGGTCCGGGTTCCGGTCGACCGCGGTACCGCGGAGGCCAGGCGCGTGCCGGTCCACCGCGCCTGACCGAGCGAACCGGCCGGCGCACCGCGTCGACCGGTCACCACGACGTCACGAGGAGCCCCACACCGAAGGCGGCGAACAGCGCCGCCGAGGCGATCCGAGTGGCGCGGGCGGGGAGGTGCACACCGACGGCCCGACCGACGAGGACCCCGACGGTCCCGGCCAGCGTGATCCCGATCGTGGCGCCGATCCAGACCATCACCGGGTCGCCCTTGGCGGCGAGGGTGGCCGTGGCCAGCATCGTCTTGTCGCCGAGCTCGGCGACGAACATCGCGGTCGCCACCGAGACCACGACCTGGCCCTGCGGGGGGTCGGGGAGCGCCTCGGCATCGGCGTCGCCCGCGTCGCCCGCGTCGCCCGAGTCGCGCAGGGTCCAGGCTGCGAACCCGAGGAACAGGAGCCCACCGCCGATCCCGACGGCCCGGGTCGGGAGCGCGGCGCCGAGCACGGTGCCGATCAGGACCGACACCAGCGTGGTGGTGGCGTAGGCCAGGGCGACGCCGACGAGGACCGGCGCCAGGCGGTACCGGGCCCCCAGCCCGAGGGCGACGAGCTGGGTCTTGTCCCCGAGCTCGGCGAGGAACACGATCCCGAGCGCTGCGAGGAGCGAGGCCATGGCGGGGTCTCCGGTGGGCTGGTGACCGGGAACCGTCGGCGGACGCCTTCGACCCCGGACGTGGTGGTCCGATGGTCGAAGGTCTCGCTCACCCGCACCGGGCGGGCCGACCGTCCGGGTGACGAGCACCAGCATGTCGAACGGCCGTCGAGGAGCTACTCCCCTTCGATCGGGTCACCGTAGTCGCTCACGGTCGCTCCGGGGACCGTCACCCCCGCCGGCGGAGGATCGCCTTCTCCGCCTCGACCACGGCGAAGATGGCCAGGCCGATCCCCACGGGGACGAGCCAGTGGTGGAGGGCCAGGGCGGTGGTGTCGAACAGCCGCTGCATGAACGGGGCGTACACGAACGTCAGCTGCAGGACCACGAGGGTGCCCACCGCGATCCACACCGGCGGGCTGCTGACCAGCGCGGCCGGGCGGTAGGCCGGCGCCCGGAGGAACCGGGCGTTGAAGAGGTAGAACACCTGGCCGAACACGAGGGTGTTCACGGCCACCGTGCGGGCCAGCTCGAGCTCGGTCCCGCCGTCGTACTGCCAGCCGAACACCGCCACGGTGGCCCCACCCATCAGCAGGCCGACGAAGCCGATCCGCCACAGGAAGTAGCGGTCGAGGATCGAGGCCCGCGGGTCGCGCGGCGGCCGGTCCATGATCCCGGGCTCGGGCGGCTCGAAGGCGAGCGCCAGGGCGAGGGTGACCGCGGTGACCATGTTCACCCAGAGGATCTGCGTCGGCGTGAGCGGCAGGCTGAGGCCGAAGATCACCGCGGCCACGATCACGAACGACTCGGCGGCGTTGGTGGGGAGGATGAACAGGATCGACTTGCGGAGGTTGTCGTAGATCGTCCGCCCCTCTTCCACCGCGCTCTCGATGGAGGCGAAGTTGTCGTCGGCGAGCACGATCTCGGCCGCCTCCTTGGTGGCCTCGGTGCCCTTGATGCCCATGGCCACCCCGACGTCGGCCCGCTTGAGCGCCGGCGCGTCGTTGACGCCGTCGCCGGTCATGGCGACCACCTCGCCGTTGGCCTGCAGGGCGGTGACGAGCCGTAGCTTGTGCTCGGGGCTGGTGCGGGCGAACACGTCGTGTCCGGCGACGATCTCACGCAGCTCGTCGTCGGAGGCGGCTTCCAGCTCGGCGCCGGTGACCACCGACTCGCCGTCGCCGATGCCCATCTCCCGGGCGATCGCCGCGGCCGTGCCCGCGTGGTCGCCGGTGATCATCTTCACCCGGATGCCCGCCCGCCCGCTGGCCCGGATCGACTCGATGGCCTCGGGCCGGGGCGGATCGATGATGCCCACCACGCCGAGGAACACCAGGCCGTCGTCGAGATCGTCGAGGGCGAGATCACCGGTGCCGCGGTCCGCGTCGCGGCGCGCCGCGGCGAGCACGCGCAGGCCCTCGCCGCTGAGGTCGTCGATCCGGCGGTCCCACCCCTCGCGGTCGAGCTCCTCGACACCACCGCCGCCGAGGAGCTGGCGGTCGCAGCGGTCGAGCAGGCGGTCGGGCGCGCCCTTCACCAGGACGACCAGATCGTCGCCGGGGGTGGCGTGGAGCGTCGCCATGAGCTTGTGCTCGGATTCGAAGGGCACCTCGGCCCGCCGGTCGTAGCCGGTCTCGTCGAAGCCGACCTTGGTCGCGAGGGTCCGCAACGCGCCCTCGGTCGGCTCGCCCTCGAGGCGCCAGCGTCCCTCGTGCTCGACGACGCGGGCGTCGTTGCAGAGCGCCATCACCTCGACCAGGGCCCGCAGGTCGTCGCGGTCGGCGAGGTCCACTGCGTCGCCGTCGGCGGTGACCTCGCCGTCGGGTGCGTACCCGGTGCCGGCCACCTCGTACTCGGCGAACCCGGTGACGACCGTCCGTGCCGTCATCTCGTTCCGCGTGAGCGTTCCGGTCTTGTCCGAGCAGATCTCGGTGACCGACCCGAGGGTCTCGACCGCGGCCAGCCTCCTCGTGATCGCGTTGCGCCGGGCCATCCGCTGCACGCCGATGGCCAGGGTGATGGTGAGGATGGCGGGGAGGCCCTCGGGGATGGCCGCCACCGCGAACCCGATCGACGCGAAGAACAGCTCCTCCACGGTGAAGTCGTGCAACACCAGCCCGATGAGGAAGACGACGGCGGCGAGCCCGACGATGGCGATCGACAGCTGCGTGCCGAACGTGGCCATCTGGCGCGTCAGCGGCGTGGCGATGGTCTCGACCCCGGAGATCATCGTGTTGATGCGACCGATCTCGGTGTCGACGCTGGTGGCGGTGACCACCCCGATCCCCCGTCCGGAGGTCACGAGCGTCCCCGAGAAGGCCATGCCCGAGCGGTCGCCCACCCCCGCGTCGGGATCCACGGCGGCCACCGACTTCTCCACCGGCACCGACTCCCCGGTGAGCGCCGACTCCTCGATCTGCAGGTTCGTGACCTCGATCAGCCGGACGTCGGCCGGGACCCTGTCGCCGGACCGCACGCGCACGATGTCGCCGGGGACGAGCTCCTCGGCCGCGACGTCCCCCCACTCGCCGTCGCGCCGCACGTCGGCGTGGATCGACAGCATCCCCCGGATCCCCTCCAGCGCCTTCTCGGCGCGGCCTTCCTGGACGAAGCCGATCAACGCGTTGATGACGACGACCGCGGCGATGACCCCCGCGTCGACCCAGTGGCCGAGCACCGCGGTGACGCCTGCGGCCACGATCAGGATCAGGATCAGGATGTCGCGGAAGTGCCTGGCGATGCGGGAGACCAGCCCGTCACCGGGGGCGTCGGGGAGCCGGTTGGGACCGTGCGCGTCGAGGCGACGGGCCGCGTCGGCCGACCCGAGGCCCGCCAGGTCGGTGTCGAGGCCGGCGAGGACGTCGTCCGCGGACCGGGCATGGGGGACCTGCTCCAGCTCGACGACGGACACGACACGACCTCGGGACGACGGTTGCGTGTGCTCCTACCCGGTGATCCTGGTCGCGAAACCTCGGGGTCGACCGGCTCCCGACGGTCGGGCCCGTCGTCGGACCCCGTAGCCTTGCCGGGTGGCCCCCTCGTCCGTGTTCACCCGCGCCCACATCTGGTCCCTCGCCCACGTCGAGGCACCGGAGGTCGTGACCTCGGCGTGGATCGACGAGCAGCTGTCCGTCACCTACGAGCGCTGCGGCATCCGGCCCGGGCTGCTCGAGTCGGTCGCCGGCATCGTGGCCCGACGCTGGTGGCCCGAGGGGACGACCTTCGACGCCGCTGCGGCCCGGGCCGGGCGGGCCGCCCTCGAGCGGGCCGGCGTCGACCCGTCCGAGGTGGACCTGCTCATCTCCACCTCGGTGTGCAAGCACCACCTCGAGCCGAGCGTGGCCTGTGCCGTGCACCACCACCTCGGCCTGCCGGCCACGTGCGCCAACTTCGACATCGGCAACGCCTGCCTCGGCTTCGTCAACGCCATGACCGTCGCCGCGACGGCCCTCGAGTCCGGTCAGGCCCGGACGGTCCTCATCGTCGACGGCGAGGGCAGCCGCCACACCCAGCAGGTGACGATCGAGCGGCTCCGGGCCGAGACCACCACGCTCACCGACGTGTTCGACCAGTTCGCCTCGCTCACCCTCGGATCGGGCGCGGCGGCCATGGTCATGGGCGGACCGCGCCCGGGCAGCCACGCGTTCCTCGGTGGCGTCACCCGAGCGGGAACGGTCCACCACGAGCTGTGCGTGGGCGATCTCGAGGAGATGCGCACCGACACCGGCGCGCTGCTCGAGGCCGGCCTCGGGCTGGCCCGCGAGACGCTCGACGCCGCCCTCGCCGCCGGCTGGCAGTGGCTCGACTGCGACCGCTACGTCATGCACCAGGTGTCGGCGGTGCACACCACCAAGCTGTGCGAGCTGCTGGGCATCGACCCGCGACGCGTCCCGCTCACCTATGCCGACTTCGGGAACATGGGACCGGCCGCGGTGCCCTACACGCTGTCCACCGTCGCCGACGAGCTGGCCCCCGGCGACCGGGTGCTGCTGATGGGCATCGGGTCCGGGCTCAACTGCTCGGCCGCCGAGCTGGTCTGGTAGGGGCTGTGGCGAGGCTCCCCCGGGGCGCGGCGCGGGGCCCGGAGGCCGACGGGCGCGGTCCCGACCCCGTCGACCTGCGCCGCTGGGGGCTCGACCCGGCGTGGTCGCGGCGGGTCCGGGTGACGCCGGTCGCCGGCCCGAGCGTCGACTGGCACGTCCTCGACACCGGTGAGGGGCCGCAGGGGACCATCGTGTGCGTCCACGGCAACCCCACCTGGGGGTACCTGTGGCGGGACTTCCTCACGCACCTGGCCCCGGGATGGCGGGTGATCGCCGTCGACCAGACGGGCATGGGGTGGTCGGAGCGGACCCCGCCTCGGCGCCTGGCCGAACGCGTCGCCGAGCTGGTGGCGTTCTGCGTCCAGGAGACGACCGGACCGCTCGTGCTCGTGGCCCACGACTGGGGCGGTCCGATCGCGCTCGGCGCGGCGGCGGAGCTCACCGTGCGGGCGGTGATCCTCGGCAACACCGGGGTGGCCAAGCCGGCCGGCGTCGCCGTGCCGCCGCTGATCGCCACCGCCCGCCGCATGGTCGACCTCGTGTGTCGACGGACCCCCGCCTTCGTGGCCGGCACGGCGCGGATGACCGCCCCCGAGCACCGCGACGCGCTGCGGGCCCCGTACCGACCGGCCAGCCGGCGGGCCGCGGTGCCCGACTTCGTGGCCGACATCCCCCTCGACCCGGCCGACCCCTCGTGGGCGGCCCTGCAGCGCAGCGCCGACACGCTCGCCGGCCTGGCCGCCCCGCTGCTCCTGGTGTGGGGCGGGCGCGACCCCGTCTTCCACGACCGGTTCCTCGCCGACCTCGTGGCCCGGGCGCCCCGGGCCGACGTGCACCGGTTCGCCGGCGCCGGCCACCTCGTGCCCCTCGACGCGCCCATGGCCGAGGTCGCGGCCGCCTGGCTCGACCGCGTGCTCGCGCCGGGGGCGAGCGGCCCGCCGGACGTCGGTGTCGGGAGCCGCCCGGACGATGCCGGGTTCCGCCCGGTCACCGCGGCGCTCGCCGAACGGGCCGATGACGAGGGCCTGGCCTACGCCGGCCCGGACGGCACCGTGAGCTGGCGCGACCTGGCGGCGCGATCCGAGCTGGTGGCCCAGCACCTGGTCGGCTCCGGCATGGGCCGGGGCGCCCGGGTGGCGCTGCTCGTGCCACCGGGCGCCGACCTGCTGGTGGCCACCTACGGGATCTGGCGGGCCGGCGGCACCGTCGTGGTCGCCGACGCCGGACTCGGCCCGCTCGCGCTCCGTCGGGCCCTGCGCGGCGCCACACCCACCTGGGCCGTCGGGACCCCCCGCACGCTGCTCGCGGCCCGAGCCCTCGGCCTGGCCCCGGGCGCGCGACGGGCGGCCCTGGGCCGGTGGCCCGGCGCGGTCGACCTGACCGGCCGCAC
>Ga0114946_10002444_pt1 | contig 12757 bp, 8 predicted proteins | sample WalLakDeSediment_FD_88676 | JGI IMG/M metagenome (GOLD analysis project Ga0114946, IMG submission 88676) | Lake sediment microbial communities from Walker lake, Nevada to study Microbial Dark Matter (Phase II) - Walker Lake 11/02/13 Deep Sediment | ecosystem: Environmental > Aquatic > Freshwater...
ATCACCCATCATCGAGGTTTTTTTTATTGAATAATGTTGTATAAATTCATCAGAGTTCGCAAATTCTTGCTTCAAATGCTCCATGTCTGAAAAGTGATCTAACCAAAAATCAATTACTTCTTGGCTCTCTACTTCACGCCCTAAAAAAATGCGATATGCCCATATTATCGCTTCTGGTGCTAAACGGCCACTTTTTGAGTTGGTCATTACATATCTCCTTGATTTAAATATGATTGCCCTAACATAATAATCATCAGGCATGGGTTTTTGATAAAAACTATTTTAAAGCATGAACTATCAAACGATATCTAACCACTTCAAGGGCATTGCTTTGATGCTTTTGACCGGGAGGCCCCTGTTTGATTTCTACTGATTTAAATCCTGCTGCCCTACAAAAACTTATCAAACATTTCAAATTTGGTACCCACCAATTACTATAATCATTATTCAACTCATCTGATTCAAAAAACTCACATAAAGCCAAATGTTCAAAAGCCGGTACAACTAAAGCCTCTGTTTCGATTATAGCCCGCTCTTTTGTTAAAGATGCTACTCTCATTAATCCTCCAAATGGGTCTGTCAAATGATAGAGCACTCCAAGAAATAGCACTATATCAAATGTGCCTATATGCTCAGGTCCCGTTTGCATAATATCCCGAACAACTGTCTCAACCTTACTGTTTAGCGCTTCATGGGCAATATCAAATCTTTTTTTCCCTGGTAATTCATCTGGCATATAATCCCATTTTAACCATTCCGACCTATAAGGAGGTTCAGGTACTATACCATTTGTTTTTATATCCTCATAATACTTATCAGAAAAAGTTGTTTTATATTCCCATACTACTTTATCTAAGGCAACAACTCTTTTTGCCCCTCTTCTTTCAGACTCGAAAGCATAAAACCCGTCATAAGTTCCTATGTCAAGTACTGTTTTATTATTCAAATCAGGGAAACTGATTGTATCGAGTTCTTTTTTTAATGCTTCCTTGCTTTTTTGCCCTTTGGTGCATAAATCATCGCCTATATTTATTGAATGAAACCAAACTTCATCATCAATAATTTGTTTTAATTTATCCTGATCACACATATTAAATATTATACTCCTTCCAGATAATTTATACTTTAAACGTATGTCTTATATCCTATTTGCCTCCTCTAAAACTTTTCCAGGTTTAAACTGACTATCATATGTATGCAAAGGTTTAAAGTGCATCTATTAGGAAATTAACAAGTTCCTGCAAGTCAGACCTTTGTTTTTTATAGATAAAACTAGACTTTTGTTTAATTATTTCAGGTTGTGTCTTATTTAAAATTAGATTCTTAATTGCCCCTGCAATAGAGTTAACATCGTAAGGATCACAATATACGGCCGCGTCACTACAAACTTCTGGAATAGCAGATACTTTTGAAACCAGGCATGGCTTACCATAGTATATTGCTTCCAGGGGCGGATATCCAAATCCTTCATATAAAGAAGTATAGGCAAGGTAACTTGCATTTTGGTATAAATATTCCAGATGCTCAGGTTTTAAAAATGGCAGTAATATAAATTTATTATAATTCTCAATGGTATTGCTTTTAACCCCAATGTCACTGAATTTTTCAACTCCAGTTAAAACCACATAGAGATCATTGGGTAACTGTTGTTCCTTCAAAGACAGGTTGTCAAAAGCTCTTACGAAAGCTGCTGCATTCTTTTCAAGCCTTGAAGCATTTACGAATAGCATATAGTTCATAGTATTAAAGTCAATATTATCAAAGCAAAATCTTTCAGGAGCAGGTCGATGTTTCATTGGCGAATAAAACACTTTTAGTTTATGTTCGCAGTTCACTATTTTTTTTATTATGGTGTTTTTTGTATAGTTTGAAACAGTCACAATGGTATCAACCTGAGTTGAAGTACAAATGCCTTTATACATATCCTTTAATGCAGAAGCTTCATTTTTCTTTTTTTTGATAATGCTATTTATTTGTTTTTCATTCATTTGTATTTCTGGCACACAGTTTAAATTTTTTCGGTGATTTAGTATCCTTTCATAACTTAAGGCAAGCTCAAAATCTCTTATATCATGAATGACCCCTATAATTTTAGTTTTTTTAGCGGTAATATTGAGCTTAGACCCTACCTGTTTCATATATTCGTACCCATCAGCATAAACCACAAGGGCGGGAGCAAAAAATATTTCAAAAAAATCCTCATTAATAACAGCTTTTATTTCATCGTAATTCTTTACCGGTATTACTTTTATTTTGTTTTCTGTGCATCTTTCCCATATCCATTGATCGAGATGAAGATCAGGGTTTGCAACAGCCCACAATTCTATGTCATTGTAATGTGAAACCATATTTAAGAGCTCCACAAAAACTGCTTTGCCGTACTCGCCGCCGCCATGAAACCCGGGTTGGCAGAAAAATAAATCGAATAATATTTTCTTATTATTATTGTCATATTCTAAAATAGTATTCCTTTGAACTAGTATTTGTCGATCACTCATGAAAGAATTGATATTGCCCTGCAACATTTCAATGCTTTTCTTAATAGATTTAAAGGCCCCTTCATAGCCCATGAGCATTTTCTGTTCGGTTTTTAATGTGCCCGTAGTAACACCTTCATTATGGAGAATTTTTATTTCGCTGGAATATAGAAGAAGTTCGCCTTTTATCAAAGCCCTAACCGCAAAAGGATGTTCTTCACCGTAAAGAAAGTTAATTTCTTCAAAGACATAGTCATTGTTGAAGATGAAAAGCGGGGAAAGAATTATTGCTGCTCCTTGTAAAATTGGATTTAAAATATATTTTTTTTGGTGTGAAACTGAACCGATCCTTTCAAATTCTGCTGTTCCAGTTTTAATGAAGTTTTCTTGTTGTTTATAATACAAGTCTAACAACCTCTGCCAGCCATCAATAGAGTAAATATAATCATTCCAGGGATTTTCTTTACGTCCATCAGGAGTTGTAATTTCTGGGCCTAAAGCGGAGTAAGACCAATCAGTGAAAAGGTTCTCCATATGCGCTATAAAATTATTATCTTCTATTATGGTATCATTGTTAATCATAATAATAAACTTAGGTTTAAGCTTTTTTTTAGCATACCGGTATCCTACGTTATTACCGTATGCAAATCCTTTATTGCAATCATTATAGATTAAAGTAACCTGCGGATCATTTTTAAAAGCATTTTCAGCAGCTTTTTTGTTTTCATTTGTAGAACCATTATCAACAATGACAATTCTAATTCTATGATCATTAAGATTCTTTATTTTCCTGACACAGTCCAGGGTTTGTGAGAACTGGTTATACTGCAATATAACGAACGCGATAGTTTCTTCGGAAAAAACCGACAGTGTATCCAAATATAAATCATGTATTTTCTTTCTGCTGTCAATACAAAAAGTATTTCCATTTTGGGTATCACAGTGAGGTGTGCCGTCAGAACTATAAAATACTGCCAGCCTCTTCTTGTGCAATATTTTGAAAAAGCTATAGTAATCTAAAAGAAAATCAAACCTTTGACTCCATTCTAACTTAAAATAAGAAGATAAATCTTTTTTTCGTCGCTCATAAAGTTTTCGATGATGTGACCTGGTTGGCTCGATTACTTCATCATTCTCAGTACAGTTTTCCAGTGCTTGCCGGGTCATTTCCAGATAAGCATAACCATATTGCTTATCCGGTTCTAAATAAGCACCTTCCGCCCATTCATTCCAGGCATTGATAAAGATTAGCTTTTCATCATCATTACGAAACCTCTTAGCTGTATCGTTAATTGCATTATGCAGCCATTCTTTATAACCCTCAGGTGAATTTAAGGCAAAAACAGTGCTTCTGTTTTTACGCCTGGGGGTATTATCCCATGATGGACACACTCCCCTGTATAGAGTATAATCTGGTATTTTATAATTTCGGCTCCGTTCAATAAAAACACGCCAATCAAAAACATTGCAAGCAAAGTTACTTTTTAATGGTTTTACATATCCCGTAATATTTGGCGGAGAAGAAATATTGGGCGGAAATTCTATAGCAGCATCAAAGCCATAATCAGCCGGCGGCACAATTTCAAATGATTGCGTATAGGCAAGATAAATCTCACCTAAGCCATTATCTAAACACCACTTACGCCAGCGAGCAGCTGTTTTCTTAGCATCTGGAAGCAAACTGGGGCGATAAACTATTAGAAGGGGCCTTTCTTTAATTCTAATATATCGAGGATCCTTTAAATATTTTGCCACATGGTAAATAAAAGCCAAATCATCTTCCGGAGAATGATTCTGTGATATAAGTATTTCATTTTCCAAGCCGTCCCAGCGTCTCGTCCAGTTTTCGTTAGCCCAGCACAAACAGAAGGAAAGGTTAAGATTAGCATCATTCAGATAGTTTTCTACAGGTTTTTCAAGCAACGTCTTACCATCAAACCAATAAAAATAAAAACAAAACCCTTCTATTCCATATAGCTTTGCCATCTCGACCTGTTGTTTTTGCACATTTGAATTAAGCAAGTTATAATAACCCAAATCTTGCGGTATACGTGGCTGATAATGCCCATTAAATTGTGGTTGCGCTGACATAACATTAGTCCACTCTGTAAAACCATCACCCCACCAGAGATCATTTTCCGGGATTGAATGGAACTGAGGCAAGTAAAAACAAATTAGTCGAACAGGCTTAGATTGCATTGGAGACGTTTTTAAACGTGAAACAAAATTATCTTTTAGTTCGCAGTTTGCAATTGCTTCATCTATATTTATATCTAAACTGTATGCTCCATTTAATCCATAATCAGGTTTTTGTATTACACTTCGGCCGCGGTACTTAATAATTTTATTAAATATTATTCTTGCAAATTGGCTGGCCCCTTTTTCTTCATATAAATAATAACTTCTTTTAATCAAAGTTAGTGGCGTTTGAAGTATTGAATTTCTATTTAGTTTGACAATAAATTCAATTTGATTCTTAGCATTAATATCTCTAAAGATAACTCCAAGTTTTTTTAGATTCTTAGTCGAGATAAGTGATACATGAAAACCACATTTAAGGCTAGTATTAATCTTATATGCATCAGAAACATCTGCTCTTTCAAAATTTTTTACGTTATATTCATTTATATTGTTATACATGAAGCAGACAATAATCTCTGGAATTTCGCCTTCACTGGTGAATGCCCAGCCTGAAAGATCAACTTTATAAATGCCCGGACTAATTATTTTTATTATCGCTGAATCAATGTTATACTTAATATCCATCGCTATAATATTGCCTTCCTTTACCTTTGATTCATTTTGTTATCTAACTAGATAATTCCAATATCGCTATTCCGACTTTTTAAACTCAACAAATAGAAAAAACTATAACTTGATAAGGATTTTGATCGTTTATCTTCGTAATAATTAATTTACAAGCAGCCCAATGTTTTGTTATGTATACCACATCGATATAAGTATCGCCATAATTAGTTTTTCCATTACCGCAAGACCTATTATTAGCTTCATTTGGTAATTAGCAATTTCTTAACCCAAGTAGCAATTATTCTTAAAGGGGCAGTAATTCTCCAGGATTTAGAATTTAATATCGCTTCTATCTCCTGGATCCTCTGTTCGATCTCATTAGACTGAACAGATAGTTCATGCTCTATTCTATTTATCTTCTCAGCAGCCCTATATATCACCTGTTCTTTAACTTCCTGGTTCCGTTCTAATTTTGTTATCACTTGCACCTTCTCTGCCAGAGCCTGCTCCAACCCTGCAAACTGTTGCTCTTTCTCTGCCAGAGCCTGCTCCACTTCTGCTACCGCTTGCTCCTTTTTTGCCAGAGCCTGCTCCAACCCTGCAACCTGTTGCTCTTTCTCTGCCAGAGTCTGCTCCACTTCTGCTACCGCTTGCTCCTTCTTTGCCAGAGCCTGCTCAAACCCTGCAAACTGTTGCTCCTTCTCTGCCAGGACCTGCTCCACTTCTGCTACCGCTTGCTCCTTCTTTGCCAGAGCCTGCTCCAAACCTGCAACCTGTTGCTCCTTCTCTGCCAGGACCTGCTCCAACCCTGCAACCTGTTGCTCCTTCTCTGCCAGGGTCTGCTCCAAACCTGCAACCTGTTGCCCTTTATCTTGCAGGGCCTGCTCTAATCCTGCTATAAATTGAGCTTTTTCCTGAATCAACTTTTTTATTACTTGTTCTTTTTCCATCAGCAAATTCTCAATTTCCCGGTTTTCCAGGATATATATTTCACCCGATATCATTACTGTTTTTAATTTTCCCGCTATTGGTATAAAGAAAATGGGATCAAATGTGTGAAATAAGGTATAACCATCATTTAATATATAACCATTAGAGGTAACTGTTGACAAATCGAGCTCCTTAATTTCACCTGCTTTTGATTGATAATTAACTTTGTACAACTTGGCTCTAATCAAGTGTCCTTCAAGAGGATCAAAACGAAGCTGATTGATGCAGTCGATTTGAGATAAATCAAAAACTAAGCTAAAATTAAAATATTGATTTATTATTATGCTTTGGGTCAAAGCATGACCAGAATGGAAATTCTCTCCAATGTCATAAAACAAAGTAGCTTTTGCTTTTAAATTTAGAATTATATCTAGATAAGTAGCTTCAGCATGTTTTAATGAACTAAAAACAAACTTTTTATGATAGCGGCTCGGCACGATAGTTAAAATAATAAATACTGCTTTCATGAAAGAACTGTACATGCTCTTATAATCTGTAGTTTTCCTAAAACCATGTTCTCTGTAATAGCAATAGTCTTTGTCCAAAAAATTAAATGATACACCATCTGCTGCCAGCTGCACCCACATGACCCAATCTTCTTGAGCTCTTAATATTTCTTCAAAAGGTTTTTCATGCTTCTCAAATACTGATCTTCTGAAAAGAGCAGCATGAATAGGTATACTAAGCCCCCTTTCCCATTTGAATAAAAAATCTTCAAGCGGATCGCCTCCTAAGATTAGATGGGAGTATCTGCCGGTAAGATTGGAAAGGTCTTCTTGGAAGGTTTGGTAGTTGGTATAGGAAACTCCAACTGATGGATCGCTATCTAAAATGTCTACCTGTTCTTGTAATTTGCAAGGATGAATGATGTCATCGGCATCGAGAAATTGAATATACTCACCTTGTGCCAGGGTAAAGCCCAGGTTTCTCGATGCAGACGATCCCTTGTTCTGCTGATAAAAATATTTGATTCTTGAATCCTTTTCCATGAGTTTGGAGGCCACAGCTTTTGTATTATCTTTGGAACCATCATCGATAATCAAGCATTCCCATTTGCTGTAGGTTTGATTTAGTACCGAGCCTACTGATTTCTCGAGGAAATGGGCATAGTTGTAACAGGGAATGATAATGCTTACCAGTGTTTTTTTAGACATTAAAGGCTCACTCTCCAAAGACAACCTAAAAGCAATTCTTTATAACATCTACCTGACCATGATAAATTGGCATGGCCTTTGTTTTACTCTCCCTTAAGGGCAATTGATTATTCTGGATCAAAATACTATCAATGGCTACTGAAAAAGTATTTTTTACAGTAATAAACGGACATTAAAGCCGTAATCAGTTGATCTTTTTCATTTTAGCACTTGTACTTTACCTATAAAAAACAAGCGTTTGTTTCCGAAGAGGCCGCTTTTTTATAGTGCGACTGAGTACTTAAACCAATCCGGACTGACCACTCAATCCGGCCCGTATATCTAAACGCTATCTGCTGTTATCCGGCTTGATATACCGCACATACCTCTTTCGCTTGCCCCAGCATTTTGAAACTGCCCTCTTCCAGCCACAAAACGCGGTCGCACATACTTTCTATTTCACTAATCGAGTGGGAAACCATGATCACTGTTGCTTTTTTTTTCAACATGGCATTAATTTTTTGCTCACATTTTTTCTGGAACCTGATATCGCCGATGCCGAGAACTTCATCAACAATCAAAACATCTGGTTCGGTAATCGTGGCAATGGCGAAGCCGAGCCTGGCTGCCATCCCCGATGAATAGTTCTTGACGGGGATATCGATAAAGTCATGCAGTCCGGAGAAGTCAACAATTTCATCAAATTTATCGTGAATATACTTTCTTGAGTGCCCCAATATCGCCCCGTTTAAATAAATATTTTCCCGGGCGCTTAAATCCATATCGAATCCGGCCCCTAGCTCGATCAGGGGTGCCATGGTCCCTTTGACTATAACACTCCCTTTAGTTGGTTTAATCACCCCCGCAATAATTTTTAACAGGGTGCTCTTGCCAGCCCCGTTATAACCAATGATTCCGAACACCTCACCACGTTTAACCTGGACAGAAATGTCGTTTAAGGCCCAGAATTCTTCAAAAAAAAGCTTCCTGGTAGCCAGCTTGATCACATACTCTTTGATACTGTCAACTTTTTCTTTGGTCAAATTAAAACGCATCGATACATTATTTACTTCAACAATATAATTAGCATTGTCTCCGTTTGTCATGGGCAACCTCTTTAGATATGCAGTATAAAGCGATCCTGGTTTCGATAAAAAATATAAATGCCAATCACCAGGGCCCCTAGAGCCAGGCTTAGGCAGGTCAAATGCAATTGCAGTGATGGGCCCCGGGAGTAAAAGACTATTTCTCGAAAGCAAAGTAAAAAGTAGTAAAGCGGATTGTAGGTCTTAACGATAAAGAGAAATCTTTCCGGCACAATCTCGATCGGATAAATGATCGGGGTAAGGTACATCCAGGCCGTTAATCCGACAGTGTAAAGATGCGCCAGATCTCGGTAAAATACCGTATAAGCGGAAAGAATCAAGCCGATTCCGGTTGAAAAAATAAATATATAAACCAGGGGCAAAGGAAACAACAGGTTAACCAACTGAAACCTGACATCTGAAAATAGCAAAATAATAAACAGAGCAATGCAAGAAAAAAGCATGTTAACCATTGCAGAAATCGGCTTGGAGAAAACTAGTATATACTTCGGAATATAAACTTTTTTTATCAACGCGCTATTGATTAAAACTGCATTCATCGCTGTGCTGGTCGCATCAGAATAAAAAAAGAACAAGACCAGCCCGGTTAAAACGTAAACGTGATAATTGGGAACATCGAAGCGGAACAGTTGGGAAAAAACAATGGAAATCACAGTCATGGTGATCAAGGGGTTAAGCAGGCTCCATAAAATTCCAAGCACTGAGCGGCGATATTTTATCTTAAAATCTCTTGCCACCAGTTCCTGCAGCAGGAACCTGTATTTCAGAAAATTTTCAATCTGCTTTACAAGCATTTTTTACTCCCGTCGTTATTCAGGTGTCTATTAATGATAATCGCATAATGCAAGGGCAAGGCTGTTCTCCCAGGCAGGTAGTTTAAACCCGAACTGCTTATTAAACTTGCTGTTATCCAGCAAAGAATAAAAAGGGCGACTGGCCGGGGTTTTATACTCACTGGTTGGTATAGCATTGATCATCCGGCACTTGATATCGCTTCCGGAGGCAAGCTGCAAGATCTCCTCGGCAAAAAGATACCAGCTTGCCTGCCCCGCAGCCGAAAGGTTGTAGAGACCCCGGTTACTTTCTGTATAAGCCCATATATCTTTTATCCCCCGGGAAACCACCATTGAAGTTGCTTCAGCGATCATCCTACACCAGGTGGGCGCTCCGAATTGGTCGTTTACAACGCTCACCTCTTTCTTTCCCCGGGCCAGACGCAGGATGGTCAACAGGAAGTTGCTGCCCCGCAGGCCATAAACCCAGCTGGTGCGGAAAATGAGGTGGGGCATATCTTTCTCCTGGATAAGCTTGTCACCCTCGAGCTTGGTTTTGCCGTACGCGTTTAGCGGGTTGGGTTTGTCGTTTTCACTATAGGGAATTTTACCCGTGCCGTCGAAGACGTAGTCGGTCGAATAATGAACCAGCACTGCCCGGCAGAGCGCTGCTTCCTCGGCCAGAATGCCGGGGGCAAAACCGTTTATAGCCATGGCCAGATCAGCCTCTTCCTCAGCCTTGTCAACTGCGGTGTAGGCCGCAGCATTGACGATCAGGTCTGGTTTGACCGCCCTGACAGTGCTGCGGATAGCCCGCGTATCGACGAGATCAAGATCTTCCTGGTCAATGGCAATAAGCTTGCCCAGGGGGGCTAGGGTGCGTTGCAGCTCCCATCCTACCTGGCCATTTTTTCCGAGCAGTAAAATTTTCATTTGATTATCTACTCCATTTGATATGGACTGTCTATCTCGTCTTCGTGACGGATTTCGTCTATGTCTTCTTTTTTATCCCAGCCTTTGTATAGCCGATCGGGGAAGTTAAGGACCATGCCCCTTTCGGTAGTCGAGACATTCTTGTAACCGTGCACAATACCGGGAGGAATTATCACCGTAAGGGGATTATCTATACCGGCGATTATCTCCATAAAGATACCATATGTGGCGCTAGTCGGGCGGTTATCCCACAGCTTGAGCAAAAAGTTGCCGGGTCCGATGAAGGCAAAGATATCGGTCTGATCCTGGTGTTCGTGTGGGCCTCTGACAATACCTGCATCGGTGAAAGATGCGTAGCTCATCACCGGCTTAAGATTAAGCGGCAATTCGTCAAGGCGGTAAGTTTCACAGAGAAAACCGCGCTGATCATAGTGTTTGGTCAGTTTTTTGATGACCAACCCGTCTATTTGGCCCTTAGTCCATTTGTTATTCAAGTCTGTCACCCCTAAAATAACTTGCCTTACAGTAAATTTCCAAGGTAATCTTTGTAGGTGCTGCAGGGCATGGCATTGATCAAGTCCTGTAATCCTGCCCGGTCGATATAGCCCATCCGGTAAGCTACCTCTTCGATACAGGATATTTTCAAGCCCTGCCGGCGTTCAATTGTGGCGACGAAAGCGGCGGCTTCCAGCAGACTGTCAGGAGTGCCAGTGTCGAGCCAGGTAGTGCCCCGGCCGAGCAGTTCAACTTTCAGCAGCCCTTTAGCGAGGTAGGCTTTGTTTACTGCGGTTATCTCCAGTTCACCGCGGGCCGAAGGTTTAAGGTTTTTTGCAATCTCAACTACATTGTGATCGTAAAAATAGAGGCCGGGTACAGCATAAAGTGATTGCGGCTGATGTGGTTTTTCTTCAATACTCAGCACTTTTCCTTCATCATCGAATTCAACCACCCCGTAACGCTCGGGATCCTTGACCCGGTAGCCAAAAATAATTGCTCCCTCGGTCAGCCGACCGGCCTTTCTGAGCATTTCGGGCAGGCCATGACCGTAGAAGAGGTTGTCCCCGAGAATCAGGCAGCACGAATCAGATTCGATAAACTCTTCACCGATGATAAAAGCCTGGGCGATGCCTTCCGGCTTTATCTGAACCTTGTAGGAAAAGGACATGCCGAGGCGGCGACCATTACCGAGAATAACCTCGAATTTGGGCGTATCCTCCGGGGTTGAGATGATTAAAATATCCTTGATACCGGCAAACATCAGCGTAGCCAGCGGGTAGTAGATCATCGGTTTATCATAAACCGATAAAAGCTGCTTGGTGGTCGATATGGTGCATGGGTAAAGGCGGGTGCCGGATCCACCGGCTAATATAATTCCCTTAATTGCTTTGACCTCCTAATAGTTTAAGTATTATCCTGTCGCTTAGCAATTTCTTTTATTTTTCATGGATCTAAAGAGCAGGAAAGCTTATTCGCAAATCATATGGGTAAAGATGTAACGTAAGGTTCTGGCATTTAACCGTTCAACTTTGATCAAACCTTCACTTACCATTTTTTTTAATAGCAAGTTTACCGCACCCAAAGAAAGACCGGTTCATTTTGCTATGATCCGCTGGGTGGTAATTTCGTTTTTCTGTAGATGTACAAGAACCTAGTATTCGGTTTCCATAAAAGCTCAATGTCGTTCACCTTTTGAACCATCGTAATGTTTTTTATATTAATTGTCAATAATTAACGCGGCGCTTTGCTTTCAACGTCAAGCAAAAAATGTCTGATAAATACGGCTTTAAAAACGATGATACTCTATTAAATTTTCCTCCTACAATTAAGTAATCTGATCGATTCTTGTATTATTTTCTTAATCACAATTCGGGACGGCAATTATTTGCCGTCCCGTTGTGTTTTCATGCCTAATCGGCTGGTTTAGCTTATGGGCCCCAACTGCCGAGCAGGATCTTGTCGGTGGCAATGCCAAAGTTGCCGAAGATGTCCCCCGGATACTCCCAGGCCATGTTGCCGTTGTCATCAAGATAGTAGGTCGGGCCGCGGCGGATGCCGATCTGGTCAGCGCCGTTTCCGTTCCAGTCGCCGATAACCGGGATGTCGTCGGGGGTGCCAAAGTTGGCGAACTTGTCAATGGCGGCGTCAAAGTTTAAGTTTCCGTCGTAATCGAGATAGAAGGTATTGTCGCGGTGGACCCCGATCTGGTCTTTGCCGTCCCCGTTCCAGTCGCCGAGCAGGATGGTGTCTGTGGAAAGACCAAAGCTGCCCATCTTGTCTACAGCCGGGTCAAAGACACCGTCACCGTTGTAATCGAGATAAAAAATCGAACCGCTGCGCACTCCGATCTGGTCAGAGCCGTTTCCGTTCCAGTCGCCGGTGATCGGGGTACCGTCGGCGGCGCCGAAGCTATACATCTTATCAACAGCGGGGTCAAAGTCGAGGTTGCCGTCATAGTCTAAATAGAAGGTGCCGTCACGCCAGACCCCGACCTGGTCAGAGCCGTCTCCGTTCCAGTCGCCGATCAGGACCGTATCGGTGGCCACGCCAAAGTTGCCAAAGATGTCCCCGGGATATTCCCAGGCCATGTTGTCGTTATA
>Ga0114946_10002445_pt1 | contig 12757 bp, 5 predicted proteins | sample WalLakDeSediment_FD_88676 | JGI IMG/M metagenome (GOLD analysis project Ga0114946, IMG submission 88676) | Lake sediment microbial communities from Walker lake, Nevada to study Microbial Dark Matter (Phase II) - Walker Lake 11/02/13 Deep Sediment | ecosystem: Environmental > Aquatic > Freshwater...
CGGTGCCGGTGCGCGGCGCGCCGGGCCGACGATGTCGCTCATGACCGTTCCCGCCTCGACGCTCGCCAGCTGATCGGGGTCGCCGACGAGCACGAGCCGGGCGAGCGGACGCACAGCGGCGACGAGCCGGGCCATGAGCGGGAGCGAGACCATCGAGGTCTCGTCGACGATCACCAGGTCGTGGTGCAACGGGTCGTGGCGGTCGTGGCGGAACGACGCGCCGGGGGCCCAGCCGAGCAGGCGGTGCACGGTGGTGGCCTCGATGGCGCGGAGCCGCGCGGCCACGTCGGTGCCGATCACCCCGTCGCGCTCGGCCTCGTCGACCGCCGACCGCACCGCCTCGGTCATGCGCGCCGCGGCCTTGCCGGTGGGCGCGGCGAGGGCCACCTCGATGGGGTGCCCCTCCTCGCTCGCCAGCTGGAGCGCAGCGGCGAGCAACCGGGCCACGGTGCGGGTCTTCCCGGTGCCCGGCCCCCCGGCGATCACCGCGAACGGGTGGGTGAGGGCCACCCGGGCCGCCTCGGACTGCCGGTCGGGCTCGTCGGCGGCCGCCTCGGACCCGGCGGGGGCGGGGAACAGGGCCCCGAGCGCGGCCTCCATCCCGGGGGGCGCGGCGATCTCGATCCCGGCCCGGCGGATCAGGTCGGCCGCCACGCCGACCTCGTGGCGCCAGTACCGGTGGAGGTACACGTGCCGGCCGTCCCAGACGAGCGGGCGCAGCGGCTCCTCGTCGGCCGAGGCGGGCGGCGCGGCGATCGCGCTGGCGGCGAGCGCCGCGGCCCACGCCCCGGGCTCGGGCCAGGGGAGCCCGACGACGGGGTCGTCACGATCGTCGACGGCGGTCGCGCCCACCGCGTCGAGCGCGACGCGGACGTGGCCGAGCCGCGGACCGCGCGCCGCGACGGCGAGGGCGAGGGCCGCCGCGTCGCTCAGCCCGGGCTGGAGCCGGGCGAACGTGGCCGCGAGGTGCACCTCGGCGGGACCGAGCACCCCGGCGGCGACGAACGGTTCGAGCCCGGCGACCGCCGCGGGCACCGAGGTGCGCCAGACGCTCACGAGCCCACCGCCCGGGCCGAGCCGGCCAGCCGGCCGTCGAGCAGGTCGCTCAGCGCGCTCACCACCGCGGGCGGGACCGGCCAGGCGAACACGCCGTCGGGCCCGCCCGCGGTGCGGGCCACCGCCGCGCCGGTCATGCCCCGCACGAAGAGGTAGGCGACACCGCCGAGGTGGCGGGCGGGGGTGGGGCCGGGCATCCGCCAGCGCAGGTACCGGTGGACGGCCACCGCGTAGAGGAGGGCCTGCAGCGGGTAGTGGTGCTCGGCCATGGCCCGCGCCAGCCCGGCCGGGGCGTAGCTGTCCGGCGCGGGCGGGCGACCCCGCTCGTGGAGGCGGTTGCTCTTGTAGTCGGCGACGACGAACCGCGGCTCCCCGTCGGGCCCGGCGATCCGCAGGACCGCGTCGATCGAGCCGGTGAGGTGCCCGGCGAGGCGGACGTCGACGCTGCCCCCGGCCACGGCGGCGGCCCACGGGCGGACCGGGTCGGCGTCGGGCAGGTGGTCGAGGAGCAGCCGGCCGATGTCGGCGACCACGGCCGGCGTCCCGCCGTCGCCCAGCCGGAGCTCGAAGGTCAGCTCGGCGAGCCGGTCGGACCGGGGGATGTCGCGCAGGCGCACGTCGCCGAACGTGGGGCCGAGGGGCGTGTCGATGGCGGCGCGCAGCCCGGCGACGAGGAGGCGGCGCCCATCGGCCGCGGTGGCGCCCCCGAGGCCCACCGGGGTGAGGTCGACGGGGCGGACCGCGAGCTCGCGGCCGAGCGCGGCGTCGAGGTCGGCGTCGAGCTGGGGGGACGCGAAGTCGACCGCCTCGAGCACGGCGTGGACCAGCGTGCCGAACCCGGCGCCGGCCGGCAGGTGGGCGAGCGGGCCGGTGGTGTCCGGCACCGACGGGGCCGCGGGGACCGGGCCCGGACTGGTGGCCGGCTCGTCGAGGGTGGGCTCGTCGCCGGCGCCGGCGTCGCCCAGCGACTCGTCGCGGGGATCCCCCTCGTCGACGGCCCGGGTGGTGATCGCGGTGAACGACCACCGGTGACGGGAGCGGTCGGGCACGTGGGTCAGCCGGGCCAGGGCGAGGTCGGGGCGGTCCGGGGACCGTTCCGGATCGACCCAGCGGTCGGGCCGCGGCCGCACGTGGCCGTGCACGGCGGCGGCGATGGTGCCTCCGGCCCGTTCGAGCACCGGGCCGAGCGCGGCGAGGGCCTCGTCGTCGGGCGGGAGCGCGACCCGATCGGCGCCGAGCTGCTCGGGATCGAGCCGGCCGTCGCGCCCCCGGCCGAACAGCACGCGCGCCAGCGCGGTGCCGCGGTTGTGGTTCGTGCGGGTCCACCACACCACGGTGTGGTGTCGGGCCCGGGTGAGGGCCACGTACAGCAGGCGCATGCGCTCGCCGGCCTCGTCCCGATCGACGCGCCGCCTCCGCTCGTCGGAGCTGCGGGCGTCGGGCCACGGCGAGGTGGGGGCCAGGTCGAGCAGCCGCGGTCCGTCGTCGGTCTCGCGGTAGATCCGGTCGGTCGACCGCCGGTCGCGCCGCCGCCACATCGTGGGGAGGAGGACGATCGGGAACTCGAGCCCCTTGGCCACGTGGACGGTCATGATCTGCACGGCCCGCGCCTCGGACTCCACCCGGCGGGCGGTGATGTCGCCGTCGAGCTCGTCGTCGGTGGCGGTCGACCGCTCGTCGAGCGCGGCGAGGAGGGCGGTGGGCCCGGCCCGCCCCTCGGCCCCGGCCCGGACGAGCAGGTCGCCGACGTGGTCGAGGTCGGTGACGTCGCGATCGCCGCGGGGATCGGCCAGGACCCGCGCGGCCACGCCCGTCTCGGCCCACACGCGCCGCACGAACGCCGCCGCCCCGTCGGTCGCCAGGGTGGCGGCCCACCGGTGCAGCTGGTCCTGCAGGGCGGCGATGTCGTCGTCGTCGGCCGTGCCCACCCACGCGGCCGTGCAGCCGCCGAACCACGACAGCGCGACGGCGCGGGCCCGGCGTGGGTCCGACGGGAGGGCGACGGCGTGCAGCACCCGTCGCCACTGCGCGGCCGCGTCGGACTCGAGCACGCTTCCCCCCCGGGCCAGCACGGCGGGGATGCCGGCGGCGACCAGGCGCTCCTGGATCTCTCGGCCCTCGGCGTTGGCGCCCACGAGGACGGCGATGTCGGACGGTCGCACCGGGCGGCCCGCCGGCGTGCCGTCGGGGATCCGGGCGTGGTCGAGCAGCTCCCGCGCCCGGGCGACGAGGTCGCCGTACACGGCCTGCTCGGCGGCGGGCGTCCGGATCTGGGGGGCACCGCGGGTGGTGCGCTCCAGGTCCGGCGCCAGCGCGAGGCGCACGGACACGGCGGGCCGCGGGCTGCCGTCGGCGGCGTGCAGCCGGCGCGCACGGTGGGCCGGCGCGGGCTGCACGGGGTGGAACGCGATGTCGTCGGAGCCGAAGGTGGCGCCGTCGAGCAGCTGCTCGAGCGCGGCGAGCACGGCTCCGTCGGATCGCCAGTTCGTCGCCAGCGAGCGGTGCTCGACACCGTCGCGGTCGGCCACCGCGGCCAGGTACGTGCGCACGTCGGCACCCCGGAACCCGTAGATCGCCTGCTTGGGGTCGGCGACGAGCACCAGGGTGGCGCCGCTCTCGGGGCGGCCGAACAAGGTGGAGAAGATGTCCCACTGCACCGGGTCGGTGTCCTGGAACTCGTCGACGAGCACCGTGGAGTACCGGCCCCGAAACGAGGCGATCACCGCGTCGCGCCCCGGGCCGCGGAGCGCGTCGCGCAGCTCGGTGAGGACGTCGTCGAAGCTCAGCGCGGCGGTCCGCCGCCGCCGGTCGAGCACCCGGCGCCGCGCCTGCTCGACCAGCTCGATGAAGCGCCGGTCGGCGGGCTCGAGGCCCGGGGTGTCGACCGACGGCGCGAGGACGAGGTCGGCCAGGCCGGTGGCCCACGCCACCGCGGCGACGAGCCGATCGCGGTCGAGGGCCGCGACGGGCACCTCGGGATCGAGCGCGGCCTCGGCGAGCACGTCGGCGCAGACGTCGGCCACGAGCCGGCCACCGTCGTCGGCCAGCTCGGCATCGGGATCGGTGCCGGCGGTGAGCCCCAGAGCCCCGCGCGCCTGGGTGGCGAAGCCGTGGATGGTGACGATGGTGGCCGCGTCGAACTCGGCCAGCGCCTGCTCGATGCGGGCCCGTCGCACGTCGCGATCGGCCCGGGCCAGGTGGGTGAGCAGCACGTCGTCGGGTGCGGGCCGGTCGGCGCGGAGGTGCTCGGCGGCCTCCACCAGGCGGTGGCGGATGCGATCCCTCAGCTCGCGGGTCGCGGCCCGGGTGAAGGTGACGACGAGCAGCTCGGCCGGGCGCACCCCCCGCTCGGCGATGAACCGGACGGCGAGGCCGGCCAGGGCGTAGGTCTTGCCCGTGCCCGCGCTCGCCTCGATGCTCAACCGCCCCGACGGCAGCGGACCGTCGAGGGCGAGGTGGGGCGGGGACGGTGCGGTCACTCGACCACCGGGGCCTCGTGGTCGTCGCCCTCGGCATCGGCCACCGCCGCGGCGATCGGTGCCCACAGCCGGCGGGCGTAGCGCTCGACCCGACCACCCGGCCCCGGCGGATCGGTGTCGGTGGCCTCGAGCGCGCACATGTCGTCGACGTCGAGCGGACCGAAGGCCGCGACCACCCAGGGGTCGACGCCCTCGCCGCGGCCCTCGGCGCCCCACTCGCGGGCGCCCCGCTCCCCGGTGAACACCGCATGGGAGAGCCCGGGGAACAGCGGGAGCGGCTCGCGCTCGCCCCGCCGCAGGCACTCGACCGCGGCCTCGAGCGCGTCGACCGCGGCGGCCCGGGCCCGGTCGGCGTCGTGGGGGTGGGTCGACCGCAGGTCGATGACGAAGGGCGCCTCGGTCTGGTGACCGCGGAGGACCGCGACCGAGCGCCACGGCACGGTGGGATCGGCGGCGAGGAGCGCGACCAGATCCAGGGCGGCGGCGAGCCGGTGGCGGGGGCCACCCCGCACGAACCGGACACGGGCCGCGCCGGGCGACGCCGGGTCGAGGAGGTCGTCGACGGTGCCGATCACCCGGGTGCCGTCGGCCAGCACCACGTCGATCGGCACCGAACGCCGGGGCTCGCCCCGCACCCCCCGGCGCTCGGCCTCCGAGACGATCACCTCGGCCTCGCCCTGCACCGCCGCGGCGTCGCGCCGGCCCAGCACCCCGGGCGGGAGGAGGCCGAGCCGACGCTCGATGCGGTGCCACTCCTCGACCGAGCCGCCGCGCCGGCGCACGGCGAGCAGCCGATCACCCACCGCGTACCGCTCGAGCGGCCCGAGGTCGACCGGCAGGGCGACCGCGGGCTCGTCCTCGTCACGGGGCAGGCGGGCCTGGAGCCGGTGTTCGAAGAACCACACCGGCGCGGGGCGGGCGAGGAAGCGGTGGAGGTCGGCGAGGTCGACCACCGCGGTGTCGGTGGGGGCGAGGGGGGCGGTGAGGACGGAGCGACGCCCGGTGGTGCGCCGCCGGCGAGCCCCCGCCGCGTCGAGCGCCACCGGGTCGAACCCCCACGGCCCGGTGCCGACGATCTCACCGGGCGCGAAGCACCGCTCGTCGAACCCCTGGTGGGGGTGGGCGACCTCCAGCTGGGCGGCGACGTCCGTGTGCGCGTCGGGGTGGACCGCGGCGAGCACCCCGTCGCGCAGCTCGGCCACGGCGACGGCCGGCGGGATCACCTGGTTCGTGCGCGGGTCGTGGCCGTCGCGCACGACCACGAGCCGGTCGCCGGCCGTGAGGACCAGCTCGAGGAGCGCCTGGCGGAGCTCCCCGCGACGGTCGGGATCGCCGAACACGGGTGCCGCGGCGACGAGGTCGTCGCCGTCGGCGACGCCGCCGCCCAACGCCGGCTGGTCGGCACCGAGGAGGCACACGACCCGGAACGGGACGTCGCGCAGCGGGACCATCGAGGTGATGGTGATCCCACCGCGGAAGAAGTCGGGGCGGCCGGGGCGGCCGCCGAGGCGGTCGGCGAGGAGCCGCCGCACGTCGACCAGGGCGAGGGGCGTGCCCGCGGGCTCGCCGCGGCGCGACGCGGCGTCGGCGACGTCGGCGAGGACGCGGTGCAGCGCCTCCAGCTGCCACCCCTCGGTGGGGGGCGCGGCGAACAGGGCGCCGGCCGCGTCGCGCACGACACCGAGCCAGCGGTCGACCGGGTGCTCGGCGGCGGCGAACCCGGCCAGCGCCCCGACGCGGGCCAGCAGATCGGCGAGCCGGCCGGCCAGCCCGACGTCGTCGCCCTCGATGCCGAGCGGGACGACGTCGCCGACGGCGAGGGCGGGCTCGTCGTCGGCCACCGCCGCACCCACCAGGAGCCGGTCGAGCGCGGCCTCCCAGGTGTTGGTGCGGATCGCCGCGGGCACCCCGAAGCGCTCCCGGTGCGCCCCGTCGAGGCCCCACCGCACGTTGGCCGCGGCGATCCACTCGGCGATGCGGCCGAGGTCGGCGTCGGAGAAGCCGTACCGCCGTCGCACCGGGCCGAGGGCCAGCAGGTCGACGAGGGCGACCGCGTCGACCCGGCCGCCGACGAGCGCGAGGAGCGCGTCGGCGGCCGCCAGCATCGGATCGGACCGGCGCAGCGACCGGTCGGTGAGCCGGTAGCGCAGGGCGGGCGGTCCGTCGATGCCCGGCGCCGCGGGGTCGACGGTGTCGGCCGACGGTCCGAACACCGCGGCCAGGACGGGCGCGAACCGGTCGAGGGCCGGGCAGACGACGAGGATGTCGTCCTCGGTGAGCGGGGCGCCCGCCCCGGGGGGTGGCGCCTCGGCGAGGAGGTGGAGCAGCAGGTCGCGCAGCACCTCGACCTGCCGGGTGACCCCGTGGCAGGCGTGGATCTCGACCGAGCGGTCCCCGGGGGCGGGGCGGAGGTCGGGCACCGGCGCCACGTTCCGGCGCAGGTCGGCCTGCAGGCGCCCGAGGAGCGTGCCCGACCGCGACGGCCCGGGATCGGGCGCGCTCAGGCGCTGGATCCCCAGCGGGTCCACGGCGTCGGCGTCGGCGAGCAGCGCCGCCGCCTCCCGGGCGAGCCGGCCCCACGAGCGCAGGAGCGGGTGGCCGGCGAGGTCGGCGGTGGGGTCGTCGGCACGGGAGCGGGCGGCGCCGGGCGTGGGGGGCCCGAGGCCGGACCGCACCGCCGCGACGAGCGCACCGGACGGCTCGAGGAGGTAGGCGTGCACGTCGCGGGCGGCCCCGAGGGCGCGGGCCAGGTCGAGGAACGAGGCGCCGCCGGGCAGTCGGGCCAGCCCGAACAGCGCGATGCGGTCGGGGAGGTCCACGACGAGGTCGCCGGCGGCGAGCCGGGCGAGCAGGTCGGGCAGCCGCTCGGCCGGGCTCGGCACCCCCACCTCGGACCGCACCAACCGCCAGAGGTGGGGTTGCCACCGGTGGTGCGCGGCCAGGGGCCGCCCGGTGCCGTCGACGTCGCGCCCGGCGGCCCACGCCCGGGCCATGGTCGGGCGGTGCACGTGGTAGCGGTCGAACAGGTCGGCGACCCGCCGGGCCCGGGCGTAGCGCGACCCGTCGGGGACCATGGCGAGCGGGTGCAGCGACGCGTCGGCGGCGGAGCGTCCGAGCACGGCGAGCACCGCCCACACCAGTCGGTCGACGGCCCACGGGTCGCCGGTGCCGGCGGGATCCGGCTCGCTGTCGGCCTCCAGGACCCGGGCCCGCAGGGCCGCCGGGAAGGGCATCTCGATGTTGGCGGCCACGCCGTCGGACCGGTCCGGGCCGCCGGCACCGAGGTGGCGGGCGAGCTCGAGCCCCAGCCAGCGGCGCATCCCCTCCGACGGCACGGCCACCCAGTCGCGGGTCAGCGGGTCCGGGGGGGCCACGGCCAGCACCCCGGCCAGGTGCTCCGCCAGCGGCTCCACCCGCTCGGCGGTGTGGATCGACAACACGCGACGAGGGTACCGACGCGGTGTGACCGCGGCCGTCCGATGGCCCGCAGGCCGCGGAATCCGCTCGCCCCGATGAGGGCCCGCCAGCAGACTGGGGCCATGTCCGACGGCCGCTCCGCCCACTGGCGCGCCCTCGGCGAGCTCCTCCGCCCGCACGCCCGTCGCTACGCCCTCCTGGGGCTGGTGCTCGCGCTCGGCGCCGCCCTGCCCCTGGCCGGGCCGCTCTTGATCCGCACGATCATCGACCGGGCCACCGCGGGCGCCGAGCTCGCCGGGCTCGTCGCGCCGGCCCTCGCGTACCTCGCGGTGGCCGTCGCCGCCCAGCTCGTCGCAGTTGCCGTGGCCTGGGTCGCCACCACCACCGCCTGGCGCACGACGAACGAGCTGCGCTTGCGCCTCACCGGGCAGGTGCTCGGCCTGGACCACGAGTTCCACCGCTCGCACACCGCGGGCGAGCTGATCCAGCGCATCGACGGCGACGTCACCTCGGTGTCGGACTTCCTCTCGCGCGTGGTGGTGAAGGTGGGCAGCGCCGCCCTGCTGGTCGTCGGCATGGTCCTCGTGCTCCTCGTCGTCGACTGGCGCCTCGGCGTGGGGCTGGCCGTCTACGTGGTGGCCGCGGTCGCGGTGGTGTTCGCCGGGCGGGACCGCGCCGTGGCCGAGGCCTCCGAGGAGATGGGCGCCCTGGCCAGCCTCTACGGCGGCATCGAGGAGCGCCTCACCGCGTCGGAGGACCTGCGGGCCAACGGCGCGGGCGCCCACGCCCTGTGGCGGTTCGTCGAGGAGAGCGCGGCCGTGCTGCGCACCGCCGTGCGCCGCGAGCGCGCCTACCTGAACGTGTGGCGGTGGATCAACCTCGCCGTGGTGAGCGGCGGGGTGCTGGCCCTCGTGGTCGGAGCTGCGATGGTGGGCCGGGGGTCGCTCACCGTCGGCACCGCGTTCCTCCTCTTCCAGTACACCCAGCTCCTCCGCCGCCCGCTCGAGGAGGTGATGGACCAGCTCGAGGTGGTGCAGAAGGCCAACGGGGGCATGGTGCGGGTGCTCCAGCTGCTCGCCGAGCGCCCCACGATCCTCGACACCGGCACCACCTCACCTGCGCCCGGCCCCCTCGACGTCGAGCTCGACGGCATCGGGTTCCACTACGGCGACGGCGAACCGGTGCTGCGCGACGTGTCGCTGCGGATCGCCGCCGGCCGCTCGCTCGGCGTCGTCGGGCGCACCGGCAGCGGCAAGACGACGATCTCGCGCCTGGTGCTCCGCCTCGTCGAGCCCACCGAGGGCGAGGTCCGCCTCGGTGGGGTGGCCATCGCCGACATCCCGCTCTCCGAGCTGCGCCACCGGGTCGCGCTCGTGCCCCAGGAGGTGCAGCTCTTCAGCGGGTCGGTGCGCGACAACGTCACCCTGTTCGACGGCACCGTGCCCGCCGCCGAGGTCGAGGCCGCGCTCGGCCACGTGGGGCTCGACCACCTCGTCAGCGCCGGGATCGACCGCGACCTCGGCCCGGGTGGGTCGGGGCTCTCCGCCGGTGAGGCGCAGCTGCTGGCCCTGGCCCGGGTGTGGCTGCGCCGGCCCGACATCGTGGTGCTCGACGAGGCGACGGCCCGCGTCGACCCGGCCACCGAGGAGCGCATCGAGGCGGCCATCGCCGACCTCCTGCGGGACCGGACCGTGATCGCCATCGCCCACCGGCTGTCGACGCTGGCCCACGTCGACGAGATCGCCGTCGTCGAGGGCGGCCGCGTGGTCGAGCACGGCGACCGCGCCGCGCTCACCGCCGACGACGCCAGCCGCTTCGCCGCCCTGCTCCGCCTGTCCGATGCCGACCTCTCGTCGGCCGTCGCCGAGGAGGTGCCGACATGAGCGCCTGGCGCCTCGCCTGGCGGGTGAGCCAGCACTCCCCGCGCATCTTCTGGCTCGGCTTCGCCGGCTGGGTGTTGTTCTTCACGTTCCCGATCGTCATCGGCCTCGTGCTCGAAGGCGCCTTCAGCGCGCTGAGCGACGGCGACATCGCCCGGGTCCACGTGTTCGCGGGCGCGCTGCTCGTGGCCGAGATGCTCCGGATGGTGATCCTGCACGTGTCGGCGATCTGGTTCACCCAGTCGTGGGTGATGATGCAGTCGCTGCTGCGGTCGAACCTGCTCGCCGCCCAGGTGGCCAGCGGCGGCGGCGAGGCGGGCCGACCGGTCGAGTCCGCCGGCGAGGCCCTCGCCCACTTCCGCGACGACACCGAGGACGTGGCGTTCTTCATCGACGGCTGGCTGGACCTCACCGGCGCGGTGGTGTTCAGCGTGTTCGCGGTGGTGATCCTCGCCTCGATCGACCCGCTGGCCACCGCGGTGATCGCCGTGCCGATGGTGGCGGTCGCGGTGGTCACCCGATCCCTCGACCTGAGGATCAAGGAGTACCGGCGGGCCGACCGCGAGGCAACCGCGGCGGTGTCGGGGATGCTCGGCGACGTCCTGGCCGGTGCCCTCACCGTGAAGGTGAACGCGTCGGGCCCCACCGCGCTCGACCGGCTCGCCGGCCTCATGGACGAGCGCCGGCGCACGGCCGTGCGGGATCGGGTGCTCGACGACGGGTTGCGCGCCTTCGGGTCGTCGACGGCCGACATCGGCCTCGGCCTCGTGCTGCTGGTGGCCGCGTCGTCGCTGCGCGACGGCTCGTTCGGGGTGGGCGAGATCGCCCTGTTCTCGGCCTACCTCACGTGGCTCGGCCTCCTCCCCCGGATGATCGGGATGACCCTCACCCGGCGCCGCCAGGCCACCGTGGCGTTCGAGCGCATGGGCCGGTTGGTGGCCGACGAGGACGCGTCGCGCACCGCGGTGCACCGGCCCCTGCCCATCCTCGGCTCCGAGCTGCGCCGGCCCGACCTCGTCCGCCCGGCCCGCATCCCCCTCGAGCGCCTCGACGTGGAGGGGCTCACCGCGATCTACCCGGGCGGAGCCGGGGTGCACGACGTCTCGTTCTCGCTGGAGCGGGGCTCGTTCACCGTGGTCACCGGGCCGGTGGGGTCGGGCAAGAGCACGCTGCTGCGGGCGCTGCTCGGCCTGACGTGGCGGTCCGACACCTCCGGGGTGGTGCGCTGGAACGGCGTGGCGCTCGGCGACCGGGCCGAGTTCCTCGTGCCCCCGCAGGCCGCGTACCTGCCCCAGGTGCCTCAGCTCCTGTCGGACACGCTGGCCGACAACGTGCTGCTCGGCCTGGCCGACGACGCGGCCCTGCGCCGCGCCCTCGCCCTGGCCGCGGTCGATGACGACGTCGCGGCCATGGCCGACGGCACCGCCACCCGCATCGGGCCCCGGGGCGTGCGCCTCTCGGGCGGGCAGCGCCAGCGCATCGCCGCGGCGCGGGCGCTCGTGCACCATCCCGAGCTCGTGGTGCTCGACGACCTCTCGAGCGCCATCGACGTGGCCACCGAGGTGCGCCTCTGGGAGAACCTGGCCGCAGCCGGCGCCACGGTGCTCGCCGTGTCGCACCGGCCGGTCGCGTTCGAGCGGGCCGACCAGATCATCGACATGGACGAGGGCCGGGCCACGCGGCGCGACACGGTGCACCTGGTCGAGTGCTGATCCCCGAGGCGCTGCGCCGTCACCGTGCCGACCCGGTGGGGGCGGCGTGGCTGGACGACCTGCCACGGCTCGTGGCGGCCTGCGTCGACCGCTGGGGGCTCCGGCTCGGCGACCCGTACCCCGGGGCCACCGTGTCGTTCGTCGCTCCTGCGGCGCGCGACGACGGCACCGCCGTGGTGCTGAAGATCCAGCTCCCGCACCGCGAGTGCGAGCACGAGGCCGCCGCGCTCGCCGTGTGGGACGGCGCCGGGGCGGTGCGGCTCCTCGACCACGACCCCACGCTCGGCGCGCTCGTGCTCGAACGGTGCACCCCCGGCACCCACCTCGCCGGGCGCGACCCCGAGGTGGCCCTCGACGTGCTCGTCGGGCTCCTCCCCCGGCTGTGGCATCGGGCCGGCACGCCGTTCCGGGACGCGGCCGACGAGGCCCGGGCGTGGGCGATCGAGCTCCCGGCCCGGTGGGAGCGGGCCGGGCGGCCGTTCGAGCGGGCGCTGCTGGACGCGGCCGTGGGCACGCTCGCCGAGCTGGTGGCATCGCCCGGTCCGCGCGTGCTGGTCCACCAGGACCTCCACGCCGACAACGTGCTCGCCGCCGAGCGCGAGCCGTGGCTGGTGATCGACCCGAAGCCGCTCGCCGGTGACCGCGAGCTCGGGCTGGCCCCGATCGTGCGGTCGTACGAGCTGGGGCACTCCCGGGTGGCCGTCCTGCACCGCCTCGATCGGCTCTCGGCCGAGCTCGGCGTGGACCGGGGGCGGGCCCGGGCGTGGGCCCTGGCCCAGACCGTCGCCTGGGCGTTCGCGGGCGACACGGTGCTGCCCCGGCACGTGGACACGGCCCGCTGGCTCCGCGCCGCGGGCTGACGCCCTCGGGCGCCACCTCGGTCGGGCCCCACGGGTCAGCAGCACTGGAGCTCGAGCGCGACCCGGTCGAACCGTCGGGTGAGGAGGTCCTCGAGGCGCACGAACCAGTGCAGCTTGCCCACGTCGCCGAACATGGTGCCGAGGGCCACGTCGCTGTCGAGCTGCAGCAGCGAGACCCAGGGGCTGACGCAGGCGCAGGCGACGCCGTAGGGATCGTCCTGGATCAGACGGGGGTGCCCGAGCACCTGGTGCGTGGGGAAGGCGTCGGGCAACACGATGTGGTCCTCGTACACGTGGACGGGATCGAGCCCGGCGTCGACCAGGTCGGCGAGCTCGGCGCCGTCGACGGGCAG
>Ga0114946_10002446_pt1 | contig 12756 bp, 8 predicted proteins | sample WalLakDeSediment_FD_88676 | JGI IMG/M metagenome (GOLD analysis project Ga0114946, IMG submission 88676) | Lake sediment microbial communities from Walker lake, Nevada to study Microbial Dark Matter (Phase II) - Walker Lake 11/02/13 Deep Sediment | ecosystem: Environmental > Aquatic > Freshwater...
CGTCGGGTTGAGCCTGGGGACCGCGGCTCCGAAGCTGGCGGTCGCAGCCGCAAGCCCAAAGACCCGGCCGAGTTCAAGGCCCGCAACCGGACGATCCTCTTGCTGTTGGTGCTCGCGTTCATCAACGCGTGGATCTTCGTGTGGCGCGACGAAGGCGGGCTCGACTCGTTCGACGCCAAGGCGGCGGTGATCGGCGGCTCGCTCGAGCGCGGCTTCGCGAGCCCGCTCGACGACGCCTGCGGCGGTGATCCGGTCCGGGTGTTCGCCAACCTCGAGGATCGCCTGCGGCTCGAGACCAAGCTCAACGAGGGACGCACGCTGCGGCTGGCGTTGCTCGATCTTGGCCTGGCTGTGGAGGCGATCGACGAGATCGAGGCGGCGGTCCGCAAGACCATCGACCTCGGGATGCTGACCGGCAGCGGCGCCGCGGTGCGGATCGCCGGTGACCGCGGCGGCGGGCTCCAAGCCCTCGAGATCGAGGTGTCGGAGGGTCACGTGATCCAAGCTTGCCGGGCGCCCGCGGGCTTCGAGGTCCGCAACATCCAGCACCCGCTGCGCGTCGACGTCGCCGTGATCGCGGCGGAGCTGCCGAAGAACGGATCTTTGCTCGAGGCCGTCGAGGACGCCGGCCAGACCCCCGAGCTCGCTCGGCTGATCGCCGAGACATTGGCGGGCGAGGTCAACTTCACGGACGACGCTCGGCCTGGCGACAAGATCCAGGTGCTGGTCGAGAAGCGCTACCTCGGCCGCAACTTCCATCGCTACGGCAAGTTGCTGGCGATCCGCTACGTCGGCAACGCCGGGCGCGTCGCGTTTTACCGCTACAAGCCCACGGGCAAGGCTGAGGGCTTGTTCGATCAAGCCGGCCAGCCCATGCGTCGGGCCTTGCTGCGGACGCCCTTCGCTTGGCATCCGATCGATCCCGACGCTCGGGCCGCGCTCGCGCCGGCGATCGAATTCATCGATGGGCGCATGGGCTCGGTCTACCGCCGCTCACTCGGCGCGCCGGTCGTGTCGATCGCCGACGGGACCGTTCGCCGGGTCGGGTTTGAGGGCGACGATGGCCTCGTGGTCGAGCTCGAGCTCGCTGATGGCCGGCGGATCCGCTACGCGAATTTGCTGCGGACGATCGGTGAGCCTGCGCCCGGCGACGCGGTCGCGCAGGGCGAGATCATCGCGCTCGTCGGGCAGACCGGCAAGACGCCCGTGCCGCGCTTACGCGTCGAGCTGCTCGACCGCAACGGCGAGTGCCTCGATCCCATGGCGCTCGGCAAGCGCGGGGACGGGCGCGCGGCGGTGGTCGGCGACCCAGTCCCGGATGATCAGCTCGAGCGGTTCGAGCGGGACACCCAGAGCTGGCGCCGAGCGATGCGCAAAGCCGCCGAGTGAGGCGCAGCTCGTCGCCTGGGGCCTCATTTTTTCGTTGGGGGGGCGGTCATTCGATCGAGGAGATTACGGATCTCGACGGGGACCGCTTGCTCGGGGGTGCCAAACTTATCGAGCGGCGTGGTCGCGAGCAGGTTGTGGATATTGGTGGGGAATTGATTGCGGTGCTCGGTCGGCAGCTGCTCGCGGATCTTGCCAAGCACGAATCGGCTGCGGTCGTGGCCGCGTTGCCAGGTCGCCGGGTTCGCGTCGACCGCCTCCTTGGCCTGGCGAATGGCGTTGACGATCAGCTTCTCGCCGTGCAGCGGTTGACCGCCCTCGACGAGGCCCCGCTGTTGGATTGTGACCTGGAGCTGCGTCTCGGCGTCACGTTTGAGTTGGACATCGGCGTTGGCCGCCGCGAGCGCCTGGTCGATCCAGTCACGCAGTTCGGACGGAGCGCTGGCGCCGAAGCGAGCATGCAGCCATGGATCGAGGATGTCCGGCTGGAGAAACAAGGACTCGATGCTGTGCATCGGCCAAACGAGCTGAGTCAAACGCACATGGTCGTCGGGGGCGCCCTCGCTGAGCCCCGCTTGCCGGTGATAATCGCGGTCGAGCACGACGATCACCTCGACCGGCTTGCCGTCGGATAGCGTCGGGATCACCTGGGCTTTGATGAGCTGCCCGAGCAACTTGGCGACGCGCTCGTTGCCGCTGCCGGCGAGCGGGGTGAAGGTCCATTGATCGAATCGGTCACGGCGGACCAGCGCGCTGCGGTATAGCAGCTTGGCGCAGGTCTCGATGATCGTCTTGTCGCTCTTGCCCTCGTGAAACAGGATCTGCCGGCTAGCGAGAAAGTTGATCAGTGAGAAGGGCGTCAAGTCGGCCCACTGCCCGACCTCGTTGACGATCTCGGATTGCCCGCGCAGGACCGTCACTTGCGGTGCGTAGCGATCGACGCGGAGCACCACGGCGTCTTCGCGGTTGGACAGGGTGTTGACAATCTCGATGGAGTGCGTGGCCATGACCACCTGTGAGCCAAACTCGCCGACGATGAGCGAGGCGACTCGCCCAGCCATCACGCCCTGCAAGCGCGGGTGCAGGTGAGCCTCGGGCTCGTCGAGCAGAAACGTGACCGGCCGCTGGCGTTGTTCGCCGCGGTAGCGCTCTAGCGCCGCATACAGCGCGATGAGGTTGACGAGCCCCGCCCCCGCAGCCGATAGCTCGAGCGGACCATCGTCGTCGCGAAACCGAACGAGCAAAGGGTAGACCTGGTCCGAGTCTTGGCTGGTCGTGCGCTCGAGCAGCTCCGCGTCGAGGAGCTGTTTGAGAAACGCGTTGAGCCGGGTGTACGCGTCGGCGGAGAGCCGAGAGACCAGGTTGCGGACAATGTGGCTCTGGTCGCCCTCGCCGAGCAGCCGATCCATGACGACCCCCGACCGGTACTCCTCCTCGCGTACTACCCCGTAAAACGCCGGCACCAAGACGGCGTGTGCGGCGTGCTGCTCGACGAAGGTGACGATCTCTTTGTTGACCTGCCCGGTCTTTATGGGCAACGGGCGGACGCGTGTGGCGAGGTCGGGGGCGCGGATCGACACGCTGAGTTTCAGCTGCCGATTTCGGGCACAAACGACGCTGACCTCGATGTCGCGAATTGCGTCAATGTCATCGAAGCCGAGTTTGATGGTGAAGGCCTGGTTTTCGCCAGTGCGCTGACAGTAAAACAGCGACTCCCAATCGGCGAGGGGAAGGTACCTCGTGTGATCGGAGATCAAGACTTCGCCGACGACATCGATCCAACCGTCGGCGCCGCGGGCACGGCTCAGACGAGAGGTTCCCGCGCTCAGGTTGTCATTGAGCGCTCGTAGCGCGAATCGGATCGCGTGGAGCAGCGTGGTCTTGCCCGACGAGTTCGGGCCGATGACCACGGTCGCAGGGCTCAGGTTGGCGTCGAGGCGCTCGAAGCCGCGGAAACGCTCGATCTGGACCCTGCGGAGCATGGGGGCGACGCTAGCCCAGGTCTCGATGAAAACCAAGCTAGCGCAGCGCCTGCGGCGCTATCGGCTGACGTGAAATTCAGCGCTTGCTGAAGTCGGCGTGGCCGCCGAACTCGAGCAGCGTGACGGCGTGGTATGCGCCAGGTGATCATGCGACACTAGCGGCTCGGAGCCCAATCATGTCGCGCATCAGCTCATTCATCCCCGCCATCACCTTGTCGTTTGTGTTCTCGTTCGCCGCGTTGCTCGGGGCTTGCGCCTCGGAGCCGGACATCAGCTGCGACGTCGTGTGGTCCCACGACGAGGTCGAGATGGGCAACGCGACGATCGTCTACGAGACCATCGACAACGTCAACGCCGCCCTCGACGCCTGCTACGAGGACCAGGCCGATCACCCCGATCGCCCGGCCGACGCGACCAAGTACGCCTGCAGTTGCAGCAACTAGTTTGAGGAGGGGCTTCGCAGCCCCTCCGGGCTTCACCCGATGCGGTCGAAGCCGCACAGCGGGCGCAGGACCTCGGGGACCAGCACGCTGCCGTCGGCTTGCTGGTAGTTCTCGAAGATCGCGACCAACGCCCGCGAGGTCGCGACCGCGGTGCCGTTGAGCATGTGGACCATGCGGGGCTTTTGCTTCTTGCCGTCGACGGGCTCGGGCCGGTAGCGGATCTTGAGCCGTCGGGCCTGGTAGTCGGTGCAGTTGCTGGTGCTGGTGATCTCGCCCCAGTCGCCGCGTCCGGGCATCCACGCCTCGAGGTCGAACTTGCGGTAGGCCTGGCCGCCGAGGTCGCCGCTGGCGATGTCGAGGACCCGGTAGGGCAGCTCGAGGCCCTGGAAGATCTCCTCTTCGATCGCCAGCAGGCGGGCGTGCATGGCCTCGCTGAGCTCGAGCTCGCCGGCCGTGAACGCGAACAGCTCGACCTTGGTGAACTGGTGGACGCGGTAGAGCCCGCGTGACTCCTGGCCGCCGGCGCCGGCCTCGGTGCGGAAGCAGTGCGAGAGCCCGGCGATCAACAAGGGCAGGCGCTCGCTGTCGAGGATCTCGTCGGCGAGCATGCCGCCCAAGGTGATCTCGGCGGTGCCGACCAGGCACAGATCGGAGTTGGCGACGCTGTAGACCTGCGTCGACTCGCCGCGGGGGTTGAAGCCGAGCCCGTCGAAGATCTCGACGCGGGCGAGGTCGGGGGTCGTGTGCAGCTTGAAGCCGTGCTTGCGCGCGGTCTCGAGGGCGTAGCGCTGCAGGGCCATGTCGAGGAGCACGGCCTCGTTGCACAGGTAATAAAATTTTTGTCCGACGACCTTGGCGCCCGCGGCGAAGTCGACGAGATCGAGGGCCTCGGCGATCTCGAGGTGGTCGCGGGGGGCGAAGCCCTCGGCTTGAAAGTCGCGCCGGGTGCCCCACTGGCGCAGCTCGGCGTGGTCGTCGTCGGTGTTGCCGCGCGGGGTGTCGGGGTGGGTGAGGTTGGGGACGCGGGCCCAGGCTTCGTCCCGGGCTTGGAGCGCGGCGGTGGTCTGCTCGCTGAGCTCGCGCTCACGCTCACGCAGGCTCCGGCCGGCGTCGATCAGCGGCTTGCGAGCCTGGCCTTGCTGATCCTTGGGCAGCCCGGCGATCTGCTTCATCGCCTCGGCGTTGGCGTTTTGGTCGTGGCGCAGATCGTCGGCCGCCGACACGAGCGCGCGGTAGTTGGCGTCGAGCGCCGCGAGCCGCGTGACCGTCTGCGCCGCCCAGTCCCCAGAGGTAGAGGGCTCGAGCTCGGGGAACACGTGGACGTTGCGATCGCGCAAGTTGGCGGCGATGCGCTCGGGCTCGTCGCGCAGGAGCTTGATGTCGAGCATGAGCGCGTCAAAGCCCAGGCCCGCGAAGCTGTCAAGCGCGAGCCGAGCCGGTCGCGGGCGCCCACGCCGACCGGTCGCGAGCACGGCTTGGCGCCGCACACCGCCCGCTCGGGGTTAGCGATTCGGCGGGGGCCGGACTTTTGCTAGCGTGGGGCAGCGATGAGCTTCAACCCCTACGAGCCCCCGGCGAGCGCCTACGACGGCAACCACACGAACCCAAACGCGGGCGCCGTGTTGTCCGACGCGATCGTCGGGTCGCTGCGCAAGACCCGGCCATGGGTGTTGTTCCTCGCGATCATGGGCTCCGTCGGCGCGGGCCTCATGCTGCTCGTCGCCGTGTTGCTCATCGCCGATGTTCCGGGCGGGTCGCTCCTGTACGCGGTGCTCGCCGCGATCATGGGGATCCCAGCGTTTGGCATGCACCGCTACGCCAAGGCGATCAGCAAGCTGCTCCACGGCGGTGGGCTTCCGGAGCTCGAGGGCGCGCTCGATGCCCAGGCCTCGTTCTGGCAAATTGCAGGGATCCTCATGCTGATCTACCTCGCGCTGCTGGTGGTCGGCTCGATCGCTGCGATCTTTGTAGGGGCCTCGATAGTCGAGAAATTCGGATCATGAGCTGAGGTCGTGAGATAGCGGAACACGCTGTGTTTCGCCGTCACTCCGCGCTGTTCGCCATCTTCTTGGTATCCGGGCTGCTCACCCGGGCAGGGCTAGCGGGCGCGAGCGGCGAGGCGTTCGCCGAGCGAGCGGAGGCGCCCGAGCGAGACCGAGCGAGCGCGCCGGCCTCGTTGGTCGAGCTGCTCGCCATGTCCCAAGCGACGGTCGCCGTCGAGCCCGACGGGCTCGCGCCGGACTGGCCCGCGTTCATCGAAGCGCGGCTCGAGGCCCTCGCCAACGAGCGCGAGCGCGTCCGCGAGGATCGTGATCATGGCCTCGAAGATCGCATCCGCGCGGGCCTGCGCAAGCTCGACAGCGGCGCGCGGGTGGCCGTGGAGGTCCGTGATCTCGAGCGCAACGTGGTGCTCGTCAGCCACGGCGCCGAGCGGCCGCTCAACCCCGCGAGCAATCAGAAGCTGATCACAGCGATCGCCGCGGTCGAGCTGCTCGGCCTCGACTACCGGTTTCAGACCACGGTCTCGCGCGCCGGTGACAGCTTGATCCTGCGCGGTGAGGGCGATCCAGACCTGCACCCTCACGACCTCGAGGCGCTCGCGCGCGAGACCGTGGCGCGGGCCGAGCTCGATGGCGTGACGCGGATCGTGATCGACGATCGTGCCTTTGACGGGCGGACGCTAGGCCCCGGGTTTCGCAGCGACGGCCCCGGCGACAGCTACCTCGCGCCGAGCGGCGCCCTTGCGATCGACTATGCGACGGTCGCGGTCACGGTCCGGCCGGGGCGCCACCGGCAGCCCGCCGAGATCAGCCTCGAGCCCGCTGGCGCTGGGTTTGAGGTGCACAACCGGGCGCGGACCGGGGCCGGCTCGCTCTCGATCAAGACGCGCGCGGGCGAGGGCGGGCTGACGATCGTCGAGATCGACGGGGCGATCGCCGGTGGTCACGCGCCGATCACCGTGCGCCGGCGGGTGAATGATCCAGGCCTGGTCGCGGCCGCCATGTTCGCGGAGCTGCTCGCCGCGCAGACCGGCGAGCCGGCCCTGCCGGTCGAGCGCGAGCTGGTGCCCGACGACTCCGCTCGGGTCATTGCGACGCACGAGTCGGCGTCGCTCGGCGCGGTCCTGCATTCGGCCCTGCGCTACTCCAACAACTTCACGGCCGAGCAGGTCCTGCGGACCCTGGCCTGGCGCGCGAGCGACCGCCCAGGCAGCTGGGACGACGGCGTCGAGATCCTCGAGCGCTTCGCCGCCGTCGTCAGCCCCGACGCGTCCGCGGCTCAGCGCTTCGTCAACGGCTCGGGCCTGTCCCGCGAGGGTCGCCTGAGCCCGCGCTTCGTCAACGACGTGGTCGCGCTCGTGCAGCGCCCGAGCTCCTCGGCCGAGGGCCTGCTCGAGAGCTTCGCCCAAGCGGGGGGCCGGGGGACCTTGCGCAACCGGCTGCCCGTCGCTGGCGACCGGCTGCTGGCCAAGACCGGGACCTACGCGGGCGCTAGCACGCTCTCGGGCGTGGTGGTCGATGGCGAGGGCCGGCGCTTGGGGTTTTCGATCTTGATCAACGGCGGCGGGCTCTCGCACAACCGCGCCGTGCAAGACCGCATCGTCGCAGCGCTGCTGCGTTAGGAGGCTCGGCCCTTTCTAACGAGGGGCCGGCCGGTCCTGGCCGACGGGTACGCCCCACACCATCCCGATGCGCAACAAGACCCCCAAGGAGTGTTGGCGGTTGGGCTGATCGATCGGCGGCGCGGCGTAGCGGATCCCGTAGCCGGCGACGCCGACCGAGATGAGGTCGATGGGCCACCAGCGGATCCCAAGGGCGCCGCCCAGCGAGCCGCCGGGGTCGATGTCGGCGGCGCCGCGGTTGACCGATAGCCAGTCTGAGCGGGCGCTGAGCTCGAGGGCGCCGCCGCGCCAGGGTCCCGGCTTCGCAGCGGGTGGGAGGCCGACGGGGCGGGGCAGGCCGATCGCGACGATCGCGAGCTCCCCGCTGAGCCCGCCCGACCACAGGCCCGCGCCAGGCAGCCACGCTGGGTCGGGCTCGGTGTCGGGCGCCCGCGACTCCCGAGCGATCGCGCCTTCAACCAAGAGCCGCGCCGGTCCGGCGTAGCCGATCAGGTGGGCCTGGCCGACGGTCCGCAGCCCGGCGATCGGGACCTGCTGGGTGTACACATAGCGCAGCGGGTGGGTGGCGTGGATGCCCCCGCGCTCGGCCGCGTGCTCGACGAGGCCCGCGACCCCGAGGCGCAGGCCGAGGCGATCGCCCGAGTGCCCGCGCCAGGCCCGGCCGAGGACCAGATCGAGGCTGCCGTAGCCGGCGATCTGCGGGCCCTGGTCGACGAACAGATCGGTGCTGCCGTTGCCGACCCGCAAGCGCAGCTCGAGCGGGACCTCGCGTCGCGCGACCAACAGGCCGACGCCGACGTCCCGGCGGTTGCGAAACGCGACGACGACCGGCGAGCGATCGGGCAAGGGCATGGCGTAGACCGGCTCGAGGTTGAACGATGCGAACAGCGGCGTCTTCGCGTAGCCGACGTTGATCACCACGCCGTCGGTCGGACGAAACAACACGTCCGCGTCGAGCAAGCCCGGCCGCTCGCGGACGAAGTCGATGGTCATCACGAACCCGAGCCAAGGTAGCGGTCGGCCGCGCAACCCGAGCCGCGCGCGACCGATCGCGAAGCCCTCGCTGCCGTCGAATTCATCGCTGAACTTGCGGGCGTCGCTCTCGAGGATCAGCGACGGCCACACCGGCCAGTCTCGCCACTTGCGAAGATCGGGGATCTCGGGCGACCCACGCTCGGGTGCGGGCGCGAGCGCAGGGAGCTCGGCGGCGACGAACTCCCCGACCGCCTCGGGTTGCACGTGTAGCTCGGGCTCGGGCTCAGGCTCAGGCGCGGGCTCGGGCTCGGGCTCGGGCTCGGGTTCGGGCTCGGGCTCGGGTAGCTCGTCGAGTTCGATGACCTCGTCAAACTCGGGGGCGTCCGCGGGGTTTGCGGGAGCATAGACCCCGATCGCGGCGAGGAGCGCCAGCACGATGATCCCCATCGCCCCGGACGGTAATCGGGAGCCGGGCCGAAGGAAAGTTTCCGAGACGGCAGCTTTGGCGGCCCCGAGCCGATGGCTTGCGAGATGCAGCACACGCCGACGAACGCCCATGCGTGACCCAGACCACCGGCGGATCGGCCCGGCCCTCGCTAGCGTCCGGCCTCGCATGTCCGACGCAGCCCAGCAACTCGAGCAAGAGGTCCGCGCGACCATCCCGTGCACCGATCCGGCGACCGGCGAGCGGCTCGGCGAGGTCCCGTCCTTGACCCCCGACGAGGTGCACGAGCGCATCGCTCGGGCGCGCAAGGCCCAGGCCGAGTGGGCGCGCACGCCCTTCGCCGAGCGCCGCAAGGTCCTCGCGCACATGCTCGACCTCCTGCTCACGGACGCCGACGCGCTGTGCGAGGAGATCTGCCGCGACGCCGGCAAGACCTTGCACAACGCGATGCTCGGCGAGATTTGGCCGATCGCCGAGAAGCTGCGCTGGACGATCAAGCAAGGCGAGAAGCACCTGCGCCGCGAGATCGTGTCTTCGGGTCTGCTCGCGCACAAGCGGGCGGTCGTCGAGTTCCCGCCGCTTGGGGTCATCGGCGTGATCACGCCCTGGAACTTCCCCCTGCAAAACATCTTGGGCCCGACGATCCCCGCGCTGTTCGCCGGCAACGCCGTGATCATCAAGGTCAGCGAGTGGACCTCGTGGTCGGCCGCGCCGTTCCAGCGCTTCTTGGATCGCTGCTTCAAGGACTGCGGCTACTCGCCGGACTTGGTCCAGGTGATCACCGGCTACGCCGACACCGGCGCCGCGCTCGTCGCCGGCGGCGTCGACAAGATCGTGTTCACCGGCTCGCTGCGCAACGGCAAGCGGGTCTTGCAGGACAGCGCCAAGACCTTGACCCCGGTGATCCTCGAGCTCGGCGGCAAGGACCCAATGATCGTCTGCGACGACGCCGACCTCGATCAAGCCGCCCACGCCGCGTGCTCGGCCGCGTTCATCGCCTCGGGCCAGATGTGCCTAGCCGCCGAGCGCACCTTGGTGTTCGACGGGGTCTACGACGAGTTCATCGCCAAGGTCCAAGACATCGGCCTGCGCCTGCGGCAGGGCGCGCCGCTCGACGGCAAGCTCGTCGACGTCGGCGCCATGACCATGCCGGCGCAGATCGAGATCGTCGACGCGCTCGTGCAAGACGCGATCGCCAAGGGCGCGCGGGTGATCGCCGGCGGCGGCCGAGCCAAGCAAAAGTCGAGCAAACAGTTCTATGAGCCGACGATCCTCGCCGACGTCACCGAGGACATGCGGATCATGCACGAGGAGACCTTCGGCCCGGTCATGGCGATCACCCGGGTCAAAGACGAGGACCAGGCCGTGCGCATCGCCAATTCGACGGACTATGGCCTGAGCTCCTCGGTGTTCTCCAAGGATCACGCTCGCGCCAAGCGCATCGCCGATCGGATCGTCGCGGGCTCGACTTGCATCAACGATTGGGCGTTGATGTACATGGTTCAGGATCTGCCGTTCGGGGGCGTCCGGGGCAGCGGCTTCGGGCGCCTCAACGGCCGCGAGGGCCTGCGCGCGTGCACCAATGTAAAGGCGGTCATCGAAGATCGGCTGCCGATCCACCGGGCGATCAAATTGTTCCCGGGGCGCCGCTATGACTATGAGGTGACCCGCGGGGGCGTGCGCCTGCTGTACACAAAGGGCCTGGCCAACAAATTCGACGCGCTCGTCGAGCTTGGCCGGGCTCTGCGGAATCGGGCGACGCGTTAGCGCAAGGGCGAATCGCGGATCGCGCGCCTGTTGCGATTGATTTGCGCCAAGCAGTGCGATATTCGCCCCTGAGTTCAATTCACACGAATGATCAGGGGGCGGTTGCGTATACTGCGCGTTGGGGGCAAGGATACTTCCCATGCAACCCCTCACTTTTCGCATAACTTGTCGCGAACGCGTCCGAGATCGCGCTCGCAATTTTGCCGTAGGTCTATCCACGGCGCTGATCGTCGCGCTCCCGCAAATCGCGGCGGCCGGGCCGCCGGCCGGCGCCGGCCCCGGTTTGTTCTCTGGGGCGCTGGGCGAGGGCTTTCGCGGCCTGGTCTCGGGTGACGTGATCATGATGGGCTGGCGGCTGCTGCTCGGCTTGCTGCTGTTCGTCGGCGGCTGGCTGGTCGCGAAGCTGATCTCGTCGGTCGTGTTCCGGCTGCTTCGCCGCGTCGACTTCGACGCTCGGTTCGGAGCGCGGCTCGGGGTCGACAGCCTGGTGCCCGAATACTCCCGTCGGCCCGGGGAGTACGCGCTCGAGCGCGGCATCGCCCGAGTGGTGTTTTGGCTGCTGATGGCGCTGGTCATCGTCGGGGTCCTCGACTTCGCCCAACTTCAGCAGGCAGCGAGCCCGATCCAGGGCTTCGTTGCGACCGTCGTGATGGCGCTGCCACGCATCGGTATGGCGATCCTGATCCTCGTGGTCGCCTACTTCATCGGTGCGCTGTTGCAGGCGCTCGTCAGCCGGGGCCTCGCGGCCGCGCGGTGTGACGCGCGCTTGGCCGAGCTCGACACCCTCGACCCCCAGACGACGACCCCCGACTCCGCGCTGCGCCCCGGGACCCGCCCGATCGCGCGCGCCGCCGGCCAGGCGGTGTTTTGGGTGGTCATGCTCATCGGGCTGGTGGGCGCCTTTGATGCCCTGCGGATCAGCGCGATCGCTCGGCCGCTGAGCAACCTGATCAGCAGCTTCATGAGCCTGCTCCCGGCGATCGGCGCCGCGGCGTTGATTGCGATCGGCGGCTATGTGCTCGCCAAGATCGTGCGGCTGATCGTCACCCGCGCGCTCGAGTCCCTCGGCTTTGATCGGCTGATCGCCCGGGCCCGACTCAACGGTCTATTCCTCACGTCTACCCCTAGCCGAATCATCGGCTGGGCCGCGATGGCGTTGATCCTGATCCAAACCGCGATCGCGGCCCTCGATCAGCTCAGCCTCGCGACCCTCTCGGGTCCGCTATCCCGGATGATGGGCCAATTCTGGGAGCTGCTCCCGTCGCTGTTCGTCTCGGTCCTGATCGTGGTCCTCGGCGTGTTCCTCGCGCGGTTGATCGCCGCCGTCGTCCAGCGGGCGATGATCGCGGTCGGCTTCGATCGGCTGATGACCAGGATCGGCTTTGGCCAGGTCGCTGGGCGCACCGATGACCTCGCGCGCCCCTCCGGCGTGGTCGCGTTCATCGTGCGCGTCGGCATCGTGTTGCTCGCGGTCGTGCAGGCCCTGCGCAACCTCGACTTGGACATGTGGGCGCTGTATGTCGACAGCTTCTTGATCTTCGCCGTCACCCGGGTCGTGGTTGCGATTGCGATCATCGTCGTCGGCTTCACGATCGGCAACTACGTCCGCGACCTCATCGCCGCCCGCCAACCTGGCGCGCAGCCGGGTCGTCCGGGCGCCATGGCTGATCCGGTCTGGCTGGCGGAGTTCGCCCGCTACGCCGTGCTGGTGTTCGCCTTCACCATGGCCGTGCATCAGCTCGGGTTCGCCGAGCAGTTCGTGCTCGTCAGCTTCGGGCTGTTGTTCGGCGGCTTGTGTCTCGCGGGTGCGCTGGCGTTCGGCCTCGGCTCACGCGAGGTCGCGGGCGAGATCGTGCGCGAGCGTTACCGTCGGATGCGGCAACCCGGCCCCGGCCCCGGCCCCGGCTCCGCGCCCAGCCCCAGCCCGGCCTTCGGCCAGGCGATGAAGGCTCAGACCAAGTCCGAGCTGTGATCAACCGAACCTCACGCTGCGCCCGGACCGAGCCAGCGTCCCTAGGTGGGCCGCCCTCGCGTCCGGTGCGCATGTGTGAGCGCTCGAGTTCAGTCTCGTAATTGAGATAGTTGGGCAGACCGGAGCCTAATTGGACCCAAGGTTTTGTTAGATAGCCTACTAGA
>Ga0114946_10002447_pt1 | contig 12753 bp, 11 predicted proteins | sample WalLakDeSediment_FD_88676 | JGI IMG/M metagenome (GOLD analysis project Ga0114946, IMG submission 88676) | Lake sediment microbial communities from Walker lake, Nevada to study Microbial Dark Matter (Phase II) - Walker Lake 11/02/13 Deep Sediment | ecosystem: Environmental > Aquatic >...
CTGCCTCTGGGTGCAAGAATCGAGATCGAAATGATTGCACTGGTTGAATGATGGCTGTTTCTTGCAAAGTATCCTTGGGCTCACCGCCGCCCGCTGATTACTGAGTTAAGGCCTGGGCTTTGACCATGCTTCGGAATTTTTCCAGAAGCAAGGGGTGAAACGTTTCATTGATCTTCCGGTCCATGTGATTGAGCGCCTCGGTTAAAGAGAGGGCGTCCACGTCTTGACGATTTCTGCGCAAGTTGTCGTAAGAATCCGCAATCCCTGTAATCATGCTTCCAAAATTGACGGCGCCGGGATTCCGCTTTACCGGGAACCCCGTGCCGTTGTATGCGATGTGGTGTTCATAGGCGATAATGGGCGCTATGTCCGGCATCCCCGGGCTTGCGATGAGGAGTTCCGCACCCCGAACAGGGTGTTCCCAGTAGCGGTTTTTCTCATCCAAAGTCATGCCTCCTGTTGAAAAAAGGTCCGAAGGCGCATGGGAAAGCCCTATGTCGTGAAGCAGGGCTCCAAGACCGATCTCTTTGATTACGGGGGCGTCCAATTTCACTTGAGCCGCCATGGCCATGGAAAGGGCCGAAACATTGAGTGCGTGGATGCAAAGATCGGGGTCCGTGCTTCGTCTGTAGATGAGGAGCTTGAAGGTAAGGTCTCCCTTTTGGACCATGCGGTAGACGGCCTCGGTGATCTCCTTCGCTTTCATGACTTTGGGAGGAGAAAGGGGGCCGCGAATATCGCCGAGGAGTTGTTTGAGTTCGGCGGTGTAGGCCAGGACGGTTTGCCGAGCCGACTGCAGGGCGCCTGCCACGCTGTCGAAGGTGACTTGATCTTGTGAGTTCAGAGGCAGCCTGCCTGCGAGAATGTGAGGCAGCTTTCCCTGGTTCCTGGAGAGCATCATTTCCCCGCCCGAGGACTCCTTCATGAGTGGGAGGAGGAGTCGAAGAAAGGCCGTGAGTTCCTCGACGCTTACCCCCTGCAAAAAAGTCAGCCGCTCGAGCTTGATCTTTGCCAGCATGGGAAGGATCTTCCCGAGCACTGTTTCTAGCTCAGGAAGGGGCTGGTTTTCAATAACTGCTTCTCTGCCGATGAAGAGCCATGTCATCGTGGGCTTTTGTGCCAAGTGCCGGTCCAGTTTTTGATAGAAAGTGCCAATTTTTTTGGATGCTTCCGGATGATTTTCCGTGTAGAGGTTCAAGGCTCTCAAGGCCCCGAAAAAATTCAGGCAGAGATCCAGATAAAGTTCTTTGGGATTTGGTGTCATGGGTGTTTCCGTCATGATTTCTCCAGGAGATTCCGGCTCAGTTCCTGCAACTCACCGGAATGGGTCGATGCGATCTGTTGGAGAACGGCCCTGGCCTCTTCGGCTGGGATCTCTGCCAGCGCCTTCAAGGCTTCCAACTGAAGGGCCTTCTTTTTCCTCCCTCCAAACCATGACTTCTCCAGGACGAGCTGGGCCAGAGGCTGCACGGAATTCACCGATTTCAGGCGACCCAAGCATCCGACTGCCTGCGACCGGATGTCGTAATCCTTGTGCTCAAGCAGTTTTTCGATGGCTGGTGTGATCTGCTGGTTTGAAGAAAGGTCTGCAAGGTCAATGAGGCGCGGCAGGGCGGTGTCTTGCGCACCGTTCAAGCGAGAGCTGAGGAGCCTTGGGAGATGGGTCGATAGGCTCACAAGGGTCGTTGTTAGCCAGTCGCTGAGGGGGCTTTGATCATCCCTGAGTTCAAGATAGCTGTCAATAAGAAACCCGCACGCCTTTTCCGGAAAGAGCTGGCAGATGGAGCTTATGCCGGACATTTCGCGGGGTTCATAGGTACGACATTTTTCAAAGAGGCTTTTCAACAGGCGATGCACCTCCTCGGCCCGAAACCAGGAGTTGACTTCATTCAGGTAAGAGGCTTCCTGGGGAAGTCGGCCCAGTGAGAGAAAAACCTGGCGGAGAAGATTGCCGGTCAGCCTTGGCTTTCCCTGGTTGAGAAAAAACGTTACCGATTCCCCCATGAATTGAAGCAGTGGAAGGGTCATCGAGTCGCCTCTTTGGGATGATTGAAGGAGGTCAATGATCAGGCTTGCCTTGAGCAACTTCAGAGAATCAGGCGCCAAAGTGCGTACAAGGCGGTCCATTTCTTCATCTTCGATCATGTCTTTTTGTATCTTGAGAGACGTGGCCAGATTTTCGATCGCCTGCCTGTATTGGGTGTTGAACTCCTCACTCTCCTGGTGATGAATAAGAAGCTGTTCCAGGTGCTGCCAGGCGTTTAAACTGTCCGGTTTGTGCTCCTGCGTGGCGAGGCTCATCTGGTCGCGAACCAGGCTCAGGAGAGGGCCTGCCGTGCTGAATCTGGCAAGAGCCATCCGGAATAGGTTGTTGAAGACGGTGGATTGGGGGCCCCCTTGATCAAGGGCATAGACAAGCAACCCGACGAGTTCCTTCTCGGGCATATCCTCGATCAGGTCGTGGAGAACGCCTCCGTCTTCTCTTTCGATGATGTCCGGGGAGGCGGCGCCCAGGATGGAGACTCGCACATCCTGTCGGATCGCCTTAAGAACGGCGGCGACGCTTTCCTTGAAAAGCTTTCGCTTCTGAATGCCGCTTCTTCCAAGGGCTTTGCTGATGTTCTGAAGGAAGCTCCCTATGATCAGCCCCCTTTGCCCCTGAGAAATGACCTTTGCATGGCTCCGGATGCTCCGATCGAGTTCCGAGATAGCCCGCTTCAGGTTCTCCGGATCATCGGACAACCGAAGGAGCTCTTTTTCCTGGTCAGGGCGGAGGTGAAAGCCTCCGGCAAGGGCGGGTCGAAAAATCAGTTGTCGCCAGATTGCAGCCTCTTCTCTTCCCTGCACAAAATGGCCCACTGCGGATTCCAAACCAGAGAAGACCGAGTAGTCCAGGAGACCCAGGTTGATTCCCTTGATGTTCTCGTGTTGCAGGGCAGTAACTACTTCTTGACCCTGGCCTGACTCCGCGCCGCTGAGGCTTTCCACAAAGGATTCAAGCTCCTCGATTGTAACGTTTTTGTGGATTGCCAGATGGGAGATTCCGAGGGAATGGAAAAGGTTGAGGAAATCGCGGCCGTGGACGTCACCGGCCGGAAAGAAATCGTTTTCCAGGAGGAGCGAGTCAGCCGTAAACCCGACAAAGAAGAAGTCCCTGTCTTCCACTGCTTCTTGAAGCTTGTCACGCAGACGGGTGACGCTTTGTTTAAACAGGGTGTGACGGCTGGAGTAGAGGCGCCCTCCCTTGATCGCTTGCATGAAATAGGTAATGAAATCCTTGATCGGCAGTGGAAGGGGTGGGGAATGGAGCGTGTCTTGGGGGGTCATTCCTTCTCTCCCAAAGGGGTGCCTAAGTTCATCGATTCATAAATTCACTAACGAATTCATTCCCTCAGGACGTAGTACTGAGTGAGCTTTTTCTCCTATCACTGAATCGAATAGACGTTAGCGTAATTGCGGATCGAAGCACTAAGCCAGTTTACTAAATAGAATACAAGAAAGTTGTATTTATGTCAATTACGTAAAGTTTATCTCATTATGAAATCCACGGATGGGGATTTCATCATGATACTTGTTTGATGGTGTCGGCTGGATGTGTTAAGAAAAGCAGGGAGTTCATTAGGAAAGGAGGTTCCGATGGGCGCTGAAGTGAAGACGGCGGTAGTGACGGGGGGCAGCAGCGGCATAGGTCGGGAAACGGTAAAAAGATTGGCGCAGAAAGGGTTTTCCGTGATCGCCGCAGCGAGGCGGCTGGATCGCCTGGAGGAACTCAAGTCCCAATTCGGAAACATCGTTCCCATGAAAGTTGATCTTTCGAAGGAGGATGAAGTCGAAGAATTCTGCCGCGATCTTTCCCTGTTGCCGCAACCTGCAGGGGTACTCATCAACAACGCCGGCTACAGCATCAGGGGCGCCCTTGAAGATGTGCCGCCTGATGCGGTGAGACGTGTGTTTCAAGTGAACGTGTTTTCACTGATCCGCGTTACCCAGGCGTGCCTCCCCGGCATGCGAAGGGCAAGAGCAGGGAGGATCGTCAACGTGAGTTCCATGGCCGGGAAATTCGCTTTTCCCATGAGCGGCGTGTACGCGGCAACAAAACATGCCGTCGAAGCGGTCACGGACGCCCTTCGCATCGAAGTCCGGCCCCTGGGCATTCGGGTCGTCGCCATCCGGCCGGGGTTCACGGCCACGGAGTTCAATGACGCAGCGGCTCGCATCACTGGGGACTTGTTCGCAAGGACCGATCCGGACTACAAGCAGCTTTACCAGGCATCAGGCGGTGCGGTGGGGAAGATGTTCGCCAACGCCGTGGTGCCGGGCCCTGAAGTCATTGCCGATCTCATCATGGAAGCCATTGAATCCGAGTCGCCCAAAGCCGCCTATTCGGGCGGTTTCCTGAGCGGGGAGTTTTTGGAGCGGCGCACTGCCATGGACGACGACACATTCGATGCGTGGTTGAGCGATAAGACGGGCCTTGCGGGGTTGAAGGTGTGATCCATGCAAAGAACTGAAACGGGCAATGTCACGGAGAGAATTCTTCTTCTTGGAACGCGAGAATCATGTCTCTATCTTGTCGACGGGGGGCAGGGGAGTATTGTTGTCGGTGGGGGCATGGCCTACATCGCACCGGACGTTGTGAACCAGCTCCAGGCCTTTTCCGTGGACGAGAAAAAGATTAGCCGTGTGATCATTCTTCACGCCCACTTTGATCACTGCGGGCTTGTGCCTTTCATGAAGAAAAGGTGGCCGTGGGCCATCGTGGCTGCATCTGGGAGAGCAAAGAAGCTGCTTTCCGACCCCGGGATCACGGAGCGCATCGGGAGTTTGAACCGCATGGCGATAGCCAGGGCAGGGCTTGAAGCGAGGTCCCGGGAAATGGATTTTGATTTAAGCGGCATCGAGGTGGAAGAGGTGCTCCGGGAAGGCGACAAGGTCCGTTGCGGCGAGTTGAATCTTGATGTGTTGGAAGTCCCCGGTCACTCCTCTTGTTCCATCGCATTGTATTTGCGGGAAGAGAAAGCCCTTTTTGCATCCGATGCCGCAGGTGTGAGGTATGGAGACTATTACATGGCGGCAGGAAATTCCAACTTCGGTCTTTTCCAGAATAACCTGGAAAAGATGTCGAGGCTCGAGGTGGAAATTCTTCTTGGGGAGCACTTCGGCGCGTTGGATGGAAGCGAGGGAAGGGGATACCTGAAAAAGGCGATCGAAGAAGCGATGAGAACTCGCAAGCTGCTTGAAGATTCCTACCGCAGGACCGGAAATGTGGACGAAAGCGCGGATGAAATCACCCAATCGCTTCTATCCGGCGCCCCTGAAGGGTTTCTCTCACCGGAAGTGCTGAGAATCGTCGCGGGGCAAATGGTGAGATATATTGCAAGCACGATGGATGAGCAATGACGCCGGGAATCGGACCCCCTGCGCCCGCCTCATCGATTGTCTGAAGCTGAACACGGTACTGCGGCGCCTTCGGTGTTCAGTTTTCAGAGAGACCCCCATGCTCGGACGGGCAAAATTGAATTTCAAAAAACTGCTGTTACGAAATCGGAAAGGAGAACATCATGTTTTTCGAGTTGCGTCAGTACAGGATCAAGAAAGGAAAAATGAAACGGTGGGTGAAATTCATGGATGAAGTCCTGATCCCTTTCCAGATTTCTCAAGGGATGGTAGTTGTAGGAAGTTTCACGGGGGAAGAGGAAAAGGATCTCTACGTCTGGATCCGTCGCTTCGAAAGCGAGCAGGAGAGAAAGAGGCTTTACAGAAAGGTTTATGAGAGCGAAACGTGGGGCTCCCAAATCAAGCCCCATGTGGATGAGATGCTGGACAGGGAAACCATGATTGTCACGCGCCTTCTCTCAACGCCCAAGTCGGTGATCCGGTGCTCGCCGAACGGACACGAGCGAGATAATGAAAGGCATTGTTTTGCGATGGCTGGTCCTCACGCTGGCTGTCATGATTGCGGCATACTTGATCCCGGGGATTGCGGTGAAGGGGTTTTTCAGCGCCCTCCTTGCAGCGGCCGTGCTCGGGATTCTGAACGCCTTTTTCAGACCGATCCTCATCATTCTCACCTTGCCGATCAACATCCTGACCCTGGGCCTTTTCACCTTTGTGATTAACGCGCTTCTTCTCATGATGGCTTCGGGGGTGATCGGGGGCTTCGTGGTTCAAGGCTTCTGGCCGGCTTTGTTCGGATCCTTGATTGTCAGCACCATAAGCTGGCTTCTGAGTTCCTTTGTCAACGAAAAGGGCAGGGTTGAATACATAGACCTGCGAAAGCGCCATGACGGGAGATGGGAGTAGGAAATCCGGAGGTCAGGTTGATTTCGCAAGAAGCGTTTCCCAACATCCCGACTCCCATGAATCCTTCGAAACCTGAGCCCTTTCACATTATTCGAAGGGAGCGGAACATGAGCAATAGCGGATTGAAACAGGCAAGGCAATTGACCGGCGAAGGTTTCCATTATGATAACCTTCTCAGAATGGCCGAGCACTGCCGTGAGGAGACCCAACAGGATAGGATCTTGAGCGCTTACGTGTTGAATCGTGTTTTTTCAGAAATGGCCCAGGAACTTGGCGAAGGTCCTATCCTTCTCTCTGAATTGCGCAAGTTGGAGGCGAAATACAGAACCGCCCTAAATCTAGCCCTGGAAAGCGCCATAAACGGAGCTCCTCATGAAGAACAGAATAGACGATTGACTGAGCTCATCCATCTGCTTTGGTCTTCTCCAAAAACGGAATAGGCAGCTAAACGGTCTGGCAGGTCATTGCCTCCCGGATGTCTTCCTCTGTGATGCCCAGAAGATGAAAGACATGGTTGAAACGAGCCTTGGACAGAGCCGCATTGGCAACCCTGTCCAATCCTTTTTTGGCATTGTAGGCGATGCCCAAACCCGCCTGCGTAAGCATCAGTGAATCATTGGCGCCGTCGCCGATTGCTACGACCTGGTCTAAAGGAATGCCGGTATCACAGGCTACCTGGTCGATGAGGCGAGCTTTTTGAGCAGCGTCGACAATATCCCCGCTAACCTTTCCGGTGAGGGCGCCATTTTTGATCTCCAAGCGGTTGGCGTATGCGAAATCCAGGCTGAATTTGTCCTTTAAGTAATCGGTGAATATATCGAAGCCACCGGAGACAATCCCCAGTTTGAACCCCAGCCATTTGAGGGTTGTCAAAAGCTGATCTGTCCCCTCGGAAAGAACCATTTGATTCCTGATCCCCATGACGTCATCCAGTTTAAGACCCCGGAGCATGGCCACCCGTTGTCTGAGAGATTCTTCAAAATCAAAATCGCCGCGCATGGCCTTATCCGTGATTCTGGCAACTTCGCGATGGACACCTGCCTTGCGGGCCATCTCATCGATGCCCTCCATATCCACCAAGGTGCTGTCCATATCAAAGCATATCATGCGTTTGTTTTTCCGATGCGCCACCATGTTTTGAACGGCCAGGTCAACATTCAACTCGCGGCTTTTTGCCATCACGCAGTTCTTCAAACGGTCAACACGATTTACGCCGGCAATGTTCAGGATCATCTCAAAGGAACGGGCGCCGTGATGCATTTGGCTGAATATCATTTCGATTTTCGCATCTTCCTCTGCCAGCACTTTCGAAAGCTCCGCGACGGCGCGCGTATCGCCGAAAAAGATCAGCACTAATCGTTTCCTGTCATCTATCCCTTGAATTTTATCCGGGGTACGCAATTGGAAATTGGGTGTGAGATTGAGTCGGTGGCTTTCGAAAAGAAGATCTTTGATGACACTGTCTTTGGATTGACTTGCCGCTCCAAATTTTAGCAACAAATGCAGTCCGATGGTTTCTTGCAACGAAGCCTGTTGAATGTCCACTATTTCAATATTGCGATGTTGCAGAACCTCTGCAAAAGCAGCTAAAATGCCGGGCCGGTCAGGTCCGAACATGTTGACCATTAACAGGCTTTCGTCTTCCACGTCTAATGTCCTTTGTGTGTGGATTCACTTGCTCTCCCCCCGGTTGCACACCAGTTGTCGGACCGGTAGACAGCTGATCTGCTGTGTGACCCAGTTGGTATTAAAGTGATGGGAAGTTGCTTTTTCGGACTCCGACTCTATGGAATTCCACCTTTCGGGTCAAGCAAAATTAGGAACGCGGGATGTTGCTGATGCGCGTGACGGGCCAAAGATGAAGGGGTGTGGTCAATAAAGGGCGCGGATACCATGAGAATTAATCAGGAGATTGGTTCTGCCGGAAGAACGGAAAATTTGGATATAGCTGCACGGTTCATCGAGGACTTAGAGTCTTCCACCAGTTCAAAAGGGTCCGGCATAAAAAAAGAAGAGGGCCGGGAAGTACAGAACTTCCGGCCCTGGGAAAAGGGTTAAAAATGTTTATTTTCGATGCTAGTCACCGATGTTGATCGCTCTTGAAGCATCATCGATGCAGTTCTTGAGATCCTCTTTGCTGACTTTTTTGGGGTCCTTCAAATCTTCGACCTTGCACACGAACTCATTTCCCGCCTTGTCCTTAACCCAAACGAAACCTTTTTCTGCCATTTTCTTTCTCCTTTCATGGTCAAAATTAAAATATTCAAAATATAACAACGCCAAGCTGAAAGTGCAATAGGATGAAATCCAGTTTTTTTTATCCTTGAGAAGAGGCCGAACTTACCTTGACGGGAGGTCTTGCGGTGTTACCATACTCCCCTTTTCCAGGATCTCCCTCACCTTCTTGAAAACATCCTGATCTCGCGTTCTCTTGTCAATTCCCCTTTTTGCAAGAGTTGCGAGGGGCATTCTGAGGCGGGGATTGGATTTGAAGACAGGTTCATGTCTTGCCAGAAATGCCCAGTAGAGAGGGGTAAACGGACAATTGGTCTTGGGATCAAAGGAGCAGAGGCTGCAGTAATCGCTCATCCTGTTGATGTAGGCTCCACCTGACACGTAGGGTTTGGTGGTCATGAGGCCTCCAACAGCATAGGTCCCCATGCCCAAAACATTCGGCTCCACCACCCAATCATAGGCGTCTGTATAGGCAACCCAGAACCAGTCGGTTAGTTCCCTCGGGCGGACATCAAGCAGGGTCGCCAGGTTGGAAAGAATCATGAGCCGCGTGATGTGGTGGCTGTATCCCTCCGCCCACACATCCGAAACGACCCTGTCCAGGCAGGCCAGCCCCGAGGGCTCTCCCCAGTAGGCGGGAGGCAGCGCAGTGTCACAACCCAGGGCACACGGGGCTGCACCCCCATCCAGGCCCCTGGCCTTTTTGCTTGACCCCCACGGCTTTCCCGCCCACCTTTCGTACCCCCCGTCGCCGGGCGTCTTTTCTATCCGCGTTTTGCCTCCAGGCAGATTGCGGAAACCATCCGTCGCTTTATGAACGTGGCGGACAAACTCCCGCCATCCGAGAACTTGCCGGATGAAACCTTCTTTGCTTTCCAGAGGCAATCTCATGCCTGCCACATCGGCAACTACGCGGGAAGGCAAGAGCCTGTGGATGTTGACAAGGGATGAGATGCGAGTGTGAAAAAGGCTCCTGGACCTGTGGGACATGGCATCTTCGTAAGGGCCGAAAAGCGGCAGGCACTCCTTTTTGGCCCAGGACCAGAGCCTTTCAGTGTCCGCCTGAGTGACGGGCAGCGCCTCCAAGTCCAGTCGTCCTGGATGATGAAAGAAAACTTTCCTTATAAGCTCCCCGACCTCCTTCTTGATGGGCTCCACCGGGAAGGATGGCGGTTCAGGGGCAGGCGGCTTTCCATGCCAGGGAAGCCTGTTCTCAACATCAAAACTGTATCTTGCTCCAACAGGTTTTCCCCCCTCCATAAGGATGCCGGTTTTGCGCCGGATAAAACGGTAAAAAGTATCCATTTTCCACGGGGGAGCCTTCTCGTTGCTTTTCCTGAACTCATCCGCCGTTGAAAGCCAGCCCTCATGAGGAATGATTTGGAGAGCACCTCGGGTTGCGAGCATTTCAAGATCCAGCTTGAGCTCCCGTTCCGCAGGCGCCATGACTCGCAAGGGTCCCAATTCGGTGATGAGATGTTCGAGAGCTGCAGCGTAGGGTCCTTCAGCAACCACGTAACGGACCGCCACGCCCCTGTCCGCCTGTTCAAGGGCGAAATGCCGGAGGTTGGCAAGAATAAGGGCGAGCTTCTGTTTGTGATACGGACGCCTGGCGGCTTTCCACCGATTCTCCACGAGAGCAATGCCCAGATGCTTCGGGTCCTCCCTTGAAAGAGGCCCTGTCTGATCGGTGACTTGGTCGTAGGGGACAAATAGCCATCGCCGACCTTCCTGCCTCACCTGCCGCCGAGCCAACTCTTTCTTGAAATAGCCCATGGTACACCTTTTTTGGATGCTTATAGTATCATGTCTAAAGTTGCCGGACCAATACCCAAATGGTACCCATCAGTTCCAGGTAATCTGTAAAAAACCGGCCGGCGCTCGGCGGCTTTCCCATCCTTGGACTTTGTGCTTTTTTTCGTGAGGGTTGGTCAGTCCGAGGTTGTGCTGTTTGGAGGAGGGGCCTCAGCATGCCGAAGTTGCTGCTCACCACCGTTTGCCGTCCCTTTGGCGGGCCGGGCGAAGGGGATTCCGTGGGTGCCGAGCTTTTTCATGCCCAGGTGACTCGCAGCCAGGGCATCTTCAGCTATCGCCAGGTGATCCGCTGCTGGGGGCTTGACTATATCGCAGAGAACATCGATGCTCCTTCGCTGGTTCTCCACTATCCCTCGGAGCGCGAATTCCTCCGTGAAATCCGGAGCAAAAACTACGACTACATCGGCATCAATTTCGTTGTCGCCACCTTCCACAAACTTCGGCGCATGACTTACCTCATACGGAAGTATTCTCCCCGATCAAAGATCGTCCTGGGAGGGTATGGCACCGTGCTCCCTGACCATGAACTGGCACCCTTTGGGGATTTCATCTGCCGTGAGGAAGGCATCGGCTTCATGCGAAGGCTCCTGGGAGAGAACCACGATCGCCCGATCCGGCACCCTTATGCTCCCATCGAGTCGCCCCGGGTCTTTTCATATCCCCTCAAGAGCAAAGTGGCACACATCACCGGTGGACTCGGCTGTCCTAATGGATGCGACTTCTGTTGCACCTCCCACTTTTTCAATCGCAAATATGTTCCTTTTGTGAAAAGCGGGATGGAGCTTTACGATACGATTCTGCTCATGGAGCGAAAGGCGCGGGAAGCCGGTGAAGAGATCAGCGGTTTCATCGTCATCGACGAAGACTTCTTCATCCACGCCAAAAGAGCGAGGGAGTTTCTCGACTGCGCGCGCGAAGGCGGGAGGCCCCTATCCATCATGGGATTCGGAAGTGTGCGCGGTTTGTCCCAGTTCACGGCCGATGAAATAGCGGAAATGGGATTCGACATTCTCTGGACTGCCTTCGAGGGGACGGGGTCGGGATATGAAAAGCTGAAGGGCTTGGACCTCGATGCACTCTATCAGGGTCTGAAATCGCGCGGTGTAGCGATTCTCACATCCATGATCATCGGGTTTCCCTTCCAGGACCGGGCGCAGGTCTTGGAGGATTTCAGGAAGCTCGTGGACCTCGGGCCGGCGCTCTGGCAGATCCTGATTTATTTCGCTTTTCCGGGTACACCTTTGCACAGACAGGTCCTTGCCGAGGAGCGCTATCTCCCGGACTACCAGAAAAACCCTGACTACCGCACCTTTGACGGATTTTCCATGCACTTCAAGCACCCTCACTTCATGCCAAAGGAGATGGAGAACCTTCAGCGTGAGCTCTACCGGAAGGCCTTTGAACTGCTGGGGCCCTCCCTCATCCGTGTGGTGCGAACATGGTTTGAAGGTTACCGCAACCTGAAGAATTCCTCCAACCCCCTGCTGCAAGGTCGTGCAGAGCGAATGAAAGGATATGTCCGCAGCTCCCTTCCGGGCCTTTATCCTGCGATCTTGTTTGGACCCAACGCAGAGCGGAGAAAGGAGGCAAAAGAGTTCTTGAAGGAGATTGAAAGAGAGCTCGGTCCTGTCTGCGCAAAGGAACGCCTGTTCGGCTGGGCGACCGTCCCTTTTTCAGCCTGGACCTGGCTTGTCGAACGGCTCAATGTGTTTCAGCAACCCCGGCTATTGAGGATCGAGCGCAGGGACAACGGGCAGTCCTGAATTCCTGAGAGGCCTACTTCTTCTTGCTCTCCATTTCCTGCCGGCGCATGGGCATGCTGTCGATAAGACCGAAAAGATCTTTCATCGAAACGGGTTCTGAGGAACGAAGCTTCACGCCGCCGTCTTTTCCGATCAGCAAGACCTGAAACGACCCTGTGCCCACCCCGAGTCTTTCGCGGATACCCTGAACAGACCTCTCCGACAGGAGCTGATTGCCGGCCCTGCTCTGCCCTTGTTGGACAATTTCCAGGATCATGAGGTCGCGATCGAGCACCTCTCCTGCGCTGGAAGCCAAACCCTGCTTTTGCAATTGAAATGACGCATCGGATTCTGAGAGAGAAAAAAGAACGAGAACACGGTTCATCCAGCGCAACGAGTCGAGGTCAAGGTCTGCGACTGAGCCCTTTTCACCGGCTTGCGCCATAGAGAGATTCGCTAGTGTAAGCAGGAGAAAAGAGATTGAGGATATGTGTTTCAGTATCATGCGGCACACCTATTCGTTTGCAGCCTTATCTTTAACCCAAAAAACCTCTGCTTATGAACGTCCTTCTCAACCATCTCACATCATGAACTACTACCGAGTCGTTTTCTCCCCCAACAAGGGCAGAACCGACTGGACTGAAAAAGTCACGAGGAA
>Ga0114946_10002448_pt1 | contig 12747 bp, 7 predicted proteins | sample WalLakDeSediment_FD_88676 | JGI IMG/M metagenome (GOLD analysis project Ga0114946, IMG submission 88676) | Lake sediment microbial communities from Walker lake, Nevada to study Microbial Dark Matter (Phase II) - Walker Lake 11/02/13 Deep Sediment | ecosystem: Environmental > Aquatic > Freshwater...
GCGCCTCGCAATGACGGTGGGGGACTTTTTACCGTGAAAATACCCCCCTCACCCTTGCCCTCTCCCCCCCCTGAGGGTGGAGAGGGGATTATTTTCATGAGTGGGGGTGACCGGAATACGGTCATGAGGGTTTACGAATGCATCAATATTGACGCCGTCGTAAAAAGTCCCCCGAGCCGTCACCCCGGCGAAGGCCGGGGTCCAGAAGTGCTTGTTTTTCCTGGATTCCGGCCTTCGCCGGAATGACAGAAAAGGGCACTTTCTGACTTCTTACGAGTTCATCAATATTGACGCCGTCGTAAAAGAGAAATTATGAAAAGAGGAAAGGCATGAAAAAGATCGAAGCCATCATTAAACCGTTTAAGCTGGACGAAGTGAAAGAGGCGATCCTGCAGCTCGGCGTCAGCGGCATGACCATCACGGAGTTAAAGGGATTCGGGAGGCAAAAGGGGCACAAGGAGATTTATCGGGGTGCGGAATACGTGGTGGACTTTCTTCCAAAGATCAAAATAGAAGTGGTGGTCTCCACGAACATGCTTCCCAGGGTGCTGGATGCGATTAGAACCAACGCCTACACAGGGCAAATCGGAGACGGCAAGATTTTCGTCATCCCTGTGGAAAAGGCCGTTCGGATCAGGACAGGAGAAGAGGACGAAGACGCCATCTAGCCATCCGGATTTTTCGCGGAACATCCTCAAGGAATTCCTCGCATCAAGAAATGCCCTTATTCAGAATGTCCTGAAACAAAGCTCCGGATACCTGACCACCCGAAAATATGCGGACGTGATGGACCGGTTTATCCGTTCCCTTTTTCTCGCCCAGGGCCTGAGGGAAAAAGCCAGCGAGATCCTGGAGGAACGCATCGCTTTCATGGCTCTTGGGAGCTACGGCAGAAGGGAAATCTGCCTGGGCTCCGACGTGGATCTTCTGGTCATCCACCGTGGCAGACTCTCCCCTGAAATGAGCGAGATCCTGTCCAGGGTCCTCCACTGCCTCTGGGATGCCAAGCTGGACGTGGGCCATTCGGTTTTGACGGTGCAGGAATGCAACCGCCTGGCCATGACCGATTTTCGATTTCTCACGTCCCTGCTGGATGTCCGGTTTCTCATGGGCTCCAGATCCTTTTATCGCCTCTTCCAGGCCGCCTTTTGGTCCAAGCTCGAGCGGGAAAAAGACTCTGTTTTGAAACAGTTCCTGATCCATCAGGAGAAAAGGCAGGAAAAGTACTCCCACGAAGAGTATTTTGTCGAGCCGGATATTAAAGAGGGATTGGGCGGGCTCCGGGACCTCCACTTCATGACGTGGACGGCAAAGATCTTCTTTGCCTGCAAGGGCCTGCGGGAAATCAAAAGGTTCCCTGTCTTTTCTCATTTCAGCCTGGACAAACTCCACCACTCGGAGAGCTTCCTGCTCAAGGTGCGAAACCACCTCCATTTCCTGGCAGGAGGCCGGAGGGAGGACCGGCTTCTCCTTGCCTACCAGGACCGCATATCCGAAAGCCTGGCCTACCATGAAGACGTTGAAAACACCGGGCCCGAAAAATTCATGCGCCACGTTCACCTCCATCTCAACCGGATCCGCTACGGAAGCCAGGAGTTTCAGGTCAAGGCGATGGACATCATGGACCCTCGATCGGTCGAACCGAGTCCCGACAGGCTTCCGCCCGACTTCCAGGTTCTGCGGGGAAACATTATCCTGGCAAGAGAAGGGCAGCTCTCGCAGAACCCTCTTCTCATTCTCCAGGGTTTTCAGGAGGCCAATCGAAGAGGCCTTCTCCTGGGTTCCGGGTTTATCTGGGAAGCGGGCAAAAGCATTGCCGAACAAGGCAAGGCGCTTTCAGCCATGCCCGAAGCCGGGAGCATTTTCATGGATCTTCTTCTCAGACCGCAAAACCCCAAGATCCTGAGGCTCGCCCTGGAAATGGGCCTGATCACCCTTTTCATCCCGGAGTTCAAGAAGATCAGAAACCTTGCCCAGTTCAGCTACTACCACTCGGAAACGGTGGACCTCCATGCCTTGAAAACGCTCGAGGTGGCACAGGACATCTCCGAGGGCCGACACAACGATCGCTGGCCTCTTTTTCAGGAGATCTTCAGGGAACTGGAGCATCCGGAGTGGTTGTTCCTGGTCGGTCTCCTCCATGACATCGGAAAGGGGTACCGGGGTGATCATTCCCGCAAGGGTTCGGCGTTGATCCCCAGGATCCTGAAGCGCCTGGGTATTGAAGGGGAGGCTCTCAAGACCATTCCCTTTTTGGTGAGGCATCATCTCCTTTTGGCCAACACGGCACAGAGGCGCGATCTGAACGACGAGAAAACCTCGGTCCAGATCGCACAGATCGTCGGCGATATGGAGAGGCTCAAGCTGCTGTTCCTTCTCACGGTCATCGACAGCCTCGCCACAGGCCCCATGGCAGGGAGCGATTGGAAAATCATGCTCCTCAACGAGCTCTTCTTCAAAGCGCGTCGAATCCTGCAAAGAGGAACGCTCGCTTCACCCGATGCAACCAAGCGGGTGGAAGAGAAAAGGAGGGCTTTGCAGAAAGTTCTCAAGGCCGAATTCCCCGCCCCCGAAGTCCTGCACCTGATGGAGCAGGTCTCGACCCGGTATTTTCTTCATACCCCTCTCGAGGACATGGTGGAGCATTTCCGCCTTGCCCTGGCCATGGGCAAGGAGAGGCTGCAATGGAAACTTCAGAGACTGGACCATGCCCCTGTGACGAGGGTCATCCTGTGCACCTACGACAAACCGGGCCTCTTCAGCAAAATGGTGGGCCTCTTTACCCTCCACAACATCAGCGTGCTTTCCGGAAACATCTTCACTTTGAAAAACGGCCTGGCTTTTGACACCTATGAGGTCACCAACCCTCTGGATCCGCTTCGCGAGCAGGAAGTATGGGAGAGGATTTTCGAAGAGGCCCGGCTGGCCATTGAAGACGCGCTTCCTCTGGACGATCTGATTACGCGAAAGGCGCAAAGGAGCTTCATTCCGAGAACCGGGTATGCCTCGCAGGTGAAAAAAGTGAAGATCGACAACGAAGCGTCCGACTTCTTTACGCTGATCGAGATGAAAGGGGGCATCAGGACCGGGCTTCTCTATGACCTGGCCAAAGAGATCTATTCTTTGGGCCTGGATATCCGTTTTGCAAGGATCAACAGCGACAAAGAAAAGATGACCGGTGTATTCTATGTCAGGGATGGAAGCGGCCAGAAAATCTATGACGCCCCGGTCCTGGAAGAGACCCGACAGGGCATTCTGAAAGTCATCACGTTTTCGTGAGGCAAGCGTTGCCTCCTGAGGACACTGTTTCATAAATACAATACGCTGCCGTATTGTCACCACGGAGGCACGGAGGACACAGAGAAATTCAAATCTTTCATTTGCCGGGAGATACCGGCAAATGAAAGGTGTGCCTCTGCCTCTAACAACAAATTGTAGTTGTTAACACCGAAGAGATGGCCTACAACATAGCAAATTGGTTGTGCGGTTGTATGGATCGACTTTCGCCGAAGGCGGACGAGCAACTTGCCCCTTCGCGGCACGTGTCCCGCCATAGCCCTGAGCTTGTCGATTGGGCGACGGCGGATCTCCTGCGAATGGGCAAAGACCCTCTCCTCCGTGCCCTCTGTGTCTCTGTGGTGCATCAACGCTTGTTACCATACTACACCAGGCCCTGGTCCAGCATGGCGTTCACGACCTTGACAAAGCTCGCAATATTGGCGCCTGCCTGGTAGTTGCCCGGCATGCCGTATTCCTCTGCAGCATCCAGGCAGGTCTTGTGGATGTTTTTCATGATAAGGCGAAGGCGTCCGTCCACTTCCTCTCTGGGCCAGTTCAAGCGCATGCTGTTCTGGGCCATTTCAAGGCCTGAAACCGCAACGCCCCCTGCGTTGGATGCCTTGCCCGGCGCGTAGAGCGTCCCTTGGTCCAGGAACACGCCGATAGCTTCCGGCGTGGAAGGCATGTTCGAGCCTTCGGCCACCAGGCCGATGCCGTTTCGGATCAGGTTCCGGGCGTCTTTATCGTTGATCTCATTTTGGGTGGCGCAAGGAAAGGCGCACTCTGCCTTGCGGTCCCAGAGGGGATTGTGGTCCAGGGTGGAATCGGTCTCTGTGTAGACGCTCTGAGAGTACTTGTCCACATAGTCATTGATCCTGCCCCGTCTCACATTTTTGAGCCACTTGACAAAGGCCAGTTTTTTCTGGTCGATGCCCTCCTCATCGTAAATGAAGCCCGATGAATCGGAGAGGGTGACCACCTTGGCGCCCATTTCCACCAGCTTTTCTACCGTGTACTGGGCCACGTTGCCGGCGCCGGAGACCAGGCAAATCTTGCCTTCAAAAGTCTTGTTTTGCGTGGCCAGCATTTCCGAGGCAAAGTAGACGCAGCCGTACCCGGTGGCTTCAGGACGGATCAGGCTTCCTCCCCAGCCGAGGCCCTTGCCGCTCAATACCCCGGTGAACTCGTTGGCCAGCTTCCGGTACATGCCGAAAAGATAGCCGATTTCTCTGGCGCCCACCCCGATGTCGCCGGCAGGGACATCGGTGTTCGGGCCGATGTGCCGGAAAAGCTCCATCATGAAGGCCTGGCAGAAACGCATGACTTCGCTGTCCGACTTACCCTTGGGATCAAAATCAGAGCCACCCTTTCCACCCCCCATGGCCAGGGTGGTCAAAGCGTTCTTAAAGACCTGTTCGAAGGCCAGAAATTTGAGAATGCTGAGATTGACGGAGGGGTGAAAGCGAAGGCCGCCCTTGTAAGGGCCGATGGCGCTGTTCATCTGCACCCTGAAACCCCTGTTCACGTGGGTTTGCCCCTGATCATCCATCCAGGGAACCTGGAATATGATGGTCCGTTCGGGCTCAACAATTCTTTCCAGGACCCCTGATTCGCGGTACTGGGGATTTCGATCCAGGACCGGTTTCACCGTTTCCATGACTTCATGGACGGCCTGATGGAACTCCTTTTCCCCCGGGTCCCTTGATTGTACGAGCTTCAAGATGTCTGCCATGGATTTCCTCCTCAATATGAAATTTTGCTGGTCATGTTATGCTGAAATAACGGTGCACGGCGCAGCCTGCTTCGCTGAAGCGGCCTAGGCTGCGAAGCCCGCACGATGCACCGCAAAAAAGTATTCCCTGGTGTTTCATCCCCCCTGCCCGCGTTCTCTTCGTTTTGCAGTTTTGAGAGAGACCCCCATGCTTGATGCTTCTCACTTTTTAAAAAGGCTAAAATGTTCTCAAGAACTTAGTTTGCAAGGAGGATTCCTTCACACGTCCGGCCGTCGATCTTAAGGAGAAAAGGTTTTTCGAGCCGGACATGGCGCAAAAAGGTCGTCTCACGGACGGCCGGTAAACTCTCGAGGTACGGCCAATCAAAATGATCCCCTGAACCGGAGTCCTCCGTCACCGTGAGATAGTGAATGCCCAGGGAGGTGATGTTCTGAAAGAAATGGGACCCCTGGGAAGGATCGGCCTTGATCCACTGGTTCCGAAGTTCGATGATGGCTCTTACGCCGGAGATATTTTTCCATTGCACAGGAATGCCCAGCCACCGGTCGGCGGAACCCCACCGTCCCGGTCCCACAAGAAGGTAGGGACGTTTTTCTTTGAGAAGCATCCCGTTCAAGCGGTCGATTTCCAGGGCCATCTCAGCCGTGGATTCGGGCTTGAAATCCTGCGGTTTCACATAGAGGATATCGGCGATTTCATTGTTCTTGCCGTTCCCCAGGGCCTGGGAAGAACGGCAGAAAGCCCTTTTCCTCTCATCCGGGGAGATCTCCACGTCGAATCGCTGGTCGTCGGCCACCATGGGCCGGATCTGGAGGAAGTTGAAGTCTCCTTTGTGTTTCCCGCCGGCGCGCAGATTCACGGAGAACTCGATCTCTACCGGGCACCCCATGCCTTTTCGCCCCAATTCCAGGAAGTCACACAGGATCTGAGGCAAGGGGAATTGGTTGTATTTGAGAATGGGGGCAAAGGTCACAATCCTGTAACCGGCCACAGAGACGCTGTCCCTGATACGATGTTCTTCAGCGACATAGGTGCTGCTGAGCATTTTGACGGGGAACTCGTTTTCCGCTTCATCCAGGGCTCTCTTCTCGAGGTTGCAGTGCTCTGCGAACCTGAGGTCCGGGCCGCAGTCCCTGAGCCTGAGGGCATAAAAAAAACGCTGGGCATTGGCCAGAATGTCGTCCACGGTGGAGAACTGAGGGAGCATGTTGGGGTACTTTGGTGAAAACCGCAGGGCCCTTTCCCCTTCCACGACCGTTTTGCCGAGCCCGATCGCGATGTGGGCGATTCCCTCCTCCGCCTTCATGGGTGAGACAGGATAAAAGTTGTGGGATTGGGCGACTCCGGACAGGGCAGGATAGAAAAAACCGCCCTGTTCTTGTCCGGTGAGTTGTTGGATGACAACCGCCATGGATTCGAGCTGGGGCTGGTTGGCAATGCTTCTGGAAAAAACCTTGGGCCCCTCGTAGTAGGTGGAAGCATAGACGAGCTTGACGGCGGTGAAAAGTTGCCCGAGGCGGACCGCAGGATCGGGGTCATTGTTGGGGATCATGTAGGTCCGGTAGAGACCGGCGTAAGGCTGGAATTGGGCGTCTTCGAGCAGGCTCGATGAGCGAACGGAGAGAGGATACTTGATTTCGCTCAGGTAGGCTTCCAGCTCTCTTGTCACCCATGCGGGCATTTCCGCTTTGAGAAAGGCCTGGGTCACGGTTTCATCCGGGATGTCTTCTTTTGCCAATCGGATGAGACGGTTTTGGGATACAAAAGATTCAAACCCGTCCGTGCAGATCACCAGGGTCCTGGGAATTTCAATGGCCACATCCGGATAGGTCTCGAAAATTCGGGGTGTCTCCTGGAGCATGGCGGACATGAAGGCAAGCCCCCTCGCCTTTCCACCCAGAGAGCCCTGCCCGATCTTGACAAAATCATTCACATCCGGGTCAAAATGAGACGCTTTGAACTGGGCCACCACGCCCCTCTGGCGCCACCGTCGCAAGGTGTGGATGTTGGAAATGATGAATTGTTTGGCCTCATCGGCACTCTCAAAATCTGCGGCGCTCACTTCCCGGAACGTGGAGGCGAGGGCGATCTCGGATCGCGCCATGAGCCACCTGGAGAAGTGGTTGCGCGTTCCATGGTACCAGAGGCAGTCTTCAGGAATGCCGGCCACCTTTTCTTCCAGTTCCCGGAGGTTGGAGGCCCGCGCCACCTCCCTGCCGTCGGGCATGCGGAATACGAAGTCGCCGAAGCCGAGGTGGTTCATGAAAAAATCGTGAAGCTCGGCCAAAAGGGTGGGCGAATTCTTGTCCAGGAAAATGGCGGGAACCTGCTCCGCCTTAACCCGGTTTGCCGGCTCCGAGCTCATCATGAGCAAAGGAAGGTCGGGGATTTCCGACCGGAGCTGCAAGAGGTATTGAAAGCCGGCGTCGTCTTGCAGCCTGTTGTTTTTCGGAAGCCGGGTATCGGCGATGACGCCCATGAGGTAGGGCCGGAATTCTTCGGCAAAAGCGAGCGCTTCTTCGTAGGTCTCGGCATGGAGGATCTTGGGTCGGGCCCGCATGGTGACGAGCCGGTGTTCTTCGTTGAGGCCCAGTTCCAGCACAGCCTGGGTTTGGGTCACCACCTCCCTGTAAATAAGGGGGAGGAAAGAAGAGTAGTAGACGGGATTGTCCTCCACCAGAATGAGAACGCGGACCTTGGCCCGGCGGGTATCGAAATCCACGTTGAGACGGTCTTCGGCGCTTTTCACAAGAGCGAGGAGCAGGTCGGCGTTCCCGGACCAAACAAAAATCTTGTCGATGCCCGAAGCATGCTTGTTCTCGGCGAGGAGAGAAACGCTCCGGATGGTATGGGCAAGAAGAATGACCGGGAGCTCGGGCTTGATCTTCTTGATTTCCCGGCCAAGGGAAAACGCATCCATATCATTCAGGTGAGGCATGGTCATGACCATGTCGAATTTCTTCTCGTTCAGGTGCTCCAGCGCAGCATAGGCCGAGGGGGTGCGGGTCACCCTGGGGGGCTGGCTTAGATTCAACCCGCTATATTCGTTGATAATGCGCGAGGCAAGGGAGCCGTCTTCTTCGAGGATAAAGGCGTCATAGGGACTGGCCACAAGAAGAATTTCCCGGATCTTGACCCCCATCAACTCATGGAAGATCTTGAAACGGGTATAGATCTCGGCAGGCAAATCGATCTTATGAACGGCCACAAAAATACTCCCGTTGCGGCCCCGGGGCCGCAACTGCATGAAATCCGCTTCAGCGGATTTCATGCATCGATGATGCTGATAGCCTCTTCCCGGAAGGCGTCCATGACATAGGGGATTCCGGTGACTTTGGCGCATTCCTCAGTCAGAGAAAAAAGGTCGTCCCTGCTGATGTAGGGAACTTCCCAGTTCCTGGCGCCTGCCATCAATTGCTGAAGTCCCACTTTAATTTTGTCCACGGCGCTGAAGATGCCGACGGCGCCCAGAGGCAGCTTGTCCGCGTCGGCGCCGTATTTCTCCTTCAACACCTCGTAGTTCATGAAGATTTCCTCTTTGGTGGAGCCGTACCGTGAAACTGAGGCGGGCAGCCCTTTGTCTTCCCCTCGCAACCACCTTTCCGCGTTTTTGCCCACCATGCCCGGGATCATCAAAGCCCGGCCCATGCAAACGGCCTTGCAGTAAGGCGCCCCTAAAGCCAGGGCCTTGAAAACATGATCCTCTGAGGAAAACCCGCCGGCAAAGGCAATGTCCGGGACCCACTTGCCCCTGCGCGCCAATCGATGACAGAGCTCATAGGCCATGGAATGCAGGTAAATGGAGGGGATCCCCCATTCATTCATCATTCGCCAGGGGCTCATGCCCGTGCCCCCCGGGGCACCGTCGATGGTGAGCAGATCGAGCTTGGCGTCGCTCGACCAGCGGATGGCCATGGCCAGCTCCCTCATGGGATAGGCGCCGGTTTTCAGGGTGATCCGCTTTGCGCCCAGGTTCCTGATTCTTTCCACCTCTTTCATGAACCTTTCCTGGTCAATGAATCCGAGACGGGAGTGACGCTCGAACTGTTTCAAAGGCCCGGCTTTGAAGGCGGCTTGAAAGGCGGGGACTTCCGGGTCGGGGGTCACAATGTACCCCCGCCTTTTCAACTCAATGGCCCGCTCAAGAGAATTTACCTTAATCTCGCCGCCGATGCATTTGGCGCCCTGGCCCCATTTCAGTTCCACCGTCTCCACACCAAGACGGCCCACGACGTACTCGGCGACCCCCATCCGGGTGTCTTCCACGTTCATCTGGACCAGGATATCCCCGTACCCTTCGTGGTAGCGACGGTATTCCCTGACGCGGCGATCCATTTCCGGGGATTTTTTCACCTTGCCTTCAGGGCTGAACTCCAACCCCGGATCGATGCCGCACACGTTTTCCCCGCAAACCAGGCTGATTCCGCTGATGGCGGCGCCGACGGCAAAGTGCTCCCAGTTCTTTCGGGCAATGTCGGTGCTGCCCAGCGCGCCGGTGAAGACGGGCACTTTCATCTTGACCTTGTTGCTCACACCGAAAGATGTTTCCGTGTTCACCGCCGGGAAAGTGGCCTTGTCAGGGTCCGGATCCATCCCTTTCGCACCCAGGGCGTACCCCATGATGTTCAGATGGGAGTAATCCACGGGGTAGTCTTTGTCCGCACCGGCCGTTATGCTTCCGAAAGGCTGCGGGTAGAGGAGTTCTCTGCCCCGAAAGGTGGCGTGAAACATGTCGCAGCCGCCGCGGCATCCATCCACGCAACGGCTGCAGATGCCTGATTGGGGCGCCACGTCCCGCGAGCGGTTGGCCGTTTGCAGGGCTTCGTCCGAATTGGGTCTTTGTAGATTCATGAAATTTCCCCTTGTTTAAACAAAAAAAGCGTCTCCCTTTTGAAGAGACGCCTTTGTCTTCTCCCATGGTTAAGAGATTTCACACGTCTTTGTGTAAGATCCGGCCGGGCAGGTTTCTTAACAAATCGAGATTCCTTTTAAGGCAGGCCCATGAGGCGTGTCAAGATCTTTATTATTGGCGGCTTCGTAAAAAGTCCACCGAGGTGACTGAAAGGTGCACGGCTCGCGGCGCAGCCCACTCCGCCGAAGTAGCTCCTGCCCGCCGCACTGCTAAGGCAGGCGGGTCGGCTACGAAGGCCGGACGGTACACGGCAAAAGCCAAGCCCGCCCTCCGGAGCCGCCTGCAGTGGAGGCTGGACCGATTTGAGGCGCAGCTCAGTTAGAGTTCTTCGGAAAGGAGGATGGCTTCGGCAATGTGGTGCATGGACTTGCGGGTGTCCATGCTCCTTTTCTGCATCCAGCGATAGGCCTGATCCCCGGTGATCTGACGGCGGCGCATGAGAATCTCTTTGGCCTTCTCCACCAGTTTGCGGGTTTGCAGTTCTTCCTGGATCACCCTGGTTTTGACCATGAGTTCGGTATTAAAAATGGCGACCGCCGCCTGGTTGGCCACGGTTTTGATGAGATTGACCTCGGTTGGCGAGAAATCATGGGGGTTGGAGGTAAAGCAGTTCAACACCCCGATGACCTTGCCTTCCTTGATCCGCATGGGCACACTGACCATGGAGACAAGGCCCAGTTTTTTCGCCATGTCTTTTTCTTTGAACCGCGGTTCCAGAAGCACGTCTTTAATGATCAGGGGCTCGTTGTGAGCGGCCACATACCCCACAACGCCTTCGTTCATGCCGAGAGCCCGATCCTTGACGTATTCCGGGTCAATGGCCTGCGTGGCCTTGAGCCTGATCTTGCCGGTTGTTTCTCCTTCATCCATGAGCCAAAGGGAACAGATCTCGACGCCTGTTACCTTGGCCGTGACCATGACAATGAGCTTGAGGATGTCTTCCAGGTAAAAATCAGAGGTGATGGCCTGGCTGATATCCATCAGCGCCTTGATGTATTTGTCGTAGGTTTCGGTTGAAATCCTGTCCATCACCTCACGCTTTTCTGCCACTCCTTGGCAAAAACTTCGGCCACCTTGTTGATCTGGCCCGGGTCGATGTTGAGAGCTCTGGCCACCTCGGCATAAAGTTGCCTGCGGTAGAGGTTCTCCGCGTCCGCCAGGCTGTTCAGCTCTCTTCTGTCCTTGAGGCTCAACCCTTCGGCCTGGGTTGCGGCGACGTAGCCGTCATTTCCCTCTTTCACCATGCCCTTCTCATAGTAGGGCTTCATTTGCTGGTAGTTGCTCTTGAGCTTGTCTTTCAGGGCGCGAATGGTCGGGTTGGAGACCGCCGTCACGTCCTGGGCATAGGCCTGGGCAATAAAAAAGGCAAGAAGCTTTTGGCGCCACTGGGAGGACTTGTCGTTCTTGGCGGGAGTCTCTTGGCCGCCCCGAACGTCCTTGACGATTTCACCGGCCACGGATTCCACCTTTTCCGCAGGGAAATAAATATTTACGGTCACACAGGCATAGATGCCCGCTACAAGGATGCACAAGAAGATTCCCATCCGCTTGGTGTATCTTTTCATCTTTTCCTCCATTCGGTCATTCGTATTTGTTGCTTTTGAATTTGTTTCGAATTTCGAACTTCGACATTCGAATTTTCAATTCTCACACCATCCTGAACTGCCAAGGTCAACCACATAACCTTCGATACGTCGCACCAAATATGTGGAAGTTTATTCAATCATCGGGCCTTGTTCAGAGTCGGTGACACGCTTGATTCTCCGAACCATGTCCTTGAAGCTGATGGTGTTGCTTCCGGGACTTCCAATTATAACATCTACTCCTGAAAAACCACCCTTTTTTATGAGATATTCCTTGCCCTGTTCCCGGATGGTCCCGTTGATTCGGAATACATCGTTTTCCAAAACCGCGCTGATCCCTATTTTTTCATAGGGCAACTCCCTGAAGAAAGAAATAAAGGCGCCCGCAAGACCGCTGAAGGGACTTGCCCCTCCGCCGATCCGGGCGATGTTGTCCACGGCTTGGACGCTGATCCTCTGCTGGATATTTTTCTTTTTCATGGTTTCCATGACAAGATCGAATGCCTGGGGCTGGCCGTCGGCAATCTCCAGGCCTTTGGCGTGTCCCCTCAGGGCGCCTTGAATTTTTCCAAAAGCCGTATCGCCGGTGATTTGCGCAAGGTCCAGATCGCTCCAGGCTGCATCGAGGGTGATCACCGGAGTGAGGGAAGGAAATCTCTTTGCACCGATATTGGAGATAACCATTTGACCCTCGAAGAGGTCGGCCGTGATGGCCCCTTGGGTGGTCAGGGTGTCCCCGTGCCAATGCACAGGATCCAGTTTGCCCCGTGCAACGCCTTCAACCGGCTTGGGCCAGAGGGAGGAAAGCCATGGTTTCAGGTCGAGATCCTGAACCGTGAGAGCGGTCTCAATGCCGGGGGCTCCGCTGAAGGGGTCTTTGAACAGGACCCTGCCGATGCTGATTTCCCCGCCCTCGGTCATAAGCGCTATGGGAGACAAGGTGTGGAGACGGTTGGGTCCGGCTTTGAGCGGGGTGCTGATGGGTTGGGAGGGCAGGAAAGGCAGTTGGGCCGAATCAATGAGCAGGCTTCCTTCGAGTTCAACAGGGGCTTTGGAGGGAGGGGTCCCGGATACCGCGCCTTTTCTCTCGCGCTCATGCCAGATCGGCAGATCGAGTTCGATTCCCTGGAGCAAAATGCCTTGTCCTGGTGAGGCGGCTTGCCCTTCCTGCCATCGGGCACGGCCCGTCGCGGTCCACAGGGGATATTTCCCTCTCAGTTCCAGTTCCGCGGAGAAAAAA
>Ga0114946_10002449_pt1 | contig 12747 bp, 15 predicted proteins | sample WalLakDeSediment_FD_88676 | JGI IMG/M metagenome (GOLD analysis project Ga0114946, IMG submission 88676) | Lake sediment microbial communities from Walker lake, Nevada to study Microbial Dark Matter (Phase II) - Walker Lake 11/02/13 Deep Sediment | ecosystem: Environmental > Aquatic >...
TATAAGTTTGAATTCATATTATATGGAAAATACTTCAAAAACTTCCGGCGCATTCAGCGTTTCTGAAAGCGCTGCTGAAAAATTTAAGGAAATCATTGACTCAATGGAAGAACGCCCTGCCGGTGTCAGGATTTATAATGCTGCCGGTTGCTGCGGTTCTTCAGTTCAAATGGAGCTGGCCGAAGGTCAGCGGCCAGGCGAAGTTCAAATTCATATTGGAAAGGTTCCTTTTTTTGTTGCTGCCAACTTTTTGCCCGAGCTCAACCCGGTAACCATCGATTTTACAGATGGCGGGTTCCGCTTGCTCGGATTTCAGCGGAGCGAGGGCTGCGGCTGCGGATAAAAGCATTTGTGAGTTTTGTTTGGTATTTCGAAAAAGTTTTTTAAATTTGTTTCGTATTTCGTCGAAACGCGAAATATAATTGACGAATGTTTTGTTTTATTAATATCAAGCTCAATATATGGCCTGAATAAAAAACTTAAAAATTTTTAATTATGAAAATCAATCGCCTAATACCTGCCGCATTTCTTGCATTGCTGCTTTCTTTCTCCTTAACAGGCTTTTCGCAGGAAAAATCAGAAGTTAACCGACCCCAATTGACTTTCGACAAACCGAATCATAAATATGGGACTGTTTTTGTTGACGAAATGCCCGATACCAAACTCGACATTAAATTTTCTAATACCGGCAATGAACCCTTGATTTTAAGCGGTGTGCGTGCCTGCTGTGGTACCAGAGTGACCGAATGGCCCAGAGAACCCATTATGCCCGGCGAAGAGGGTGTTATAAAGATCGAGTTTCGGCTTGCTCCCAGGGCGCAAAGAATCAGCCGCACCGTTACTGCCAGTTATAATAATCCTCAACAGCCTACAGTTGTATTCAGAATTTTAGGCCAAATTGTGGATCGAGAATAAGAGGTATTTCTCTTACTAATTTTTTTTGGGTAGTACCGGAAGTTCTTTTTATCAGGTCTGATTATTCAGGCCTGATTTGTTTTTTTTGGGAAGGTGCTTGAATAATTCAGCCTTGTTTCATGCTTTATACTGGTGAGTTATTAAATTTTTTAACGTAAAATTACGTTGTATTATAAATATGACGTATATTTGCGTCGTATTTTAAAATAAGACACCGAATGATCAGCAACAAGCGCATTTTATTTAGCAAGGATCTGCAAAAAACTGCTGCATTATTTAAGGCATTGGCGCATCCTGCACGTTTGGCCATTCTGCAATATCTGGCTGAAACCAAAACCTGCATTACCGGAGATATTGCCGATGAGCTGCCATTGAGCCGAACCACGGTTAATCAGCATTTAAAAGAACTGCGCGATGCTGACCTTATTAAAGGAACTGTAGATGGGGTCAAAACCAATTATTGCCTGAACATCAAAGGTATTGAACTGCTTCAGATAAAAGCAAATGACTTTTTTGAAAAAATCGACCTGAAAGAAAACTTTTGTTAACACTTTCTTTTCTGTAATCTTAAACTCAAAATTTCCCAATGAAAATTTTAATCCTTTGCACCGGAAACTCCTGTCGCAGCCAGATGGCTCACGGCTTTATGGAATCCTTTGACAAAAGAATGACCGTTCGTTCTGCCGGAACCGAAGCTTCCGGAAAGTTGAACCCAAAGGCCGTTGCTGCCATGAAAGAAATCGGCATCGACATCAGCCATCAAACTTCTGACTCGGTTGACCAATACCTTGGTGATGAATGGGATTATGTGGTGACCGTTTGCGGCGGGGCCAACGAAAATTGCCCTGCTTTTTTTGGCAAGGTAAAGCACCGGCTGCATATCGGCTTTGATGATCCTTCGCATGCTACCGGCTCAGAAGAATATATCTGGAGTGAATTCGTTAGGGTACGTAACGAAATCCAGGAAGGTTTTTACAAATTATTTAAGCAAGAAATCCTGCCACAATTATGAGCGAAAAAGACCTGAAAACATTTGTTAAGGAAAAATACGGGCAGATTGCTTTGCAAGTTGAACACAGTACAGGTAGTTGCTGTGGGCCGGTTTCTGATTGCTGCGGTGTGGATTATACCGTTTTTAGTGAAAACTATGACAGCCTTAAGGGATACCACAAAGATGCTGACCTGAACCTGGGTTGCGGTATTCCAACCGATTTTGCTGGCATTAAGCCGGGGCACCATGTGCTCGATCTGGGCAGCGGTGCGGGCAACGACTGCTTTGTTGCCCGCGCATTGGTTGGAGAAACCGGGGAGGTAACCGGTATCGATTTTACCGATGCAATGCTTGAAAAGGCAAAAAATAACGTGGCCAAGCTTGGTTATTCCAACGTCCATTTCGTAAAAGGTGATATTGAACAAATGCCTTTTGAAAAAGACCGCTTTGATGTGGTCATTTCAAATTGTGTTTTGAATCTGGTTCTTGATAAAAACAAAGCTTTCTCCGAAATTTTCCGGGTGCTCAAAAATGGGGGTCATTTTTGTGTGTCGGATGTGGTTGTTAAAGGCGAAATGCCGGAAAAACTGAGGGCCGATGCCGAAATGTATGCCGGATGTGTTTCAGGTGCCATGCAAATGGAAGATTACCTGGCTGCAGCAAAAAATGCCGGATTTAAAAACCTTGCAGTTCATAAAGAACGGAAAATAGATATTCCCGAAAGTATTTTGAGGCAATATCTGGATGATAATAAGTTGACAGATGCAGCTTCCGGAAAGTTCGGAATATTTAGTATTACCCTAAGTGGAGCAAAACAACTGTAATCATTTAAATACTTTCTTCAATGAGTGATTCTTTCAAAAAAAATGTGATTCATGATAAGCCCAAAAAGACCATTGGGCTTTTTGAAAAATACCTGACTATTTGGGTTGGGCTTGGTATCCTGGTTGGGATTTTACTGGGTCATCTGGCCGGTGATGGTATAAATGTAATCAGCCGCATGGAAATTTCCAGTGTAAATATTCCGGTGGCCATTCTGATCTGGCTAATGATCTACCCCATGATGCTTCAGGTTGATTTTACCAGCATTAAGAAGATAGGGAAAAAACCCCGTGGCGTAGTTTGGACTGTGATCATTAACTGGCTCATTAAGCCCTTTACCATGGCATTTTTTGCCTGGCTGTTTTTCTCAAAGCTTTACCAGGCTTGGATCACGCCCGAAATGGCTGGAGAATACATTGCCGGGGCTATTATTCTGGGCGCTGCACCTTGCACGGCCATGGTGTTTGTTTGGTCATATCTTTCTGATGGCGACCCCAACTACACCCTGGTGCAGGTTTCGGTTAACGATCTGATCATCCTGGTGGCGTTTATCCCGATTGTAGGGCTTTTGCTTGGAATAACCGATGTGGTGATACCTTACGATACCCTGGTGGCCAGTGTTGTTATTTTTGTAGTGGTTCCACTTGTGGCAGGGGTGATTACACAGCGTTTTTTATTGCGAAGCCATGGTGTAGAATGGTTCAAAACCGTTTTTTTGCCCAAACTCAAACCGTTAAGTATTGTGGCCCTGTTGGTGACCCTGGTGTTGCTTTTTGCTTTTCAGGGACAAAACATCCTGGCCAATCCCCTGATCATTTTGCTGGCTGCTGTACCTTTGGTTATCCAGACCTATTTTATCTTTTTCCTGGCTTGGTTCGGTGGCAAGAAACTTAAGCTCAACTATGCTGTTTGCGCCCCTTCGGCTATGATCGGCGCAAGTAACTTTTTTGAGCTGGCAGTAGCCGTGGCCATTGCCCTGTTTGGCCTGCAATCGCCTGCAGCCCTGGTAACCGTGGTGGGTGTGCTGGTAGAAGTGCCGGTTATGCTCTCGCTGGTAGCATTTGCCAATAGAAATAAATACTGATCATGGCAGATCTTTTCGAAAATATTGGTTTTACTTCTGGTGAAATAAAAAATGTGAGCCCGCGCGAAGCATTGCAACTTTGCCAGAAAGGTGCAGTATTGCTTGATGTGCGCCATGAAGAGCTGGTGGCATTTAAGCATTTTGGCGTCGAGAATTGTATCATGCTGCCCTCATTTGATATTGATGAGCATATAAAGGAACTTGTCCCTGAGTTGTATTATGTGGTGGCCGACTCGGTGGGCATTTACAGCAAGGAAGTTTGCAAATTGCTTTTAGAGAATGGCTTCCCGCATGTGGTTAACCTGGCCGGCGGCATGGTTGAGTGGGAGCGTGATGGTATGCCTGTTGATGTTGATGTGAAGGAACGGCTTAGCGGTTCATGTAACTGTCAGTTGAAGAAGCGAGAAAGACCAAGAGATGAGAAGTGAGCGGTGAGAAGATAAGAAAATGGGAAGGTGAGAAAAACAAAAAGGGAACGAATCCTTGCAGAATCGTTCCCTTTCACTTTCGAAGGCTTGCGCTTTCGATCGTGCCAGGTTACTGTTATTGTGGCCGGCTCGTAACGATTGGTCCGAAGACTTTTTCGTTGGCGAACCCATGGCCATCGGGCGATACCAGCTAAGGTAAAGCCTCCTGGCTGTCCGCTGGAAGTACCCTGAAGCACTTCTTCCTGGACGGAGTGTCGTTATCAAGGACCTTTAAGTGGCTTTCTGTTATGTGCTTCATTTGCGTCTGTCCTTTCCTTTCGGTCTGGCTGCCAGCATTTGATGTCATTGACAGAATCCTTTCTTGAAGGCAAATCATTTTGACCCGGAGGTCTCTGTGTTTTCAGCATCTCGTCCTTTGCCGAAGCATAGGGCTGATTTGCTGCCTTCGACTCAATCATTTAAAGAGCGCTGGGCGATCTTTGAGTGATTAACCTTGCTTTTCGAATCATGCCTTGCGGCATGGTTTCGGGGCTCGGACTCCGGCTCCTCAAACTGGCAAGCCTTGCGGCTTGTTCGATCCGGTGTGACGCTCAGCTAAGAACGCCATCCTTCTCCCGGCTTTTTGGAGCGGCCTTTTATCGCTCGCCTGGTTCAACAAATTTACGATGATCTACCCCGGCAAACCAAATTTTTTTTTGTATTTTAATTAACCTTTTATTCACAATGGTTATTCACAATTTGTTAACAACCTTTACAATGCTGGCATTCAATACTTGTAGCGGGTAAGTTAGTTGATTCAGTGGCGTTGTTAACAATTTTTTCAATTAGGACATAAACAAATCTGTTGCAAAAAGTACAAAAAATCACGTGCTTTTGCCCTGGGCTCATGTGTAAATTTTGTTTAAAAAATCTTGTATCGATTTCAGGTGATTGCAAAAACGTTTTAGTCAATTTTTTCACGGCCGATATATACAGGGTAATTGCCAATGGATTTTTCTGAAAAAGACCGGGTGGGTGAGGGGTCATGACTCATAGTTGTATGGGTAAAAGAATTGGCCCCGTATGACAGGTTATAGGCTTCGTAGCCTAAAAGGTGAAGGAAAGGCGCAACAAATGCGGTATGATGACCCGAATAGCAATACAATACAATAGGCCTGTCTGTAGGTAAAGTTCTAATATCTTGTAAACTGTAAAGGGATTTTTTTGGCTGGTAGTGAATAGACCCGGGTATATGTCCTTCATTGTAATGATGCTCGGGCCAGTAACTTACCAAATAATACTTGTCAGGCTTAGCGAGTACTTCATTAATACCAATCTCTACATCAGTTATTGATACATTTAAAATTTTGCGAGCTTGCCTTAACAAAATATTCCTTCCATCTGTTTCACCAGTGGCTATAGCCGGAAGCGGGCCGGGCGCATTTTTTGGGTTTGGGGTTAATTCCAGGCTTCCTTCAAGGGTGTCGCCAATTGCGCTGAGCCAGTAATCCCTTGCAACGGTATTGCTCCATGAACTCATGCCAAATCGCATGGTACTCACATTTTCATATCCTAAAAATAGTAATACGGCATTGACATAACCGCTGAGCGAACCATTTGGGCAAGTCAGAACGATCAATTCGTAATCATTGGGGTCAATTTTGGTTTCAAAGAAATCAAGGATCTCACCGGGTAAAACATTTATGGCTCTCGGAATAAAACCCTGATTATATTCATATTTCGGTCGGATGTCAATAACCAGTAAACCTGGATTTTCAAGATTCTCGAACACTTCGGATGCATTGATGATCGAAGGAAGACCCGGACTATTCACAATATTTCCGTTTTCTTCAAGGTAGTTCAAGAGTATAGTGGTTTCTTCAACACTTGGAGTAATACCGGCAGGGTGAGACTTTTGAACACATGCCGAAAAAGGCAAAAAAAATGGCAGAAATAAAATGAAAAACAGGTCAAATCTTTTAAAAAACATTTTATGAAGTGTTTAAAGTTTAGGCTAATGAATATCAAACAAGGAATTTTAATGGACTGTAAAATTTACGAGTGTGTGATTTGATGTTTGCCTGATGAGCAAAATTAACAAAAAAGAAAAATACCATTCTTTTTGTTGCCAGAATTGTTAATTGGCCAAAAGCCTTTTCATATATTTTATTATACTTTAAAATAATGTAAATTCGAATTCGTTTTGATGATTAAAAACCGGAAAATTATGACCAAACCTGATCATACCTGCATATTTGTGGTTGAAGACGACCTAATGTACTCCAGGGGTATTCTTCATTTGCTCGAGGCAAGGAATTTTATGAATGTCAGACTTTTTTCGCATGGAGAGGAATGTTTGGAGCATTTGCACTTGCAGCCCGATGTGATTTTGCTTGACTATATGCTTGGAGAGGGAAAGATGAATGGCAAGGAAGTTATGGAGGTAATACAAAAAAAATCTCCTGCATCGAAGGTCATTTTCCTTACAGCAATGGACAATCTTAAAATTGCCCGTGAAACTATGGCAATGGGGGCCTACGACTATGTGGTAAAAAGCGAAAGTGCAATGGAGCGCGTTAAGAACCTTCTCAGGCGTATCGTTTTTGAAAAGCAAATTAAGCAAGAAAACCTTATGCTCAGAAGAAGCCGCAGAATTATTCTTTTCCTCATCTTTTTGGTAGGAGTTGCACTGGCCGGTGTTTTTCTTTTACGTTTTTTCTGATTTTCAAAGTTTGTTAAATTATTATTTTTGATTTGTGAAATCAAATGTTTTTTCACTTACAAAACATCATCGTGTTTTTTGATTAAATAACTTAAAAAACCACTTCAATGAACAGCGTTTCTTTGCCATCCATTTTTCTGAAAATGGTATTCTCTTTTGTATTCGTAATCTTTGCTACCAGCGTTTTCTCCCAGAAGGCTTTGCAACCTTTGGATGATTGGACCGTTCAGGTTTATAATCAATTCAGAATATATGAAGATCGTTTGGGCCTGAGCAACCAGTCGCATGAATTTGTAACCGGCCGTTTGGACGATGATGGTACTGAGTGGGTGGATATTGAGTTGCCTGCGGGTTACACCTATCATATTTTAGGTGTTTGCGATGATGATTGTTTCGACCTTGACCTTGAGCTTTTCACTTCAACTAATATTCTGGTTAGCAAGGATGTTGAAACCGATGACTATCCTTTAGTTTCCGTTTCTCCTTCTGAAAGGGCAATTTACCATGTAAAGGTTATTATGGCCAATTGCTCAAGTGCACCTTGCCGTTATGGTTTGGCCGTTTACCGGAGTGAATAATTTTTCCGAGATTAAGCGTAACAAATTCCTATTAAAAAGAGGGCGGGTTTCCGACTGTGTGGTCCCGCCTTCTTTATTCTTTGTAATGCAAATAAATTAGTTGAGCGGGTTGGCAGTCATTTTTACCTGAAACTCAAAAACAACTTTAAAGTTTAATGGCGCTTCATTGGTTTCGCCATTCAGGCTGAGTGAAAACCTGTGAGGCCCGTTCTTAATCAGCTCATTTAATTTTTGAATGCCTGCTTCGTTCAGGCTGAGGCCGGTGGGGTTACTTAATAACTCACTCAGTGTCACATTTTGAAGATTGACAATGTTTGCTGATTCCGATCCATCTGCTTTGGCAACATTGAGGCTGAGATAATTGAATTTTTGGTCCACAGAACCTGTATGCTCTGATAACCAATACCAGACGCTCTGAATCTCAATTTTTTTGATTTTTGAGCCATAATCTGCAATCAAGTCTTCTTTTTCGCTCATGTCAACCACAGCGAATTCATTAATGACTTGTTGGGACGAAGTAACATGAAATTCATGTTCGAAATAAAAGTTTTCGACTACATCGAAAAGATCGCCGCAAGCTGTTAATAAAAACAAAGCAGCAATGATGGGTGCTGAGATGATGGTGGGTTTCTTCATGATTCTTGTTTTTAATTGCCATAAAAGTACAAAAAAAGCCTTCAAAAACAAATAATTTACCGGTTTTATTTTTGTAAAAATTGTTTTGCATTTTCAAACGAAGGGGTTTAATTTGCACTTCTGAATTTCTTATAAAAACCGAAATGGAAAAAAAAAGAATTGTAGTGCTTAGTGGAGCCGGGGTGAGCGCCGAAAGCGGCATCAAGACTTTTCGCGATAGCGGTGGGCTTTGGGAGGAATATGACATAATGGAGGTGGCCACCCCCGAAGCATGGGAACGCAATATGGACCTGGTGCTTGAGTTTTATAACCAGCGGCGCAAACAACTTTATGGAGTTCAGCCCAATGTCGCGCATTATTTGCTTGCCGAGCTCGAGCGTTTTTTTGATGTTCATATTATAACACAGAATGTGGACGACCTGCATGAAAGGGCCGGCTCAACCAAAGTTCTGCACCTTCACGGGGAGCTAAAAAAGGCGAGAAGTACCGCCGAGCCCGATCTGGTTTTCGAACTTGAAGGGTGGGAGTTGAAAAAAGGCGACCTTTGCAGCCTGGGTTCGCAACTTCGCCCTCATATCGTATGGTTTGGCGAAGCAGTGCCTATGATTCCCGAAGCCGCCAGGCTGACCCAAACAGCCGATATTTTTGTTATTGCAGGAACTTCACTTAATGTGTATCCTGCAGCAGGGCTTGTGGGTTATGTGCAGGCAGGAGTGCCCGTTTACCTGATCGATCCGGGTAATATTGCAGTGTCACATATTCCCGGTCTCACCTTTATTAAGGAAAAGGCTTCGGTTGGTATGGAAAAGCTTAAGCAGATTCTGATTGAAAAGTATGCCGGAAAAGATTGACAAAAAATGAGAAAACTATCAATGGCTGAGCTTCATCGCAAATCTGCCGAAGAGTTTCAACGATCGGAAAAGCTCCAGCTTGTTATTGTGCTCGACAACATTCGCAGCATGATGAATATCGGCTCGGTATTCCGTACCGCAGATGCTTTTTTGCTTGACTCAATCTTGCTGTGTGGTATTTCGGCAACCCCGCCTCACCGCGAGATTCAAAAGACAGCTCTTGGCGCCACTGAATCTGTTAACTGGAAATACTACGAAGAAACAGTTACAGCCGTCAATTTCCTGAAAGAAAGAGGATTTAAAGTACTTGCTCTTGAGCAGGCACAGGGCAGTATAAATCTAAAGGATTTTTTGCCTGAAAGGGGAAAGCCATATGCCCTGGTTTTCGGAAACGAAGTAAAAGGAGTTGATGACAGGGTGCTTGCTTTGTGCGACGGATGCATTGAAATTCCCCAATTTGGCACCAAACACTCATTGAATGTAGCTGTGAGTGCCGGAATCGTTATTTGGGATATTTTCTTAAAGACCCTTTAAGACCCTTCTTTCTTTTGCTGGTCGTGGTCGGCCTGGAACTTGAAACCCAAACGCTTGGCCGTTTTCATTCTCATAAAAAGTGAGTTTTCCATGACATCTGCCACAGTTGTTTCCTTCACCAAATCGTATGGTGGCACCAGCAGGTCAAAGTCGAGGCTATAGCTCATGGCTGCTTCTATAATCTTCCGCATGGCAGGCTGATCGATTGGCTCATTCATAAACTGATTGAAATAGAAAGCACTCTGATGCTTTCCTTCAACCAGGAAAAATCTTTCCTTGTTTATGAAAACCCTGGCTACCAGATAGCCCGCATCATTCATTCTATTGTAACGGAATGAGTCAGTAAGGAAGTTGTAAATATTTATTACCCCGCAATAACTGCGGTCAGGGTCATCTTTAATGTATTGGGTTTTCATTACGTCGTGTACCCGTGAAAACTCAAACACGTTGGTATGCATGTTGAATATCAGCGTATCGCCGGCAAACCTTAACTCGGCTTCAAATTCGCCCTTGTCCCTGAACTCAACCCTAATCGGGTGCCCATCGTTGGTAAGACGGCGGTCAGCCTCAAACCTTATCAGGTCGGCTACCATTTTAAATTCCTGAAATATCTCAACGGTTATCTTGTAAACTATCTTCTTTAACAATGACTTGCTTACCAGCTTCTTGTAAATGTTGTTATTATTTGTTTCCATGGCAATCTGGTTTTTTCCTGATAGTGTTTACGAAATTCAGGAAAACATGTTGCGGATTTTAATGAAATGCTGGGGGAGAAAAAATTTCACTAATTTATTCAAAAAGGAAGGATACCATAATGATCTTTGAGTTCAGGCGGTCGATGGAGTTGGTGAAGATAGGGTTTGACTCTCCGGGCAGAATAAGGTTACGTAAACCAAATGATGCCTTGATCTCGGTAGAAAATTTGAAGAAATAAAAATAATGGTCAAAACCAACCCCCAACTCGTAGTGGAAATCGTTTTTCAGGGTTCGTGCGTAAATAATTCCTTCATCGCCTTCGTCCTTGTATTGATTTGAAGAAAGATCTGTGCTGAACTTAAGCCCGCCAAGCACATAAGCTCTTGAGTTGATTATGCGAACTGACTTGTATTTTAAATGAACCGGGAAATCGATAAAGGTGGCTTCAAACTGCTGCGAAATAGTTCCGCTTGCTGGCCCATCGGTACTAAGTCGCGTGTACTGGTAATCAATGTACCTGTCGCCAAACGAAAGCGTAGGCACAAATCTCAGATCGAGCATTGGCGACAATTTAAGGTTTGATACAATGCCGATATGAAACCCAAAATCTTGCCTTGGAAGTACCGTTTGCAAGGGCCCGAAAATCCCGTTTGGCTGATGATTTTCGTTAAGTTCGTAAAACGATTCAACCGGACGCAGGGCAAAATTCATTTTATTGAACCCAAGAGAAAACCCGAAATGATAAGGTTTGTGATCATAATGTCCGAGGTTTTCCTGGATAAAAGACCTTCGCTGTGCAATTGCTTTTTGGGCGCCGAAGCCCCAAAACGCGATCATCAAAATAAGTGCTGCAATAATCTTTCTGTATCTCACGCCTGATTGAAAATAATTCGGTTTAGATTGAAACGCCAAAGATTTATTGATATTGTTATCAGGGTGCCAGTCTTTTTATCACCCAGTTTTGATCAGATTTCTGGTAAAGAAGCCGGTCATGCAACCTGCTTTGCCTTCCCTGCCAGAACTCAATCTGCTCAGGGATAAGCCTGTAACCGCCCCAGGATTCCGGTCTGTAAATTTCCTTTCCTTCATATTCCTTTTCCAGAAACAAAAACCTGTCTTCAAGGTATTGGCGGTTGGGAATCACTTTGCTTTGCGCTGAGGCCAATGCACCAAGCTGGCTTTCGCGGGGCCTTGAAGAAAAATATGCGTTAGACTCGGCAACAGAAATTTTTTTTACCCGCCCTTCTACCCGCACCTGCCTTTGCAATTCGAGCCAAAGAAAAACCAGGCTGGCAAATGGATTGGCATCCAGTTCCCGCCCTTTTTGACTTTGATAATTGGTGAAAAACACAAATCCGCCTTCATCGAGGCCCTTAAGCAAAACCACCCTTGACCGGGGTTTCCCCAGTGAATCAACTGTTGATAAAGCCATTGCATTTGGTTCTGGCACCTGGCTATCAAGAGCCTGATCGAACCAATGACCAAACTGAATGAAGGGATCAGGATGAGCAAGAGACTCATCAAAGGTGGCAGCCGCATAATCCTGACGTAGCCCCGTTAAATCCTTTTTCATTCAACAGCAATTAAATGAATAAAAAAATTACTTCAACACTGCAAGCGCTTTCTTGATGCGCTCAACTGCTTCAACCAGCAACTCATTTGATGTGGCATAAGAAAACCTTATGCAATCGGGGTCGCCAAATGCATCTCCGGGTACCAACGCAACGTGGGCCTTGTTTAAAAGGTACATGCAGAGGTCAGAAGCATTTTCAACCTTGGTTTCTCCATCACTTTTCCCGAAATAATATTTTGCATTGGGAAAAAGATAAAAGGCGCCTTCAGGCTTGTTGGTGATCATGCCGGGAATATCTTTCATCAAACCAAGAACCAGGTCGCGGCGCTCACGGAACTTTTGCAACATTTGATGCGTGCAGGCAGGATCGGCTTCAAGAGCTGCAATAGCAGCACGCTGTGCAATGGAATTGGTGCCCGAGGTAAACTGCCCCTGCAATTTGGTGCATGCTTTGGCAATGTCGAGGTGAGCAGCAAGATATCCAAGGCGCCATCCTGTCATGGCAAAACCTTTTGAAACCCCATTGATGATAATAACCCTTTCGCGGACATTCTCAAACTGGGCTATGCTTTCATGTTTTCCCATGAAGTTGATTAGTTCGTAAATCTCATCCGATAGAATGTAAATGCCGGGATGCTTTTCCAAAACATCGGCAAGCGCTTTCAGCTCTTGGCGGGTGTAGACTGAACCTGTTGGATTGCATGGGCTTGAGAACAGAAACACCCTTGACTTTGGTGTAATGGCAGCTTCAAGTTGTTCCGGGGTAATTTTGAAATCATTTTCAATACCGGCACTGATATATACTGCTTTGCCTTCGGCCAGTTTTGTCATGTCGCGGTAACTTACCCAATAGGGGGCGGGGATGATCACTTCATCGCCAGGGTTTACCAGGCAGAGCAGGGCGTTGATCAGGGCCTGTTTTGCGCCCGTGGTAACCA
>Ga0114946_10002450_pt1 | contig 12742 bp, 11 predicted proteins | sample WalLakDeSediment_FD_88676 | JGI IMG/M metagenome (GOLD analysis project Ga0114946, IMG submission 88676) | Lake sediment microbial communities from Walker lake, Nevada to study Microbial Dark Matter (Phase II) - Walker Lake 11/02/13 Deep Sediment | ecosystem: Environmental > Aquatic >...
GATATCGGCCTGCCGGGCAGCGTCATCGTTGTGCATGCCTTCGATAAAGTCAATACCGAGCTGGTCGTTCAGCTCGGCGGCGGTGGCCTGGGCCTTCTCGGCCTGGCGACTGCCGATGATGATCTTGTAACCGGCATGCGCCCAACGCATGGCCAGGCCGGGGCCTTCTTTGCCCGTGCCACCCAGGACGGCAACGACGGGGAAGTGGGGGTTGTGTGGGGTCATGATTCCTCTTTATGTCAGTTTGATGATAAACGTCCAGCAGGCGTAGGGGCTTGAGCTGGTGAGACCTGCAGGAGGTTTGGCGAAGCTCAGGCGAATTGCTGGTTGTAGCGCTCCCACACAGCCGGGGAGAGCTGGCGAGCGCGGGCGTAAATGGCCCTCTCATCCAGGGTCAGCAGCTGGCGATCCTGCATCAACACCTGCCCGGCGACGATGGTGGTGGTGACCATGCTGGGGTTGAAGCCAAAGACGATATGCCAGGGCAAGTTGCCGGCGCTTAGGGGGGTGGGGGCGTGGTAGTCAACGAAGATCAAATCGGCCTGAGCGCCGGGGGCAATCCTCCCGATGGGAGCGCCGGGAAAGAATACTTCAGCCAGAGCGGCGTTGTTGTAAACCGCCATACGCACCAGGTCCATCCCGTTCATGCGGCGAGGGTCGCGGTACCAGGCTTTGTGCAGCAGGTAAGCGGTCTTCCATTCCTCCCACATCGCATTGGAGAAGCCATCATTGCCCAAGCAAACCGGTATACCGGCCCGCATGAGCGACTCAACGTTAGCGACCCCGACGCCGTTGTTCATATTGGAACGCGGCTGGTGGGTGACCCAGGCGCCGCTCTGCGCCAATATGGCCACCTCGCGAGCATCCACATGCACGGCATGGGCAACGATGGTGCGGGGTCCGAGGATGCCGCGCGCCTGCAGGCGGTCCACCACGCGCTGCCCGGATTTAGAGACGCTATCGTACTCATCGGCCTCGTGCTCGGCAACATGGATGTGGAAGCCAGTGCCCTGGGGAGCGGCCTGGCGGCAGGCGTCCAGGGTGGCGTCGGATAGGGTCAGGCTGGCATGCAGGCCAAAAGTGGCTGCCAGGCGCCCATCTGCCAGGCGGCCGCGGGCGGCGCTCTCGATAAAGCGCAGGTTCTCCTGAATGCCCTGGCGGGCCTTGTCCTGACCATCGCGATCGGTCACTTCGTAGCATAAGACGGCGCGCAGGCCCGATTCATCCACCGCCTCAGCAATCGCGTCCAACGAACCGGCGATGGCATTCGGAGAGGCGTGGTGGTCGATGAGGGTGGTGGTGCCGTGTTTGATGGCATCCACCAGGCAGACCAGGGCAGAATAGCGGACGTCGTCGATGGTGAGGAACTTGTCCAAGGGCCACCATAGTTTTTGCAAGATCTCGGGGAAATCCTTGGGGGCTTCGCCGTACAGGGCCATGCCGCGCGAGAAGGCCCCGTAAAAATGGGTGTGAGCGCAGATATTGCCGGGCATAACCATCTGGCCGCGCGCATCCAAACGCTCGGCTTGAGGATAGCGGGCCAATAGTTCTGTCTGCGGGCCAAACTCAACAATTTTACCCTGGTCGAGGTAGAGGGCCTGGTCCGCTAAAATTCGGTTTTCTTCTTCCCAGGTAACGATAAGGGCATTGGTAATTAACATCTAACCTCCTGATATTTATGTTGGAGTTATACTGTTCAGCCGGAGATGGCCGGGAATTGGGGTTTTGAGCGAGCGTACGCTCGCTCAAGAACCCAATTCCTGAACCTTAATCAGTCAAAGACGGTCAGCCAGCCGGGGTCATGCAAGGCAGCAAAGGCGTCCAGGATATGGCGGGGCTTGGTGCGCTCCCCGGAGAGATGCTGGGGGATTTCATCGGGACCAAAGAAGGCCACCGCGCTGGTCTCGTTGCTGGAGCGGGCTTCACCGGAGATCAAATCGCATAAAAAGACCACTTTGAAAGCGTGGAATATCTCCAGCGGGCCGGTGCGATTGGCGTCATAGACGCCGATCACTTTGCGAGCGTGCACCTGGAAGCCAGCCTCCTCGTAGACCTCGCGCTCGGCGGCATGGGAGGGCACATCACCCACGTCAGCCCAACCTCCGGGCAGGGTCCAGCCGTTATCCATGCGCTCGCGCACCATCAACAGGCGACCATCTTTGAAAACCGCGCCGCGCACGTCCACGCGAGGGGTGGCATAGCCCACTTGCGATTGGAAAAGGCCCGCCAGGGGTTCTAGCTCCAAATCGGAATAGCTGCTGATGATCTCGGCGGCAATCTCGGTCAGGCGGTGGTAGCGCTCGCGCTGGTATTCATTCTCGGCAAAGTGATGACCGGTTTGGGAGAGGGCCTGGATCTCGCGGGCCCAATGCAGCCATTGGAGTGTATCTGGGTTTTTCATCCTGACCTGGCTTTCTCAGACAGAAGGGCGCCCTTCTGGACCCCCATATGGACAAACTCGGGTAGCATGGGACTATTTTAACATGTTTCTAAGACGATTGGTTCCAGCTCAGCAGGTGGGGGGTTAAAAAGTTGTTGGTGAATTCCGAATTTTAGGGTTGCAAACGGTGTGCGCAGAGAGGGAAGTTACCCATGAAGCTCTTAATTTTGAGCCAATAAAATGACATATAATCGAGGTTTGGAGGCTTTATGCAGGCATCTCTGTTGAAAATTCATCGCTTTTTAGCCAGCCAATCCTTCTACCCGCTGGTGCTATCCAGCCTGCTGGCAATAGGCCTGCTGGGGGCCAGGATGTTGTTTTTCAGGAGCTGGAACTACGATATGCTGGCCTGGAACCTGTTCCTGGCCTGGGTACCGTATGTGTTCAGCTTCGTGGCGCTGTTCCTGCACCGGCTGTCGCCGCGGGGATGGTGGCTGCTGCCCATTCCGGCAGCGTTATGGCTGATCTTTTTTCCGAATGCGCCTTATATCGTGACGGATTTCCTGCACCTGTACGATCGCCCCCCCATCCCGATCTGGTATGACATCGGCATGCTGGCTACCTTTGCCTGGACAGGCTGCTTCCTGGCGATCGCATCGTTGAGGACGATGCAATACCTGGTGAAGAATTTCCTGGGCGGCTTTGTCAGCTGGATCTTTGTCGGGGGAACGCTGGTGATGAGCGGGTTGGGCATCTATCTGGGCCGCTTCGGGCGCTGGAATAGCTGGGACCTGTTCTCGCAACCCTATGACGTAGCCCGCGATATCTTCTTGCGGCTGATCAACCCGTTCAGCAACCTACGCTTTTTTGGCTTTACCCTGCTGTTCACAGCATTCCTGATGGTGTGCTACCTGATGTTTGTCTCGAGAACCCAGTTGGAGGAATTAGATCAAGAATCATAGCAAATTCAAGGATAGACGGGTATAATTCTTGTAAGGGACATGCCCTGCCGAATCCCGGATTCAGGGGTGTGGGTGGCTAAATACCCACACCCCTGAATCCGGGGTTTCACTGTGGTTATGCCCAAAGAAACAATATAATCCTGGCACAATCTATCAAGCCAGCGGCTGAAGGAGAATTAATGACGAACCGTCAAAGCGCAGCCATCCAATATTTTCAAGATAACCACCAACGCTTCCTGGATGAGCTGGTGGATATTTCCAGCATCCCGTCTATTTCCACCGACCCAGATGCAAATGACGCCATGCAACGCTCAGCGGAGTGGGTAGCTGCGAAACTGCGGGAGCTGGGTATGCAAAAAGTAAGCATTTTCCCCACTGCCCAACATCCGGTGGTGTATGGAGAGTGGCTGGGGGCCGGTCCAAACGCGCCAACAGCTTTGGTGTACGGACATTATGACGTGCAGCCGGCAGAGCCGCTGGAGCTGTGGGAGAGCGGGCCATTCGAGCCCACAGTGCGGGGCGAGTATATCTACGCCCGCGGGGTCACCGATATGAAGGGCCAGGTGGCGGCCTTCTTCAACGCAGTGGAAGCGGTGCAGAGCACAGGAGACTTGCCGGTCAACGTCAAGTTTCTGATCGAGGGGGAAGAGGAGATCGGCTCGCCCAGCTTGAGGCAGTTCATCTTGGAAAACAAAGAGCTGCTAAAGTGCGACTTTGCGGTCAACCCGGACACTGGCATGCTGGCGCCGGACGTGCCCACCATCACCTATGCCCTGCGCGGGCTGGCATATTTCGAGCTGCGCGTCTACGGCCCAGACCACGACCTGCACTCAGGCGTATTTGGGGGAGCGGTGCACAACCCGGCCCAGGCGCTGTGCGAGCTGATCGCGGGAATGCACGACGAAATGGGGCGAGTGACGCTGCCCGGTTTTTATGAGGCAGTGCGCGACCTGGAGAAAGAAGAGAGGGCCGAGCTGGGCCGGCTGCCGGTGACCAAGGAAACCTACCTGGAGCAAACCGGCGCGCCAGAGATTTGGGGCGAGGAAGGCTATACGGCCATAGAGCGAACCGGCGCCCGACCGACCCTGGAGGTCAACGGATTGCTGTCCGGGTATACCGGACCAGGCGCAAAAACAGTGCTGCCGGCGCAGGCGATGGCCAAGATTTCTATGCGCCTGGTGCCAGACCAGGACCCCGAACAGGTCAGGCAGCAATTCATCAGCTACCTAAAAGAAAAGGCGCCGAAAACAGTGCGCTGGGAAGTCGACTTCCATTCCGGAAGCCCGGCCTCGATCTCGGATCTGCACTCGAAAGAAATCCAGGCTCTGGGGGAGGCGATGGAAACAGTGTGGGGCAAACGACCTGTATTTAAGCGAGAAGGCGGCAGCGTGCCGGTCGTAGCGCTCTTTTCGGAAATTTTGAAAATCGAGTCGGTAAACACCGGCTTCAGCACCCCGGCTGACAATATGCACAGCCCGAACGAGAAATTGCACCTGCCCACCTGGCAGCGGGGTACGAAAGCCTTGATTCACTTTATCTTTAATTTAGGAAATTAAACATGGACGAACCTTTATCTTTACCAAATTACGGAGGCCAGGCAGTCATCGAAGGGGTGATGATGCGCGGGCGAGAGGCAGTGGCGATCGCCATGCGCGCGCCGAACAAAGAAATCGTCATCCATCACGAGCCGCTCAACAAGATCTACAAGAGCCGCATCGCCAAGATACCCTTCTTGCGCGGTTTGATCATGTTATGGGATGCTTTAGGCCTGGGGATGCGGGCGCTGACCATCTCGGCCAATACCCAGACCGGCGAGGACGAAAAGCTGGAAGGCCCGGCCCTGTACCTGACCCTGGGCATCAGCCTGGCCTTTGCCGTTGGGCTATTCATGCTGACCCCGGCGGCGCTGGGGCACCTGACCGAATTCCTGATCGGCCAGGGCAGCAACAGCGCGGCCTGGGTGGGCAACCTGGTGGAGGGATTAGTGCGCCTGGCAATCTTGATTGGCTATATCGCGCTGATCGGCAGGATCCCAGATATCCGGCGGGTGTTTGCCTATCACGGCGCCGAACACAAGACCATCAATGCCTTCGAGGCCGGGGCAGAGCTGACCCCAGAGAATGTGAGCCAGTACTCGCTGGAACACCCCCGCTGTGGGACGGCTTTCTTGCTGACGCTGGTTTTACTGTCGGTGGTTTTGTTCGCCCTGTTGGGACCTTTGCCCATGGGATTGCGCCTGTTGAGCCGCATCATCCTGTTGCCCTTGCTGGCAGGATTAGCCTACGAATATATCCGTTGGACAGCCAGCAACCTGAAAAACCCTTTCGTGCGGCTGATCATCAAACCGAACCTGGCCCTACAGCACCTGACGACGCGGGAACCCTCCCACGATATGCTGGAGGTATCCATCGCAGCTTTCAAAGCCATGCGCGACCAGGAACGAGAGATTCACCTGTAAGCTGTTCATAGCTACTCAACTATTCAGGATTTAACCGCGAAACAGGCTTGTGGGTGAATACGCACCCACAAGCCTGTTTCGCGGTTATTTTCAGAACAATGATCACTCACTTAAGCCGGGACTTTTTCTTTCTTGTCCTTCTTTTCTTTCTTCTTCTTTTTCTTCTTCTCTTTGTCCTTCTCCTTTTGGCGCTTGGCTGCAAGTTTCTCCGCTTCCAGCTCATTTTCAGGCTGGTCTTCTTGCAGGTGATAGGTGACGCGCCAGATATGGTAAGCCAGCCGGTCGGCCCAGCGCATAGCTTCCAGCTCTTCGAGGGCGTCGTTGGGATCGATGCCGAGGGCGGCGGTCTTTTCCAGGATGAGCTTGCGCTGCTCGCGGCGCAGATCAGCAACGGAGAGGGACTTCTTTTCCATCATTAGAGCAGCTTCATTGATATTTCCTTCGGCAATCAAGAGCGGGATTTGACCGAAGATGGAGGCCAAGTCCCTACAGACTGCCTGGCATGACTCGGCTTTTGGCACAGTTTTGGCTATCTCGAACTCTTCAAGAGCAACCGATAATTGAGAGAGATGGTCAATGGCGTGGAAGACGGATACATGGTGCTGCTGGTTGATGTCGCCACCCTGCTCTGCACGCACACTTCCCAGGTAACGGCGGGTCTCAGCCAAGGCCAGTTTAGCTGCATCCAGCTTTTCCAAAGTTGCACGCTGCTTGACCTGCCCCGACAATTGTCCCTGGGCAACCTCGATCAAAACCCGGGCAATGTCAATGGTGGATTTGCGAGCTGCTTCAATGGCGGCAGAGGTGATCTTGATCACCCTGGGATTGAGGTGCAGGGTCAGGGTTGGGCCAACCTCGGGCAGCAAGCGGGTAATCAGGGAGGTGAAGGGCTTAAGAAAGGGGAAGATCAGCAGGACGCCAATGATGTTGAAAATTGTGTGGAACGCAGCCAGGGTGGTAGCTTCGGTCCATAAATAAGTATCGCGCAACAAAAGCATGCCAGAAATAAGCCAGGGTAAAAGCAATAAGGCCACCAGGGCCGTCATCAAGTTGAAGAGAATATGGGCCAGCGAAACCCGCTTGGCAGCTACCGATGCGCCAAGGGAAGCAATGGCTGCTTTGGCGGTTGTGCCCACGTTTTGACCGATCACCAAAACTGCGGCCTGCTCAATCGTAATTGCAGAACCATATAAGGCTGTCAGGGTGGTAGCTACGGCTGCGCTGCTGGACTGCATGATGATGGTCATGCTCACGCCCACCAGGAAGAGCAGGACAATGCCCCAAAAGGTGGCGCCGGGCAACCTGGTTGGGTCATACATTGTGGCCAGGTCGGCCATGCCATCTTGCAAGGTGGCGATACCGATGAAGATCAGACCAAAACCAGCTAAAGCCGTGCCGTAATTCATGGCTTTGCCACTGCTGGCCAGCTTGAGAAATGTGCCGATGGCGACCATGGGCAGAGCCAAAGCAGCCACATTGAGCTTAAACCCTACCAGCGAAACGATCCAGGCCGTACTGGTGGTGCCCAGGTTCATGCCCAAAATAAGACCTAAAGATTGCTGAAAAGTCAACAAACCGGCGCTGACAAAGCCGATCATGGCTAAGGTCGTGACGCTGGATGACTGGACCAGGGCCGTCATCAGCGCACCGGAGAACATCCCCACCAGGGGGGTGCGGGTGAAGTTTGCCAAGAGCTTGTTCAATGCGGAGCCGGCAATGGCTTTTAAGCCTTCTGTCATTAAAAGCATCCCTAAAAGGAATAATCCTACGCCCCCAAGAACCATCGTTACCATATATTTTCCTCCTGAAACCCTAGCGGGTAGTGTTGTTCCTGAATGATAGGGTTGCAAACAGCGCAGGCAATTTGCAACCCTATCATCCGGTATAACCTAGATTGGTCTAATTTCGCACTGCCGTCACTCGCCGATGATCTGCACCAGCAGCTCCCGGCGCCGGGAACGGTTGTCGAAATCGATAAAGATGATTTGCTGCCAGGTACCCAGGGTTAGGTGAGAGCTGACAAAGGGCACCGTCAGGGATGGCCCCAACAAGGCGGCGCGGACGTGACTGTGACCATTACCGTCTCCCCAGCGGGCATTGTGAGCATAAGGCTGCTCCACCGGGATGATCTCATCCATCAGCCGGCGAAGGTCACTGAGGGCGCCTGATTCATACTCAATGGTAGTTAATGCGCTGGTGGCTGAGGGAGTGAAAACAGTAAGGATGCCGTTTTGCAGGCCACTTTGGGCCAGCGCGGCCTGGACCTGGTCAGTGATGTCCACGATATCGGCGTCGCCCCTGGTATTCAATTGAATCGAGAGCGTTTTTACAGGCATGCTACGATTGGCTTTCTCACTTGCAGAGAGATCAGTCTTCAATCTCGTCAAGCTGGTCTGAGGGACTGGGGATCTTGCGTAAATCAACTACCAAGAAATCTTTCCCCAGCGATTGGGTGGCATCGACGGGGATGCGCTTTTCTGCCAGACCTTCGCCTTCTTTGTAAGGCTTGCCCAACTCGTAGGCAGCCAGCTGTCCTTGCAGGTCAATGAGGACGTCTTTGATGGCGCCCAGGCGGACGCCGTCCAGACTGACGATGTCGCGAGATTTCAAGTCGTCAGAAAAGGACATCCAGGCATCCCGGTCATACAGCTCGTCTTCTTTCAAGACCACGTCCGGCTCTTTGACCAGGATGACGTGCACGCCCCAAACCTGGACCTCGGCGGCGCGAATGGCCTCGATTTTGCGGCTCAACAAGCTGCCTTTGGATGTGACCAGGGCAGCCAGGGCCAGCTTATCCGGATCCACCATGATATCCGCCACACTGCCGATGTTCTGACCGTTGGTGACGCTGATGACCGGCTTGCCAATCAACTCGTGCATGGAAAGAAGGGACATGTCAGCAACTCCTGGAAAACTTAAAGGCAAGCCCTCACCGGAGAACAGTGAGGGGAAGGTTGATTGTTACATAGTATTGTATCATGATCCGTGCAAATGGGTTTTTTGGGATGAGGGGTTCTTAAAGTTGTACATTCAACCCCATCCCCGATGCTTAAGCGAGGGATATGAGCATGATACAATCTATTTGACTCGGCAGAGAGAAACGGGATGAGGGAGGCAGGATTGAGGATGACATCCATACGGGTTGTTCTGGTCGACGACCATCCGATTGTGCGGGCGGGGATACGCAATTTGCTGGCAAAAGGGGCGGCGGGATATTTGATCAAAGAAGAGGCCCCGGAGGCCATTGTGGAAGCCGTGCGAGGCGTGGCGCGAGGGGAGAGAGGCTGGTTGAGCCGGCGGGTGGAAGCGGCGGTGTACGCGGTGCGAGAAGGCTGGTTTTAAGCCAATGCCACAAAGATAAGGAAAGCTGAATGACCGCCAAAATGGTGCTGGGAGATCAAGAGTACGAAGTACCCGCCGGGATAACGGCCAAGCAAGCCCTGGACGAGATCGGCATCCCCTGGCAGACGGTGCTGATCACCAGAGAGGGGGTCTTAATCAGCGCAGATGAAGCGCTTAAAGAGGGTGAGCTGATAAAACTCGTCCGGGCTGTCTCCGGAGGGTAAACCCCAGGGATGCTGCAGAAACAAGACCAGCGGGTTAGGCGGTCTCCAGATAGCGCTCGACCTCCCAGTCGGTCACCTTCATGCGGTGTTCTTCTACTTCAGCCCATTTGGCTCTGTAAAAAGCTTCATAGATGTTCGGACCCAGAGCGTCCTTTAAGACCTGATCGCTTTCCAGCTCGCGCAGGGCTTCTGACAGGGACCCGGGCAGCTCAAGCACATTGTGAGCGAGGCGTTCTTCGGGCGTCATATGGTAGACGTTGACATTGGTGAGGGGCGCCGGGCAGGCCAGCTCGCGGTCGATGCCATCCAGGGCGGCTGCCAGCATACCGGTGAAAGCGATGTAGGGGTTGGCAGAAGGATCGGGACAGCGCAGCTCGGCGCGAGTTGATTTCTCCTGACCGGGGGTGTGGCGGGGGATGCGTATGAGGGCAGAGCGATTGATTTGAGCCCAGCCAACATAAACCGGAGCTTCATAGCCAGGCACCAGGCGCTTGTAAGAGTTAATGGTGGGCGCCACCAGGGCCGAGAGCGAGCGGGCATGGGCCAGCTGACCGGCAATAAAGCCATAGCCCAACCGGGAAAGATTGAACGGGTCGTGTTCGTCAAAGAACAGGTTGACGCCTTGCGCATCAAACAACGACTGGTGAACGTGCATGCCAGAACCGTTGATGCCAAAGACGGGCTTGGGCATAAAAGAGGCGATCAGGCCGTGCTGGGCAGCAATGGCTTTGACAGTGTATTTCAAAGTCAGGACATTGTCGGCAGCCTGTAGAGCGCCGGCAAAATGGAAATCAATCTCGTGCTGACCGAGAGCGACCTCATGGTGCCCGGTCTCGACCTCCAAGCCCATGCTGGCCAGGGCAGCCATCAGCTCAGTGCGCACCCGCACGGCCTGGTCACTGGCAGAGAAGTCAAAGTAGCCGCCCACATCGTGCGGGACGGGGTGCATGATTTGACGGTCATTGCGATTGAAGAGGAAGAACTCCGGCTCCGGGCCGACATTAAAGGTCCAGCCACGCTGTTTGACCTTCTCTAAAATGCGCTTCAAAGCGCCGCGCGGGTCACCGGGGAATGGGTTGCCATCCGGCTGGTAGATATCACAGAAGATCCGCGCCCGGCGCAATTCTGGAGGGCTCCAGGGCAGGACGGCATAGGTCTGCGGATCAAGGATCAAGAGCATATCGCTCTCCTGGATGCGGGCAAAACCTTCCACAGATGAGCCATCAAACCAGACGCCCGCGTCTAAAGCAGGGGTCAGGCGGTCGACAGGGATGTCAACGCTTTTAACCGAGCCGTACACATCGGTAAATTGGAGAGAGATGAAGGAGACTCCATCCAGTTTCATCCGTTCCAGCAATTCTTTGTTATCCACAGTTGCCTCCTAAAATGTTAATGAATATGAATCAATCCGGCAGGTATGCACTCAAGCAGGGTAGGTTGTGATAAATGAGTGCTCGCAAGCGCACGCTCAAATCCCCCCAAATTTGGAGTTTCGCCCCAGCGATTCCCGACAATCTAAAACAGAGTGGATTTTAGCAAGGGGATGGTAATTCGTCAACGGGCAATTATCGAGAGCTGCTGGGCTGGATATGAGCGTCGCGCAAATTGGGTGAATGTATGGAATGCGGGAGAGGGGACACGGGTGACTGTGCGCGTACCGCGGGGTGATAAAGGAGCGACACAGCCTGCTTAGCGCCTGGTGAGAGCGGCTTGCATCAGCTGCTGGATGCGGGGGATCATGCCAGCAGGATCCGGGTGCAAGCCTTCGATCAGCAAGGCGCTTTCGTAAATCTGTTCGATAATGGCAAGGCTCAACTCATCCGCAGGAGGGAGCTCATTCAGATGGGATAAGATCGGGTGGCGCGGGTTAAGCTCAAGGATCTTGGCAGGGACTTCGAAATCACGGTCCATCATGCGGTAGACGCGCTGCATCTCCTGGTTAAGCACACCTTCCGGGTCCACCAGACGAGCAACCGAATCGGACAGGCGCTGGCTGGGTTTCACCGCTGAAACCCGCTCACCCAACTGGGTTTTAAAGCGCTCAGCCAGGGCCTCGAAATCATCACTGCTGAGGGCAGGGGAATCTGCGGCCCCCGGTTCTTCTTCAGCGGGCAAATCCAGGCTGGCAGAGGCCCCATTTTGGAACTTGAAGCCTTCGTAGGTGGTCAAACCCAGGACCATGAAAGAATCGATGGGTTCAGGCAGCATGATGACCTCATAGCCAACTTTCTTGAAATAATCCAGGTGGGGGCTGCGCTGGATCGAGCGGAGATCATCACCGAGCAGGTAATAAATTTCCTTTTGAGCGGGGGACAAACCGCCCACATATTCGTTGAGAGAACGCCACTGGTCGGGATATTTGGTGGTGCGGAAGCGCAGCAGGGGATAGAGCTTCTCACGCTCGGCGTGGTCAGAGGCGATGCCCTCCTTGATAAACTTGCCAAACTCCTGCCAGAAGCGCTGGTAGGATTCGGGCTGCTCCTTGGCCTGGTCTTTTAAGGCGTTGAGCAATTGAGCGGTAAGGATCTTTTTCAAGCGAGCCATGACGGCGCTGGATTGAACGGCCTCGCGGGAGACGTTCAAAGGCAGGTCCTCTGAATCCACCACACCCTGGACAAAGCGGAAGTATTCGGGGAGGAGATCTTTGGTGTACTCGCGAATGAGGACTTTGCGCGAATAAAGCTTGAGACCGTCTTCCTTGCGCAGAGAAAACAGACCGCGCTCAGCGCTAGCAGGAACAAATAGGATGGCATAGACCTGCACGGGGGCATCGGTGACCACGTGCAGGTGCAGGAGCGGCTCACCGGCCTCGAGAGTGAACTGCTTGTAAAAATCGTGGTATTGGTCCTGGGAGAGCGTGCGAGGGGTGCTGCGCCACAAGGCCGTCTGGCGGTTGACCTGCTCGGCAGAGTCATTCAGATAGATGGGAAAGGCAACGTAATCCGAATGCGTGCGAATGACGTCTCCCAGGCGGAATTCCTGGCTGAATTCGGCGGCATCCTCTTTGAGCTTGATCTCGATGGTGGTACCCCGGTCGGCCTTATCGGCAGGCCCGAGCGTGTAAGTCTCTTCACCGGTGGCAAACCATTGGGCAGCTTCAGCGTCGGGCTGGAACGAACGGGAAGTGACCCGCACGGAGTCGGCCACCATGAAGACGGAGTAAAAACCGACCCCGAATTGCCCGATCACGTCCGAGAGCTGGGCGGTTCCATCTTTGGCGGTTTCAATGAAGGCTCGCACCCCTGAATGGGCGATGGTGCCGAGATTTTCGATCAGCTCGTCACGGGTCATGCCCACCCCGTTATCGCTGATGGTGAGGGTCTTGCTGTCCGGATCGGCGCTGATGCGGATGGCAAGCTCGGCATTGGGATCCAGC
>Ga0114946_10002451_pt1 | contig 12741 bp, 6 predicted proteins | sample WalLakDeSediment_FD_88676 | JGI IMG/M metagenome (GOLD analysis project Ga0114946, IMG submission 88676) | Lake sediment microbial communities from Walker lake, Nevada to study Microbial Dark Matter (Phase II) - Walker Lake 11/02/13 Deep Sediment | ecosystem: Environmental > Aquatic > Freshwater...
AACGGGTCGCCCCGGTTTGGGTTAGCCTTTGCCGGGGCTGGGCGGCATTCGTTTGGCAAGGGCCGGGAACGGATTCCGTTCCTACCACCCCCGATGTTCGGGCTTTGGAGCAGTCAGCGGGTTTATGCCCGATTGCGGATGAACGGCCAGGAAGGGAGCAGGTTGGCGCTGGCCGCGGGCGGGGGTGACGTTCCGGCGATCATGGACCCCCCGGTGCATGGTGGGGGCGGAGGCGGCGGGAAAAGTGGCTAGGAAGTGGCTAGTGCGCCATTCTGGGATCGTTTTGAATTCTTCCTAACCCCTTGATGGAGAATGGCGCATCCGTCAGGAGTCGAACCTGAAACCTTCTGATCCGTAGTCAGATGCTCTATCCAATTGAGCTACGGATGCGCTATGGATTAGCAAACACTTACAGGAGAAGCGTTCGCCTGATGTTGACTTTGTGCCAGAGAAATCAGGCGGAACGAAGCGGGGCCCCGCCCGAACGGGATAGCGCCGCCGCCCATGCTCCACAAAGCCTTCATCGGCCGTCACGCTATACGAAGGTGTTTGACCCACGCAAGCGCAGAGTGCGGGGCCTCGGAAATGCAGCGGGGTGTTGGCGGGGGCGCTGATCGCGGAGAGAAAACAGGAGCCGACAGGTAACCCTGTCGGCTCCACATCACCCAACCCAACCAACCAACCACCACGCCTACTTGAGATGGTTCAGCCAACTGAAATAGGCGTAAAGCAACGTAGCCTCGAGACAGAGAAAGGCGAGAAAGCTCACGCCCGTAAAAAACCAATCGAAGCGGCTTCGGACCTGCCAGCCATCGATGAGTTTTTCCTTCGACCGTCTCATTGCATTTCGGTAATAGCAGCAGCCATGCCACACTCATGTGGACTCGGGTTCCATCGCTCGACCCTGCGCTCTGGACAGGGAGTAACTCCCCGGGCCCGGTAGCCATTCGCGACCCAGGTATCCTCCGGAGGCGGAGGATCGGGCCGCGAGGGCATCCCTCTAGCACGTTGCAGAGTAATAGGATATGACACTACCCCGGCACTGGGACGCATCTGAGTTCAGAGAGGGAGGTGCAAGATCGCGATGGGTGCGGCACGTGGTCGACCCGGTTCCGGCTCGGTCGTTGGGAGACGGGGTGTCCCTGGTAAAGAGAGATTATCGGGACAGCAGTGTCGAGACTTTGGACAGTCGATCCCGGTCAGCAGGTCTATCGCAGGCGAAGAGCTCTGGATCTCGGGTTGAAGTCGAGGAACCGGCTTTGCGGTTTTGAGCTACAGCTGGCTAATCGCCTATTTACTGCAGAATCAGCGCGGTTAACGTCTGATTTTAGGGAGAAGCAGAGGGGAACCAGCACATTATGTTGGGTGAGTTGGGGCGGTGCACCGGCTATATTGTGGTGGGCCTGGGTCATCTGTCCACAAATAGGACATACATCCAGCCTCAAGCCACCTCTCATGACCAGAGAAGCGGACGGCCTTGGAAATAACGTTAATCCTCGAGCAAGATTTCAGGGGTTGATTGACGTTATAATGCCTTAATTATGAAATAGTTAACGAGATTGATCTGGCCAGTGACATCTGGGGATTGGAAGGGCTTGGGGGGATTTCTTTGTCTCAGATTTGACCAGAACGGAGGTTTTTTCTGTATCTGGCATTTGAATTGCTAAGCAACGCACCTGTGGAAACCGTAGCACAATCCCGGGAACGGAATTCAGCTACGCCAGCCGTCTGCGCTATCATGGTGCAGGCAGACCGTCTCACCTTGAATCCCGCTTTGGTGACGGGTTGCGTGCCCGCCGCTCTTCCATAAACTGGGTTGTAACCTGGCGGCCTGGTCCACCGGCCGCCAGATTCCTTTTTCCGGGCAGAGGTCAAGTGTTCGACTACAGGAGTGTGATCTCAGCGGGGACGCGCACGATGGTTGTTCCGGCGATTCGGTCGTGCCAGGCCAGGCGTTGGCGGGTCCAGCCGACCCAGAAGAACCCGAGGAACAGCGCAATGGCAGAGAGGAAGCTAGCCAGCGACCGGACCAGGGCAATGGAGAAGTTGAGGGGTTGGCCATCGAGCCGGACGAGTTTGAGTCGGCAAACTACTCCGCCGACGGTGGTCCCCTTCCAGGTCCAGAACGCCACGTGATAGGCGATCCAGGGAATGAGGAAGTAGTCGGGGAGACCGATCAAAGCCAGCGGCACGAGGACGACCAACAGGTCGAGGAACGTGGCAGCCGTCCTGATCCAAAAGCCGGATCGGGGCAGGGAGGCGAGTTCTGCCGAGGAGCTCAGTTGGAGGGGTGCGGAACCTATGACCGGAGGAGGACCGATGGAGGGCGGTGGGGGCAGGGTTTCGGTCTCATGGAGTTGGTTGTGCGGTGTGTGCGGTGGGGGTAGTCCTCCGGGGATCGGCACTGGTGGCGGGTTATCGCCGACTGGCCGCAGGGTGCGGAACATGGCCATCAAGGCGGCCCCCAGCCCGAGCGGAGCCACCAACAACCAGGCGAGGAGTCCGAGCAGCGGGATCATATAGACCAGGGTGAAGAGGGCGAAGCCAGCCAGGAGGGCCAGTAGCGGGATGGCGAGGGCGTTGCCACCGATCCCACGGCCGAGTCGGATGCCGACGGACTGATAGAGCGAGGCCTTGCCGACGATCTGGACGACGAGGAGCGCCATGAGCACGAAGGGCCAGGCCAACACCCCGATCCCGGTGGCGCCCAGGATCAGGAGGAGCACATTGACCAGGAGGTAGCCGAGGATGCCAATAAAAAAGCAGGCGACGGGCTGCGATTCGAGTTCGAGGGCGCCGGCCAGTACCGCCCGGGGTGCGAGCAGTGCGATGAGGAGGTAGAACAGCGCCATGGCGATGGTTACCCACCACCACCAACCCCAGGAGGCCGGCAGCAAACGTCCTAGCATCAGGCCCTGGCCCAGCCACTCGCCAACACCGTTCACCATGTTCCGCACTGCCGGGAAACCCGGAAGGTGCTCGAGTCGTTGCCAACTGAGATCGACGCGTTGGCCCTCGATCCGGGCCCCAGGCTCGGTGATCAAGGATCCGCCCACCACAACCAGATCGCCCCGGACTCGGGCCTGGGGCCCGAGTTCGATTCGGCTGAAGGGGGCCACGAGATTGCCTCCGATCTCGCCGTCGATCCGGGCGGTGCCGAAGACCACCACCATGTCGCGCCGGACGCGACCTTCCACGGTGACGTTGCCGAAAACCACCACGACCTCCGGGGTCTCCTCATTTCGGTCCACTCGGCCGTCACTTCCAATGCACAGCAGTTCAGAGATGCTGGTAAGGGGTTCGATGTGGGTCTCCTCGGGCTGCGCCTGGAGCGGGCCGGAAAGGACAACCAACCAGAGGCTGAGGCCCCAGAGGACGGGATTGAGATGGGATGTTTTCATGGTTTCAAGGCCTCAGCGGCGTTGGAAGGCGAGTTGGTAGCAGGCGCTCAGGATGGCGACGGCGCAGAGATAACCCGCCAGGACCAGCACCAGACCGACCAGGAAGAGATGGCGTGCGACGGATTGAAACAGCAGCACAGCTGCTTCGAGGAGGGTGGTTCCGATGGCCAGGAGACCGCGCCCGGTCTCGCCCCATGGTTCGAGGTGGGGGGTCAAACCTTTCCAGCCTGGCAGCCAGGCAGGGTTGATCACAGCGGTGATGGCGAACCCGGCCAAGCCCGCAAACAAGAGCAACGCGAAGATCTGGCAAGACGGCGGCCAGGCCGGCCATGGCCTGCGGTACCAGGGCAGGCTGCGCCGCTGGTGCACTGCCAGCATCACCCGATGCACCAGGGCTGCAGGCGCCGGCAGATCCGGCAACTGCTTCAGTTCGCGATCCAGCCAGCGTTCCCACGCTCGGTCTTGTTCAGTCTTCATAGTTCAAAAATCAGCGGCTGCGGTCACCGCGCGCAGAAACTTGGCGCGCCACATAGCCCCAATTCCTTGCCCTGCGCTTCGTGGGTCAGGCGTTTGCGCAGGGCTTCGCGTCCCCGGTGGATATCCGTCTTGATTTTGGCCAGGGAAACCCCCAAACGGGCGGCGATCTCCTCGTAAGCCAGTCCATCAAAGTGAAAGAGCACGAGCGGCACACGTTGGGCTTCGGGCAATCGGCGGAGGGCCGATTGGAGCCATCGCCGACGATCGGCAGCATCCATTTGTGCGTCGTGCGCTTCCGGGGCTGCCCATTCGGGTTCCTTTTCATCGCCATCTTCCCCGGTGGTCATTTCCGAGAAGAACCGCCACCGCGCGCGATAACGGGAGAGATGATTGAGCGAGAGATTGCGCGTGACGGTCTTCAACCAACCCCCGGCCGAGGCGCTATGCACCAGATCGCCGAACCGGTTATAAGCTCGGAGAAAGGTCTCCTGGGCAATGTCCTCGGCATCGCTCTCGCGGCCGAGCAGGCGCAAGGCCGTCGTGTACACCATGTTCTGGTATGCCTTCACAAACGCCTCAAACTGTTCGGGATCTGTCATCGATCGCCCTGACGTGCCCGTGCGTCATCCTAACGCCAATACCCCCGGATCAACATCAAAGTTTCAGTTCTTCCGGTCAGCCGCCAACTTTCCCCTGACGCATCGTCAAGAGCTGGCGGGCCGCCCGGGCGCAAAGAGAGGTTGCAGGAGGAGTACGCGATCGAACGAGGAAAGGCGGTCGATTCGAACGGTGAGCCGGGCGCGCGGTTCGTGTTTCCAGGCGGCCACAAAATCGGGGCTCGGCTCCTCCCCGGTTCGCAAGCCCACCCGGCTCAGCCGATTGCCGTTTTGCGGACCGCGGTCACGCAGCGGCCGCAAAGCGAAGGATGCTCGGTGTAGCTGCCGACGTCGGTCTCCCAATGCCAGCAGCGACCGCACTTAGACCCGGCGGCCTGGGCGACCTCAATGGTCAACTCGCCCTCAGCCGGTTCGAGGATGAGTTGGGAGACGTTGAGGAGTTCGCGCAGCGCCTCCGCATCGGTCGATACCGCGGCGCACTCGCCGCCCCGAAGCAGCAAGCGCGCTTCGAGGGCTTTGCCAATCTGCTTGGCCTGTCGTGCTCTTTCGAGTTCGGGCAGCACTTTTTCGCGGATCTCGAAGAGCCTGGCCCAGACGGTCTGTTCGGCCTCGGCGGTTGTCCAGGGGGCAGGCTGCCAGAGCGAGAGATGGACGGACGCCGCCGGCCGGCCGGGGATGAACTCCCAGGCTTCGTCGGCGGTGAAGACCAGGATGGGAGCGAGCATCTGGGTGAGGCGAGTGACCAAGCGTTGGAGCGCAGTCTGGGTGGACCGCCGCCGGGGCGAATCGGCGGGATCGGTGTAGAGCCGGTCTTTCACCACGTCGTGATAGACGGCCGAGAGCTCGACGGCGGCGAACTGGGTCAGCCGCTGATAGACCACGTGGAACTCGCTGGCGTCGTAAGCCCGCGCCACCGCCTCCTCAACCCGCGCCAACTCGGACAAGATCCAACGGTCGAGCCCGGTCAACTCGGCGTCCGGCACTGCATGCCGGGTGGGATTGAAATCGTAGAGGTTGGACAATTGGTAACGGAGTGCGTTGCGGAGCACGCGATAGATCTCGCCGACCTTGTCGATTCGTTCCTCGCTGACGACGATGTCGTTGCGGAAATCCTGGGAGGCAACCCAGAGGCGCATGACGTCGGCACCCCATTTCTTGATGTAGCCGTCGCTGTTGGCCGGTTTCTGGTAGCCGGCTTCCTGCTTGCTCTTGGCAAACTTCTGGCGGTCGGTATCCACCATGAACCCGTGGGTCAGGACCGTGCGATACGGGGCGGCGCCTTGGGCGGCCAGCGAGAGCAGGAGGGACGACTGGAACCAGCCGCGGTGTTGATCGCTGCCCTCGAGATACATGTCGGCCTGGAACGGTTTTTCGTTGCCACGCAGTTCGTCGCGTGCGGCAGTCACGCATCGCGACGAGGATCCGGAATCGATCCAGACATCGAGGGTGTCCTGGGATTTGGCGACCGGGTCGGGCCCGGCCCAGTCGGTTGGCTTTACGGCGGCCCAGAGCTCGGCGACGGGTTTTTCGAACCAGAGATTGGACCCAAACTGCTGCACGAGGTCGGCGGTGCGACGCACGATGCGGGCATCGAGGATGGGCTGGGCCGCGGCATCGTAAAAGGCCGGGATCGGGACGCCCCAGGACCGCTGCCGTGAGATGCACCAGTCCGGCCGCGCCTTCACCGCGGCTTCGATGCGGCTGCGACCCCAATCGGGCACCCATTCCACACGTCCGATCTCCTCGAGCGCCTGTTCACGAAACGGTTTTCCGCCGGCTGCACCCGGCCGGGCGTGGTCGATGCGGATGAACCACTGGTCCATGGCGCGGAAGATGACGGGGGTCTTGCTGCGCCAGCAGTGCGGGTAGCTATGGAGATAATCCTCCTTTTGGACCAAATGATTGCCGGCACGGAGAACCTCCAGGACCGCCTCATTGGCCTCGCTCTTGCCCTGTTTTGCGAGGATCGCCTTGCCCAGGAGTGAGGTCGGCATTTGTTGTTCGACCGGGAGATCGGGGGTGTGGATGAAACAACCGTTGTCGTCCACGGGCGAATAGATCGGCAGCCCCTGCTGCAGGCCCAGGCCGTAGTCGTCGAGACCGTGTCCGGGTGCAATATGCACGAACCCAGTGCCGGTGCCGCTTTCCACGAACGCATCGCCGGCGAACAACCGCCCGGTGCGAGGGCAGAAAGGGTGTTGGTAATCGACCTGGGCCAACTGATCGCCGGTGAGGCTGCGTATGATTTCGTATCCGCCCCACCCGCACTTTTCGTTAAGGGCGCCGAGGAGCATGGTGGACACGATGAACAGTTCGCCGCCCACTCGGACCAGCGAGTAACTGAACTCGGAATGGTAGGCGACGGCCAAATTTGCCGGCAGAGTCCACGGCGTCGTGGTCCAGATCAAAAGGAACATGCCCGGCGCATCCACCACGGGGAACTTGACGAAGATGCTCGGGCTGACGTGGTCGCGATATTCGACCTCGGCCTCGGCCAGGGCGGTGCGGCAGGGGATGCTCCAGTAGACCGGTTTCTTGCCGCGGTAGACAAATCCTTGGTCGACCAAGTCTGCGAACAGGCGCAGTTCCTCGGCCTCGTATTTCGGTTCGAGGGTCACATAGGGCTGTTCCCAATCGCCCGTGAGCCCCATGCGCCGCGACTGGGCGCGTTGGATGTCAATGTACTTTCGCGCATAGGCCTCGCACGCGGTGCGGATGGTGACCGGATCGGCGTCGGTTTTGCCTTGCTGCCGCAGTTCCTGGGCGACCTTGAACTCGATCGGGAGGCCGTGGCAGTCCCAACCGGGCACGAAAGGCGCATCCCATCCCTGCAAAGTCTTGTGGCGGACCACGAAATCCTTGAGCGCGCGGTTGAGCAGATGGCCGATGTGCAGATCCCCGTTGGCGAACGGGGGACCATCGTGCAGCACGTAGCGGGGTTGGCCCGCCCGGGCGGCACGAATCTGGCCATAGAGGCCGTCCTGGTCCCAGCGTTGCAGACGTTGCGGTTCACGCGCCACCAAGTCCGCCTTCATGGGGAACTCGGTGCGCGGCAGGTTCAAGGTGTCTCGGTAATCCATCGTTGCGCCTACGAAAGGGCGGGACGTTACCAACCGGGGGACTGGGTCGCAAGGGGCCGATTCTGGGATTTCTTGGTGAGGTCCCGTTGCTCGCCAAACCTGCGCTTGCCCCTGGCGCGAAGTTCTGTCCTAGTAGGTGGGTGAACCATGCCGGCGCCGCCTTGTGCTTTTGGGTGACCTTGGCCGTTTGGTCTAGCGGTCTCGGTTTTGTGCTGGCTCTGGCATGCTCCTTAGCGCATTTACGACCCCATGAAACCACTCCCGGACCCATCCCACAGCTCACCCGATCGCAAAGCGTTCACCCTGATTGAACTCTTGGTGGTCATCGCCATCATCGCCATTCTGGCGGGGATGCTGCTCCCCGCGTTGGCCAAGGCGAAAGCCAAGGCCCAGGAGACTTATTGCCTGAACAACCTGCGGCAGGTCGGTCTGGGCATCACCATGTACGCGACCGATTTCGGTGAAAGATTCCCGCTTTGCCAGAGTTGGGGCAAGGCGTGGGGCAATGACCATCGGCTCGGGAACGAGTACCTTCCCGCGCTGCTCGAACCGCTCATCGGCAAGAACACCCTCACCAACCAGGTCCCCACCAACACCGTCGCCGCCTCCCCGCCCACTGCCGGCACCTATGTTTGCCCCGCGGGGGTTCGCGGCAAGGACCGGGCCGTCCCGCGTTTCCGGGACCTGGTTCGCGACAACGACTATGTGACTTACGTTTGGAATCACATCTACCTGAGGAAAGACAATTCGACTTACGAAGTCGACCGGCCGGTCAGCGGCCGGCCTACGAGCGATGTCGCGGGTCCTACCAGCGCCGTGTTGTTGTGGGAAATGCCCTACTGGACCCCAGCCGACTCGCCGCATCGCGGGGGGTTTAACCTGGTCTTTGCCGACACCCATGCCGCTTACGAGCGGCGCCATCCCAATGAAATTGATTGGTGGCGGTACCATAGCCGCCGAGGGTGGGAAGACACCGATCCGACCGGCCTGGCGCGATAGGCTGGTGTCGCGCCCCGGTTTTGCCCATAGGCATTTGCTTTTTCAAGCGGTTGGAGCCGGGCTGCACCGGATCCTCCACCAGGGCGGGCGTGAACCAGGGGGAGGTCAGACCCCATGCTGACCGCCCCCATCGGCGCCGGTGCCGTCGAGGTCGATGAGGATGTCCCGGGGTTCAGCGCCTCTGTTGGGGCCGACGATGCCGCGGTCTTCGAGTTCGTCCATGATCCGGGCGGCGCGGGTGTAACCGAGTCGGAGCCGGCGCTGGAGGAGGGAGACACTGGCCTTTTGTTCGCTGCGGATGATCTCGATGCACTGCTGAATGAGGTCTTCGTCTTCGTTGGAGCCGTTGTCATCGTCGTGCGCGGCAGCTGCCCGGGAGAGTTGTTGGTGGATCTCGACCTCGTAGCTGGGTTTGCCTTGGCGCGAGATGAAGTCGACGATAGCGTTGATCTCCTGGTCGGTGATCAGGGCGCCCTGGGCGCGAATGAGTTTGGCAGATCCCGGCGGCAGGTAAAGCATGTCGCCCTGGCCCAGCAGTTTATCGGCGCCCATGGCATCGAGAATCGTCCGCGAATCGACCTTGGACGCGACCTGAAAGGCGATGCGGGCGGGGATATTGGCTTTGATGACACCCGTGATGACATCGACACTTGGCCGCTGGGTAGCGACGATGACATGGATGCCGGCGGCGCGGGCCATCTGGGTGATCCGGGCAATGGCCATCTCGACGTCGGCCGGGGCGACGAGCATGAGATCGGCCAATTCATCGATGATCACCACGATGTAACTGAGCCGGTCGGGAATCACCACGTCGTCGTCCTGGGGAACCACGATTTCTTCGTCGACCTGGACGGCGAAGCCGTCGGCTCCAGCCTCGACTTTCTCGCGCTTGGCCCGGAGTGGCAGCTCGGGTTCGGTGGGAGGCAACGGTTTGTGCTTGGGCCGATCATTGAAGGATTTGATGTTGCGCACGCCCACCCGGGCGAAGATCTGGTAGCGTTTCTCCATCTCGCTTACGACCCAGCGCAGGGCGAGCACTACCTTCTTGGGATCGGTAACGACCGGCACGACGAGATGCGGCAGGGTGTTGTATTGCTGGAGTTCGACGACCTTGGGATCGATCATCACGAACCGTAATTGGTCAGGCGGGAACCGGCAGAGCAAGGAGGCGATGATGGAGTTGATGCAGACCGATTTGCCGGAGCCGGTGCTGCCGGCGATGAGCAGGTGCGGCATCTCGGCGAGGTCGGCGATGATCGCATGCCCGTAGACATCCTTGCCCAAGGCCAGCGGCACCCGCGCCTTGGTGGTCCGCCAGGCGGGGGCCTCGAGCAGGTCGCGCATGATGACCTTGGTCTTGATCGCGTTGGGCACCTCGACACCCACTGAACTCTTTCCGGGAACGGGCGCCAGGATGTGAATCCGTTCGGCTTTCAGCGCGGCGGCGATGTTGTTGCTCAGGGCGGTGATCCGCTCGAGTTTGACCCCGGGCGCCGGGTGCAGTTCGTAGCGGGTGATGGTGGGCCCCTTGGTGATGTCGCCCAACGAAACCTCGATTCCGAACTGTGCCAGGGTGTTCTGCATCAGCCGGGCATTGGCCATCAGCTCTTCCTTCGATTCGGTGGGGCGCAACCCGCTTTCGGGCAGGTTGAGGAGTTCCAGGGGCGGCAATTGGTAATTACCGATCTTCGGCGCCGAAGCGACGGCAATGGGCCGTGGACGTCGCGGCGGCGGCGCCATTCTGGAGCGTGACTGCGGTGGAGTAGCGGCGACGGGCCGATCCTCGGCGGCCGCCACCTCGGCGGCCGCATCGTTCGTGGACGTCGCGGGGGCGCCGGAAGGGCTACGGCCGAGGACCTCGTCCACGGTGGCCGCGCCGATTTCGCTGGCGGGTATGACCTCGATGGGGGCCTCGGCGGTCGAATCGTCCACCAGCGGCTCGGTTTCCGGGTCGGGGGGGAACTGCGTGGCGGGTAGCGGTTTGGTCGGCTGTTCCCCGGGCACGCTGTGGTCCCAGACCATCGGTTCGGGCACCGGCTGGAGGTCGGGCCCAAGGCCCGATGGCGATTCGATTTCTTGCGCGACCTGTTCCTCGAGTTGTTGAGCCTTTAGCCGGAGTTCGCGGGCCCGACGTTCGAGGGCTCGCTCAGTGGCAACGACAGGATCGGCGGGGATTTGGCGCCGGGCCCACCAAGCCTGAAGCCACCGGCCCAGTTCGAAGTTGGTGAGGTAGAGCAAGCTGATGCCGTAGAGGGTGAGGAAGAGGATCGAGGCGCCGATCGTCCCGAAATAGCCGAACAAGTGCCGGTTGAGCATCAGTCCGCCCCAACCACCCGGGGGACCATTGATGTTGGTGCTTAAACGTGAGAACAGCGTCAGTTCCGCGTAGAGATCGAGCCAAGCCATGCACACCAGCATCAACACCAGGCACCAGACCCAGCGCCGCTGGAAATAGGCCATGAACTGGAACAGGTAACTCAACCCGAAGAAAAAAAGCAGCAATGGCAACAAAAACGCCCCGCCACCGAAAAAGAAAAACAGGCCAAAGGCCGTCCACGCCCCCACCCCGCCGATCCAGTTCTGGGTCTCGACATTGACCTCGGTACTGTTGGCCGGGACATCGGCCAGGTCATGGGTGAACAGCGCCGCAAGCAGCAGGATCGACGCGCTGATCAACAGGATGCCCAGCACGTCGCCCAACCCGCGGCCGGCTCTGGACTCGGACACGTTACGACGTGGCACGCCGCCAAGCTAAGGCGCATGACCGTAGTGCCGCAATCGAAAAGAGGGTTGGGAAGGTCAACCGACCGTGCGTTCCCCTGCCGCCCGATTTGTTCTTTGCCTGGGTCACGCGCGCCGATACTCTCACCACCGTGGTTCGGAAATTGGTTCGGAAACCTTTGGCGATCCTCAAGCGGCTCCGCGAGGAGGCATTGGCGCTGTTGGACGACCGGCGAATGGCGTCGCAAGACCAGGACCGGTTGCATCCGTTCAAGCGGTTTCTGCACTTCTGGGTATTGGTGGGGCGCAGCTTTGTGCGGAACCGGTGCATGGTCCGGGCCACGGCTCTGGCCTACACCACCCTGCTATCGCTGATACCGCTTCTGGCGGTGGGTTTAGGAGTGGCCACCAGTCTGCTCAAGACCGAAGGCGACCAGACCCATGAGTTGATAGAAAGGGTCATCGACAACCTGGCACCCCAATTGGGTTTGGTCCCGAATAGCGCCCCGATGGGCTTCGCCGTTCCTAGCGAAGCGGCGGGAGGGCATGCCACCGACCTGGAGGACGGAATCGACCCTGTAACCGAAGGCGCACCCGCCGCGGACGGAAGAGCCGAGCATCCGGCGGTCGAGGGGAGTCCGCCCGAACCCGCGACTGAACCGGGTGGCGGCGGCGCGCCCGGGGAGGATGCGCGTCGGGAAGTTGTTCAGGCGATCCAGGGGTTCATCGACAACATCAACAGCGCCGGGCTGAACGTCATGGGGATGGTAGCACTGATTCTGGTGGCGATTGGGTTGCTCAGCACCATCGAGGCGACGTTCAACGACATCTGGGGAGTCACGCGTGGCCGCAGTTGGTTTGCGCGGCTCATTCAATACTGGGCGGCAATCACGTTGGGCCCCCTGATCCTGGTCTTCGCCACCACTTTTGCCGTGGGTTCCCAGTTCGAGGCCTTTCAGGACAAGGTGTTCGATTTGGCGGGACCGGGCATGGCAACGTTCGGCCGGTTCCTGCTTGGAGTAGGTGCCACGATCCTGCCGCTCTTCCTGGTGAGCGGGGCGTTTGCGCTGCTCTATCAATTGATGCCCGCAACGGCGGTCGATTGGAAAGCGGCGGCGGTGGGCGGGTTCGTAGGCGGCCTGCTCTGGTGGCTCAATAGCCAGTTGAGCGTGGTCTTCGCGTCCAAGGTGGTCACCGCCAGCCGGATCTACGGCTCGCTCGGCATCCTGCCGGTCTTTCTGCTGGGCCTTTATCTCTCCTGGCTGATCCTCCTGTTCGGGTGCCAGGTTAGTTACGCGTATCAGAATCGCCGGGCCTACCTGCAAGAAAAACAGGCGGAAGTGATGAGCCCAAGCGGACGCGAATTCGTGGCACTGCGCATGATGACCATAATTGGCCAGAGCTTTCAGGCCGGCCAAACACCCCCCACGTTATCGCGCTTGGCGG
>Ga0114946_10002452_pt1 | contig 12740 bp, 7 predicted proteins | sample WalLakDeSediment_FD_88676 | JGI IMG/M metagenome (GOLD analysis project Ga0114946, IMG submission 88676) | Lake sediment microbial communities from Walker lake, Nevada to study Microbial Dark Matter (Phase II) - Walker Lake 11/02/13 Deep Sediment | ecosystem: Environmental > Aquatic > Freshwater...
AAAATAAGATTCAGCCTGTTAGTGCAATACAACGACCTATGCCCAAGGTGATATGAAAGCCGACAAGAAAGAGATGCCGCCCGGCTTACCGAAGGAGCCGAAAAAAAAGGACCTGAAAAGCTTAATGAGTATTCAGAAGAAGGTGCTTTTTTACGAAAAGATCTTTTCTGAAGTCAATGCCGGTTTGATCATTTTTGACATGAACCTCATGAAGGCCATTTGGGCGAACGATCCGCTTCGCAAGACACTGGGGCTAAAGCGTGGTATCCATCTCAATTCGGAAGAGATCACCTCCATGTATCATCCACAAGATCAGAACTTGCTGCTGGAGATGCGCAGCTTTCTAAGGAGTAATAGAAAGGAAGCCTTTACGGCCTATTATAAATTCCGCAACATCAGCGGCGAGTTTATCTGGTTCTATACGGTGGCACGTATCTTCCGTTACGACCCCACCCAGGACATTTTTGAGGTGCTGGGCGTTACCCTCAACCTCTCCGATGAGCTTACCTATGGCAAGAACCTCAAACTGTTTGCCCAGGAAAAGCTGCAAAACACCAACCGTAAAAACATCGATCGCATAACGCCCCGCGAAAGGGAGATCGTTAAATACATTTCCAATGGGTTCAAGATGCGCGAGATTTCCGAACTGCTGGGCCTGAGTGTTCATACCGTAAACAACCATCGCAAAAATATCCTCATCAAGCTGGAGTTGAAAAACCTTGCTTCCCTGGCCAACTTTGCCGCCGAAAACGGCCTCGACTGATTCTTTCCCTAAAATAAAAAAAAGCCACCCCCTCCCCGGGATGGCTTTTGATGTTTACCGCACCGAAACTTATGGCTGGTAAATCACCTTACCTGAATAGGCCTGATCGCCTATGGTAATGCGGTACACATATATGCCAGGCCTCATGGCCTTGGGGGTCCAGTCTACTTTATAGGCACCCTGCTGCATGAATTCATCCTTCACGATCTCCATGGTTTGTCCAAGGAGGTTCATTACCTCTATCTTCACCTGTCCTTCGCTGGTCAGCACAAACTCCATGGAGGTGGTGTGGCGGAAGGGGTTGGGATAGCTGGTGTAGAATATGCCGGCATCGTTGGTTTCAATTAGGTTGTTGGTAAAGTGCAGGTTCGACACGTTCACCTCGAAGGCGCTTGCCTGGCTGCCATTGCCAATGGGGTTGAAGATCACCGAGATCACATCGTCGGCGGTGAAGCCCTTCTGGCCTTCGGCAGTTTGCAGGTCGCTGAAGCTGATCATATAGTCCTTGCCATTGGGGTCGAGGGTAATCACCTTGCGATACTGCTCGTTCCAGGCATGTATGCCCGATTTGGCAATCATCACCTCTACGGTACCCACACCACTTGCGTGGAAGGCCACCTGGTTGTACTGGGTCATGTCCATGGGCAGGTTACCCGGGCCCAGCCTGCGGAACATAGAGGCATAAGTCCTTACGGTGCCTTTCATGCTGGCGTTGCGTTCAATGTTGTACGAACGGTCGTGCAGTATGCCATCTTCGGCTTCGGTGCTGAAGTGGGTCACCACCGAGTTGCCCGGGTCGTAGTCGAACATCCATGGGCCATCGGCGTAGTATAGCACGTCGCGGGCATTGTCGCGGTTGTTGGCAATAGAGAAGCCGGCGTCGAAGATATATCCTACGGGCACTTCCACACTGGAGGTGGCAGTGGTCGGAATGGCTACTTCAAGCTCAAACCAGGTCCTGCCGCCGTTTTCAACTACAGCTTTGGAGCCATAAAGGGTGATTTTGGAAGCACCGTTGGTGTTCACCAGGTTGAGCAGCAGCTTGCCGTTGCGGTACTTGCCGTTCTGCACATATACCTGCGGAATCTGCGGCATGTTGCTGGCGTTGCGAAACTGCAGCTGTCCGGCAGTGCCCATGGCGTTCAGAATGTCTTCTACCAGCTCGCGGGTAAACTGCGGGGTAACCGACCATACCTGGAAGTTGAACACTTCCTCGGTGCCGTTGGGGTTGTAAAGCTCGTTGTGCCAGCGGTTGTCGATGGTGAAGCCATTGTTTCTCCAGGTGGCGATAAAGCTCACGGCATAGTCAACGTATCCGTTGGGGTGTACCAGCTTAGAGAGGATAAAGGGCTGTCCGGCAATCTGTATATGCCTGATCTCTTCGAGCGATGCACCGGTAAGCCTGTCGCAGATCACCTTGGTGTGCTCATATACCGATCCGGGATCGGTGGCAATGGCCAGGATGGCGGCGCGGCGGCTGTTGTTCTGCTGCAGATAGTCCACTGCAAAGATCTCGTTGGCGTTGGTAATGGCCAGCAGGTCGGCAGGAGTGGAGATATAGGCGCGGGTTTGTGCGGGGCCGTGCTCAGGGATAAAGTAGCTGATACCGGTAGAGGGGGTGCCTTCAATGGTGGCAGCGGTGATGTTGCCTACCAGCATGTCGCTGATAGTGAATGCCGGCATTTCCTTCACGCGGTTCTCGGTGTCGATGTGTCTGCTTTCCACCATGCGCTTGTGCTGGCGCAGTGCGATCTGCGAGGCCATGTTGCCATCGCTCTCGATACCGCCGTCATCGCCGCCGGTCGACTCACCAATGGTCACCACTACTTCGTCGTAGTTGTTGTCGAGGTTGGGGTCTTCCTGGTCGAAGGGCAGGATCTGGGCTGCATTCACTCCCGAAGGAATGGCTTCGCTCAGCAGCATGCCTGTGCTGTAAACCAGCATGGCGTATCCGCCGGCAGGAATAGTGCCAATGGTCCAGATGCCGGTAGCGGGGTCATAGCTGCCGTGGCTTCCGTCGTCAATGCGGATAATGAATGGGAATACATTGGGAAGAATGTTCTCCACGCTTACACCGGTTGCGTCAATGGTTTGATTCAGGTTGGTAACCACCACTGCAAAGATCAGTTCGTCCACTACATCAGGATCGGGCGTGGCAATGTTCACCTCTATTGTCACCTGCAGGTCGACCAGAATTTCGGCTTCTGCGATCACAAATTCTGCAGTGGCCTGGCAGCCGTCTTCGTCGGTAACGGTAAGCACATAGGTGCCTGCGGTAAGGTCATAAAGGTCGGGGGTGGTTTCGCCGTTGCTCCAGGCGTAGGTATAGGGCGGGTTGCCACCCGAAACGCTGGTTACAATAGAGCCGTCGGCCATGCCATAGTCGGAAAGCTGAGTCACAGCGCCGCTGATAACGATTTCAGAGGGCTGGCCTACCACGATACCTGAGACAAACAGCATGCAGTTGATGCCATCGCTGATCTCTACGCTGTAAGTGCCTGCGGGAATATTTTCGAGGTTCTGGGTAGTGGCGCCGTTGCTCCACAGGAAGGTATAGTTGCCGTTGCCATTGTGTACTTCAAGGTAAATGGCGCCGTTGCTTTCGCCAAAGCAGCCTGCATCGACCACATCGTAGAAGGCATACATGGTCTTCACGAAAACGGTTGCGGTGGCAAAGTTGCTGCAGCCATGCTCGTCGGTATAGGTATAGGTGATTTCCCATGTTCCTGCGCCCACCAGTGTGGGGTCGAACATGCCGTCGACCACGCCGGGGCCACTGTACACGCCGCCTGCGGGCATGCCGCCTTCAAGGGTAAAGGCAGGTCCGTGCTCGCAAACATCTGCAAAAGGTGCAAGGGTCACCACGGGCAGTTCGTAAACTACTATGGAGGCGGTGGCAAAGTTGCTGCAGCCGTTCTCATCCACGAAAGTGTAGGTGATCTCGAAGGTGCCTGCTCCGGCAGCCTGGGGATCGAACATGCCGTTGGCCACACCGCTGCCGCTATAAACACCGCCTGCGGGCATGCCGCCACTGAGTTCAAAGGCAGGGGCGTCGCCGCAAATGGCTTCAAAAGCATCCAGGCTTACCTGGGGCAGTTCGAAAACTACTATGGTGGCGGTGGCAAAGTTGCTGCATCCGTTTTCATCCACGAAAGTGTAAGTGACTTCAAAGGAGCCTGCTCCGGCCACTGCTGGGTCGAATTGGCCGTTGGCCACGCCGGCTCCGCTGTAAGCGCCGCCTGCGGGCATGCCGCCGGTCAGTTCAAAGGCGGGGGCGTCCATGCAAATGCCGTCGAAAGCCGCCAGGCTAACCTGGGGAAGTTCATAAACAACCACTTCAACCGAAGCGCTGCCTTCGCAGCCTGTTTCGTTGAATACGGTAAGGCTGTAAGTGCCGGAGGTGGCCACCACTATGCTCTGGGTGGTTTCGCCGGTGCTCCAAAGGTAGGAGGCTGCTGCGGAAGCAGTGAGCTCTACTGAGCCGCCTTCGCAGAATTCGAGCGCGCCATCGGCGGTGATCGAAGCAAGCACTTCCGCACCGGGCTCAATGACAAAGCTGAGCTGGTCTTCGCAACCATTGGCATCTGTCACGTTTACGCTGTAAGTGCCGGGCGCCAGGTTGCTAACGGTAAAGTCGCCGCTTACCAGCATGGATTTGTCTTCCAGAGAGAGGGAGCTGCGGTTGCGGCTGATGCTGGTGGAGCGCAGGCGGCTGACACCGCCGGCTGATTTTTCTTCAATGGCGCCGTCAAGCATTACCGGCATGCCAAGCTCGTCGGTTACTAATAAGGTGTAGGGAGGTGTTCCTCCGGAAACGTTGAAGCCAGCGCCGCCATCATTGGCACCGGCGCAGCTTTCGTGTACGATCTGGCTAACAATGGCTTCCAGCTCTTGTGCAGGCTGACCTACCATAAAGGTGGCTTGGGCCTGGCAGCCGTTGGCGTCGATCACAGTCAGGGTGTATTCTCCTGCGCTGAGGTTATAGGCCGCGGGGGCGTTGAGGGTGGCGTCGTGGCTCCAGAGGTACTGCAGGGGCTCGGTGCCGCCGCTTACTTCAGCCAAAATGCTGCCATCGTTACCGCCGAAGCAGCTCACCGCTTCAGCCATGCCATTCACCGAAAGGGAAACCTGGGCAACATCAAAATAAAATTCGGCTGCAGGGCATCCGTCGCCGGTGAGCTCGTCAGAAACGATCAGGGTCCACTGTCCGGCTATGGAGGCCATTACCGAAGTGGATGTGCCTGCCATTTGTCCCATGGGGTTGATCCACTGGATCTGATAGGGTGGCTTTCCGCCGCTGATCACCGCGCTGACCTCAGCCATGCCATCTTCGCAGAAGAGGGGTGCTTCGGGTGCAATGGCGACTTCCAGCTCGGGGTATACATATACTTTGGTGGTCTCGCAATGCTCGCCCACATAACCGGTGCACGATTCCACTGCTGAAACCTGTCCGCAAACACTATATTCCACATACTCGGGGAAGAGGGGCATGCCTTCCACCCAGGTGAAGGTGGGGCTGCTCAGGCCGGTAGAGAAGTCGAGGGCGCTTACAAAGTCGCCGCTCCAGGTAATGGTCGATTCCTGGAAGCCAAATACGTTGAGCTCGGTGCTACAGTCCTGGCGCACTTCAAACTCGGGGATGGTGGGGATAGAGTAGGAGTTGATTACCAGCTCATAGGTGTTCTGTCCGGGCTTGCAAAAGCTCAGCGCATACATGCCGCCTTTGGCAATGCACACCTGGTCGCCAATCTTATAGGAGGGTGATGCGCAGCTGCCTTCTAAGGCGGGCAGGGGGGTGAGCCACCAGTCGGCGGCACCTGTAGCGGTGGCACCGGCCAGGTTGATGCTTACGGCGGCTGTCTGGTCGCTGAGAATCAGCAGCACCTCAAAGCAGCGGTTGCCGCCACCAGAAATACCGCAGCAATATCCGTTGCGAAAGTCGTCGGTTAAAAAGAAGGAGCCATCAGGGTCGTCGGTAAAGTCGACCACGATAAAGGGCACATCGCTGTCGCAAAGGCCGGAGGGCTCATAACTGGCAAACAGGTCCTTATATGCCTCGGGCATGGGGACCGTGGTTCCTGTAATTACGGTGGGAGAAGTCTGATAAAGGCTTGCCGGGCTGGAGGTGATCAGACCTTCAGCGGCGATGCCTTGCTGGGTTTCAAGGCTGCTGCTCAGCAAAGTCTGCGCCAGAACACCAGGGCTCTGGAGCAGCATAAAAAGGAACAGCACGCCAATTGAATTGCGTAAAAGTTTTTTCATTTTGGGGAGGGTTAAATGAATAAATGAAAGTTCAAGAGCGAATGAAAATCGTGTGTTTGATTTTACATGATAAAATTACGCCTGGCAGCAAGGCCGAACAATTGGGGTTTATCCATATTTTTATCTAAGGGTTTTTACCAACGAAAAGGCTGTTTTGTAGAAAATACCTAATCTGTATAGCATATAAAATATTGATAAACAAACACATAGATAGTAATTGTTTTTCAAAACACCAAAAACAGGAAATGGAGTAATTTTTCCTGAAAATCACTCCGTGGTAAAAAATCACTAAATAAAAGAGGGTAAAATGTCGACGAGAAAATAAAAAACCTGTATAAAAACGCAGGTTGTTCCTCAATATAATAAAAAATGAATAAAGTTTAGGTGAATTACGTAAAAAAAGACCGCCGGCACAAAGTCCGGCGGTCTTTTTTTTTCTGTGGAGCTGGAGGGGATTGAACCCTCGTCCAAACGAGCAGCAAAAATGCTTTCTACATGCTTATCCTTTAGTTGGGGTTTCAGCTTCGAACCGGGAAAAGGCGGCCCTATCCTCAGCCTGAGCTTCTGAATTTTTCGTGCAGGCACCGAAGCTTTACCTGCCTTATCCCGGCTTTTGTTGATGCTTCCTTGGGGACGCGGCCGGGTGTGGCTTCCCGGGAAGCAAATGGCACTTAATAACTATTATTAAGCAGCCAAAGCGTAGTTGTAATCGTTGCCGTTTAGAGGCGTGAGAATCGGGATTAACGAGCCGCGTTCACAGCGCTCGGCATGCTTACACTCCCACTAAACCCGCTGTCAAAGCCATGTCAGCCCCTGAGAATGTGTTGCAAAGATACGAAAAATAATCCGAATATTCCTAATCCTGCTGCTCGCTTTTGCCGCTGCCACCCCCGTTGCCCAGCAGCGACTTCTCGAGCTGCCGGCCTTCTATGTGGTTGTGGAAGGAGATGAGGATCGATGGCAGCAGGAACAGGTTTGAAAGAATGGCCACCGACAGGGTGAAGGCAATGAGGTAGCCCAGTGCCTGGGTGCCGCCAAACGACGAGAAGGTGAAGATGATAAACCCGAAGAATAGCACCACGTAGGTATACATCATGCTGATGCTGCTCTCGGAGAGTGCACTGAGGGTGGCCAGGCGTATGTTGTAGTTGTGAAACTTCAGCTCCTGCCTGAACTTGGCCAGGAAATGTATGGAGTTGTCGACAGAGATGCCCAGGGCAATGCTGAAGATAAGGATGGTGCTGGGTTTTATGGGTATGCCCAGGAAGCCCATCATGGCCGCCGTGAGGATCTGTGGAAACAGGTTGGGGATGATGCTGATAATCACCATGCGGGCGTTGCTGAACAGCAGCGCCATCAGAATGGAGATAAAGATAACGGCCAGGGTAAGGCTGATCATGAGGTTTTTCACCAGGTAATTGGTGCCTTTGAGGAACACCACGCTGGTGCCGGTCATGGTCACCCTGTATAGGTCGGGGTCGAATATGGAGTCGATGGCCGGCTGCAAGTCGTTTTGAATGCGTTGTATGTCGCGCGTGCCGATATTCGCCATCTGCACGCTCACGCGGGTCTTCTGCATGGCGGTGTCGACCAGCGCGCCCAGCACGCTGCCGGTGCCCATGCTGCCGCGCGGCATATAGCCCTGAATGAAGTTGCGGTCGTGGCGGTTGGGAAGGGCATACATGTCGGGGTTGCCGCGGTAGAATGCCTGGCGGGCAAACTTCATGGCCTCGGCAAGGCTCAGGGGGCGCGACAGCTCGGGGTGGGTGGCCAGCTCCTGCTGCAGGGCGTCGATGGCCTCCAGACTGGCAGGACGCAGCACCCCGTTGGGGCGGTAGGTGTCTATGACAAACTCCAGGGGCATGATGCCGTTGACCTGCCGCTCGAAGAACATCAGGTCGCGGTACAGGCGGTCGCGATGCGGAATGTCGTCGACCAGGCTGCCCGAGGTGTGCAGGCGCGTCATGCCCAGCACCCCCACCACCAGTGCCACCATGGCCACCCCATACACCACGGGACGGCGGTTGTTTACCACGTGTATCACACGCCTCACCATCCCGCGAAGGTGGTTGCGCTCCAGATGGCGCATATGGCGGCGACCCGGAGGTGCCGTGTAGCTGTAAAAGATAGGTATCAGCGTTAGGGTAAGCAAAAATACGGTGAGGATGTTGAGGGCGGCCACTATGCCAAACTCCACCAGCAGGCGGTTGCCAGTAATGATAAAGGTGGCGAAGCCCACAGCCGTAGTGGCATTGGTGAGCATGGTGGCGTTGCCCACGCGCTGCACCACCCGCGCCAGACCCTTCATCTGGTTGCGGTGCGAGCGGTACTCGTGGTGGTATTTGTTGAGCAGGAAGATGCAGTTCTCTACCCCGATAATGATGAGCAGGGGCGGGATGATGCCCGTGAGTACGGTGATCTGGTAGCCCAGCAGGCTAAGGGTGCCAAAGGCCCAAATGACGCTAATGCCTACGATGATCATGGGAAACAGCACCGCCTTCATGCTGCGGAAGAAGAAGAACAGCACCAGGCCCGTCACCAGCATGGCCAGCACCACAAAAAGGAACAGCTCCGAGCGTATTTTTATCGAGGTGAGGGTGCGTATGTAAGGCAGTCCGCTGTAGTGCATCTCAATGCCGGTGCTTTCGGTAAAGGCCTTGCCGGCATCCTGTATGGCTTCGATGAGCCCTTCGCGGGCGGGGGTGTTGAGGATGCCGTGGTCGAGGGTGATGGCCGTGAGCAGTGCGCCCGTTTCGGCGTTGAACAGCAAGCCGCTGTAAAACGGCAGGCTGAAGGCCTCGTGCAGCAAGCTGTCGAGCTCCTGCTGCGTCTGCGGCATGGCGCCAAACACCGGCGCAAACTCAAACTGCCGCAGGCTGTCGTTACGCACCAGGCGCGGCACGTTGCTGATGTTGACCACCTCGCGCACCCCGGCAATGTCCTTAAGCCCCTTCGAAAATTCTTCCCACTGCAGAAAGGCCGGCAGCGAAAAGATGCCTTCGTCTTCAATGCCCAGGAACATAGTGTTGCCATCCTCGCCAAACACGCTGCGAAACTCGCGGTAGTCGACAAAAGCCTGGTCGGACGAGGGCAGCATCTGCGCCATCTCATACGACAGCTGCACCTCCCGGGCCTTATATCCCATAAAGATGGTGATCAGAAAAACAACGACAAGAATAAGCGGACGGTTACGCAGGATGATCCTGACAATTTTCTCCCACATCGAAAACGAATAATCTGGCTGTAAATATTTTGAGGGGCAAAGGTAAAAATAATGCTTACATTTCCGCCAGTTGTTGCTTCAGTTTTTTTGTCAGCCCGCTCACCACCAGCTCATACGAGTGGCGGGTCCATTCCATTATGAGGTGGTCGGTCAGTGAGCCATCCATATATACGGTGTTCCAGTGGGTCTTGCTCATGTGGTAGCCGGGCTGCACGGCGGGGTAGCGCTCGCGCAGCTCCATGGCCTTTTCGGGCTCGCACTTCAGGGCAACGCTCTCGAAAGTGTCTATGTGGGTCAGGGCAAACATCTTGCCCATGACCTTAAACACCAGGGTCTCGGCATCGAAGGGGAATCCCTCGGTGACGCCCTTCATGCCCAGGCAGAAGTCGCGAAAGCGCTCAATGTCCATCAGTCGTCAAGGCGTTTCAGTATCACCGCCGAACGGTTGCCATAGGGCAGGGCCTGCTCCTCTTCCTTCAGCTTCTTCCAGGCCCGCGCAATGATGATCTCGTCGAGCTCGTCCTTATCGCAGGGCACCTCCACCACATAATCGTCTTCGGCGTAGGTGGCAATGCTGCATTTCACAATGGCTTTTCCCATGGATTGATTTTTTTGGTTTTGCCCCCTTTCGGGGAAAAAAAGGGCAGCGCCCTCCTTTACAGCAATATTACAAAAAAAAATGCCAACACCTGCCCGTTTCTTCCGCATCATTGCTGGTTGGCATCTTTCTGCCTTTTGTTCAAAACTTTCCCTTTACGGGTTAGCCTTTTCTTTTTACTTTTACAGCAGCAAGATTAAACGAAAAAAGATGTCTTTTACAAGGAGGATACTGATCACGGGCGGTGCCGGCTTCATTGGCAGCAGCCTGGCCGAAAAGCTTATCGCCGACAAGGAAAACTATGTGATCATTGCCGATGACCTTTCCACCGGGAACCTTAAGAAGCTGCCCCTGGAGCCCAACGGCAACTGGCGCTTCGTGAAGTGCGACGTGAACAACTACCGCGACATTGCAGAGGTGATGCTGGGCAACAAGTTCGACTACGTGTTTCACTACGCCGCCATGGTGGGCGTGCGCCGCACCCAGGAAAACCCCTACATGGTGCTCAAGGACCTCAACGGCATACGCCACATCTGCGACCTGAGCAAGAACACCAGCGTAAAACGCCTGTTCTTCGCCTCCTCTTCCGAGGTGTATGGCGAGCCCGTCGACCTGCCCCAGAACGAGGAGACCACCCCGCTAAACTCGCGCCTGCCATATGCCGTGGTAAAAAACGTGGGCGAAGCCTTTTTGCGAAGCTATAAGAAAGAGTTCGACCTCGACTATACCATATTCCGCTTCTTCAACACCTACGGGCCCAAGCAGAGCACCGACTTCGTCATGTCGAAGTTCATTCGCCACGCCCTGCGCAATGAAGACATCCCCCTCTACGGGGATGGCCGCCAGACGCGCACCTTCTGCTTTGTCGACGACAACGTGGAGGCCTGCGCCAACGCCCTATACAAAAATGCCTTTGTGAACGACGTGGTAAACATCGGCTCGCCATTCGAACTGCCCATAATTGATCTGGCGCAGAAGGTCATCGACATCACCGGCTCCTCCAGCCAGGTGGTAAAACGTCCGCCCCTGGAGGAAGGCGACATGAACCGCCGCCTGCCCGACACCACCAAAATGAAACAGCTGCTCAGCCGCCCCATGATAGACCTCGACGAAGGCATACGACGCATCCTCGACAACCTCGACTTTATCATGAACGGCTTCGAGCCCGAATAAACACCTTCTTTATGACCCTCAACGACATCCTGACACTGATTGTGGGCCGCATCAACGACCTCGACCTGGTGCGCGAGCCCCGCGAGCTCTACGAACCCGTGGATTACTGCCTGAAAAACGGCGGCAAACGCATGCGCCCGGCCATGACACTGCTGGCATGCCAGCTCTTTGGCGGCGACATAGAAAAAGCCATACCCCCCGCCATCGGGCTGGAGCTGTTTCATAACTTCACGCTGATGCACGACGACATCATGGACAACGCACCCATACGCCGTGGCAAGCCGGCAGTGCACACCAAATGGAACGACAACACCGCCATCCTCTCGGGCGACGTGATGTTTGCCCTGGCAGGCGAATACATGACAAAAGTAGACGACGCCCACCTGCGGCAGGTGATGGAGGACTATCATAAGGTGGTGATCGAAGTGTGCGACGGACAGCAGCTCGACATGAACTTCGAGCAGCGCGCCCGCGTGAGCCTGCCCGAATACGTGGAGATGATACGCCTGAAAACCGCCGTGCTGCCCGCCGCCTGCCTCAAAATGGGCGCCATAGTAGCCGGCGCCGCGCCCGACGACCAAGACCACATCTACCGCTTCGGCGAATGTGTCGGTCTGGCATTCCAGCTCAAGGACGACTGGCTCGACGTGTTTGGCGACGAGGCCAAGTTCGGCAAAAAATCGGGTGGCGACATCCTTGCCAACAAAAAGACCTGGCTTTACATCAAAGCCCTGGAGCTGGCCTCCGAAACCCATCGCCAGACCCTGCTGGACGCCTACGCCAACCAGATCAGCGACCCCGACGAAAAGATACGTACCGTAAAAAATATCTTCTTCGAATTGAAAGTGGACCAGCTCTGCGTAAAGCAGATGGAGCACTGGTACGAAAAAGCCTATAACCACCTCAGCCAGATCAATGCCCCCGAAGCCGCCAAGGAAAACCTGCGGGCACTGGCCAGAAGTTTGTTCGATAGGGAGATTTAGGTTCAAGGTTTGGGGTTTAAGGTTCAAGGTTTGGGGTTTAAGCCTGCCTGCCGGCCTGTCCGCCGGAGGAGGGTTTACCCGCCTGTGGAGGGCTGGCAGGGATCTTTTTGGAACACAGATTTACTCAAATTTAGTCGATTCACACAAATTTTTTATTAATTAATCTGTGCTCATTTGTGTGCATCTGTGGATGAAAAAAATAATAGGAAGCGAGCTGATCAATGATTGCGCTGCGAGGCACTGCCTGCCGTTAAGGGCTGTTGTTGCGCAGCGCCGATGGTGGGGGGTGCACTCTTAACCCGGGGTGGCGCTCGCTATCGCTCGCTGACCCCGGGCCCCCTTCAGGGTTTAAAACCAATCCACCAATCCACCAACCGATCCGCTGGCCAGCGGAGAGCTCACCGAAGGTAATCCACCATACTTCCACCGCTACGCGGCTAAAACCAATTAACCAATTTACTAATCTACTAATCTGCCAATCCACCATACTTCCACCGCTACGCGGCTTTTCGCAGCGCCCTTTGCGTTTTTCTTGGTGGCGTTCTTTGCGAGGAATAAACCTGACAACCCAACAAAACCTCCCCCCAACCCTCCCGCAAAAAGAGCGGGACAAGCTCTCCAAAGCCTGCCTGCCCTCCTCCGGCGGGTAAACCGGCAGGCAGGGGGGAGTCTGAACCCCCAACCCCTAACCTCGAACTCCGAACCTCAAACCCCAACCGATCCGCTGGCTAGCGGAGA